>Ga0247817_10000969_pt1 | contig 15254 bp, 14 predicted proteins | sample UWRJL212509R1_FD_178010 | JGI IMG/M metagenome (GOLD analysis project Ga0247817, IMG submission 178010) | Plant litter microbial communities from Arlington Agricultural Research Station in Wisconsin, United States - UWRJ-L212-509R-1 | ecosystem: Environmental > Terrestrial > Plant litter >... | reverse complement strand
GCCGCGATGCGCCGGTGTTGGCGGCGCTGGATTCGGCGCGTGTTTCCAACCGTGCGCGTTCGAGCAGTGAGGAAGTGGTCGCGATTGAAGCGCCCGGGGCTTAGGTTTTCGGCAATTTGACAGGCTAAGGATGAGCGGATGGTGTCTTGGAAAAGCACCAGTCCGCTTATTCCGCGCCGGGCATATCGGTAGGAACCACCTGCACCGCATCGGGATCGGGGTCAGCCCGCGTTGAACCGTTCGCCGCCGCAAATGCAGCAAAATTCACCGGCGGCTGCGGGGGTGCGACCACATCTTCGCCCGCAGCACCAATTCCCAGCACATCGGCATAGATCAGCCGCCCGCCCGCAAGCCGTAGCATCGCCTCGTTGAACACCTCTGGCCCAAAGGCGAAGCACCCGTTGGAACGGCCCAGCCGGCCCCATTTTGCGGCGTGTTCGGGCGAGGCATAGCTGGCTTGATGCATTACGATGGCGCGTGGGAAGGCATTGGAATTATCCGGATCAAGTCCGCCCAGCCGCACCGATGTGCCATAGCGCCCGACATACCATTCCCAAGTAATGTAAGCCCCCCGGCTGGTCGCCCAGCTGTTTTCGAGGTTGGAAAAACCGTTGAGCCAGCCGTCATGTTCGGGGTCCGAACCGCTGCCATGCGTGACCAGCATGGAATCCACCGCGCCGCTTTCCAGATTGACGAAATGGAACCGCGGCATGGCTGAATGCAGCCCGAAATCGGCGATCCCAACCAGATCGCGCCGCCACAACGCGTCACCTGCGCGCGCTGCCTGAGTCTGCGCGATTTCGAGCAGACGGCGCGTTTGCAGGGGCGGCCCAACCTGCGCAAACACCCGGCTCGGCAAGGCTAGCGTTGCTCCGGTGGCGAGTGATCTGGCGATAAAGTGGCGGCGGTGCATAAGGGCGATATTGCTCACAAGGGATGAACCTTGTCCATACAACCTAGGCGATCAGACCTTTAGCTGCGCTATCGCGAGGCGGCTGGCGGCCTCGTAGGCGCCGTTATCGTAGCGGTGCGTACCAACGAAATGCACGAAACTAGTGCCTGCCGCCCAATCTTCCGCCCAATAATTCATAAACCGCGCATAGGGGAGCGCGGCGGCGCGCGGTTCGTTGGCGATGTGGAAATTGCTGGCGATCTGCTCTGTGCCCCAAGTAGCGATGTCCTGCGGGCCGACCAACTTTTCCATCTGCGCGAGAAACGCGGCGGCAAGCGGCCTGCCCGGCCCGCCAGCGGCAAATCCGGCGAAACCAGCGCAGCCGCGGATATAGCGCCAGTCCGGCCGGGTGGTGATTTGACCCATCCGGCTTTCTACCCGCGTTTGAATGTGGCCATCAGCGGGCCCATCAGGGTAGAACGCCCGTGCAAAGTCACCGAGCGGCAGCATCCGCCCGGTTCCGTCCGGCTTGGCCGCATCCAGCCCGCCAAGCAACGTAAAACTGCGGTTGAGCGCCAGCGCCGCTGCCACTTCCGGCACCGGGCCGAGCGTCACCGTGTCGCTATCCAGTTGAATCCAGAACTCGCTGCCGCGCCGGTCGAGGATCGAGAGGAACCTCTCCCAACAGCCGCCCTTTGGAAAGCCAGTGGTATCGACCCGTGCGATGGAAAGGATTTCGGGATCGCCGCAATGATGCGCAAGAATCGCCTTGTCGGCCCCCGTCAGCGTGCCATCATCCAGCAACGCGATCCGTCCGCGCCCCAACTGGTGCCACAGCGATTTCACCGCCACCAGATAGGGCAACAACACGGCGGTGCCGATCATTGAAAACAGCACCACGCCATCTGTGCGGGGGACAATCGGCGGCGTTTCGAGAATGTCCGCAATCGCGGCGGCGTGGCGTGCGGCCTCCTGCTTCACCCGCCAGCGGCGCGGTAGGATGGCCCATTTGCTCATCGTTCGGCGCTCAATACCATCGCGTCACCGGCAATTTCGACCACGCCGATTTTTGCCAGGAAAGACTGGCCGAGCAGCGAAACTTGCAGACCTTCGGGAATAATAACTGCGGCCACATCCTGAGCGGAAAAATCGCCCAGTTCGACCAGCGGCAAAACCGTACGCACGCCGCGAACCGGCCCATTGGCTCCCTGCGCAACCACCGCCACTTCGCTATCGTCCCAGCTCAGCCCCATCGCGGTAGCATCGTCGCCGGTCAGCGCGATCACGCTTGCGCCGGTATCGATCAGCATTCGCGCGGTTTGCCCGTCCACGCTGACGTCGGCGTAGAAATGGCCGTCACGCGAGCGTTCGAGGGTCAGGCTGTCATTCCAGCCTGCCGCTTGTCCGGTTGCGGTAAGCGCCATCACGGTGGTGGTTTCGGGCGGAGGCGAGGCGAGCGCGGCGTTTGCGCCCGGCAAAGTAGGCTCGTTCCCGACGATATCGGGCAAGACCGCGCCGATCACGCTGCCAGCGATCAGGACGGCAACAAGGGCCAGCTTGATGTTCATTCCGCCGCCGTTCTACGCGGGTCTGGTTACTGGGGTGTAAAGGTGGCGGCGTCCTATTCGGCGGCTACCGCGTCAACATTCACCGCGTCACTCATCGCGGCTTCGATTTCGGCAGCTTTGTTCTCGACCAGCGACACAATATGATCGAGCATCGCATCGCTTTCCACGGTGTGGCTGGTTACGCCCGATAGATACACCATGTGCTTGCCCGCTCCGCCGCCGGTGATTCCGATATCCGTCTCGCGCGCTTCGCCGGGCCCATTGACCACGCACCCGAGCACGCTGAGCGAAAGCGGGGTCTTGATGTGGCTGAGGCGCAATTCCAGCGCTTCGACTGTCCGGATCACATCGAAACCCTGCCGCGAGCACGACGGGCACGACACCACCCGGACACCGCGCGTGCGCAGGCCGAGCGATTTGAGCATCTCGAACCCGACTTTAACTTCCTGCTCCGGTTCAGCAGACAGCGACACGCGAATCGTATCGCCAATCCCGGCCCACAGCAGATTGCCCATGCCGATGGAGCTTTTCACCGTGCCGCCGATAAGCCCGCCGGCCTCGGTGATGCCCAGATGCAGCGGGCAATCCACTTGATCGGCCAATTGCATGTATGCGGCCACGGCGAGGAACACGTCGCTCGCCTTCACCGCCACCTTGAATTCGTGGAAATCGTGATCTTGTAGCAGCTTGATGTGATCCATCGCGCTTTCGACCAGCGCTTCGGGGCAAGGCTCGCCGTATTTTTCCAGCAGATCGCGTTCGAGCGAACCGCCGTTCACGCCGATGCGAATCGCGCAGCCATTGGCCTTGGCCGCGCGGATCACCTCGGCAACGCGCGCAGAACTACCGATATTGCCCGGATTGATGCGCAAACACGCCGCGCCCTTATCCGCTGCTTCCAACGCGCGTTTGTAGTGGAAATGGATGTCCGCCACGATCGGGATGTTCGACGCGCGGGTGATCTGGTCGAAATTGGCGGTCGCTTCTTCGGTCGGGCACGATACGCGGATAATATCCGCGCCCGCATCCTCGCATCGGCGAATCTGGTCGATGGTCGCGCCCACATCTTCGGTGGGAGTGTTGGTCATGGTCTGCACCGTAATCGGCGCGTCTCCGCCAACGGGGACATTGCCGACCATGATCTGGCGGCTCTTGCGGCGGTCAATATCGCGCCATGGTCTGATCGAGGACATTCACCCCCTATAGGGACTGGATGTGACAGGCGAAAGCCCCGCCAATGCCGGTATTGCCGCTGGCGCCGCCTGCAATTTCACCATAGCTGGGAACCGGGCACAGATTGGCAGCGGAGCGGGTAGATGGAAGAACACAACGGGGCAGGTCTGATCCTGATCGACGGGTTCATCATGCTCGGCTTCGCACTGGCCGCGGTGCTGCTGTTTCGGCGGATGGGGCTGGGGGCGACGCTAGGCTATTTGGTGGCCGGCGCGCTGATCGGGCCGCAATTGCTCAACCTGGTGGGCAATGCCGAGGAAATGGCTGCGGTGGCCGAGCTGGGCATCGTGATGCTGCTGTTTGTGGTTGGCCTCGAACTCAGCCCGTCGCGGTTGTGGCGGATGAAGGGTGCGATTTTCGGGCTGGGGCTGGCGCAGGTGCTGGCTTGTGGGCTGGCGGTTACAGCCACGATCCTGGCGCTGACCGGATTTACGATGGCGGCGGCAATTGCGATCGGCTTGCCGTTGGCGCTGTCCTCCACTGCGCAGGTGCTGCCGATGCTGCAATCGGCGGGGCGGTTGCGCACGCCGTTTGGCGAGCGGGCGTTTGCGATTCTGTTGTTTCAGGATCTGTCGCTGATCCCGCTGATCACGATTATCTCCGCACTCAGCCGCAACCCGGAAGACGTTGGCGGGCCATCGGGCTGGTCGCTTGGGCTGATGACGTTGGCGGCGGTATTCGGCTTGATCATGGCTGGCCGCTTCCTGATTCGTCCGTTGTTCCGCCTGATCGGCACCTTGGGTGAGCGCGAATTGTTCGTGGTGTCCGCCTTGTTCACGGTGCTGGCTTCAGCGGTGGTGATGCAAGCGCTCGGGCTATCGGCGGCACTGGGCGCATTTATCGCCGGGGTGATGTTGGCGGATACGCCCTTCCGGCACGAGTTGGAGGCGGATATCGAGCCATTCCGCTCGATCCTGCTCGGCATGTTCTTTGTGGCAGTGGGCATGATGCTCGATCTGGGCGCGGTGGCGGATCGGCCGTTCTTCGTGGTCGGCTTTGCGATCCTGCTTATCGCGGTGAAGGCGTCGATCATCACCGGGATCGGTCTGCTGGCGAAAATGCCTTGGCGGTCGGCGTTGGCACTCGGTCTGCTGCTGAGCCAGGGCGGCGAATTTGCGTTTGTGCTGTATACGCAGGCGCAATCCGCGCTGTTGATCGATGCGGAAGCGGCGAGCATTTTCGGGGCGATCGTGACCCTGTCGATGGCTGCCACGCCGTTCCTGATGATGGCGACCAGCCGAATCCGGCCGAAGCCTGTGGCAGCGGGTGACACGCGTGAGGCGCCCGTGAACCAAGGATCGAGCGCGCTGATTATCGGCTTCGGCCGGTTTGGCCAGACGGTGGCGCAAACGCTGATGGCGGGCGGGATCACGGTCACGCTGATCGACAACAATTCCGCCCAGATCGATGTGGCGGAAGAGTTCGGCAGCAAGGTGTATTTCGGCGACGGCACGCGGCTCGATCTGCTCCGGCAAGCGGGCGCGGGTGAGGCGCAGCTGATCATGTTCTGCCATAATGATGTGCCCGATCCGCACTTGATCGAAGCGGTGCACGAAACTTTCCCGCAGGCGCTGATCTACGTGCGCGGGTTTGACCGGCGCAGTGTGATGGCACTGGCGGGCGGCTCGGCCACATTCGTGATGCGCGAGGTTTACGAATCGGCGTTGCGGATGGCGCTAATGGGGCTGGAACAACTGGGTGCGAGCGAGGCTGAGCTCGACCGCGCCGAAGGCAAATACCGCGATAACGACAGCGCGCGATTGCAGCTTCAATTGCCTGACGGTGATCTTTACGCGGCGAAGGAAATGACCCGGCAGCAGCAACGGGCGCTGCGCGGGGAGGCTTAAAAAGCGGGGGGCGAGGCTTAACGCCGCGTTGCAAATCCCAGCAGATATTGCTGCGCAGCGATGACGGGTAGCGGGCGGGCGAACAGGTAGCCTTGCCCGTAATCGACGCCAAGCTGTGCCATTGTATCGCGTTCCGCCTCGGTTTCGATCCCTTCGGCGACCAGCTTGCAGCCGATATCGCGCGCGAAATGGACCATCGCGGAGGTGATCGCGCGCCGTGCCGGATCGTCCTGCACATTGCGGGTGAGCACCATGTCCATTTTTAGGATATCGGGCTGTAGATCGACCACGTGCCGTAGCCCCGCATAGCCTGCTCCCACATCGTCGATCGCGATGCGCGCGAATTGTTTGATGAGCGCGAGTTCTGCGGCCAGCGCATTGAAATCGCAAACTTTCTCGTGCTCGGTTACTTCGACCACGAGATTTTTCGCGCCGCTTTCCTCAATCGCCCGCCGCAAATCTCCGGTGAGGATGGTTTTGGGCGAGGCGTTGACGGCGGCATAGATGCCATCTGGAACTTGGCTCAGCGTTTCCAAGGCGCAGCGTACCGCAGTCATTTCCAATTGCGTGCCAAGGCCGACCAGTTCGGCATCTTCGAACCATGAGCTGGGGCCGCGCTTGTTGAAATCGGGGAAGCGGGCGAGGCATTCGACGCCTTCGGGGCGGCCCGTCACCAGCGAGTGGATGGGCTGCTGGAACATCGTCACCGCGTGCCCATCGAGCATGGCAGTGATCCGTTCGCGCGCCAGATCGTGAACGACCGATTTTTCGAGCGAGGCTTCGATCCGTTCGCCCGCCAGCGCGGAAAAGCTTTTCAGGATCGCCACATCGCGCTGGTTCATCGTGCGATCAGTCTCGCGGCCGAGCGCGCAAAAGCTGCCCCAAACGGTTCCGTCGGATAGGCGCAGCGGAGTGTTGACATGGCAGCCAACCGGCAGGAACTTGGTGATCGCCAGCCCTTGCGTCAGCGGGAAATCAGCCGGATCGCAGATGAGTTCGGGCAAGCGGCCGTTGAGGATATGCCAGCAATAGCTTTCTTCGCGCGGTTCGCGGAAACCGGGCCCTAACGGTATCGCCAGATCGCTGGAAACATGCGTGAGTTCGCGCTGAGCGCCTTCGACATAGCGCGAGACAAATGCGATCTCGAGCCCGAGATGCCCGCGCACGGCGGCAAGAATTTTGTCGATTGCCGGATCGTTGACCAGTTCATCGGCCAGCGGCGCGGTTGGCCCGTCAAAATCGGGCAGAATTAATGCAAGTGCTCCCATGAGCAGGCTTTTGCCGTAAAATGCCTAATCGCCGATTAAGGCCTGTGATCGCTAGCGATTACAGCCGCAATTCATACAAGAATTCATCGTCACGTTTCGAACCGACCCAGAAGAAGATGTCGGCCACATGGGCAAACCCGATCCGCTGATAGAACCGTTGTGCGCCGTGGTTATCTGCATAGACAGACAGCGTGATCGCGTCCGCCTGCCAATCACGCGCCTCGGCAATCGCCCAAGCCATCAGTGCCGCACCAAGCCCGCGCCCGGTGGCCGCGCCCGCGCAATATAGCTGGCTGAGGAATACGGGGCGGGCAGGGCGCGGATCGGGGTGTTCATCGAACTGCTGGCCGAGCACAAGCAGACAATAGGCGAGCAGAGCGCCGTCTTCCTCCGCAAGCATGATGCGCGTGGCGGGATCGGCGAGGTATTCGGCGTATTTTGCCGGTGAGCGGTATTCGGTGAGAAAGCCTTCGAGGTCTTCAGGCCGGTAGAGCGTGCCGAATGCGTCGATAAACGCTGTGCGCGCCAGTGCGGCCAGCGGCGCGGCGTCAGCGGGAGTAGCGGGGCGCAGGATCATGCGAACTTGTCCGCTTTACGTTTGCCGAACCGCATTCCGCTCTCCAGATGGCCGCGCAGTGCGGCGTAGAATGTTTCGAGAAACTCACGTTCATCGCCAGCGCCAAGTTGCCAGCCGATCTTGCGGCAGATCGCGTCGGCCACTTCGCGCAAGGCTTCAGGATTATCCTGCCGCAACACGCCTTCCAGCACTTGCAATTCATGCTCACCGTAAACGCTGAGTTCCGCTGTGCCGAAGCGGTATTCGGTGCGCCGATCGGGCGCGAGCGACAGTGCGCTTTGCAGCTTGGCGTGCTTCGCCTCGACCACCCAGGTGCCTGCGACCAGATCACCGGCACGTAAGCTGTCCTTGTTGAAGCACGGGAACAGTACGAACACCATCAACCACACAAACGCGGCGATCCCGGCAACGCCGGCGTCTTGTCCGCCGCCGAGCAGGAAGAAGGCAGGAATGAACACCTCAACATCGCGCACCAGATTACGCGCGATGACCATTTCGGCGGTCAGCCGCCCGCCCGTCTCGCCAGCAACCGGCCGCGCCGCCACCCGAATGCCCATCAACCGCTTGCCCGGCGTGGCGGCACGCGGGCCGAGTTCGAAATACAGGAAATAGCCATAGCGCGAGAGGAACAGCAGCATCACCAGCAACACCTGGATCAGTTCGATCACCGGATTGCCCACGGCCCGCCCGAGGCCCTCCGACCCGAGAATACCGAACCCGATTACCCCGAGCACCGCAAAAAACGTGATCAGGCCGACAATGATGATGATCAGATCGAGCAATAATGCGCCCGCCCGCGAACTCCGGCTGGCAACGGTGATCGGCAGCACGAGCCCTTCGGGAGTGAGCAATTGGCGCTGCCGTTTGGCGGCATACGCGCGCAGCTTGAGATTGGCGGCGTGGCTGCTGGCCGGGCGGCTCATGTCTCGCGCTCCGCCGGTGCGCGCAGCAGCGCGAAATAGCAGATCCAGAACACCAGCATGATCACGCCGATGGCAAGCCGCGCCTCCGCCTGACCGACCAGTTGCCGCGCGTAACCTTCCAGCAGCCCGGCTATCACCAGCATCAAGGTGCACCCCGCCATCACCTGCGCGGCGCGCACGCCTGCATCGCGCATCGCGGCCATGATCGCGCGGTTGCCCGGAAAGGCCATTGTCCGCCCGACATGCAGCCCCGCCGCGCCCGCCAGCAGAATCGCGCCCAGTTCGGTGGTGCCGTGCACTGCCAACCAAGCGCCGAATTCGTAGCCCAGCCCGGCATCGACAAACACCCACATCATCGCGCCGAGCACGGCCATATTATACACCAGCAACAGCAGCGTAGGGATGCCGAACGCGAACCCCAGCGCGAACGCCATGATCGCAACGCCGGAATTGTTGGAGAAAAGATAGGCGGCAAACGTGGAAAGCCCCTCGGCATCGGCCTGCGGGGCGAGCGATTCGCGAAGCGCGCTCGGGTCTGCCCCCGGCGTGCGCCCGCCCGACATGCCGCCTGGCACCAGCGCGTAAAACCATTCCGAGTCGCGTGCCACCAGCAGCCAGCCGACCGCCGTGCCCGCCACCATCACCGCCAGCGCAATGCAGATATCCAGCCAGATACTGCGCACCGCCGCGCTCCATCCGCCGCCGAGAAACCGTCGCAGCCAGCCGCTCAAGGTAATGCGGGGGCCATACACCTGAAACCACGCGCGCCGTGCCAGCGCTTCCAGATAATCCAGCGTAGCCGCGTCGAGCGAGGTTTCGCGCGCGACCGCGAGGCTGGACGTTGCCTTCCGGTACAGCACGGGCAGATCCAGCAGATCCTCATCCGAAATCCGGCCCGGCCGCCCTTTTTCCAGTGCGGTGATGATGCCTTCCAGCCGCTGCCAATCAACCTCGCGCTCCAGCCGGAAGCGGTCGGAACGCAGCGACGCAGCCTCAATATCGGGCGGCGGGGCGATTTCTGGGGACTTGAAGAAGCTCAGCGCCATCAGCCGATCGCCTCTGTCTGTTTGGCCTTGAGGTACAGGTCGATCAGCCGGTAGCCGATGTTTTGATACGGCGCTTCGATCACGTCGACCCCCAAGTGGCGTAGTTTCTGAAGCACCAACGCCCGCTGCCGCGCCAGCGCATCGGCGCTGACGGCCACCGCGATATCGCTGAGGCTATCCGGTTCGGCCCCGGCCAGATCATCCAGTTCGATGTCCACCATCGTCACGAAGATAACCAGATGATGTCGCACCAATCGTTCGACATTCTCCACCATCGTCTGCGCCGACGTCGGGTCGGCGAAATCGGAGAACAGCACGATCAAGGACCGGCGTTTGAGCCGTGCTGTCAGCGTTGCCAGTGCGAGCGTGAAGTTCGGCTCGCGCGGGCTGTAATCGAGCTGCGCGGCGGCGCTTTGCAGCCGGTGGAAGGCGCGAGTGTCGGTGACGAACGGGGTCATCAATTGCGGCTGGTCGGCAAACCCGAACAGCGCCACCTTGTCGCCCCCCTTCAGCGCTACGAATGCCGCCACCAGCGCAGCAGAAATCGCCCGATCGATGCGCGGTAGCCCGTCCACCGGCTCGCACATCGATTGTCCGCAATCGAAGGCGAATACGATCTGGTTGTCGCGCTCGGCCTCGTTTTCGCGGGCGTATAGGCGGGTGTGACGGGCGCTGGCTTTCCAGTCGATCCGGCGGCGGTCCATGCCTGCAGCGTATTCGGACAATGCCTCAAACTGCGTTCCCTCGCCGCGCACCCTGCGGGCGACGATGCCGAACTGGCTGTCGCGGAAGAAACTTTGCAGCACCGGGGACCGGACCGGGGAGAGGTCGGGCCACACGCGGATCGCTGCGTTGAGGCTGCGGTGAGCCTGCCTTGTGCCTAGGCCGAGCGGGCCTGACCAGCGGATCCACAATTCGTGCAACTGCCCGGTCCCGCGCCGCAATGGCACCGCATGGCCGGTGCCTGAAAAGCGGCTCGCCTGCCCGGTTCCAGGGAGGGAGAAAGTCGCCATGCCGTGTTCGCCCAGTCGGGGATCAAACCCCACCACGACTTCGGGCGGACGGGCATCGCTGTCGCGGGCAATCTCCGCCTCCACCCGCAAGGCGGCGGGCTGGCCAACTTCGACATCGGCAGCGAATACCAGTTCCATGTCAATCAGCGATCCGGCCATCCAGCCGTCGAGTAACACCATCACCAACAGCGCCAGCCCCGCCGCAGGCGCGACGATCCACGCCGATGGCGCAGTCGCCGCGACCATCACGGCAATCGGCGCAAGCAGCACCAGCAGTGCCAACGCGCGCGGGGTGGGGACAATCGGGAACGCGGGCAGTTTCACCTAGCGCGGTGCTTCCGTCTGTTCGATCAATCCGGCGACTAGATCTTCCACCTGCCGCCCTTCGATTTCAGCGGCAGGGCTGAGCAGCAAGCGGTGGCGCAGTGCGGCGGTGGCGAGGGCCTTCACATCATCGGGCAGCACATAATCGCGGCCCTCCAACGCGGCGCGGGCGCGCGCGGCGTTGGCCAGCAGCACGGCAGCACGCGGCGATGCACCGCTGGCAATATCCGGACTGGTGCGCGTGGCGCGGATCAAGGCAACGGTATAGGCGATCACATCATCGGCCAGTGTGACCGTTTTCACAGCCTCCTGCGCTGCTTGAATCGTGCCCGCATCGGCGACCTGCCCGATCCCGAAGTCCGCCGCTCGCGCAGGCCCGCTCCGCTCGCCGAACCGGCGCACAATCGCGGCTTCTTCTTCGGCGCTGGGATAGCCGACCAGCAGCTTGAATGCGAACCGATCGAGCTGTGCTTCGGGCAGCGGATACACGCCTTGGCTCTCGATCGGGTTCTGCGTGGCGACCACCATGAAATTGGGGCTGAGCGCGTGCGTTTCGCCATCCAGCGTCACGCGCCGCTCCTGCATCGCTTCGAGCAGAGCAGCCTGCGTTTTGGGGGGGGTGCGGTTGATTTCGTCGGCCAGCAGGAGTTCGCAGAAAATCGGCCCGCGTGTGAGGGTGAAAGCGCTGGTTTGGAAATTGAACAGGTTGGAACCCAGAATATCGCCCGGCAGCAGATCGGGAGTGAACTGAATCCGCCCGAAGTCCAGCCCGACCGAAGCTGCAAAGCACTGTGCCATAAAGGTTTTGGCGGTGCCCGGCGGTCCTTCGAGCAACACGTGGCCGCGCGATAGCAGCGCGATCAGCAGATGCTCGACAGTCTCGGCCTGCCCGACAATCGCCTTGCCCACTTCCGCCCGGATACGCCCGGCCAGTTCGGCAGTTTCGTGCAACGTCATGCTCATCGCTTCAGCATCCTCTCGATGGTTTTGAGCGCGCGTGCTGCGCGCAGAATTTCGCCCGGCTTCCGCGCGTTGCGCATCGTGTGCGCGGCCTGGGAAAAGCCGGTTCGGGGATGGCCCGCCCGTTCGAGCGCGAGTTCAATGGCGGCATCACGGGCGCTTGGTTCCACCTCGCGGATGCCCAGCGTCGCCGCGATTCGCGTGGTGAGCAGCGCGGCATAGGGTTCCGCCAGCAAGTGCCAACGGCGCACCCGCCCCAGCAGCGCCGCGCCATTGCGCGCGAGGCCCGCCTTGCCTTGGGCCAGCGCAGGAACTTCGGCCACCGGCGGCCCGAACCGTTTGAACGCACGCCATGCGATCACCAGCGCAGCGAGCAGCAGGCACAAGGTTGCAGCGAGAAACGGCGGCGCGAAGGCCAGCGTCAGCAGGTTCTGATTCCCGCTCAGCCCGGCAAAGGTGAGATCGAACACCACCGACACGCCGGGTTCGCCATCGGTAGCGGCTTCGATCAATGCCACCGCAAGTTCGGCGCGCGATTGATCGGCCATCGCATAATTGTTGAGCAGGTCCGGTTCGAACACCACCAGCACCGGCCACGCATCATCGTCACCGTCATAATAGCTGAGCCCGGCCAGCATATCGCCCTCGCTATCGAGCACCAGTGGATCGAGCGAAAAATCGGGTTGTTCAACAAGTGCTTGCACGCTTTTCGGATCGGGTAGCTCGCCAGAGCTGCCGAACGCTTCCCACCCCTGCGTAGTGCCGACCACCAGCGAACTGCCCTTGGCCAAGGCCAACTGGCTGAACCAGCCGGGGCTGATCGCGCCGCCCAGTTGCACCCATCCGTCGCCTGCATCCGCCTGGTCGGCCTGCTCGTCGTCCAGCGGCATTGCCTGCCATTTGGGCAGCACCAACATCGTCGGGCCGATATAGCGGCGCTGTTGGAGCACTGCCTCGATCTCCGCCGGATCCGCCGTGTGCGGCGGGGTCAGCACCAGCAGCGAATAATCGTCGAAGCCGCCGGGCGTGCGCGATAATTCGACCGTGTGCTGGCTGGCTTCGAGCATTTGCACCAGCCCGGCATAGCCGTTGAGCCCGCGCGATGCGGCATGTTCGCCCGCTGCACCTTCATCCTCGCCAGTCCAGCCCTGACCTATCGCGTATAGCAGCAGCAGGAATGCGAAAGCGCCCACCAGCAATAACAAACCCACCGTCAGCGGGCGGAACGGGCTAGACCGGCGGCTCAAGCGCGCAACCCCGTCTGCGCCAGCGCGAAATCGGCGTAAGCTGCGCGAGCGGCCTGCCAATCACTCTCCGACAGGTGGCGCAGCGCAAACAGGCTGCGCTCCACCCGGTCCGCAATTATCCCAAAGGCGGTGCGAGCATTGGCAGGCAAAGATGGCTCCGCGGCGATTTCGCGCGCGGTGCTGGAAGGCTCGATCAGATTGGGCCGCGCCTGCGCAATTTGCCCGACCGATCGTTGCAACAACAGCCGCGTCGCTTCGTCATACCGGCCTTCGGCAGCGAGCCGGTCCGCATCTTCGAGCAGTGCCATTGCGGCCTGCTGATCCGGCACCCAGTCGCTTGCATCGCCGGGGCGGCTGCGGCGCCCCTGAAGATCAGGCCCGAACATCCGCCACAAGACATAACCCACCAGCGCAATCGCGAGCGCCAGCAGCACCCATTGCAACACCGGCCAACTCGCAACCAACGCGCGCCCGACCGGGGCCAGCGCATCAGTCAGCCATTTGAGCAAATTCATCAGCCAATCGGGCGGCGGGTTGGGCTGTGTCGGCGGAATTTCGACCTCGGCAAACTGGATATCGGAATCGCCGCGCAGTTCGCGCCAAGCCCGCGCAAGTTCCCCCGCCTCAGATGCACCGGGCTGCACATCCGGCACCTCAACTTTGATCCCCGTCTTCACCCCGGCATGACTGGCACGCCATGTGCGCGGAAGCAATGACTGCCCATTGCTTAACCGCGCGCAGCCGGGATAGAACCAGTGCATGACCATATTAGCCCAAGGCGAACATCTGCCCCAGGTTCCGCGCGAGGAGCGCGTGCGAAGCGTGCTGGTGGTAGGCGGCGGCTCTTCGGGTTGGATGGCGGCCGCGATGTTCGCCACCGCGCTGGCCAAGGACGTATCGATCACGCTGGTGGAAAGCGACGCCATCGGCATTGTCGGCGTGGGTGAGGCAACCATTCCGCCGATGCAGAAGTTCCAGCGCTTTCTAGGAATGGACGAGCGCGAGTTCCTCAGCGGCACACAGGGCACGTTCAAATTGGGGATCGAATTTCACAACTGGGGCAAGGTCGGCGATAAATACTTGCACCAATTCGGAGCGGTCGGGCGCGAGATCGATCGGCTGGTGAAGTTGCACCACTGGTGGCTGGTGGGGCGGCTTGACGAAGGCGGCGAGCCTTATCCAGAATGGCAGTCGCTGCATGTGGCCTATCACGCGGCGGCGGCAAACCGCTTTGCCCCATCTATATCGGGTAAGGCCGACGTCAACAACCGCTACACCCATGCCTATCATTTCGACGCGCATCTTTACGCCGGGCACTTGCGCAAGCTGGCTGAAGGCCGGGGTGTCAGCCGTGTTGAAGGGATGATCGCCGGAGCGGAGCGTGATAGTGCCACCGGGTTGGTGGAGGCCGTGTTGCTGGATGACGGGCGGCGGCTGGAGGCCGACCTGTTCATCGATTGCACGGGCTTTCGCAGCCTGCTGCTAGGCGGCGAGCTGGCCGAACCTTGGACCGACTGGAGCCATTGGATTCCTTCAGATCGCGCATGGGCCGTGCCCACCAAGCGGGCCGAAGGCGGTCTCAGACCTTACACGCAAGGCATCGCTCACACAGTCGGCTGGCAGTGGCGTATTCCGCTGCAACACCGCACCGGCAACGGCCACGTATTTGCCAGCGCTTTTTCCACTGAGACGGAAGCCGAAGCGCGGCTGATGGGCAATCTGGATGCCGATCCGCTGGCCGATCCGCGCCTGATCAAATTCCGCACTGGGCGGCGGGAACGTGCATGGGTCGGCAACGTAGTGGCGCTGGGGCTGGCTTCCGGCTTCCTCGAGCCGCTCGAATCGACCTCGATCCATTTCGTGCAAAGCGCGCTGGAGCGGCTAATCGAGCTGTTTCCGACCCGCGCAATGGATGTACCGCTTCAGAACCAGTTCAACGCTCGAACTCGGCTCGAATGGGAACAGGTCCGCGATTTTATCGTCGCGCATTATCACCTGACCGAACGTGATGATTCGGAGTTTTGGCGCTACACCCGCAATATGCCGGTGCCCGATAGCCTCGCCGAAGTACTCGATGCGTGGCGCACAAGGGGAGTGCTAGCGGTAGACGGTGGGCACCTGTTCCAGCTTGGCAGTTGGGCGTCACTGTTGCTGGGCCAGCGGTGCATTCCGCGCGGGGTGCACGCCTTGGCCGACCGGGCGGAGCCGGGCTATGCGGCGGAGCAAATGCGCGCGATTGCAGCAGAATGCCGCGCGGCTGGGCAACGATTGCCGCTGCATGCTGAGTTCATCGCTGCCAATTGCGCAGCGCCTACCGGCTGATTTGCAGCGCGCCGCCGCCGATCGCTATCCCCGC
>Ga0247817_10000966_pt1 | contig 15263 bp, 16 predicted proteins | sample UWRJL212509R1_FD_178010 | JGI IMG/M metagenome (GOLD analysis project Ga0247817, IMG submission 178010) | Plant litter microbial communities from Arlington Agricultural Research Station in Wisconsin, United States - UWRJ-L212-509R-1 | ecosystem: Environmental > Terrestrial > Plant litter >... | reverse complement strand
GGCCGAGAGCGATCTTCTTCCCCGCCGCCTGCTCCGAAATCCGCAACTCCAGGGCGATGCCGGTCATGAACATGCGGCGGGCCGCATCCCTCGTGCGGTACCGGACGAGGGACGAATCCGATTGGATCTGCTCCGCGACCTGGCGGGCCTGTTCGATTGCCCGCACCAGAACCGCAGCGGCCGCGTTCACGCTCCGCCCGACCGCGCCAACCCGATCGACACTGGTGCCGAGGCGCTCGAAACCGGCCATCGGGTCATGCCCCGGTGACTCGTTCTCGGGTGGGGTGTCGGGTTGTTGCATGGTGTAAGTCAAACAAGAACCACCGACATTTGTGCCGACTTATGGGTAGCAGTGGAGAAGTTATGGGTAGCGGCTTTGTGGAGGGATCGAAAGGACGCGCATTCCGGTTTCGACAAGCTCAACCAGAGGGGACGGCAGGGTGGAGGGGGAAGAGCGGAATGCTTATCGGACAGCCCTTCGACAAGCTCAGGGAACGGAGCAGACTAGCTCAGGGAACGGGAACGACAAGCTCAGGGAACGGAAATGACGGGAACCGGGACGAGACCGGAAGGCTACAGGGTGTGGGGTCAGCGCTCTTGGACGCGCGGGGGCAGGGGGTCGCGGACGCGACTGCGCAGGCCGCGGATGGCGAGCACGGCCGCCCCGATCAGCGCGAGTACGCCGATACCGACGCCGAGATACGGAACGACCAGCGGATACCCTCCGGTCAACTCGACCTTGGTGGGATCAGTAGTGTCGTACAGGATCTCCACATCGGTGCCCACGGCGAAGGCTTCACGATCGGTGGTCGCGGGCAGACTCGCGCTCACCGTCTCACCCGATTCGACGCTGAACTCACCAACAGGCGTATACGTGCGGTTGCCGTCGTTGTGGCGGTTTCCCGCTCCTCGGTTCTGGTTCAGTTCGACGATGCGCGCCATCGCAACCTCGCCGTTCGCAAGCACGCTGTGGGTCGTGATCACGGCTCCGAGGCCGAGGTTGCCGACCAACAGGCCCGCTACCGCGCTGAACGCGGCGAGGATGAAGAAGGCCCGTGCTCTCGTGAGCTCGTTGCCGACGGGCGCCAAGCGCGCCGCCCTCACGCTGCGCGCACCATATCCAGGAAGTACTCGTGAAAACGGGTCTCCCCCGCTACCTCCGGGTGGAACGACGTGCCGAGCAGGTTGCCCTGGCGCACCGCGACGATTCGTCCGTCGTCGAGCCGCGACAGCACATCCACACCATCTCCGACTGACTCGACCACCGGAGCCCGAATGAAGACCGCGTGAACGGGAACATCTCCGAGCACAGGTATTTCAAGGTCGGTCTCGAACGAGTCGACCTGCGATCCAAACGCATTACGACGCACCGCGACATCGAAGCCGCCGAGGCTCTGCTGGCCGGAGATCGAATCGAGCACAGTGTCGGCGAGCATGATCAACCCGGCGCACGTGCCGTAGACCGGAAGTCCGGATGCGATGGCCGCCTTCAGCGGCTCGGCCAGCCCGAACAGCCGGCTGAGCTTGTCCATCACGCTCGACTCTCCTCCGGGAATGACGAGCCCGTCGATCTCTTCGAGTTCCGACGCACGGCGAACCGGATGAGCATCGACACCCAGGCCATTCAACACCGCAAGGTGCTCGCGAAAGTCACCCTGCAGTGCGAGTACGCCAATCCGGAGCGGAGTATTGATGGCTGGACTACCAGCCGCGTTCGGCGAGACGGTGAGGCGCGGGAATGTCGGCCACGTTGATGCCGACGATCGCTTCACCGAGGCCGCGCGACACATCGGCGATGACCTGCGGGTCGTCGAAGAAGGTGGTTGCCTTGACAATCGCGGCAGCGCGAGCGGCCGGGTTACCCGACTTGAAGATTCCCGAGCCGACGAACACTCCGTCGGCACCGAGCTGCATCATGAGTGCGGCATCGGCCGGCGTGGCCACTCCACCCGCGGTGAAGAGCACGACGGGCAGCTTGCCGGTTTCGGCGATCTCGGCGACGAGCTCGTACGGAGCCTGCAGTTCTTTCGCAGCGACGTACAGTTCGTCTCGTGTCATCGACTTCAGCTTGTTGATCTCACCGTTGATGGTGCGGATGTGGCGGGTCGCCTCAGAGACGTCACCGGTTCCGGCCTCACCCTTGGAGCGGATCATCGCTGCGCCCTCGGTGATGCGACGAAGTGCTTCACCGAGGTTCGTCGCACCACAGACGAAGGGAACATCGAAGTTCCACTTGTCGATGTGGTTGATGTAGTCGGCCGGGCTCAGTACCTCGGACTCGTCGATGTAGTCGACCTTGAGCGCCTGAAGCACCTGCGCCTCGACGAAGTGACCGATGCGGGCCTTCGCCATGACGGGGATGGACACCTCGGCGATGATGCTGTCGATGAGGTCGGGGTCGCTCATTCGGGCGACGCCACCCTGTGAGCGGATGTCTGCCGGTACGCGCTCGAGGGCCATGACGGCAACGGCGCCGGCATCCTCTGCGATGCGCGCCTGCTCGGCGGTGACGACGTCCATGATGACGCCACCCTTCAGCATCTCCGCGAGTCCACGCTTAACGCGGCTCGTGCCAAGCTGGTCTGGGTTATTCCGTGTGGAATTGCTGTCGGTCATGATCCCTAATTCTACTTATCAGTTGGTCGGCCAGGCGGCGGCGATCTCTGCCCGGACTTCGCCGAGTAATCGCGGAACCGCCTTGGTCTGAGCGATGATCGGAAAGAAGTTTGCGTCGAGCGACCAACGCGGAACGATGTGCTGGTGAAGATGGTCGGCGATGCCCGCTCCGGCAACGCGGCCCTGGTTCATCCCGATGTTGTACCCGTGGGCATGGGATGTCTCGGTCAGAACCTTCATCGCCGTCTGGGTGAGACTACCGATCTCGGCTACCTCTTCCGGCGTCGCGAGGTCATACGTCGACACATGACGATACGGGCAGACCAGCAGGTGGCCGCTGTTGTACGGAAAAAGGTTCAGCAGAACGAACGCGTGCTTTCCGCGCGCGACGATCAGCGCCTTCTCGTCATCGAGCGATGGCGCGATGCAGAATGGGCACTCGTCCTCGCCCGGCATCTGGCCATTTTCGATGTACGCGATGCGGTGAGGCGTCCACAGGCGCTGGAAGGCATCCGGAACCGCAGCAAAAGAGTTCGACGAGTCGACCTCGACGCCCTCGGCCTCGTAGTCGTGCCCGTCGTAGTCCTTGGTCATCAGACCTGCGCCTTGGTGGCGATGGAATCGAGGATGCGCTCGATCGCCTCGTCGACGGGGATGCCGTTCTCCTGGTGGCCGTCGCGGAAGCGGAAGCTGACCGCGTTGTTCGCGCGGTCTTCCTCTCCGGCGATGAGCTGGAACGGAATCTTCTGCAGCGTGGCGTTGCGAATTTTCTTAGGCATGCGGTCGCTCGACAGGTCGATCTCCGCGCGAACGCCCTTGAGCTTCAGTCGCGCGATGATGTCGTTCAGGTAGTCCGCGTACTCCTCGGCGACCGGGATGCCGACAACCTGTACCGGGGACAGCCAGACCGGGAAGGCACCGGCGTAGTGCTCGAGAAGGATCGCGAAGAAGCGCTCGATCGACCCAAGCAGTGCGCGGTGGATCATGACCGGTTGCTGGCGGGTTCCGTCAGATGCGGTGTACTCGAGCTCGAAGCGCTCGGGCTGGTTGAAGTCGAGCTGCACGGTCGAGAGCTGCCAGGTGCGACCGATTGCGTCGCGGGCCTGCACCGAGATCTTCGGACCGTAGAAGGCCGCTCCCCCTGGGTCGGCGACGAGTTCGAGGCCGGACTCTTCAGCGACCTGGCGGAGTGTCTCGGTCGCGTCGTCCCAAGCCTCGTCGGAGCCGACGTACTTATCGGGATCCTTGGTCGAAAGTTCGAGGTAGAAGTCGGTGAGCCCGTAGCCGCGAAGCGTTTCGAGCACAAACTCGAGCTGGCTCGCGACTTCTTCCTTCACCTGGTCGGGAGTGACGTAAACGTGCGCGTCGTCCTGGGTGAGGCCGCGTACGCGGGTGAGGCCCGAGAGCTGTCCGCTCTTTTCGTAGCGGTAGACCGTTCCGAACTCGGCGAGGCGAAGCGGAAGCTCCCGGTAGCTGCGGCCACGCGCCCGGAAGATCAGGTTGTGCATCGGGCAGTTCATCGGCTTGAGGTAGTAGTCCTGGCCCTGGCGGGTGACGTGCCCGTCGGCATCCGTCTCTTCGTCCAGGTGCATCGCCGGGAACATGCCGTCTTTGTACCACTGGAGGTGTCCGCTGGTCTCGAACAGCGATGCCTTGGTGATGTGGGGCGAGTAGACCTGCTCGTAGCCGTTCGCGATGAGGCGCTCGCGCATGTAGTTCTCGATCTCGGCGCGGATGATTCCACCCTTGGGGTGGAAGACCGCGAGTCCCGAACCGATCTCGTCGGGGAACGAGAACAGGTCGAGGTCAGAGCCGAGCTTGCGGTGGTCGCGCTTTGCGGCCTCCTCGAGACGGGTCTGGTACTCACGCAGTTCGTCTTTGGTCGGCCAGGCCGTTCCGTAGACGCGCTGGAGCTGCTTGTTCTTTTCCGAACCACGCCAGTAGGCGGCGGCTGTACGGGTGAGCGCGTAGCCGTTACCGATCTGGCGGGTCGAGGGAAGGTGGGGTCCGCGGCAGAGGTCTTTCCAGTAGACCTCGCCGGTCTTGGCGTCGACGTTGTCGTAGATCGTGAGCTCGGCGCCGCCGACCTCGACCGACTCGTCATCGGAGCCGCCGCCCTTGAGGCCGATCAATTCGAGCTTGTATGGCTCGTTCGCGAGCTCTGCACGCGCTTCGTCTTCCGTGACAACGCGGCGAACGAAGCGCTGTCCCTGCTTGATGATGCGCGCCATGGCCTTGTCGATCGCCTTGACGTCTTCCGGAGTGAACGGAACCTCGACGTCGAAGTCGTAGTAGAAACCGTCAGTGATCGGCGGGCCGATTCCGAGCTTCGCTTCGGGGTTGATCGACTGCACGGCCTGCGCTGCGACGTGGGCAGCGGAGTGACGAAGGATGTTGAGACCATCCGGGCTCGAAATCTCGACGGGCTCAACCGAATCTGAGTCGGTGACCGTCGTGGCCAGGTCCCTCAGTTCGCCGTTGACGCGCATCGCAACGATGCTGCGGTCTGTGAATAGGTCGAATCCGGTTTTCTGGTCACTCATTCAGCCAACTTTAGTGGAGTCGGGCGGTGGAAGAATTGCGACGTCCTAGGCTGCGGCCGGTCGCGGGTGGCGCGACAGCCAGCGCTCGGCGAGGGCGACACTCGCCGAGGTTTCCAGTTCGTTGTTGTTTCCCGAAATCTCGCGGTACGCCGCGCGGAATCGCTCCGCGTCACTCGTCAGGGATTCGTCGACGACGATCTCGTCGGTTGCGACCAGCAATTGCGCGACCGCCATCACGAGCGCCGGCGCCTGGCCGTCGGTGACCGAATCGGACACCGCCTGCATCCCGCCAGCGAAGTATGCCCGCATCGCTCTGGCCGTCTCCCAAGGCATCGGGTACGGAATGGCCCCGCGCGCCTTGACCTGTTCGGCCAGCTTTCTTTTCAGCTCCTCGTTCCTGATGGCTTGCGCGTCTCGTTCTTCAGGGCTCGGCTCTCGCCGTTTGACCGGAACGCGTGGGGGCTCGTTCAGCCCTGCCCAGACCCAATCGCAGACCTCGTCCTCGGAGAGGAACATGTATGGCTTGCCGTCTGGCGCATACTGCGGGTACCACCCACCTCGCCCGGACGCCGCGTGGACCACGAAGGTGCCGTGTGGCAACGGGATGATGTTGTTGCTTATCTCGATGCCGGCCGTCTCGTTCCACGCAAGCAGGTACCCGTTGCCCGGGAACCGGTCCCGCACCTTTGCCTCGAGCTCGGCATACTTCATGAGGCGGCCTCCAGAATCATCGTCATCGGGGCCGAGCGCACCGCGTCGCTCATTTGGATTTTGCTCCCTGACGGTAGGTGGCGCCCGGTACGGATGCTGCAGCTACTTTATGCTGACACCACGCGGCAATCGCGAATAAACCTCGATCATTCGCTTGCAGCCATTCAGCAAGCCAAACGAAAAAGAGAGGGATCGGATGCCAGAGATTTTTTACGAGATCCTGCAGTTTGTTCTGGTCTCCGGTGTCTGTCTACTCGCTGTGTGGACGTTCGTGGACCTCAACCGGAACTTTCCCGCTGATCCGCAAGAGTTGAGCGGTGTGCACAAATGGCGTGGCCGGATGATGTGGCTCATTGCCCTGCTGGCCTGCATCCTGGTCGGCCAGATGGGCTTCCTGGTCGTAGCTCTGGCACCGATTCTCGGCTAAGTACGAGTTGACGGAAGCGGGCCCGAGTATTTTCGAGACGAACGTGCCGTCGCCCGGCCGAGCGTGAACCATGCGATTGCCCCGAACACGGGGAAAACGATGACCGCGGTGATCCAGGCCAGAACATGAACGATGGATCGATGCCGCGTGCGAGTGACATTCACAAGCGCGACGACGGTGAAGGCAACCACCAGAAGGGGCAGAGCCGAAAGCACGACATCCAGAGCCGCGGGAGGGAACCATCCGAGATCGTCCATTCGATGATGTTTTCACTCGGCGCGCGCCACCACAAGTGATTTTCTTGGTCGAGGCGCCAGAAAACACAAAAGGCACCCGGACGAATCCGGATGCCTTTCGGCTAAGCCCGAGAACCGTGCAGCACTTAAGTACATGAACCGTGGTGGGTCGATTGCTCGGTATCCGCTGTCAGCACCGCCCGCTTACTTCCCGTACGCGAACTACTCCCCGCTCCCCCCGCGCCGGATGTAGCACCCGTTTATGTCCACCGTTTATGTCCAGCCCAACATCTACTTCGAGAACTTCAGCAAGAGGTCGCTTGGTGGGGCCCGCGCTGAGGCATCACAGATTCTGGAAGCGACCATGGGGATGGGCTAAACCATTTGCTCCTCAGCTTCGGCTGAGGGCTTTTCGCACCCAGAAATGAACACGAAGGAATCGTTTCGGGCACTGTTGGTCATGGATGCTGTGGCACAGCCCTGGGAACAGCCTATAGATTGCGTGCGGATAACACTTGTTCCCCGAGTCCCCAACTGGCGTCGAGGGAACAACGATGACCATATGATCGACATGTGACCCGTCAACGAGGATTGTTCGAAGGCCCGAAAGACCTCCTTTACTTTCTGAATTGGGAATCGATTCCTGTTGCCGTTGGCACATTTGTTCTGGCGATTCTCGAACTGAACGTCCTGTCGCCTGATTGGGCCATCGCGACTTTCGTGGACGACTGGAAATGGACTGTCCTCACAGTGGCGATCGCGGCCATTCTTCTGCCGCCGATTTTCGCTAAGGGAACATTGCACTTACGAAGTCGCCAGCGTGCGGGGGAAATGTCTGCTGAGACCGCTTGGATCCTACGCGGAGTTCAGTCCCGCGCCTCCAACTTAATACTGAAGTTCCGCGAAGCTTTCGCAGGAGAGGCAAGCTCGCAATATCAGGCGCACCTCATGGAGGAATGCAAGTCGTACTTCGAGACGCGCGCCAGTCGCCAGCCTGACGGAAAATCGCGGCAGATCCAGGTGGAGGTCGCCTACTACGCAGTTGATCGCCGATCCCGAAGCACGCTGTTAAGTAGGAAGAAGTTCACTCAGACAGACCCGTCTCGAGGACGGCCAAACTTCTCGAGCAACGGGAACGCAGAAGCCAAGCTAGCTGTCGAGACCATCGTCAGCGGGCACGTGGTTTTCTGCGCAGACGTCCATGACTCGATTGACGCTGCCGTCCTCAAAATTGAGGACGGCCCGTCGCGCCAGTATCGGTCGCTGCTCAGCGTGCCAATTTTTCGAGACCGCAAGTCATCAGAGGACGAGCGGGTAATTGGAATGTTGTCCGCAACCTCTTCGCACACAGATTCTATTTTCGAGTCAGACCAAGCGATCCTGCAGACCTATGCATGGTTTCTAGCGGCCGCTATTGATGCGGATAGCCTGGCTAAATCCTCCAAACGGTCAGCCTAAAGTCGAAAGTCGGACTTCATGACTAGTCTTCTAGCACAACGGAAAGGAAATATCTCATGATCGGTTTCCGTCCCAATAACTCCGACCCAGAAGCCGGAAAGGAGCAGTCAAATGAGAAACAAGAGGATGATCTTCTCGTTTTTGAATCCGACCCTTCCGGGGATTGGGCGGTAGAACTAACCGCTATCCAGGACGCTCATAGAGGTTACGACCGAGCACATCGCCTGTTCGGCGCCTAACCACTAAGCCGGCTGCGAGACACAAGCTTCGGAATCCCGTCACCCTCCGTGTTGACTTCCCCAGCACGGCTTAGTTGACCGACTGGCCTGAGATCCAAACGATTCAATCCCGAAACCTGATGTAGATCGATTCGGCTATTACAGGCTTGCGCCGCTCCCCGCGCGCCGAACGGTGAAGGCTGTCGAGCAGCAAGCGACGAGTCTCACACCCAACAAAGGGACGAACAAATACGAAGCGGTCTAGTTGTTTCTACCAGCGTTTGACTCTACTTCTGTTTGTTACGAAGAATCATGAACGCCCCAACGCCGAAGAACGCGGCTCCTGCTCCTGCGCACACAACGCCAAGAAGGCCAGCGGACAGCCCGAGGCGGCCCCCTGTCTGATCAGGGTCGATCTGCTGTAGTCCGAAAGAACCGCAGACTAGCGCTAAGCCCACGAATGCGATGACCGCGCCGCGCCCTCTGGAAGTCTGCATGTTGCTCAAATCCTACCTCTCGACAGCAGACGCCCACGCCCATGCTCGATGCTCTGTCTCGTCTGGCCCCGGCCATTTGATTGCGACGGCTAGAGGCGTCCAAGCGACCGCTAGAGCGTCTATCTCAATTGGGGCAGCCGGGTAGCGAACCCAAGCTTTCACCGACTCTCGGCGCGGCGTACGGGTCAGTGGGTATACGTCTAGTTGCAGCTCGAGATCGGACAAACTCAGCGGCTCACCAGAGCGCATGATCTTCTCGACCACTCGTGCGTCCATGCGTTGATCGACGGAGGCCGCATACCGTCGATTGCTGCCCAACTTTGCCCCTCGCGCTTAGGAAGCAGCCGGCCACTGCAAAAATCAGCCAAGATATCCCGTCCGACTTTCCATACTCGAAAAGTGGTTATGTTTGCCGCATGCCAACCAATTTGTGGACTGCCTTTGTGACGCCGATCGTTGTGGCGCTTCTTACAACCCTGGTCGTGGAGTACTTCGCAAAACCACGCCTTGACGCTCGCAAGGAGCGACTCATTCGGGATAGACGGCAACTAGACGAACTTGTTTACGGCTTTCAAAAAATTGGCCTTGTGTACGGTTCACTGCCATCGCCGCGTCAGCGCATCAGAGCCGCGTTCACTGACGAGGCGTTGATGAAATCTTTGCTCGACGCTGAAATGTCCATCCAGACCACGTTAGACGCGATGTCCCGTTTATCCATGCGTTATGCGATTGCCCACACGGAGCACATTTCGCGAACTTCACTTTTCCTGGGGTATCTCCTCGGCATGACAAGAAGTACTGATGCGACTGCCCCTGACGACGTTGAGAACCTCAAGAAAGTCGCCTCGCAATTGGAACACTTCGACACATACTTTCGTGTCTATGTTGGGCTCGAAGACAGTCAAGAAGCATTGATCAAACGAGTATTTTGGAGAATGTCGACGGCGAAAGAGTATCGAGAGGATGCGATAGCAACGCTCGATCGACTTGGCCTCAAGGCTGGGGACGAGACTCGGGATCTTGATAGCTAAACGGTTCAAGTTCACCGAACTGTTGCGCGAACCAAACCCAAGCCTCATCGAGCGGCACCCAAAGGTAGCGCCACTGAACTTTCGTCTCATACCAAGATCCACGTTGGGCAAAGTCGCGTTCCAGCCAACTGTGATCTCCCCACAGCCATCCCCCACCGAACGGCCCCATGCCAAATGGCTCGTCGCCGAATCCCCCAGTGGTGGACAAAGTTATTAGCTTGTGGGTTTGGGCGCCGCGGGCCAGAACTAGCCCACCGACAACTTCCCCCCGGAGTTCTGCGTAGACCTCGTCCTGCTCCCACACCTTTCTCTCGGCACGGGTATGGAAGAAGATCTCGTGCAGGTCGTACACAGCGTGCAAGCCGAAATGTGCCTCAACAGCCGCAGCGTCGATGTCATTGCCCTTGCAGGCTTCCTGAACGCGCGTAGAGGCTAGTTGGAGCGCAGTCAGGCCAAGCAGGAAGGCAGGAGTACGATTGCTAGTCAAGTTCATCGACCTTACAATCTGCGACCATTACGCGTCATCTCCTGACACCACCATTTTGCAACTGCTGCACCACCACGCAATCAATTGGTCGCCGCGAGGCTCGCAGCGACTCAAACAACGCGGGAAATTCGGAGTGTTGAGGTCATCCACGAGCGGGTTAGCTGTTTAGTCCAACGGGTCTTCAACCGGGAGCACGCCTATTGGCAGAGTGTGGACGTTCCCGCACTGCCAGCCAGTCAAGATGGGTCGTGCTGAACCACGTCTCCCTGGACGGATACCGCGCGGAGTGAACATGATTGGCGTTACTTCGCCGCCGTCTTGCGGGCAAGTGCTCATGAGCCAACCGTAGCGCGAGAACCGGCCGGACCGCCGGGAAATCTACAGGAACAATCTGCATGGGAAGCAGCAGATCAATTACTCAATCGGGCGATTTGGGCGGAGCCGTGTTGCCTGGACTCCGCCATTGATCAACGAGATGAATATGGTCGTCAGGCCTGCGACCAGAAGCGTAAGCCCAAGAGCTGTGGCCCACTGCCACGGGAACCAAGACGTGGACCATTCGGAGTGATATGTCGAGGTTGGTTGTGTGTAGCCGTCATGTTGATTCGCGTGACTCTCCGTCATCGCGCCGTACGCCTCAATAGCGCCACACGAGGCACAAACTGAGAACACAACCCACGACGGTCCGTTAGTGGTCTGTTGTCCGCTCAACACATCGCTCCAGTCGACATACTTGTCGCCCCGGATGTTCGATACGGAATCGATGGAACTCCATGTTGTTGGCGTTGCAGTCGGAGTCAGCTCCGGTTGCCACACCACAGCCCAAGCCTCGCGCCATTCCCAGTTGTCCACAAAGCGCTCGACGACCGGCGGCTGCATCTTGAAGTCGAAGGCCAACCACACCTCACGCCGACTCCTATCTTGTTCCATGATTCTTTGAGGCAGTTCTATTTCTGCATAGACTCGACTTCCTGCTTCTTTCGGTATCTCGGCCCATTCGCCGAAAACCGGTGAGCCTTTGTGAATCAGACTTTCAGTAAGCGTTCGGATTCCAGTTGCGCCTTCGGGGAGATCGACGATCCAAGTTGTCCCTCCGCTATCAACAGGAAGCAGCAGGTTGGCCTCCACATGGACAACTAGCTCGCGCAAACCGCCATATGTCAGAGGTGTCACGTCCTCGTCGTACCAAACGAACAAATTCGTGCCGACCGCGTCTTCAAAAGCGCTGGCGTCCTGCGGATACGCAACAAATGACACGTCAAGGTCCGACTTGAGACCTGAGTCCGAGGCAATCGAAGGTGCCAGCACTGAGACGATCGCTGCCGCCAGGGCAAATCCCCCGGCCCACATTGCCTTCTGTCGTCGCCGCCTCGACGCCCAAAGCCTTTGATGGCGGCTGACCAGCGGCCGATTCGCTCTTGGACGTTTTGCCAGCACCGGTAGCGTCATACGGGGATGATACCGGGCACTCGATCGCGAAAATAGCGGGGCAAAAGGTTCTAACCGCATTCGTTTCAGGAAGAGAATTTAGAGCAGATTCGGGCCCATCAGCTTCGGGATATCGTTGCCTTCGGTGTTCGATTTACCGGGGACGATCTGATTGAGCGTCTGCCCAGAGATCCAAGCGTTCCACGCACGAAAAACGATGTAGATCGACTCTGCAATCCCAGGCTCACGCCGTTGCCCGGTAGCCGCACGGTGGAAGATATCCAGCAGTACGCGGCGAGGATCACCCTTTCCGTCTAGACGCATATCCGCGATGGACTCTGCGAATTCCACCGCAGCGTTCGCTCCAACTTTCTCTAGCTCGTATTGGCAGTACGCCCACACCGAAGGCTGAATGTTGATGTTCTTGCCCGTGCGGCGTGCGAGAAGGATCGCGCTAATTACGTCAGGGTTCAGTTCGGCCCACGCGATGATGTCTGAGTTGGAGAGCGTCGGGATGCTGGTAGCCATTGCCGTGCGCAGGTAGCCGTTCTCTAGAGCGTCCGCGATTCGCGCGACTGCAGCGAGCACGGTGGGGTCTTGCGTGAAATCGGCGAACCCTAGGGCGTCAGGTCCCGTCCTTTTAGCTCCGGTATTGTTTACCTCCGCGAACGAGGATCTAGTCCCTTCACGACGAGCATGCGGATCGTGACACCCGATTCAATGCCCGCCTCGCAACGGTGCTGACCGTCAATCATTCGACCATCCCAGTCGAACTGAATCGACAGCCCGGACGTCTGCCCGTTTCCGGAGCCCATGTCCTGTGTGCGTACTGCTGCACCTTCTGCCGGCGCAGATGGCGGTTGCCGAGGTTGTGGCCTAGCCACTTCTCAGCGAGGTCCGGAGACAGGTCTACGAGCTCGTGAGTGACCTTGCGGGCATGAGAGGTGGGAATGGGTGTGTGTTTAGTAGTCAGGAGCACATGGTTCACCGCGGGAATTCGCAGAAGCAAGCTGAAGACGTATTGCCCGGATATTGCCCAAAGCGTCCAGAAAAACCAAAAGCCCCCGGTTTCCCGGGGGCTTTTCAGTGAGCGATACTGGGATCGAACCAGCGACCTCTTCCGTGTCAGGGAAGCGCGCTACCGCTGCGCCAATCGCTCATGCATATTCAGTTTTGTGAAGCCTCAGTTTACAACCGAAACGTATCTGGTGAGGTGAAGACGGGATTCGAACCCGTGTAGACGGCTTTGCAGGCCGCTGCCTAGCCTCTCGGCCACTCCACCAGGGGCAAGAGCCACCGGCGGACCGACTGCTCCCACTCGAGCGGATGACGAGATTCGAACTCGCGACCCTCACCTTGGCAAGGTGATGCGCTACCACTGCGCCACATCCGCATTTGCTCGCATTTCTGCGTGCTTTGAAACTGTAGCCGATTGATTGCGAGAGGGCCAATCGGCGACACGCCTACCGAACGCAATATTCGGCGGGTCAGACGATTTCCCGGCATAACTCCGGGCAAAAAACTTCTCGTAAAGAAATAGTTAGCCTGACATCCACCTGATTTCGCTTGCCTCATGCTAAGTCCGACGGATGCCATCGGCAGCCCAGCAGGCATTCAATAGTCGTACGCATTTCAGCTAAGCTCATTCATCGCGGGTGGATCTTAGGATCTTTCCCAGTACAAGCATCAGGGCGATTGGCGCAGTTGGTAGCGCGCTTCCTTCACACGGAAGAGGTCATCGGTTCGAGTCCGGTATCGCCCACCACACAGTGACTCTGCAGGCCATACGATGAGGGAATGTCGCACACTCCGAGTCGTCCCCGCACCACCGTCAAGGACTTCTTCGCGGGTGTTCGCCTTCTCGGCACCGGACTCCGCCTCTGGATCACCGATCCGAAGCTCATGCTCTTCGGCGCCATCCCCGCGTTCATCGTCGCGGCGGTGTACGCGGTCGGCATCACGGCCCTCGTTCTCAACTTCGACCGCCTCGTCGGATGGGCTGCCTCATTCTCTGCTGATGCGGACCCCTGGGTTCACGACCTCGTGACGATCCTTATCGGAATAGCGATCTTCGCGATTGCGGGCCTGCTCATCGTCTACACGTTTGTCGCGGTCACTCTGGCCGTGGGAGATCCGTTCTACGAAAAGATCTGGCAGCGCGTCGAGGAACGACTCGGAAACGCACCAACGGGCGAAGAGACTGGCTTCTGGAAGACCGTTGGCGACAGCATCGGGTTTCTCTTCGCAACCATCGGCACGAGCCTGCTGATTCTCGTGATCGGATTCATCCCTCTCGTCGGCCAGATCGCCGGCCCGGTGCTCGGTGCGATGTTCGGCGGCTGGTTCCTCACGCTCGAACTCGCCGCGCGGCCGTTTGAGAAGCGAGGGCTCACCGCACGGGACCGCCGGGCGGCGCTCGGGGCGAGGCGAGCGACATCCATTGGATTCGGAGTTGCGGTGTGGCTCGTCTTTCTCATTCCGTTCGGCGCCGTCATCGTCATGCCGGCCGCTGTCGCCGGCGCTACCGTTCTCGGTCGACAGGCGCTCGGCATTCCCGGTGCACTCTCTCAGAAGGGCCAGCAGCCCCAGTCGTAGGATGTTGTTCAGACGAGCCAGGCGCTCACCTGACCACCCGGAGGGCACATGACCGACACCCAGAGCCCTCAGCCATCGGACCCGGTTCACGGCACACCTGCCGGCTGGTACGACGATGGCTCGGGCACGCACCGGTACTGGGACGGCACCGACTGGACCGAGCACACGCACACGGTCGCCGCTCCCCCACCGCGTAAGCGCCCCGTGTGGCCGTGGATCCTCGCCGGCGGCATTTTCATTACCATCGTGGGAGTCATCGGGGGCTTCGTGCTCTTCGGCGTAACGATCTTCACGGGCATCAGCGCTGTGACCGCTGGTCCGGCAGCCGCGGTCGAGCTGCACCACGAGGCCTATCTCGACCAGGACTGCGACGAGTATTTCACCGCGACAACCTCACAGTTCCGGGTATTGACCGGCACGGACACCTGCGAGGGTTTTGTCGCGCAGTCACGCCAACTCGCCGACACCTCTGCCGAGTGGACCCTCGAGGTAACCAGGTCGAGCATCGAGAACGACACCGCGGTCGTCACCACGAACGAGACCTACATCGTCGACGGCACACCGTACGAGGCGACCACGTCTTACGAGCTCATCAACAGCAACGGCGAATGGCTGATCCTCTCGCTCAGCGCAGAACCGCTGAACTGATGCGCCACTAGCTCTCGCGGTTCAACCGTTCCGAGCTGCCGAAGCGGGCCGTGACGCCCGGCGAGTACAGCACGGAGTCCGGCGGCCGTGCGGCGATCGATGGGAATCCGGCGACCTCGAGCAGGGTGTCGTCGATGCTCTCGAGGCGCGCTTCGTACAGCTCCCACCGCTCGTGCGTATTCGGCAAGCGAGTCGGATGCCCGTGGTGCGTCACAAATAGCGCCCAGCGGGCCGTGAGGAACTCCGCGAGCGGGTTATCCGTCACGACGCGGGTGCTCGGTCGAACCGAGAACTCGGTTCGAGCTCCGCGGTCGGTATGCCTGTCGCTGCCGTAGTGCAGCGCGCCGTCCGTGCGCTCCAGGCGAGTA
>Ga0247817_10000965_pt1 | contig 15268 bp, 12 predicted proteins | sample UWRJL212509R1_FD_178010 | JGI IMG/M metagenome (GOLD analysis project Ga0247817, IMG submission 178010) | Plant litter microbial communities from Arlington Agricultural Research Station in Wisconsin, United States - UWRJ-L212-509R-1 | ecosystem: Environmental > Terrestrial > Plant litter >... | reverse complement strand
ACCGAAGATAGGTTTACGTGAGTTTACAGACATGATCTCTGAAGAGATACCCATGGCCGGCATAATTACGATGTATACCTCAGGGTGACCCAGGAACCAGAACAAATGCTGGAACAAGATAGGGCTACCACCTTCAAAAGGCATTACCTGTCCTTGTACAACTATATCTGATAAATAGAAGCTGGTACCAAAGCTGCGGTCAAATATCAACAATACCACACCTGCAACTAATACCGGGAATGATAATATACCTAAAATAGCGGTTAAGAAGAATGCCCAGATAGTTAAAGGCATTTTCCAAAGATCCATACCTTTAGTACGCATGTTTAATACTGTACTAACGTAGTTTATACCACCCATTAGTGATGATGCGATGAATAACACCATACTTATTAACCACAAAGTCATACCCATTCCAGAGCCTTTCATTGCGGTTGGCAATGCAGACAAAGGCGGATAGATAGTCCATCCCGGACCGGCAGGGCCTTTTTGGATAAAGAAGGATGATAACATCACAGCACAAGCCGAAAAGAAGAACCAGTACGATAACATGTTCATGAATGGCGATGCCATATCACGCGCGCCAATTTGCAAAGGGATCAGTAAGTTACTGAAAGTACCGCTCAAACCAGCCGTTAATACAAAGAACACCATGATGGTACCGTGTATGGTAACCAATGACAGGTAAAACTCCGGATCTAGACGACCCTCAGGTGCGAAACGACCAAGCAATGTCTCTAGTAAAGGAAATGCCGTATCAGGGTATGCTAACTGGATTCTGAACAATATTGAAAGTATCATTGCAATGAACGCCATAGTAATACCTGTTATCAGGAATTGCTTGCCGATCATTTTATGATCCATGCTAAAGATGTATTTGCTTATAAAAGTTTCTTTATGGTGATGCCCGTGACCATCGTCGTGATGTCCTACTTCGTGATCGTGAACTGCTAATGTTGACATATTGGCTAATTAATTGTTTAACGCTAACCTGTTTGTAGAAATATTATTGTTTTTAACCTCGGCTAATTTCAACTCCGTTCTTAAAGCCGGGGTTAAATAAGGTTGTTGTTTTGATAACCATTGGGTATACTCCGCCTCGCTTACTACGCGCACAACTTTTTGCATGTTGTAGTGGCTGGCTCCGCATATTTTGTTGCAATAAACCAAGTACTCAAATTTAGGATTATCAGTTTTTTGACGCATTTGATCGGTAGTATAAGTAGGAGTAAACTTAAAGAACGTTGGCAAGCCCGGTACCGCGTTCAACTGAACACGGAAGTGAGGCATGTAAACGCTATGGATGATATCCTTTGAGCTTATGTTCAATCTTATAGATTTGTTAACCGGAATTACCATGGTATCGGCTTTCAAATCGTCCATACTGTTTTGATCAGTAAAATCAATACCTAACTTGTTAGAGCCAACTATCAATTTGTAATTCTTTTTGCCCAATTTACCATCAGGTCCCGGATAACGAAGGCTCCACATAAACTGCTCGCCGGTAATATCCACGTTAATTGATGCGGGCTCACCTTTAGCATCAGCGCTGTTGGTTACTTCCTGCCAGGTGAAAAATCCAAAAATTACCAACACCGTCAAAACAATAGCCGGAGCAATTGTCCAAACTTTTTCAATGGTGTTGTTGTGTGGTAAAAAGTAAGCTCTGCGTTTTGATGAATGTCTGTATACAAACAAGAAACTGAAAAGTAAGATCTGCGTAACTACAAATACCACCATGGTGATTACAGTAGTAGTCCAAAACATGCTATCTATTTTAACACCATGTTTAGAAGCTGCCTCAGGTAATATCATCTGACCTTGCACAGCGAAAGACCAGTAAGTGCCTACGCCAAACCCAACCAAAAATATAATACAAATAACAGCCATAATGTTGTTCCATTGAACGCCTGCTTTACCTTGTATTTTTTGGCTTAGATCATACACTCTTAAAATTTTTCCGATGATGGCCAAAGCTATACCAGCCAGCACAAAAAGCAATATATAATAGCTCACGCTTAACCAGTCAACACCCGGTTTTTCCGTTGCAGCAGCAGCCGCTTGCGCCATCACCATATTGGTGCCTGCAAGCATCAAAACAGCGGCGAGCGAAAGTATCTTTTTAGAAAATGTTAGTTTATTGAATCCCATTGTAATTGGTAGTTTGGTATTCTGTTTTTGTTGCAAATTTAACAATATAATTATATGTGGTGATGTAAACTCTCTTGTAAGAAAGGGTGGTTTTTTGGAGCCAGCGCTTTAAATTTGCTTAGCGCGGTAAATATCAGGAATGCAAATAAACCTGCAAATCCAATAAATGTACCTACCTCTATCCATAATACAGCCACAAACCATTCAGAGAAATGCTCAACAGTACCCGGCATAATCATCTGGAAATAATCAAACCAGTGGCCGATAATTAAAATGATACAGGCAACTTTTAAAATACTTGTTGAACGTTTTGAATCGCGTGCCATTAACACCAGCAAAGGCGTTAAAAAGTTAACTACGATGCTTAACCAGAACCAAGGTTTAAAATCAGGCTCCCATCTTTTGTAGAAGTAAGCTGTTTCTTCAGGGATGTTAGCATACCAGGTTAGCAAGAACTGTGCAAACCACAGGTAAGTCCAGAATACAGAGAAACCGAATATTAACTGACCTAAATTATGCAGGTGATCTTGAGTAACCCACTGCAGGTAACCCTGGTTACGCAAATAAATAATGACCAATGTCATGGTAGCTAAACCGCTTACCCAAAAGGCAGCAAAGTTATACCAACCAAACATGGTTGAGAACCAATGTGCCTCTAATGACATGATAACGTCAAAAGCAAAAATTGGAATAGTAAAGCCAAATATTACCAGGAATATACAAGCCAGTTTAAAGCTTTTGTCGTAATTTGACATACCTGCTAATTCATCTTCGCTGGTAGAGTATTTTACAAATAAGCGGCTCAGTAATATATAGGCTAATAAAAATCCAATTACACGGCCTAAGAAAAATCCAACGTTTAAAAAGCCCGATTTACCAGCAATAAGGTGATCATAGCTTTCGCTACCTACTTTAGTTATATCTTCTTGACCCCAAATTTTATAAAGGTAAGGAGCTACAACTTGATGGCCTTCTTCGTTTGTAATAGTGTGTTTAAAGCTAAGGCCAGCTATTATGACTATCACCAAGATAATTGCTGGGATAGGAATTATTTTAATAAATGCATGCGGAACACGCAATATTGAAGCAGACCAACCAGCTTGAGTTACGTATTGTATAGCGCAAAAGAATGCACCGGCCAAAGAAACACCTGTAGCGTAGTATGCCATCAGCAATAAGTTAGAGAACGTACGCTCAACCTGTCCGGTAAGGAACCCGAGCGCAATTGCCACAACACCTATAGCAATAGCAGCAAGGCTCCAGGTTTTTGCTTTACCCGCAAACTCAAACTGTTCGTCAAAATTATTATGAGTCTTCATCAAATTTATTTCTTATAAGTTTTGTAAATGGTGAACATACATTACAACTTTCCAACGCTCTTCTGGCGCCAGTTGCGATGCGTAAGATCCCATTGCGTTTAAGCCGTAAGTTATAGTATGATAGATCCTGCCATCAGTAAGGTCTTTCATTGCACCACCGCGTGAAGACTGCCCTGTTGAATAACTTGGTGGCGCTCCAAATCCGTGCTTAGTAACCTCGCCATCGCCGGCACCTGTAGCACCATGGCATGGTGAACAAAAGGTAATGTACAATTTCTTTCCATCGGCCAAATTCTTAGCATCAGCAGCTAAAGGATTTACTATGCCTGTTGATGCTGCCGCCACTCCTTCCGGAGTATTCGGGTAATCAAAACGGGTAAAGCCTATTGGTGTAGTACCTGCTGGTGGCACCTGCGCTGTTTTACCATCCTTAAAATTCACATTCTTCTGATCTGCATCATATGCAATGTGCTCATACATATTGGGTGCATACTCCCAACCGGTGCTGCGCTTATCATTACATGAGGTGGTTACCACCGCTGCAACAAAAGCAACTACCGCTGTTCCCAATACTTTATACTTATTCATAGCTAACATATTTTCTGGTGTTATGCTTAACTTCTACTGCTCCGGCTTCTTTTAAAATAGTTGTTATCTCTTCGTGAGACGTGTTTCCTTTAGCATCAATAGCAATTACAAAACGGTCATCAGTTGCTCTAAGGTCCATTACCCTTGGCGCTCTGCCCGGAAAAAGGTGCGTAGCGTAAAAGAAGGTGAACGACATACCAAAAGCTGTAAACAGTACTGTCCATTCAAACGTAGCCGGTACAAAATCCGGAACCGCGAAATATGGTTTACCGCCGATGTTCATAGGCCAATCATGTACCAAACAGTAATAAATAATACTGAAGATAACGGTACCGCCTAAGCAACCGAACATAAATGCTGCATAACCCAGTCGCGACTCTTTTACGCCTAATTTAGCGTCAATGCCGTGGATAGGCATCGGGGTATATACATCATAAATAGAGATACTATTTTTCTGTAATTTGTCAATCCCGTGCATCATCACATCCGGATCGTCAAAAAGTCCTAATATATATTTAGTGCTGCTCATTATAGATTATGCGTTTTCGTATTTTTCTAAATCAACCGTATCGTAAGGAATCAATGAATCTTTGTAGTATTGAACCTGCGCCGGATCAAGATGACCTTCTTCAATTTGTTTCTTCTTAGCCTGCTCGCTTGATGATTTCAACAACAGTTTCACCTCGGCCATTGCTATTGATGGCAATACACGCAAGAACAACAGGAACAAAGTAAAGAACAAGCCTATTGAACCAATGAATATGCTCACATCAACCCACGTTGGATAGAACATTGCCCAGCTTGACGGTATAAAGTCGCGGTGTAATGAGGTTACGATAATTACAAAACGCTCAAACCACATACCTATGTTTACAATGATAGATAACACCCATGCCATAGCTATATTGGTACGGATCTTTTTGAACCACATTACCTGGGTCATCAGGATGTTACAGCCATACATCATACAGCCTGCCCACCAGAACGGACCGGTAAAACGGTTAAGGAAAGTGTACTGTTCGTACTCGCCGCCAGAATAGTAAGCGATAAAGAATTCAGTAATATAAGCTACACCTACAATTGAACCGGTTACCAGAATGATCTTGTTCATCGATTCGATGTGGAACATGGTGATATAGTTCTCTAAGCCTAAAACCTTACGGGTTACCAGCAATAGTGTCTGCACCATTGCGAAACCAGAGAAGATAGCTCCCGCAACGAAGTACGGAGGGAAAATTGTTGTGTGCCAGCCCGGCTCTAACGAGGTAGCAAAGTCCATTGATACGATGGTGTGTACCGAAAGTACCAGTGGGGTTGATATACCTGCTAATATTAGTGATACAGTTTCAAAACGCTGCCATGTTTTTACTGAACCTGTCCAACCGAATGAGCAGATAGAGTAAATTCTGCGGCGAAGGCCTGTAGCGCGGTCGCGGATGCTGGCTATGTCAGGTAATAAACCTATGTACCAGAATACTAATGAAACCGAGAAGTAAGTTGAGATAGCGAATACGTCCCATACCAGCGGTGAGTTAAAGTTAACCCATAAACCAAATTGGTTTGGAAGCGGTAATGGCCAGTAAGCCAACCAAGGGCGGCCCATGTGCGATACTACATAAGTAGCGGCGCAAATTACCGCAAAGATCGTCATCGCCTCTGCAGAGCGGTTAATTGAGTTACGCCAGTTTTGACGGAACAGTAATAATATAGCCGAGATAAGTGTACCGGCGTGACCAATACCTACCCACCATACGAAACCGGTGATGTCCCAGGCCCAGCCAACTGTTTTATTCAAACCCCATGACCCGATACCGTACCAGAATGTCCAGCTTACTGCAAACACCCAAAGGCATGCGCCAATAGAGGATACGATAAAACCTATCCACCAGGCTTTGTTAGGTGCATTTTCAACAGGCGAAAGAACATCGTTAGTTATCTTAGCGTAGGTTATGCCCTCGCCGGTAATTAACGGTTCCCTTATTATTGATTCTTTATGAGATGCCATACTTTATGTATAATAATGATAGCTTAAGCTTCTAATTCAAATGTGTTTCTAACTTTTGCCTGATAACCTATACCTGCTTCAACGTTAAATTCTTCAAGCACATAGTAAGTTCTTTCGCTCTTCAATGCTTTTGACACTGCCGAGTTAGGATCATTACGGTTACCGAATATAATTGCGTTTGCAGAGCAGGTTTGCTCGCAAGCCATTTTGATATCGCCGTCTTTTACAGGGCGTTTTTCAATTTTTGCTTTTAGCTTACCGGCTTGTATTCTTTGGATACACATTGAGCATTTTTCCATAACACCACGTGAACGGGTAGTTACATCAGGATTTAACACTAATTGTGTATGCTCATTGTTCAGGTAGTTATCAAAACGTGAATCGTTCCAGTAAGCAAACCAATTAAAGCGACGTACTTTGAACGGACAGTTGTTAGCGCAGTAACGTGTACCCACGCAACGGTTGTAAGCCATATGGTTCAACCCTTCTGATGAGTGAACGGTAGCTAATACCGGGCAAACTGTTTCGCAAGGAGCGTGGTCGCAATGTTGGCAAAGCATCGGTTGGTGAACAACTGATACATTACTTACATCTTCCAGGTGAGCTATTTCAGTCTCTTCTGTAATACCTTTACCATTCTCGTTAAAAGTGTAGTAACGGTCAATACGGATCCAGTGCATTTCACGACGGCGACGTACTTCGTCCCGACCAACTACCGGAATGTTATTCTCTGCATTACAAGCAACCACACAGGCACCGCAACCGGTACAGGCGTTAAGGTCAATCGCCATAACCCAATCGTAGTTAGGGCGCTCATGCTCTTGCCAGAACAGATCGTATTTTTTGTGTCCTTCGTGATGACCAACCGCGTGTGCAGGGTTTTTAACAAACTCGGCAAGGTTAGTTTCGCGTATAATGTTACGCCCTTCAATTGAGTGGTGCGTTTGTGTTTGCGCTAATTGAATGTTATCACCAGTTGGCTTAACATCAGCAATTGTAGTAGTTTGGAATGTACCGTTACGTAAGCTGTAGAAAGGGTAGGCGTTTTTACCAACACCGCTTTCAATTACTTTACCACCACTGGTGCGGCCGTAACCTACAGCAACCGATACCGTACCAACTGCCTGACCAGGCTGCAATAAAGCAGGTAAAGCAATTGAGTAACCGTTAGCATCAATAGTAACAACATCGCCTTCAACCAGGCCTAATGCTTTCATGTCATTTTGAGACATGGCAGCAAAGTTATCCCAGGTAACTTTTGAAACCGGATCTGGCAACTCCTGCAACCATGGGTTGTTGGCATGCTTACCATCGCGGATAGCGTTAGTCTGGTAGATCTGTAACTCTAGTTTTTTATCACCTGCGGCTAATTGAGCGCTTTGGCTTAATACTTTTTGAGCTACACCATTCAGATCAAGGCTGAATGCGTAAGCGCCGGCCGGTTTATCGGCAGCTTTTACAAACCCTGTTTGCAATACGCTTTCCCATCCGGCCTGGCCAGAAAGACCTGCTAACGGAAGTATTTTTGTATTCCAAACATTTCTAACGTAAGTATAGTAGTTATTAACCGCGTTTGATGACCATACCAGTAAGCTTTGTTCAGCCTGGCGGGTATCATAAACCGGGTTAATGGTTGGTTGCATTACAGTGTAGTAACCTTCAATAGCGCTGTCATCGCCCCAAGACTCTAAGTAGTGATGGTTTGGAGCTATTACGTTACAGATAGCAGCAGTTTCGTCTTTAGTATCAGAGAATGATACACGTACCGGAACCTTAGCAAGAACTTTTGCTAATTCTGCGCCTTGATAAAAATCATAAACCGGGTTGGCATTCAGGAAGAACACCGCGCCAACCTGGCCGCTTTTAACCTCGTTAACAAACTCAGCTAATTCGGCATCGTTACCCGCGTATTGTCTTGAATTGTTATCCAAATCAATTGTAGTACCGTAGCTACCTAATATTGAGTTGATAGCGTTAACCAATATCTGTGTAGCTACATCATTTGAACCTGCTACTACCAATGCACGGCCCTTAGCTGCAACCAACTCTTTAGCTACTACAGCAATTGCATTGCTGGCAGCTTTATTTGTAAGTGCTTTGCTGCCTGGTAAGGTAGTGCCCGAAATGGCGTTGTAAAGATTAACTAAAGCGATACCTTCTTCTGACGGTTTTAGCGCGATGCGTACATCAGCGTTGGTACCGGTTAAACTCATGCCTGTTTCAAACTGGATATGACGAGACATTTTTTTCTCTTCCAGTGCTTTGGCAGCGCGTTTTGATACGTATTGACGGGTAAACTCCTCGCCAGACACCCAGGTGCCTAAAAAGTCGGCACCGAAGCTTACAATAACATCGGCTTTGTCAAAATTGTAGTGAGGTATAACGGCTTTACCAAAGCTATTTTGGTTAGCCTGAAGAATACCTGTATATGATACTGCATCATAAGTAACATGTTTTGCAGTAGGATAAGCAGCGATAAAATCAGCAATTACGCTTAAAGTAGACGGGCTTGAAATAGTTGAAGTTACAATGCGGATCTTGGTGCCTGCATCAACAATTTTAGCCAATTCTAATACCATATGATCATCAATAGCGCTCCATGTAACACCAGCGCCATCTTTCATAGCACCCTGTACACGGTTAACATCATACAGATCAAGTACTGATGCCTGAGCCTGAGCGCTCAAACCACCTTTTGAAAGCAGGTCATTCGGGTTACCTTCTACTTTAATTGGTCTACCTTCGCGGGTTTTAACCATAATGGCAGAACCTTCGTAAGTTGATACATAGTAGTTGGCAACACCCGGGGTAACCTCTTCCGGTTTAATTAAATATGGGATGGATTTGTGTACAGGAACTCTTTGGCAGGCAGCCAATGTAACCGCGCCTACACCAAAACCTACCGCTTTTAAGAAATCGCGGCGGGGAGTTTTACCCATCAGGCCATTGCCCTCCAAAACATCTTCAATTGGAATAGGCTCCGCAAATTCGTTTTTGTTAAGTTCAACAAATTCCGGGGTTCGGGTTAGTTCTTCAACACCTTTCCAGTATTTTTTATTGCTATCCATTTAAGCTGTAATATAAAACTGTAATGCTCTAAATTCTATCTATTAATAATGGCACTTGCCGCACTCAATACCGCCTAACATAGCCACGGTTGGTTTTTTACCTTTTTTGATCTCGTCATGAGCAGCTAAAACCTGATCATAATAAGCGCTGCCTTTGCTGTTAACCTCAGTACGTTTGTGGCACTGTATACACCATTTCATGGTAAGCGGGCTGTATTGCTTAACCTCTTTCATGGTCTCTATAGGGCCATGGCAGGTTTGACATTTAATGCCGCCAACTGTAGTGTGTTGTGAGTGGTTAAAGTAAGCCAGATCTGGCAGATTGTGTATGCGTACCCACTGTATTGGATGTGCTTGCGTGCTATCGTATTTAGCGGTAGCCGGATCATAACCCAAAGCAGCGTATATTTTCTGAATCTCAGGAGATTCTTGTTTAACTGTTTTGTGGCAGTTCATACACACGTTTAACGACGGTATAGAAGCGTTTTTTGATTTGAATGCGCCTGTGTGGCAATATTGACATTCAATTTTCATAACACCGGCATGCAACTCGTGCGAATATTTAATAGGCTGTACAGGTTGATATCCTGAGTGCACATCCGTGTTCCACAGAATGTTCCACTGCCAGGCACCTCCACCAATAGTAAGGCACAAAAGTGTAAAGAAAACCAGTTTTTTATTTTTTGCCATCCTTTTAAGGGTAGCAAAACGGTCAACCTGTTCAGCTTCTACTTCCTCAGCGTCAAGCACAGCACCTTTTTTAGACACAACCGTTTCAAGCGTACCTATAACCCTGTTTAATACCAGGATAATGATGAATGCAAGAACAATTACACCTATCAAACCAAAAATAACTAAGTCGCTCGGGCCTTTGTCTTCTGCTACTGCAGCAACCGGCGCTTTAGCTTTAGCTTCCTCATTCTTTTTGTGGCCTGCACGCACATATGCAATAATATCTGCCGCGTCAGCGTCGGATACACCAGGGAATGGAGGCATTGGCGTTTGACCAAAGTCTGTAAATATTTTTACTGCCTTTGGATCTTTAGCTGCAACAAGAGACTGACTATTTTGGATCCATTTAGTTATCCATTTGTCATCAGTATCCTCGGTCAACAACGGACCTAAAGCAGGGCCAGTCAAGCGCTTTTCTAAATCGTGGCAACTGTTACAGGCATTTGATTTAAACAAGCCTTCGCCTTTAGCCGGGTCCCCTTGCGCTTTAACAGATAATCCCCAAACGGTAAAACATAGTGCTAGTAATACCGGTTTAGTGAATTGTTTAAAAATCAATGAGATGCTTCTCATAAAGTTGTATTGTGCTAAATAGTTTATTTTATGTACTAAAAATGCTAAAAGAAGCCACTTTTACGCAATTTTTCAGCCACAAAAGTATAATTTATTAAATAATCGCTGACAAATAAATGACAGTTATAAACAATTTATAATCTTTCTAAATAAATAGAAATGTTGTAAATTTTATATGGAATTGTTGCTATTGTTTGCAATTATATCAGGTTCAATTTAAATTTTTGTTATTGTCCTAATAGCCACGCAAATATAAGTGGTACCACTATGGTAGCGTCTGACTCCACTATAAACTTAGGTGTATGTATGTCCAGTTTACCCCAGGTAATTTTCTCGTTAGGTACCGCGCCTGAGTACGAACCATATGATGTGGTTGAGTCAGAGATCTGGCAGAAATAGCCCCAAAAAGGTATTTCGGGCATCTCCATATCCTGGTAAAGCATCGGCACAACGCATATCGGGAAATCGCCTGCTATACCTCCACCTATCTGGAAAAAGCCTACGCCCTTGCCTGATGAATTTTTAACATACCAGTCGGCCAGCCAAGCCATATACTCAATACCGCTCTTCATGGTAGAGGCCTTAATTTCATTTTTTATTACGTAGGATGCAAAGATGTTACCCATGGTAGAGTCTTCCCATCCTGGTACAACTATCGGCAGGTTTTTCTCTGCAGCAGCCAGCATCCATGAGTTTTTCGGGTCTATCTCATAGTACTGCTCCAATACACCGCTTAACAGCATTTTGTACATGTATTCATGCGGAAAATAACGTTCGCCGGCTGCGTCGGCATCGCTCCAAAGTTTATGGATATGTTTTTGTAAGCGACGAAAAGCTTCTTCTTCTGGTATACAGGTATCGGTTACACGGTTGTAGTGGTTCTCTAAAAGATCCCACTCGTCCTGCGGACTAAGATCGCGGTAGTTAGGTACGCGTTTATAGTGCGAGTGCGCTACCAGGTTCATGATATCCTCTTCCAGATTGGCGCCTGTACAAGATATTATATCAATTTTACCCTGGCGGATCATCTCGGCCAGCGATATACCCAATTCGGCAGTGCTCATGGCTCCGGCCAATGTCACCATCATTTTACCGCCTTCGGTAAGGTGTGTTTCATAGCCTTTAGCCGCGTCAACCAGTGCTGCCGCGTTAAAATGCAGGTAATTTTTCTCTATAAACTGAGAGATGGGTCCTTTGGTAGTGCTCATTATCGTTCAATTTTGATTGCGCAAAAGTAGGGATTTTGGCGGAAAGAGGGTTTTCTATTTACAAATGAATAGTGGTTATATAAATCCGGCGGGCTCACGGGAGCCCACGGGAGCTCACGGGGCTCACGACGGCTCACCCGGCTCTGAGCCACCCCCTGTGTCAGGCAAACAAGAGCAGTATCTGTCCCTTTTCTACTTTATCGCCCGGGTTAATCTTTACTGTTTTTACAATGGCATCAGCAGGGGCCTTAATAATGTTCTCCATTTTCATAGCTTCCAGTATCAGCAGGTTATCGCCCTTATTTACCGCATCACCCTCTTTAACAAAAATGCGCAGTACCAAACCCGGCATAGGGGCTTTAAGTTCGCCTATCTTAGCGGTGTTTAAATTGCTCAGGCCCATTTTGTCCAACAGCAGATCAAACTGATCTTTTGCCGATACGGTGTACAGGTTATTATTAACCTTGATCTGCGCGGTTTTTAAAGCACCGTCAAAGCTAACTACTTCTGCATTGTAAGATTGAAGATCGTTGAGTATGTGCCAGATGGAAGGGCTTATCTCGTTTATATCAGGGGTAATATGTTTGTCGTTGATAGTGGTTGTACCGCCAGCATCCTTTTCAACTGCAAATTTGTGGGTATTGTTTACTTTAACCTCCAACATGTGCTATTGGGTTAAAACATATTGGATCAGGTTAGCACCCATTCGCAAAGCTTTTAGGCGTGATTCCTGTGTATCGCCAGGATAAGTACCTAAATCTTCCCATCCATTACCCAGATCGCACTCAAAAGTGTAAAAGCAAACCAGGCGACCTTTGTATATCAGCCCAAAACCTTGCGGGCGTTTGCCATCATGCTCGTGTATTTTAGGCAACCCCGTAGGGAAACTGTATTTTTGATGATAGATTGGATAGTTATCGGGCAGTTCCACAAAATCAAGTTCAGGAAATACCTTTTTCATTTGGGGTCTTATAAACTTGTCTAAACCATAGTTATCGTCAATGTGCAAAAAGCCACCGGCTGTTAGATATTTCCTCAAATTTTGTGCCTCCTGGTCAGAAAAAATAACGTTCCCGTGGCCCGTCATAAAAATAAACGGATAACTAAAAAGCTGCGAACTGCCGGGTTCAACTACATCATCTTCCCTGTCAAAATTTGTTTTCAGATTATCGTTACAGAATTTTATGAGGTTGGGTAAAGCGGTACGGTCGCCGTACCAATCGCCGCCACCGTTATACTTCAGCTTGGCAATTTTATAGGTGGGCGCGTTAAAGCTGCTCAGCGTAAGCATGCCAAGCAACACGGCAGTATATACCAACTTTCTCATTGTAATTTTAGCGGTTTAAAAAATCGATCTCAAAGCAAGCAGCCAGGGCAGCTGTCTCTGTCCGCAACCTGCTATCACCTAAAGTTATAGCTTTATATTTGTTTTGCAAAGCCGTTTCAACCTCCGCAGGCGTAAAATCGCCCTCCGGTCCTATTAATATTACATAACTCCCATGTTTTTCAACCTCGGCAGCCAAATTGGTTTTATTGTCTTCAATGCAATGCGCAATAAATTTTTGCGCGTTAAACTGCTGTTCAATAAACTTATTAAATGTGATGGGGGGATTTAAAATGGGATGATAAGCCTTTAAAGATTGCTTAATGGCTGAGGTAATGATCTTGGCAGATCTTTCTGTTTTTACCTCTTTACGCTCAGAACGCTGACAAATAATGGGGGTAATCTCGTCTATACCTATTTCGGTAGCTTTTTCTAAAAACCACTCAAAGCGTTCAATATTTTTGGTAGGTGCTATGGCAATGTGCAGGTAGTGGTTGCGTTTGCCAAATTCTGTTTGTATACCTGTTATCTTAAGGATGGTTCTTTTGGGATGCGCTTCGTGCAACACAGCGCTGTAAAGGCCACCGCGACCATCAATTAGCTGCACATCATCACCCGCCTGCAGGCGCAAAACCCTTACGCAGTGTTTGCTTTCCTCCTCGCTGAGGAAATACATGGGGTGCGAAGCGTCAACATCAGGTGTGTAAAACAGGTGCATAGTTTACGGCAGATCAATGCAAATCTACTGTATCTTCCTCATTTAGCAATAACTCCAGCTTTACAGATTCTATATTCTGGTCAGATTTTTTTAGAATGGTGATATTATAACCATTTGATTCTTTTTGCTCACCAACATCAGGTATTTTCCCAAAAATGTGGCCAAGCCAGCCAGATACGGTATCAAAGTCGCCGTCTTCTGGCAGATCATGGGGCAGGTGCTCATTTACATCGTAGATAGGCGCTAAAGCGTTAACGATAAACTCTCTTTCGTTTACTACTTCAACAATTGGCTTTTCCTCATCGTACTCGTCCTGTATATCGCCTACCAGCTCTTCAACAATGTCCTCCAGCGTAACCATACCGGCAGTACCGCCAAACTCATCAGATACAATGGCTATTTGGATGCGCTTTTGCTGCAGCTCGGCCATCAGATCATTGATCTTTTTAGTTTCCGGAATAAAGTAAGGTTTACGGATAATGTCTTTCAAAACAATCTCTTCATTCCTGGCTAGTAATGGCAAGATGTCTTTGGCATGAACAATACCAATTATTTTGTCTATAACTTCGTCAAAAACAGGTAATCTGGAGTATCCTTCAGATATCAATTTCTCCAACAATTCCTCTTTTCCAGTACTGATCTCAATGCCCGATATTTTTGTACGGGGCACCATTATATTCTTTACAACCCGCTCATTAAAATCAAATACATTCTGGATCAGCTCATGTTCAGACGAATCCAAAGCACCGGTTTCCCTGCCTTGCTCAAGCAGATATTGTAACTCTTCAGAACTATGGTGCGCTTCGTGCCCGGCAACCGGGTTTATGCCAAACAACTTCAGCATAAAGTTGGCAAAGCCGTTAAGTACCCAAATTGCAGGCCTAAAAACTATGTAAAAAAAGCGCAGCGGTATAGACACCGCCAACACCGTTCTTAACGAACGTTGGATGGCCAATGACTTAGGAGCCAACTCTCCAAAAACAATATGAAAAATGGTGATGGTTGCAAAAGCAATAACGTGACTAGCTGTTATAACTCCCGGGGCAAGCTCTACATTAAACGCCTTGAATGCATTAACCATTAAGTTGGTAACCACTCCTTCGCCCACAACACCCAACCCCAGTGAGGCGATGGTAATACCCAGTTGCGTAGCTGCCAGGTAACCATCAAGATTGTGCATCATGCCGCGGGCAATTCTTGCAACACTGTTACCCGTCTTTGCCCTCAATTCTATCTGCGAGGTACGAACCTTAACCATAGCAAACTCGGCAGCAACAAAAAAGCCGTTTAATAGAACCAGGAAAATGGTTGCGAAAATACTAAAGCCGCTTATATGATAGTCTCCGGGGTCCATTAAATGTTTATTGGTGAAGGAAAGGTAGCCTGATAAAGATCAAAGCTTTCAGCAATAACCTTATAGGCGTAACGCTTACCCAACATATGCTCGATAGTGACGTTTTTGCCTTCCAGTTTTTTGTAGTCTTTAAAGAAACGAACTATCTCTGTCATAGCATGAGGAGGCAGCTCGTTAAGATCATTAATGTAATTTACAGACATGTCGTTTTTTGCTACCGCGATAATT
>Ga0247817_10000964_pt1 | contig 15283 bp, 11 predicted proteins | sample UWRJL212509R1_FD_178010 | JGI IMG/M metagenome (GOLD analysis project Ga0247817, IMG submission 178010) | Plant litter microbial communities from Arlington Agricultural Research Station in Wisconsin, United States - UWRJ-L212-509R-1 | ecosystem: Environmental > Terrestrial > Plant litter >... | reverse complement strand
ATTGCCGACGTTATTGATAACAACGGAGCTATTTCGTTTAAAAAGAATACGCTTATCCGCGTTCCGTTACGTCTAGGCGATGATGCGTTTATAAATAAGCACCTGTCTGACAAAAAAGCTGATGACTTGGTTAAAACCATGCATGCGTTCCGCAGCCTTATGGACGTTTACAAAGTTGTAGACTACCGCGCTTGCGCCACCTCTGCAATGCGCGAGGCAAAAAACGGCGCCGAAGTTGTTAAGCGTGTTAAAGAGGAAGCAAATCTGGATCTGGAAATAGTTCATGGCGAGGTGGAAGCCAGAATAATCTACGCCAGCCATGCCGAGCAGGAGATAGACCGAACCAAAAATTACCTATATATTGATGTAGGTGGTGGTAGTACAGAGTTATCATTATTCTCTGCGGGTAGTTTGGTAGCATCCAGATCATTTAACCTGGGTACCATACGTATATTAGATAATCAGGATACAGAAGAAACCTGGAATGATATGCGCGAATTTTTACGGGAACACACCCGCCATCATAAATTAATTTCGGGTATTGGTACCGGCGGCAACATTAATAAGCTTTATCGTTTATCTGACGAAAAAGATAAACAGCCACTTACTTTTGCTAAATTAAAGTCGCTTTATAATTATCTGGAGTCCTTTTCACTTAAAGATCGTATTAACGTTTTGGGCCTTAATCAGGATAGGGCAGACGTTATTATCCCAGCAAGCGAAATATACCTGGCGGTTATGAAATGGGGAGGAATAAAGCACATCTACGTGCCTAGCGTTGGTATGGTTGACGGTATAATACAGACACTTATAGATAAAAACTTACCGGCTACGTTAAATTAAATTTTAATAATTGTTAAAAAATTATAAAACTCTTTTTATATTTGTGTTGCCCTTCCAAGGGCATGTTTTTCATAGGTAGATGTGGGGTCGGGTAACTTGTTATTCGACCCTTTTTTATACCCCTAACTTTCCTCATCTTTACCCTGATATTTGTTTACCGCTTATGAAAAAAAAGCTTGTTGTTGCTGTTACCGGCGCAAGCGGATCTATATACGCAGATCTGCTTTTTAAAAAATTGGCGCAATTAAGTGATCAGTTACAAGAGGTAGCTGTTGTAATGAGCGATAACGCAAAACAGGTATGGCGCTTTGAGTTGGATAATGATGACTATAAGGATCTGCCTTATAAAGTTTACGGTAAAACTGATTTTATGGCCCCGTTTGCATCAGGATCTGCAAAGTTTGATACCATGATCATTATCCCTTGCTCCATGGGTACGCTTGGCCGTATAGCCGCCGGAACCTCAGATGACCTGATAGCCCGTGCCGCAGATGTTATACTCAAAGAACGCCGCAAATTGATATTGGTTGCCCGTGATACACCCTTGAATCTTATCCACATTAAAAATATGTTAGCGGTTACAGAAGCTGGTGGTATTATCTGCCCTGCAATACCATCATTTTACAGTAAACCGCAAACTGTAGCAGAGCTTGCTGCTACGGTTATAGACAGGGTAATAGACCTTGCAGGCCTGCAAAACCAAAGCTACAGATGGGGGGGAGTAACCTAGGCAATAAACCTGAGCACGCTTATATTATTCTGAATATTTAACGCCACCTTTTCAATCAACCCGTGCTCTAAAAAAGGCTTTACTATAACATCATTCGCGCCTGCGCTTATATATTTTTCCCTGTCTTCTTTAAAAACATTAGCGGTAAGCGCCATTATCAAAGTGTTTGATTTTGAAGTATCTGCATGGCTGCGAATGTATTCCATCAATTGCAAGCCATCCATTTCCGGCATTTCAATGTCTGTTAATACCATGTCGTAATCATTTCTGTCTACCAAGGCTGCGGCATCAAGTCCGCTATAAGCTACATCATAGGTTAAAGCCCACTTTTTTAATATAGTACCGGCTAACAAAACATTAAAGCGGTTATCGTCAACTATAAGCACGTGCTTGCCACGCACTATATCAGCCATCAAATCAGTATTCAAGTTTTTTTCAACAACACAATTTGTGTTTTGTACAAGTTTCAATGGCAACTCAAAGCTAAAAGTTGATCCTGAGCCCGGCGTGCTACTTACAATAATACTACCACCTTGTTGCTCAATTATTTTTTTACAGATTGCCAAACCTAGTCCGGTACCTTTATGGTGTGTAGCTTTTTGCGCCTTCGCCACTTGCGAGAATTCTTCGAATATATTAGGCAGATCATCCTTTTCAATACCTAAACCGGTATCAACAACCCTGACTTTTAATAAAGGATTGTTAAGGTTGGATTTGTCTACTTCAGCATATAAACTCACTGATCCTTTAACTGTAAATTTAATGGCGTTACCCACCAAATTCATAATCACCTGCTTTAACCTGGTTTTATCCCCATCGCAGCAAATGTTTTCGGGTATCAGGTTAAAATTCTCAAGTGCTATGCCTTTCTTTTTGGCATGAATATGCATGGTGGTAAATATTTCATCAACAGCATTTCCCGGTAAAAACGGCTGACTGTCAAAATTCATTTTGCCGGTTTCGTATTTAGAAAAGTCCAGTATCTCGTTCACCAGTTCCAGCAACATTTCTGATGAGTTGCGGATTGCCATCACCTGCTCTTTTTGTGTTTTAGACAGATCGCTTTTTGTAAGTTGCTCAGAAAATCCAATTACAGAGTTAAGCGGTGTACGTATCTCATGACTCATACCCGCCAAAAAATTGCTTTTGGCCTGTGCATATTCTTCTGCTTTCTCGCTGTATTCAATTATCTGCTGATCATTTGTAAAAATTTTCCAGATGTTGTAAAAAACCAGCGCCAGCAAAAACACAACAAAAAGAAAATTAACTACAGATACCTTTTTAAACTCCCAAAATATACCGGACAGATTTTTCTGCAAAAAGTTTTTGCTGTTTTCGGCATAAGAAACCTCCGCAGTGCGGTAATTCTTAAGTCCGGATATAATCTGGGCCGTAAGATTGTTATTTAACAAAAGCAGTTCTTCTTCATTATTATGCAGTTTGCTGTTAGCCATACTCAAATCAGTTGAATAAGCTTTATAGGCCCTGGTATGCTGTGCAATTGCGGCTTTGTTTAAAATTTGCTTTACAATCACCGTATCCTTTTTAACAATTACCTGTTTTTGTACCGGGGTAGTTACAACGTTGTCAGCGGTATTGCCTTTTGAACGGCTTTTAGGGTTAAGCGATGTGATCAATTTTCCAAAAAACTTTTTCTTTGCTTGTTCCTTGGGTTGTGCCTCTGCTACAACCTGCTCTGGTTGCGATACGGTAACGGTATCAAAAGTAACGGTATGCTCAACTTCAACAGCGGGCTTATCAATTTGCTTTTTAATTTGATTAAAGGATTTTGCAATAGTTTTTGAGCGGTTGATAAGGCTGTCATTTAATAACCTCAGTTTAATATACTCTTCGCTTTTAGCCTTTTTGCGCATTATCAGATCACTTAAATTTTGCGCGGTGTTTTTGTTGCTATCGGTTGCAGATCCTAAACGTAATTTGTTGCTTATATTTAACACATCATCAATATCAGCAGATGAGCGTGTTAAATATTTTTTATCGCCGGTAACAGTGTACAGGCGTGCGTAATTATCTGCACTGTTAAGTTTAATAATGCTACTATCAATAAGCGCCGAATTTTCTCTTGCCGAAATAAGCCTGTCGATATTGTTTTTTAAAACATCCGCGCGTTGGTAATGAAGTAGTAAATATTCTGTACTTACAAACAGAACAACAAATAGTAAAACTACAAGGCCGTAGCGCATTACAGGGATCTTTTGTTTGATGAAGGGGATCATTGCAAAAGTTTAGAAATCAATTATTCGTTATAGTATTAGCTTATTAATTAATTTTTTAACGTCATTTAAGCTTAAAAGTTCGCAAAAAAGGCATTCCAAATCGTTGTAATAACAAACGAAATGAACATTTTGAAGGATATGAACATAGGAAAAGGACTTTTGCTTACGCGAGTGAATTTTCAACCTCAGTTTAAAAAGCTATCTTTGCAGATTGAACATGAACAAGAAAGTAGCTTTTTATACGCTGGGGTGTAAACTCAATTACTCCGAAACTTCTACCATTGGGCGTTTGTTCAATAACGCTGGTTTTGATACCGTTGATTTTACCAATACACCCGATGTTTTTGTAATTAACACATGTTCGGTAACAGACAATGCCGACAAAAAATGCAAAAAGATAGTTAAAGAAGCGCTTAAGATATCTCCTAACGCGTACGTTACTATAGTTGGCTGTTATGCCCAGCTAAAACCAAAAGAAATTGCCGAAATACCTGGTGTTGATATGGTTTTAGGCGCTGCAGAAAAATTTCAGATAGTTGACCATATTACTGATCTTACCAAGAAAGAAAAAGCACTTGTACTTAATCAACCCGTATCCGAAGCTAATGAATTTGTATCCGCATTTTCAATAGGCGACCGCACCCGCACATTTCTAAAAGTGCAGGACGGATGCGACTATTCATGTACATTTTGTACCATACCATTGGCCCGTGGGGCAAGCCGCAGCGATACCATTGAAAGTGTGTTGCAACAGGCTGAGACGATTGCTGCTTCCGGCGTACGCGAAATTGTGCTGACAGGCGTTAATCTTGGCGACTTTGGAATTATTAACGGGCAGCGTGAAAATAAATTCTTTGATCTGGTACAGGCATTGGATGGGGTAGAAGGCATAGACCGCATCCGGATATCATCCATAGAGCCTAATTTACTTACCGATGAGATAATTGAATTTGTAGCCACATCAAAAAAGTTTGTTCCGCATTTTCATATACCGCTGCAATCGGGTTCAAACAAAATATTGGGTTTAATGCGTCGCCGCTACAAACGCGATTTATATGTTGATAGAGTAGAGAAAATAAAACAAATAATGCCCGATTGCTGCATTGGTGTAGATGTTATTGTAGGTTTTCCAGGTGAAACCCGTGAGGATTTTATAGACACTTACAATTTCCTGAACGACCTTGATGTATCATATCTACACGTATTCACTTACTCGGAACGCGAAAATACACTTGCTGCCGAAATGAGTGGAGTTGTTCCTGGTTCAACCAGGGCAGATAGAAGCAAAATGCTGCATATCCTATCTGATAAAAAGCGCCGCGCGTTTTATGAAAGCCAATTAGGCAAAACTGCCGAGGTTTTATTTGAGGGCGATGTTAAAGATGGTTATATGCACGGCTTTACGCGTAACTATGTAAAGGTTAAAACCAAGTTTGACCCGGTATTGGTTAACGAATTAAAAACCATACAATTAACGCAAATTTCACCGGACGGTGACGTTGAAATAACCGAAAGCGAAGAAATTTTAGTTCATTAAAACCTATATTCGTTTCAAATATATCGCTATGTTCCCAAGCCTGAGTTCGCTTATTGAATACCTTTTTGGTTGGAATATTCCACTACCCATACAAACATTTGGCTTTTTTGTAGCGCTGGCTTTTTTAGCAGGTTACTGGGCCTTTTCATCAGAGTTTAAACGAAAAGAGCAAACAGGCGAAATTCAATCCTTTGAGAAAGAAGTAACCATTGGTGAGCCTGTATCCACCACAGAGCTGGCAGGCAATGCCATATTTGGTTTTGTGTTTGGTTTTAAGGTGCTTGACATGGTATTTAATTACCGGGCCTTTGTTGATGATACACAAGGTTTTATCCTTTCGGGCCGTGGTAATTGGCTGGGTGGCATTGCTGCCGCGGCTATTTTTAGTTATTGGGCCTATGCAGAAAGTAAAAAGAATGTATTACCAAAACCCGTTAAAAAGAAAGTTAAAGTACTTCCGCACGAATTAATGGGTACTCTTTTACTTTGGGCAGCGGTATTTGGCTTTGCCGGAGCAAAACTATTCAATGCATTAGAAAACTGGGATGCTTTTATGGCCGACCCCGTTGGCATGCTGATAGGTTTTGAAGGACTTACATTTTATGGCGGGTTAATATGTGGCGGCGCAGCCGTACTTTATATAGCCAATAAACACGGCATAAATTGGCGAAATATGCTTGACATTGGCGGGCCGGGTATGATGCTTGCCTATGGCGTAGGACGTATTGGCTGTCAAATGGCCGGCGACGGCGATTGGGGTATATCCAACACCAACCCAAAACCAGCCTGGTTAAGCTGGGCGCCAGATTGGATGTGGGCATTCAAATTTCCTCATAACGTAAGCCACATGGATTATGATAATCCTATCCCGGGTTGCGTTGGTAAGTTTTGTAATGAACTGCGATTACCGGCTTACCCTACACCGTTTTATGAGTGTGTTGTATGCATAATTTTATTCGCTGTTTTATGGAGCATACGCCATCGCATTAAGTTGCCGGGCCTTATGTTTGGAGTTTACTTAATAATGAATGGTGTTGAACGTTTTTTGGTTGAGCGTATCCGTGTTAACACCAAATATCATCTGTTTGGCATACCCTTTACTCAAGCCGAATTAATATCACTTTGCCTGGTAATTGGTGGCGTAGCGCTTATTGTTACGGCAAAAAAATACAAACCGTCACCTGTTGTTAAGCATGGCTAATGTAGTTGCGGGTAATAAATTATTAAAGAACCAGGTTGTAAGATTTATCCTATCCGCCGGGGCCGGTTTTTTGGTTGATATTTGCGCGTTCTATCTGCTTTACCATAACTTTTTTGAAAGACCTTTTTATTCCTTCCTTGGATATAAATTTAATAACCATACCTTATCATTAGGCGTATCCTTTTTTTTGGGTGTGATGGTTAATTTTTTAATTACACGTTATTTTGTTTTTAACGAATCAGCTTCGACACCTGTAAAGCAGTTTTTACGCTTCTCGGCGGTAGCAGTTGTCGGTTTTTTTGCCAACCTGTTTCTGCTTGATTTTTTTGTAGAGCAGCTCAATATGTATCCGCCGGTTGCGCGTATAACCGCGGCATTAAGTTTGTTTTTTGCCAGCTTTTTTGTGCATAAAGCATTTTCATTTAGTTTATCATTACGTCATCATGCATCTGCAAGAGATAACAACGAAAGTAATTGAGGTATCAAAGCTCGCCGGCGCATTTATACGCCGGGAACGGGAAACTTTCAGTGCCGAAAAAATAGAATTTAAAGGTCTTAACGATCTCGTGTCTTACGTTGATAAAACTGCCGAAGAAATCATTGTAAAAGGCCTGGAAGATATATTACCCGAAGCCGGCTTCATCACCGAAGAGCAAACCACCACCAAATTAGGCGAGCGCTATAACTGGATCATCGACCCATTGGATGGTACCACTAATTTTATCCACGGCTTACCAGTTTTTTCTGTCAGCATAGCGCTTAAAGAATACGATGAATTGGTAATAGGTGTGGTTTATGAAGTGAATCTGGATGAGTGTTTTTATGCCTGGAAAGGCTCGGCGGCGTATTTAAATGGTAAAGAGATAAAAGTTAGCGCCGCGCCTACTATAAGTGACAGTTTAATTGCTACCGGTTTTCCTTATTACGATTTCAGCAAGCAAGCTCAATACATTGCACTGTTTACTCATTTAATGAAGAGCTGCCACGGCTTGCGCAGATTAGGCTCTGCTGCAGTTGATTTAGCCTATACCGCATGCGGAAGGTTTGATGCTTATTATGAATACAATCTGAACCCATGGGACGTTGCAGCCGGTATAGTAATTGTGCGCCAGGCCGGCGGACATGTGGTTAACTATAGTGGTGGTGATGAGATCTTAAACTCGCGCGAGTTATTGGCTACGAATGGGAAATTGACAGGGGAGATGTTGGGAGCGATAGATGTTTACTTTAAAGATTAAAGAATGAAGATTAAAGATAGCTTACTAACTAATCTTTAATCTTCAATTACTAATCTCTATAATTACAATGCTTCCGATACTACCTCATTAACTTCAGGTACCATACGTTTAAGCAAATTCTCAATACCTGCTTTTAATGTTACAGTTGATGACGGGCATCCGCTGCATGATCCGCGAAGCTCTACGGTAACTACTCCCTCGTTAAATGAGCGGTAAGAGATAGCGCCGCCATCCTGCTCAACCGCCGGGCGAACGTAATCGTTCAATATCTGTTGTATTTTTATCTCGGTATCGGTTCCTTCAAAAGCAACTTCTTCCTGCTCTTCCAACTGAACTTTGTATTCAGATTCAACCGCGCCTTTAACAAACTCTTTCAGTATTGGCTCAATATCGCCCCATACCGCATCTTCAGTTTTGGTAACTGTTACAAAGTTGCTTGCAAAGAATACACCATTAACAAAAGAGAATTTGTACAACTCCTTGGCAAAAGGCGATTTTTCTGCACTCTCTTTAGTTGGATAATCTACACTACCGTTTATCAGCAACTTGTTTACAATAAACTTCATAGTTGCCGGATTCGGCGTGCTTTCGGTATATACGTTGATAGTCATCTTAATCTTATTTAAATTGAATAAACAAAGTTAAACAGGTTTTTTAATTAATGTACATGCTACTGTGCTTTTGACTGATAGATGACTTGAGGATGTGCTAATTTGCAGATTTGTAGATGTGCAAATGATCTAATAATTTGAATCTAATCTGCACATCCGCACATTTGCATATCCTCACATCATTAAACTCCTGTATAACTTGATGGGGAAATAGCTTTTATCTCATCCTTCACATCATCATTAACCTGCAATGTCTCAACAAACTCCGCAATAGTTTCAGCGTTAACATGCGTATTAGTACGCGTCAACTCCTTTAATGCCTCGTACGGGTTTGGATAGCCTTCGCGACGTAGTATGGTCTGGATAGCCTCGGCAACTACAGCCCAGTTAGCTTCCAGATGGTTATTCAGCGCATCCTGATTAAGCAGCAGTTTATTTAAACCTTTTATACTTGATTTTATAGCGATTAATGAATGTGCAACCGGCACACCAACGTTACGCAAAACGGTTGAGTCGGTAAGATCCCGCTGTAGTCGTGAAATTGGCAACTTGGCAGCCAAATGCTCAAACAAAGCATTGGCAATACCCAGATTACCTTCGGAGTTTTCAAAATCTATCGGGTTTACTTTATGCGGCATAGCTGATGATCCTATCTCTCCGGCCTTGATTTTCTGCTTAAAGTAGTTCATAGATATGTAGGTCCACATATCCCTGTCTAAGTCTATCAGTATATTATTTATCCGTTTTAAAGCATCGCACTGCGCGGCAAAGTTATCGTAGTGCTCTATCTGCGTTGTAGCTTGCGAGCGGTTTAATCCCAATGTCTCGTTTACAAAGTTATTGCCAAAATCAACCCAATTAATAGTTGGATAAGCGATATTGTGCGCGTTAAAGTTACCGGTAGCACCGCCAAACTTAGCGGCGTGTGGTACTTGTTTTAGCTGAGCTAATTGTTTTTCAATCCGCTCAATAAAAACTTGTATCTCTTTTCCCAAACGGGTAGGCGAGGCTGGTTGTCCATGCGTGTGTGCCAGCATGGGTATGTTGGCCCAATCAGCCGCGTATTTTTTAAGGATGTTTACCAGTTCATCAATCGCCGGATAGTAAACCTCTTTAAGCGCCAGTTTAAAAGAGTAAGGCACCGCGGTATTGTTAACATCCTGAGAGGTTAAGCCAAAGTGAATAAACTCTTTATAAGCTTGCAAGCCTAATTCATCAAATTTTTGTTTGATAAAATATTCTACCGCCTTAACATCATGATTGGTGATCTTCTCAATGTCTTTTATGCTTTGGGCATCAACTTCAGTAAAGTTTTGGTAAATGCCGCGTAACTTCTCAGGCGCGTTTTTATCTAAACCTTGCAGTTGCGGTATAGCGTGCTTGTACAAAGCTATAAAGTACTCAATTTCAACAAACACACGGTATTTAATAAGGGAGTATTCCGAAAAGTAAGCTGCAAGTGATGCTGTAGTGTTGCGGTAACGTCCGTCGATAGGCGATATGGCTGAAAGGGCGGTTAGATCCATTTGTTGGTGTTCTGAAATTTTGTGCAAAGGTAATCATTTTTGATTTGTCATTTACTTTTTGACCAAGAGTTGACACAAGTGGATAATTATTTCAATTTGGAAACTTTAAAATCTAAAAATGTTTCCATAGTTTTGACCAATTAAATAAATGAGTCAAATAGAGCGAATAATTCAAGGCGGCGAGGACCTGTTTTTAAAGGCGGGGATTAAGAGCGTTACGATGGACGATATAGCCAAACACGTGGGTATGTCGAAAAAAACCATTTACCTTTTTTTTAAGGATAAGAATGAACTGGTTATAGGTCTGGTTAAAAAGAAATTGCAGGAAGACGAGCGGCAGATAAAGCAGATAATAAGTGAGAGTGATAATGTGATAGCTGAGATGATCAATATGATGAAATGTTCGGAAGACGTTTTTTCGCGTATTAATCCAATCGTGATACATGATATGCAGAAGTATCACCCGGAAGCTTGGGAGCTTTTTCAAACTTTTAAAGCGGATGTGATCATCCACACATTGGAGGAGCTGCTTATCAAAGGGATAAAACAAGGTTATATACGCCCCGAAATAGATGTAAAAATAATGGCACGCATGAGGGTGAACCAGGTGGAAATGGGTTTTAATACAACGCTTTTTCCTTTGGCAGAATTTAACCCATGGAAAGTACAGGGCCAATTTTTAGAGCATTTTAATTACGGCATTTGTACCCTTAAAGGTTATAAACTTTTAAATCAGTATAAAAATATTAAAGATGAGTAATTACTGCTGACATAAGGTTGTCATTACTGTAAGCTTACTTTACAAATAAATAACAGAAACAAACCAACACACAATATATATACATGAAACATATACTACTATTTACATCGATCTTCTGCGCTATGGCCCTTGCGGGGTTTGCGCAGCAGGCGCCCGCATCGCACAGCTTTTCGCTGGCTGACGCCATTAAATACGCTTATGAGCACCAGGACTCGGTAAAAAACGCCGCCCTTGATGTGCAAAGCGCGGAATACAAAATTAAGGAGACCATCGGTATTGGTTTACCCCAAATAAATGGTTCTGCAAATTTTCAAGATTACTTCAAAGTCCCTACTCAAGTAGCACCGGGTGAACCATTTGGTCAACCAGGTAAATTGGTTGCTTTGAGTTTTGCTCTAAAATATAGCAGCACACTTTCCTTGGACGCATCTCAAATACTTTTTGATGGATCTTTCCTGGTTGGATTAAAAGCCAGCAGAACTTACAAAGATTTATCTGTAAGGAATTTGGATCGTACTAAGGTTGAAACAAGCGTCAATGTTACAAAAGCTTATTATCAGGTTCTTGTTAATGATGAACAGATCAAACTATTCGATGCTAACATTAAGCAGTTAAAGGAACAACTTGATCAAACCACACAACAAAACAAGCAAGGCTTTGTAGAAAAAATAGATGTTGATAGATTAACTGTTCAATATAATAACCTTGTTACTAACAGAGGGAATATAATTAGGTCACTAATTATAAACTATCAACTTTTAAAATTCCAAATGGGAATGCCTATTGAAGAGGACCTGGATTTAAAAGATAAACTGATAGACGTAAGTTTAGGAAGTGAGTTGGCAGCAGCAACCACCGATACGGCTTTTTATCACAACCGCGTTGAATATAAGTTACTGGAAACAGCTAAGAAGCTCAATGAATTTGATCTTTTAGAGAAGAAGGCAAAGTATCTACCGTCACTTAGCGCTATTGGTAATTATTCGGGCGCCTTTTACGAAAATAAATTAAGTAATATTTACAATAGGGGCTTTACGTTTAGTTACGTTGGCTTAAGATTAAGTATTCCAATTTTTAGTGGAGGACAACGTTCAAACCAAGTAAAGCAGGCTCAAGTTAGCGTTTTAAAGGCACAGAATAATCTTGAGAGCGCCAAAAACGGATTTAAATTACAAGCCAATTCTGCACGCATTGCTTATGAAAACAGTGTTCAATCCCTTAACAACCAAAAGCGCAGCCGCGAACTTGCCCAGGAAGTATTAAGAGTGGCGAGGATAAAATATCAGCAAGGCGTGGGTTCAAGCATAGAGGTAACCCAGGCTCAAACCGAAATAGAAAATGCTGATAACGCTTACATACAAGCACTCTATGCTGCTTTGGTAAGTAAAGTAGATCTGGATAAAGCTTACGCACGTCTTAATTAAACTAAACTCACAATACATATAATAAAAATGAAAAAACTTATATACATACCCGCATTATTGCTTTTAGCCGCGTGCTCAAAGCCAAAAGATAAAAAAGCTGAGTTGGCTGATCTGAAAAAACAGCAATCAGAACTCAACGAAAAGATTGCCAAGTTGCAATCAGAAATCGGCACAACAGATTCTGTAAAAACTTTAGATGTGTCGATATATAAAATTGAGACCGGCAGCTTTAGCAACTATGTTGAAGTTCAAGGCAAAATTGACGCGGAAGAAAACGTTACTGCCTACCCGCAGGCGCAGGGTACTATTACTGCTATATATGTAAAAGCAGGTCAGCGCGTTAGCAAAGGTCAGTTGCTTGTTCAATTAGATAACAGTATTTTGAAACAACAATTAGCGCAAGGCGAAGCTCAGGTTGAGTTGTTGCAAACACTCTTTGAGCGTCAGAAAAACCTTTGGGATCAAAAAATTGGTACCGAAGTGCAGTTTTTGCAAGCTAAAACCAACCTGCAAACTACCCAAAAACAACAAGATGCCCTTAAACAGCAATCCGCTTTCTATAGCATCAAATCGCCAATTAACGGCAGCGTTGAAACTATGGATCTAAAGTTAGGACAAGTTGCTGGCCCGGGTATGACAGGTATTAATATAGTTAATGATAACAGTCTTAAGATTAAAGCTAACGTTCCGGAGTCATATGCAGCCAGTGTACGTGTAGGTAACACCGTAAAAGTTGTAGTGCCAGATGCTAAAGATTCTTTAAACGCTACCGTAAACTTTGCAGCAAAAGCCATAGATCCGGTTTCGCGCAGTTTTCCGGTTGAGGTGAAATTACCGTCGCGTGCATCATTACGTCCTAACATGACAGCCGTACTTAGAATTGCTGATTACACTAACAAAAATGCTATTACAGTGCCGGTTAAAGCGGTTCAACAGTCTGACACCGGCGATTACGTTTATGTTAGCGTAAACGGTATAGCCAAACGTGCTCCAATAAAAGAAGGCGCTATTTCTGGCGGTAATGTAGAGGTTGTATCTGGGTTAAAAGCCGGTGATGAAGTTATAATAGACGGTGTTGCTGACGTGGATGAGGGTGATAAAGTGCGCGTGTTGCAAGGAATTAAATAGATAGCAATTTAAACTGATCACTTCATGAAAGATTTGCAAAAAGAATTTGGCCCCTCAAGTTGGGCCATAGAAAATAAGACGGCTATATATGCATTTATTGTGCTGCTTACCATTTTAGGGTTGGTAAGCTACAACAACCTTCCAAAGGAGAATTTTCCGGATATAGCGCAATCTAAGGTGTTTGTAACTACCCAATATCTGGGGCAATCACCTCAAAATATTGAGATATTGGTTACCCGCCAGATTGAAAAGAGGTTAAAATCTCTAAAAGGCTTAAAAAAGGTAACATCAAACTCTTATGATAACGTATCTATCATAACTGCCGAGTTTAACGGTAACATATTGATAAAAGATGCTAAGGATGATGTTAAGGAAGCAGTTGATAAGGCCAAGCCCGATCTGCCGCAAAATGACAACAACCTTAAAGAGCCAACAGTATCTGATATTAACGTAGCCGACCTTCCTATCCTTTATGTTAACATTTCTGGTAATTATGACCTGAAGAAACTAAAGGAGTACGCGGATAATCTGAAAGATGCTATTGAAAGCATGAAAGAGATTTCTAAGGTTGATATGGTAGGCGCGCTAAAACCAGAGATCCAGATCAATGTTGACCTGAACAAAATGGGGGCGGCTCAGGTGAGCTATACGGATATAGTGAATGCTGTAGGGTATGAAAATATCATTATGTCTGCAGGTGGCTTACGTGTAGATGGCGTTCGTCGTAGCGTTGATATTCGTCAGGATTTTAAAAGCGCCGACGAAGTAGCTGCTATGGTTATACGTAACCCAAGTGGTAAAGCTGTTTACCTGCGGGATATTGCCGAGGTTAAAGATGCTTTCCATGAGCAGGAGAGCTACGCCCGTATGAAAACCAAGGAGGATAAAGATTTTAAAAACGTTATCACCCTAAATGTAAGTAAACGTACCGGCGAAAACCTTATTGGCGCATCTGACAAGATCTTTGCGTTAATAAAAGCTAAACAAGCTAATGAGTTCCCCAAAGGCTTAGATGTTACTGTTACCGGTGACCAAAGCGATAAAACACGTACAACGGTTGATGACCTTATAAATACCATCATTATTGGTTTCGTGCTGGTAACCATCATTCTGATGTTCTTTATGGGCACTACCAACGCTTTATTTGTGGCTTTGTCTGTACCATTATCTTGCTTTATAGCGTTTTTGGTAATGCCTGCTATTGGCTTCACGCTAAACATGATCGTGTTGTTCTCGTTCCTGTTGGCGCTGGGTATTGTGGTGGATGATGCCATTGTGGTTATTGAAAACACCCACCGGATCTTCGATAACGGAAAAGTACCTATCAAGCAAGCTGCTAAAATGGCTGCAGGAGAGGTATTCCTTCCGGTATTTTCTGGCACCATGACAACGCTTGCACCATTTGTGCCATTGGCATTTTGGAACAGCCTTATAGGTAAGTTTATGTTCTTTTTGCCAATAACATTGATAATTACTTTATTGGCTTCTTTAGTAGTTGCATACATATTCAACCCGGTTTTCGCAGTTGACTTTATGAAACCACACATTAAAGGCGAGCATGACAATCCTAAATTTGATAAGGCTACCAGAAAAGTAATGATAGGGTTCGGAATTGTTGCCGTTATAGCTTATCTGGTAAGTTTTGGTGTAGGTAATGTTGTGGTTTTAGCGGCAGTGTTGTATTTGCTAAACCATTTTATATTTGTACACTGGATAGATTCTTTTCAAAACAAAGCCTGGCCTAAAATTCAAACTGCCTATGCCAATCTGCTTGAAAAAGCCGTTAAGGGTCCGGGATGGGTATTATTAGGTACTATAGGTCTGTTCATTTTCAGTATCTTTTTTATGGTTGCACGCAGCCCTAAGGTAGAGTTCTTTCCGCAGGCAGACCCTAACTTTGCGTTTGTTTATATAACATTGCCTAAGGGTACAGATCAGGCTTATACCAACCAGGTTACACAAGTATTAGAAAAACGTGTTGCTAAAGCTGTTGAGCCGGATAAGGATGTTGTTTCATCTATCATATCTAACGTAACCGTGAGCGTTAC
>Ga0247817_10000962_pt1 | contig 15298 bp, 15 predicted proteins | sample UWRJL212509R1_FD_178010 | JGI IMG/M metagenome (GOLD analysis project Ga0247817, IMG submission 178010) | Plant litter microbial communities from Arlington Agricultural Research Station in Wisconsin, United States - UWRJ-L212-509R-1 | ecosystem: Environmental > Terrestrial > Plant litter >... | reverse complement strand
CAAATATCGCGATTAAGTGTAGATGCAGTTTCACCTGCAATGCCAATATCAAACTTGGCTGCAAACGCAAAAAGATCATCTGGTGCTACAGGATCATGAAATTGAACAGCATTGTCGCTAAGTCCACTTGCTTTTGCCAGCGTTAAAAGCGCAGTGCGGTATTCAATTGAACTGCAACCCATTAAGTGCAGCTCTATCGCTCCGCCCGTTATCCCCATGGCTTTTATCACCAACTCCAGTCCTCTATCGGCTCCAATTGTTTGCGAGAACCAAAATAGTGTAAGCGGCTTATCCTTAAAATTCTGTTGTGGGATTGTAAGGTTGACCTTTGGGAATACATTGTTAATCACAAACGGTGCAAGGTAAGGATATGCATCGGCATAACGCTCCGCTATCAGCGGACTGGCAGCGCTGAAGTAATCCGTGTGTTTGAAGTACTCTTCTTCAATATGTTTATTCAATATATAACCATGGTCGTCTGCCGAATTATACTGAGCAGAATGCATATCTTCCGCATCATACCCAACTTTTGCCCCTAGATATCTGGCGGCAATTACCGCTGCGGGCAATGCACCAAGATTATGGGCTATAAAAATATCGGTGGGTATAGTTTTGGCAAGGGCCAGCGCTTCTGTATGGGTTCGGCTAATAGCGTTTTCGGCAACTCCACTCCACCTAAAATATTTGAATAAAAAATTGCAAATTTTTTGGCGAGCGCGGGTTAATAAGTAAGTTTTGTTATCATTTAGGGGGTCGCCACCACATTGTATGTATATGCCGGGATGTTTATCAGCCAGTTTCCTATCGAACGCTGTGGCCCAAGACTGATAAAAACAGTATATCACCTTTACAGTATATCCTAAAGTTATTAGGTACTCCGCCTCTTTCACCAGGCGCGGATTAGTGGTTGGCTGGCCGGTTGTAATAAATGTTACGCGTTTCACCGTGTGGTTATGAGTTTGCGGTAAAGTTGTTCATATTGTTTACCCAACACGCCCGCGCTAAATTTCGTTTCGGCTTTGCTGCGACAGGCCGCACGATCAAGGGTGGCCGCTTTTGAGACCGCCAACTGCATTGCTTCAACATCATCACAAATAAATCCATCAACACCATCCTCAATTATTTCGGGAAGCGCGCCCCTGCCAAAACCGATTACTGGCGTACCGCAAGCCAAGGCTTCCGCCATCACAATACCAAAAGGTTCATCCCAGGTTACAGGCATCAAAAACGCCAGTGCGTTGGATAGTAATTCGCTTTTCTGCACGTTGTTTACCGGCCCGATATATTGAATGTTATCGCCATCAATGTATGGTTTTACCTTGTCATCGAAATAACGCTGGTGGATAGTTTCGTTTGGCACATTCCCGGCTATTATTAACTTGCGCCTGGTGGCCAGGGCTACCTGAATGGCAATAGCGGTACCCTTTTCTTCTTGTATCCGGCCTAAAAACACCAATGGTGCGTCTGCACTAACTGTATCTGCGAACGTATATTCTCTTATGTCCACGCCGTTATAAATGGTGGTTACCGGGGCTATATCTGATATTTGCCGGCTAATGTAGTTGCTGCAGGCCGTAAAAGACAATGAGTGCCCACGAGCTAAACGCATAGCCCGTTTAACCTGTTGTACTGTAGGTGGTAATTGGTACGATACCACTTTAGGAATACGGCTAAGCATTAGCAAAGCTATATTGTTCATCCGACCAAAAGTATGCACAAGGTCATAACCATTGCGGGATATATTAAAAGTAAGCTTGTTGATCCTTATTTGATCTCTCCAGGTATAGCTATCACTTTCCGTATATGGGATCAGCTTGCAACCCGGCTTAGAATCAGGATGGGCATACAAAGTAACCTGGTGACCGTACTTTAAGAGCTCCTGTATCAGCATATACACAATACGTTCTATACCTCCATAATGTGTCGGTGGGACAGGTATAAGCGGATTAACTATAATGGCTATCTTCAAAACAGATTATTTATTGTCGAAGGATTCTTTAAAACGTAAATTAGTTTGCTTCATCAAATACTCGTTAACATTTTGTTGCGACTTTAGATATCGTTTGAGAAATGGCAAGCGATGCCCATTTCTTATCAGCCATTTACCTGTTATAAACCAGTCTGATAAGGTTAAGTGTTTGATGCATTCGGCTTTCCTTAAAAAGAAGACATTTGCCAAAAAAAAATTGGCTACGGGGCTTGGCTGGTGTGAGCGATAAAACTCCAGGCTGTTTTTAAACGTTGCCGCCAACTCCGGGGAAGTTTCAATATAGCTTGCCAGCATCATAATTTGATTAGCAATCCACACTAAAGGATCAGCTGAACGATTGGTATCAAGGGTAACGGCAAAATTTGCCAACGGCTGCTGTAGCAAACCAATTGGATGCTCAAATGAACGCTCGCGTATCAATTCTACTGCGTTAAGTAAAACATTTTCCGGCACCTGGTAAGCAGATGCATGCGAACCGCGATAAAGTAACGCACTTGTAGAATGCAATGCAGAAAGTGCCTGTTGTTTTTCGGGCCAGTTGAATATGCGTACCCCTTCGGCAATAGGCCAGGTTGTCTTTTGCGTATCTACCCATTTATTACCTCCCTCTTCCTGCCATAAACGCATATTGCTCCAAGCTACGTTTACATCTGGATGTTCTGATAAAACGCCAATCATTGTTTCCAAAAAAAGGGGTTCCCACCAATTGTCATCCTCCAGCATAGTGGCATAAGGTTCGTTGCAGCCGGCAAAGGCCAAATTAAAACTGCGTACCGCACCTAAGTTTGTTGAGTGATCCACAACAACAAATCTATCGTCATTCAGCCCTTTTACATATGTGGAAGGAAATGGGTCTTCGGGATTATCATTATGCACTTCGCAAACCCAATCTTGCATTGTTTGCTGCAACAAACTATCTATTGCACGGGGCAATAAATGGTTTCTGTTGTAAGTAAACAGGTAAATGCGACACGTAGGCATTTTATTGTTAGACGTTATTTTAACGATGTATTTTTTCGGATGAGTTGTAGCCTTTTTGCCAAACGCCATCCAAAAACAATTGCAATGCTGTTTATAAATTTGCCGCCCATTACCGGGATATACTTCCACCGGGGATATGCAGACAACTCATCAGTTAAGGTATTGTATAAAGCTGGATATGTAAGATAGCTGGTGATCTGTAGTTCCTTTAGTTGTTTGTAAGTAGCTTTATTAGCCGGAACGCTTTCCCCGAATTGATACATATAACCGGCCTTTAGTTTTATTGAGCTATACAAGCTTTGCAATGCAGTTGAGGATTGGATAGAAGATAAATTATTGTCACTAGCAGAAAATTTTCTGTAATAGACCCTACCATCTGTTTTTGCTATGCCGGCAGACGCCATTATAACACGTGCAAAAAACTCGCCATCGTCGTCTAATGTTAGGCTTTCGTTCCATTTCCCGGCTTTATCTATAATCTCTCTGGGTGTTAACCAGGCAGCGGGTTGTACCATTGAGCCACGGAAATCATATCCACCCAAAAGGCGGATCAGGAAATCTACAGGCTTATCACAATTTGATAAGAAGCTTTCGTCATATCCACTCGGCTCAAATGTTTCTGGTGCCGAGCCATCTTTGAACTGCACGGTACTGCATACCGCAATTTTTCCCGGATTTAGTTGCAGGGCTGCTACCTGTGCGGCTATTTTGTCCGGCCCAAGCATATCGTCAGCATCCAGAAACTGGATAAACTTACCACACGCTAAAGAAAGACCCTTGTTTCGTGCAGCGCTGGCTCCCTTATTTGCTTGCTGTACAATCTTAACATTCCCGCACTCATACTGTTTAGCCTTTTCATAAGAAGCATCTGTAGAGCCATCGTCAACAATAACCAGTTCTACATTTGGCCATGACTGATTCAAAACTGACGTTATAGCAGCATCAATATACCTTTCAGCATTGTAAAGCGGAATGATCACAGAAACCAAAAGATTTGTTTCTATACTATTAGCTTTTTCCATGCAATGGTATAGTAGTCTTTTTTAGACCGGTCAACATAATGATGTAATACCCCTTTGCCCTGTACTACATCTTCATTCCCCGGATTAACGATGTATTGCTGTTTATCTAAAGCAAGGCAAGGTTGTTTTGCCACAAGCATGGCTGATAATGCCTGCTCCAGATAATAGGTTTTACCTTCTTGTTCTTCCAACGCGGCTGTCCAATTTTCTAAATCTTTCCAGTTAACATCTCTGCTTTGCAAGCCTATAACGCCAACATTCAACAAGGCAGGTATTTTTGCAGATGCGAGATCTTCCATTAAAGCAGTTGAATATCCGTAAGATTCTTTGCAATCAAGCATGTGTACAGGCATGCTGGTATTTTTCAACCAGGTTATTAATTGCGTGGGGTCAGCCCAAAACAACATGTCCGAATCAAGCACCAGTTTCCAACCTTCGCCAGGTAATGTGTGTATATCGGTCAGTTTTTTGATATGCGGATATTCGCTCCGCTTACGGTTTAAAACCGGATATTTATCTAAAGGTAAAGACACCTTGATATTACTATCGATGTTTTTAGCCTCTACTACCCCGGCTCCCGGAAGTTGCCGTTTGATTTGGGCGATCAATCTATCATCAAAACTACCATCATCTATCAGAATAAATCTGAACGCTTCGGTTGAGTGTTTTGTTAAGGATGTTATACAAAACAGGGTTTGGTATAAGTAATTTTTCCCTGTTAAAAAATATATTGGCAGTCCGTTTGCGGCAGAATGAACAGGGGGCAATAAAGACGCGGCTTTACGCATTTGCCGTTGCCCCTGTTTCATACTTTGATAACTAACAAATCCTCCCATGGCGGTAACCATTTGTAGATAAGAGCGTGGGTATCTGTATAAAACGTTTATTATTGCCTGTAGCATTTCTAGTTAGAAGGTGCTTTGCGGTTTGTCATTCTGCGTCCGAGCCTGATTGCCGGTTGCTCCACCCATGTAAACATTAACCAGGACAGCAGGCTGACTATAGCGTAAACCGCCAGATCGCCCAATAAATTGGGTACCGGCTGAGTTTTGTACCAGCCTACCAGCAGCCCCATGATGTTTACCCCTATTGGAACATGGATAAGATAAACCGAATAAGCATGCTGTCCTAAAACGGAGAAGAAACTTGGGGTTGAAGAATAGAAATGACTTAAAACTATGAGGAACGATGTTGCAATTGTAAAAGCCGCGTAATCTGAATAGCCGGATCCGATAAACAACGCAATTATATTGATAATTGCCAGTACCAAAGCGTAATGAAGCCTGCCTGGGTAATAGAAAAAGTAATAAATGCTTATACCAAGACCAAACGCCGGCCATTGCGCTATAAAAAACAAAGGACCAATTGAAAGAGCAGAAAAACATGATGCGAGTGATACCGCCATCAGTAAATATGGCGCAAAACGTTTTGGAAAAACCATTACAAAGGCGAAAGTCAGGTAAAAAAACAGTTCGCAGGTTAAGGTCCAGTAAACCCAGTTCATTGTGGGTATGGCGGTAAACGGTGTAGTGGTTAGCGTTAGTGTTGCTATAATACCTTCAAAAGTACGCGGGATGTCATGTACAGCGCTTGTACCAATATAATAGCGTTGAAAAAAAGCGGACACCATAACTATAACCAGACTTACCCAGTAAGGTGGAAAAATGCGCAACAGCCGCCTTACGAGGAAATTGCGGGCGTTACCTGTGCTTTGTGCCGATAAAGCGATACAATAACCGCTAATAACAAAAAACATTGGAACGCCCAACCAGCCATATTTAACCAGGTTACGATACCAGTTATCAATATGTTCAATTGGCTGATTCAAATGGAACATCACCACCATAAAGGAGGCTACAAAGCGGAGTACATCCAGCCAGTAATTATGTTTTTGCAAATGTTCAGATCGTTGCCAAGCCATCAAATTGCCCGCAGGCGCCTTGCCACCTAATATAATTTTCCTTACTTGCCCAGGCACGCAGTTTTACCCACGCTTTCGCTTTTCTAATGGGTACTGTCCATCGCGAAATTTTAGCCCATGGATTGATTTGGTGTTTTTCTAATACAGCTATCCAGGACCGGCCTGTGTGGTTCACTAACCGGCATACATAACTAAACTCTGTACGAGCTTGCGGAATAATATGAGTTAAACTCAACTCAGGAAAATATCCGGTTTGCCATCCGGCTTTAAGCGTTGTTATTACAATATCGTTGTCGCCACCTGAACCGAGTTGCCCGGCAGTTCTATCTACGATTTGGGAGCGCGATGCTTTAGCATCTGCACAGTATTCGGTGAGCGCTTCACGCCTGATACCCATACCTGCACCAACCGGAGCATGTGAAGGATAGCTATTGTCCCATTGTGATATTATGGTTGATTCACCCAAATCACGTAGTGCAAGGTTACCATAAAATGGCTTAAGCCAAGATGGCGGCCGCGATTCAAAACGAGGCACTAACTTACCACCCGCTGTACCAAGGTTAGTGTTAATATCAAACAACGCAGCCATATTCTTAAGATAATCCTTATCCAAAATATTATCGTCGTCTACCATCACGATAGTATCGCCGTTGGCTGCTTCGAATCCCTTTAAACGGGCAAACGTTAGACCCTGGCGCTCCTCCCTTAACATTATTGCGCTTGGATGCCAGCTTAGATCAACTTCAATTGGCTTTGTAGACTTGTTGTCTATCAGTATCAGTTCCCAGTTCTCTATCGGTAGAGTCTGTTTGCGAAGAGAATTTAAAGTTTCGGCCAAACGACCTGGATGGGGATTAAAAGTTGGAATAATTACAGAGAGTGATTTAGTCATTACGATAACGGATCACCTTACATGGCACGCCCATAGCCACCGCATAGGGCGGCAGGTTTTTTGACACTACAGAACCTGCTCCAATCACACAGCCATCACCTATAGTAACGCCTGCCAATATCTTAACTCCCGCGCCTATCCACACATCATTACCAATTTTAACAGGCGCAACAATATCCGACTGCGACCTAATCAATGTGTTCTTTGCAGGAATGGTATGATTAGAACTTACAATAACCGTTTGCATGGCTATTAGCGTATTATCCCCAACCTCAACGCCGCCATGGCCATAGATCACGCAGTATTCCCCTAAAAATGTGTTGGTTCCGATATTTATGTGGCCTCCATAGCCTTTTAAAACAACACCTTGCGACAAGGTGCAGTCCGATCCGATAGTAACCCTGCCTTTGTTGCCGTTTGCGTAACCCTTGGAGATAAAACTATTACACCCAATGCTTACCCTTTCTTTGATCTCTATGCCAAAGAACCTGAAAACGGAAATATAAAAAAATGAGATCATCCTTAGCATAAAAATTCATTTAGTGTATTTGACAGCAATGTAATTCCATGTTCTCTGTTGGATTTGTCTTCAAAGTGAATATATAGAGATTGATGCGCTAAGTTACTTGCGCATGCCAAACGTTGATAACAAGGCTTAAAAAAATCTCGGACAGGAAACAACTCCAATATTTTTGTTGCTTCTGAACACAAATAGATGTTGCTCAATCCCGCGCCATGGGGTGCAATTATATGTGTCGCCTCCTTAAAAGTTTGTATTGTTTGCTCAGCGGTCAGTTCCGACAATTCCAGCTTTTGAATATCAGGATATGAAACCAATAAATCCTCCTCCCAGGTAATTGCCCGGCTATTGGCATCTCTCCTGCTTATCCAAAAAACTTTTTTTTCGCGTTCAGCAGGCACATTATCACCAACGCGCATTAAACTTCGCAAGGTTTTTACAGACCAAACATTTGCCTGCTGATCGCCGATCAGCTTATTGGTGAACAATAACTGATCGCATAAGTAATGACTATCGTTCGTTACCCAAATAATTTTTGAACTATCGATATTGGTGCGCTCTATCCATTTTTGTTTCCAGGTAGTTTGCGGACCATTAAAAAGATAATGATCTGCCTTGTTCATCATTTCGGCAAATACGCCCGTTTTAACTAATGATTCCAAGAGAAAATGGTAAAACCCACCGTCGGCGCTTTGAGTAAGGAACGACAACGTAACTCCCGGCAAATATGCTGGCTTAGCCAAGCGGTAAGCATTTGTATAGGGCAGATCTTTTAGGTCATGTATCCAATCATTGGCTGATTCAGCAATGAAACATCTTTTTTTTGGGTCGTAAACCAAACCTATCTGTCCTAATATTCCTGCTCCTGAAATGCTATATATTACCCTGTTGGGTGCCTTAAAAAAGCCCTGAGCGATAAAACGTGGCGAGTTTTCTATTTCTTTTTGAATACCAACCTGGCCCGCAAGAAACATGACTTTAGCATAATAGCCTATTTCTCCCTCTTCTCGCAGCATTACAGCAGACAGCGACTCGGGCCTTTCTACAGCAGTACCCGATGTTGGCTTATAAAGCGCCTCAAATTTTTTGATACGATATGGGGTATCTGAAAAGCAGGCCGTTAAAATCTTCTTAAGAAAATTAGCTTTCAAAGTGTCCGGAGAATTTTACTAAATATAAGTCTTCGCATTATTTTTTAAAAGCCATCCTTAATTGAAAAATTCTTAAGGGAATGCGTGCACTGGCAGGCATTATGTTTTTTAAGATTTGCCATACACGCGAATTATTGTCGGGTACTATAACACCGCAGGCTTCACTTAGCTCAAGTGCCTTGGTAGCCGCGTCCGTCTCACCCATTAAAATCAAATTACTGGCGGTGACATTTGCCTGCCGGCCTATCTCAGCTTGTTCAACTATACCGGTAAAACTTTTGGAATAAGCGTTTAACAGGTTGAGGCGGGTAAGCCAGCCTTGCGCCTGATTAGAGCTTGCAGAATCATTATAACGTAATGAACGACTCAACACTTCTTCGATTACACGAAATACCGCGTTATTGGCAGCCAATTTTACATGCAGATCAGCATCTTCCCATATTCTTATTTCAGTGTTGAATCCCCCGGTTTGTATAAATTTACTTTTTCTGTATAACCCGTTGATGCCACCAATGGGGTGAGCAATGGTGTAGGCAATTGAGTTTTTATTGATCTCCTCATTGGAGTATGTCCAACTCAACAAAACTTTTCGCGACACAGCATCATGCCAATCTACGTTGCAAAGAACAACATCTACAGAGGGATCACTTTTAGTTACTGCTGAGGTCTTGGCCAGATAATCAAGGTCCAGTTCGTCATCAATATCATGGAAATGCATCCATTCGCTTTTACAAGCAGCCGCCAATTGGTTACGCGCATAACCGGGGCCTTTGTTTACTTCGCCACTGATAACGTTAAACCCTTTACCCTTTAAAAGTTTGACTGTATCGTCTATACTGGCATCATCATAGAAGATAACCTCATCAAATTGCAGTGTTTGTATGACCAAATTCTTCAGGAAGCCATCTATATATTGCTCTGCATTATAACAAGGAACAAGGATTGCGTAACTCATTTACCGTTTTTGTTTATATCCGGCATACTCAACTTAAAACTTATCAGCACCGGCATTTACTTGTACCCATTCTTTTTCAATAATTTGTTCAGGATATTCTTTATTTATTTTAAAACCCAGCCAGTATTTGGGACAGATAACTTTTTTGTGCGATTTTTTATTTAGATACGCCCCCCACCAGGAGAATGAGCTGTTTGATAAAATGCAAACATCGGCATTCATCAAAATCTGTAGATCTATTATCATTTCGTTACTTACAAAGCTCGCGTTTGGTAAATCGCCAAATTCGGATTTTGCATAATCAATATCATCACTTATAAAAATGATCTGATAATTATGATGGTCTTTCACCTCTTTCAGGCTTTGCAAATAATAATTACGCGGAAGAGTAAGATCATTACTACCCAGATTATCGGCCCACCAATCGTTCAAATTAAGGTAGTCTCCTCTGCGCACATGTACAGCTATAACCTTGTTAGTAGCAAAAAAACCACCAAACTTTGAGTTAAATAAGGCCTGATGCTTGCTTTTTATCCGAACATATTGATGTATACCGTCTGCAATATTATCGAAGTATCTGGCCGACTGAAAGTAGCCTCCATATATGTTATCATCCGCCGGGTGTTTCATCAACGGGTGGTCAATACTATCAATTGTTTTACTTTGGATGGCTTTAAAGGGTTTGTTAGCCAATTTAAAAATAGCCCTGTAAATATTGTTTAATAATGGATGATAACCCTGAAGGTCAAAATAATGACGTAGAATAAACTCATGTTGCTTATCGTGTATAAATGCAATTGTGCTTAACCTTTTCGCCATTGACTTTATAAAAGCGTATTGAAAAAGTTGGTTACCCAGCCTGCAATCTGCCACTACGCCTATCATGCTGAATATTTGCCTAATACCCCAACCATCTGTAAACTTTATTGCGAACGCGGTTGACGATAGCCAATCTGTCCCAATTATAAACCGCGCCATGGGCGTCTTCACCGCAAATTAAAAGATGATCTGCATGCCAGCGTTGTTGCATTTTCGGATCATGCGTTTTAGCATCATCGTGTACATTGGCGACAGAAAGCGGGGCTTTTATCAACTTCTTCTTTCGTCCTTTTGCTATACGCAGCCAAAGCTCATAATCTAGCGCGCAGTGCAGTTCTTCCCATATAGGCTGATGAATTGAGGCGCTCCAAAAGCAGGATGGTTGTGCCAGCGATGGAAACCGTATAAGATAGTCGCTTAGCGGTACTACTTTGCTTAATGGCTTAAATTTTTTTTCTTTAACAATATAATCAAGCGCATAGCCGTAGACGAAATCGCATTTGGAGCTAATAAATTTGCTCATTACCGTAAAGAAAGTATTTTCAGTATAGTAATCATCACTATTTACCCATGCATAATAAGTACCCGATGCAAGGCTAAATCCCTGGTTAATAGCATGCCCCTGCCCATTATCTTTTTCGCTATGCCAATAACTTATCCATTTATCGTATTTTTTTAATATGTCAATAGTGTTATCGGTACTTCCGCCATCAATAATAATGTATTCGAGGTTTGGATAGTTTTGTAAAAGGACAGAACGAATGGTTTGTTCAATAAAAGCCCCCTGGTTATAAGACGGCGTAACGATGGTTAACTTAGGCCAGTTTGTATTGCTATGATATTGCGCCGGATTAACTTGTGTTGTCCACGGCCAGCCGGTCGCTTGGAACCCGGGTGCCGGAAGCTCGGACAATATACCGTCCATATATTTCTCAACCTTTCGCAAAGGTAGTTCAACTCCCTTTTGATGAAAGCTACTTCTGTAATCGTTTAGGTTTGGTAGCTGAATATTCAAGCTAAAAATCTATATAATTACGCCAAACTTTGGGTTCATACTTTTCAAAAGCATGGCAACCAAAAGGGAGTTGCCCATTCAGTTTTTTTAGTGATTCTGCAGGGAATTGCTCGATGGCAAATTGCAACGCAACACCATCAGAAGGAAGTCGGAATAAAGGATACAGCAGGTTTCCCCAGTATTTAAAAAAGCCGTCCTCATTATTGGTTCCCCATTTGATCTTTTTGGATTGGAGTAACTTTAGCAACCAAATACATTTAGCTGTATTTCTTAGCGAAAAGCCGCCATTACCCACGTTGCTTATTTGATGCTGTGTACCAAATAAGCGGTTAAGCAAACCAATTAGCTTAGCATAGCCTTTCAAAAACTGCATTTCGCCGGAGGTATTTTGATGTGCCGGATGCGGTGCGCCGATAAAATCATAGCCACGGCTGCACCAATAACTAAGTTCATCTTTAAATACATAAGCATCTGGCTGATGAACCAATATGTAACGGTAATTTTTAAAAGCTTTGTAAAACTGAATAGATAACATTAGTTGGTTATACCCTGCAATATCGTTGAAGAAATGGCGCTCGAAGCTTTTAAAGTTAAATGGCACTTTATCATTGCATAAAGCAACGTACGCTGCGGTATCCAAATCCTCGGGACCGAAAAAAATAATCGGGTAATCTTTCAGAATGCTTATGCACTGCTTTATTGAAATAAGTTCAGTATGATTAAGGTGCGCCTTATAAACTGGAATAACTACGGCCACCAGATCTTTCATTTTTTGCCGCTGAGCTTTTGGCCAATTCTTTTTACAATATGTATTAACCGGTTACAGTAATGTAAAAACGGGGGATCAAGCAGTATGTGATAACGCTCATATTTGTCGGCCTGTTCGTTCACGGCAATTGCTGATGGGTGATGTATCTCAATCAGATCATGGCGCTGCATTTTAGATTGAGAAGAACGCTCATCAAGGGTATGCGTAGCGTTTTGTCCGAAGCCTATATTGGCTACCATGTTTTTCCACGGTACAATACAAAAACCGTTATTCTTCCACATCCAGTACATCCATTGATAATCCCAGGCATCCAAACCACTATCTATCATCCTCAAATTATTTCGCCAAAGCTTTACTTCTCTAGGGGTTGCAAAAACACGCTTTAAAGCCGTTAACCTCTCCTCTTCGCTGTCATTAGTAAGTTCAAAGTTGTAGTGTTCCCATGCCCGTCTCCAGGTAGCCCAGCCCCACGCATGCGGATATCTGGAGAAATAATAGGAATCATCTGTTAACGCTTTAGGTTGATAGCTCGTTCCGCAGATCATCATTACCCTGCTTTCGTTTGCGTATTTATGCAGCAGAGTTTCGCAATAGTCAAAAAAACTATTGTTGGGCAAACAATCGTCTTCTAAAATAATACCGGCTTCAACGTTATTAAAAAACCACGTGATAGCTGTTGCCGGGGCCCTGCCACAACCTAGATTGGTGTCATGATATAGTGTTTCCACTTCACAGTCCCAGTCTATAGTGGCAACAGCTTCGCGTGCCAACTTGCAATTTTCGGCATCATTAACATTTCCTTGTCTTGGGCCGTCTGCAGCGATAAATAGTTTCTTAGGCTTGTTAAGACGGATTTGTTCAAACACCTGAGCAGTTGCATCAGGCCGGTTGAATATTATCAGCAAGATGGGTTGATTAAAGCTATTGCTGTTTGTATCAATCAACTTCTATAGTTGTAAATTTTTTTGAAATAACCTGGCAGGGCCGTTCTACCTTTTCATTAAAGCCTAACCAGTATTTAGGTGCTATAATATGCGGATTATTAGCATTTAGATAAGCCCCCCACCAGCTAAAACTGCTGTTTGAGAGTATGCACGCTTTGGCATTAGATAAAAATTGAAAGTCTATTATCTCGCTGTTGCGCGAGATATATTTGTTAGGCAAATAATTAAACTCCTTTTCAATTAAATCAGGTTCATCAGAAACAAATACAAAAAAGCTTGCTTTGTGTGCTACTGCTTTTAACGCTTTATGATAGTAGGCAAAGTCTAACGCCCATTTATGGTCGATATAGTCTCCTCGCCGTATGTGTATCGCAACATAATTGCCCGGGATCCGCGCCTCCGTTAATGCCTTATCAAACGCTTGCTTGTACTTTTGCTTTAGTCGAAAAGCTGATATTATATCTGCCTTCGCGTTTTCAAAGTAGTATTCAGATTGAAAAAAGCCTAAATAAAGCACATTGTCCCTAAGAGCTACAAGTTGGCTATTCGGTTGCTCATTCTCATTGAAACGTATACAGCTTTTATAAAAAAGGTTTCCTAATCTTTTGTAAAACGCAATACGCAAATGCAGATCAAAAAAGCTTCTGAATCCGCGAATAGAAAATATGCGGTCTATAATGCCGGCTTCTACATTAAAATACTGCGGTAACAAAAAAGGAATAATGCTTCTGTCTAAATAAAACCTAGTGTTTAATTTTTTAGCTGCGGCACAAATAAAGGCATATTGAAATAGTTGATTACCAAGCCGTCCTTCCAATTTAACGCCAATCATTTAACTAAGCTAAATTTACTTTTTCCCGCCATCCAATCAGGCATTTTTATCACCAATTTAATATATTCAAGCGTATTAAAGTGATCACTGTACTCTTTCGATCTTAAAAATCACTTAAAACAGCCGGCGAATAACCCGTTTGATTTAGGAAAAATCGGCACACCATGCTCTTTTTTGTTAAATATGTACTCCCTAAATTTTGAACTATCAAAATACCGACTGGAATTATTAATAATCCCGCGATAATGAATTCCGCGTAATTACTTTACCGTCAAGATAGCATCATAAGTATTCAGTGTCGATCACATTTTTAACTGAGGAAACAAATACGATAAATATTTCCGCAACCGAGAATTCTTAAGACTGTCATATCTAGGCTTTAACTCAAAGTAAGCTTCTGAGTGGCTAGTGAGTTTGTTTAACCATTGCCTTAGCAGTTCGGCATCCTGACCTACGATGGTCATAATTTTCCCACTGAACTCAGAAGGTTTATGTTGTAGCAAAAACTCTAGAAATACATTCACCGTATCGGTTCGCTGCTGACGCAGGATTGTTTTGACAGGCGGCTCAAAATCCTCAGTCAATAGCAGATCAATTACCAACAACCATCTTTCTAACACGGTTTCCATAGGAGCACCATGCCATATGCCCCCGGGGTGTTTACGATAAACAGACATGGTATCAGGTAAGTATTTCAGTTTCCCCTTCCTGGCATTCAGCATAAACAAAACATAGTCTCCAACAGGCGAACGATACATCCAATCCGGGAATTGCCCGATCATACCATTTCGATAGACTACAGACGATGTGTAGAACAAGTTACCAACTGCAAGATCTGTAATCGAAAGCTCCCCATTTTTAGCTAAATACGGGTTCGGAATGCTACGCATTAAATCGCCTTCATTTAATTCCGTTTGGTGCGCGCATATAACATAACCCGGGTTTTCTTCCAGGAAATCAATTTGCTTTTGTAGCTTGTAAGGGTCGGTCCAGTAGTCGTCGCCATCGCAAAAGGCTATGTATTTTCCTTTGCAGCGGCTCAGCGTATCCAAGAAATTGGCCATCGAACCGATGTTTTTTTTCCGATACACCGGCTTGATCACCTCCCTGTTATCATCTTCTAGGTTACCGATAACCTGCGCTGTATTATCTGTAGACTTATCGTCGCTCACGATAAGTTCAATGGGGAAAGTTGTTTTCTGCGCCAATACCCCTTCAATAGCCTGCGCTATGTAAGATTGGTGATTATAAGTGACCATAGCCACCGAGACAAGCGGCTGTTCTCTGACTGCTACTGCGTGCTGAGTTGCCATATTAGTGAAGTCATATCGGTGTCAAAAACGGGTAAAGCCAGCTTTGCTCTTATCTGCCGTCTTTCGGCAAAGGAGTCATCGATGTAAATTGCATTTTTATGGGCAATATATCTCCATTTCTCATCACTTTTCTGCAGGTGGATAACTTCATCAAATAATGAATCCAACCGGTAT
>Ga0247817_10000961_pt1 | contig 15310 bp, 14 predicted proteins | sample UWRJL212509R1_FD_178010 | JGI IMG/M metagenome (GOLD analysis project Ga0247817, IMG submission 178010) | Plant litter microbial communities from Arlington Agricultural Research Station in Wisconsin, United States - UWRJ-L212-509R-1 | ecosystem: Environmental > Terrestrial > Plant litter >... | reverse complement strand
CTCACGCTCGAAGAAGACCAGCGCTTTCTGCAGCTGCTCTCGCGCCTGCCGGAGCGCCAGCGAGCCACGCTCATCCTGCGGTTCCACGCGGACATGGACGACCGGGCCATCGCGAAGGTGTTGAACGTGACGGTCGCCACCGTCCGAAGCCAGGCGCAACACGGGCTCGCCAAGCTGCGCGCCGACGAAGAACTGCTCCAAGGAAGGAATTCACGATGACTCCGGAAGATCGTCTACGCGCGCTGAAGAACAGCGACCGCTGGACCGTAAATGCCCTTGAGCCCCGAAAGAATCCTTTCGGCGAATCCAAGCCGGCCTGCCTGCGCCAGTCGCTCCGAATGATCATCGCCGAGGTGGCGGTTGTTGCGGCAGTTGCCGGGATCGTCTTCGGTGCTATTGCGCTGACGAACCGAGCACCGAACGAGGTCGCTACGACCCCGACCCCGACTCCGACTATCAGCGCTGGCGTTCCATTGATTAGCGGAACAATTACCAAGTCGACCGGTGAGCGCTGGGAGAGCGGAGTGCCGATCGAGCTGCTCGTCTGGCCAGCTGTCGAGACCGACAGGGTGACATTAGACGTGGTCGCATCAGCTGTGACCGGGGAGAATGGCACCTTTGCGTTCACCATCGCCGACGTCTCGTCGTTGCAGGACTATGCGAAACCTGGCAATCTCGTCGACTTCGAGATTCGGGGCTCTCTAGGCAAAGAAATGGCTTCGTGGAGCGTCTCGCGTGCACTAGTGGACGTCGACGGTGTTCTGAGCGTGATCGACGGAGGCTGGGAATCGTTCACGCCATCGGACTGGAAAGAACAGGCGCGAACCGGTATCACGGGACTGAACCTCACCAGCCTCTACAACGAGGCGATTCCTGACGAATCGACGCCCGCCCCGCCGCCCCGCGTGGTGTTGTCCACGGACGGCGTGCAGGTGATCGGCCCCTCCAACCAGGACTTCGGAAAGTACTTCTACTTCGAGGAAGACGGAGATGAGGTGGTCGAGGGGCTTACGGCGGCCTTCGGCGCCGAACCTGACGTGACTCCATTCGAGACCACGTCTCACACTCCTGCTGGGCAGATTTACACGTGGGATGGCGTGGTGCTTTACGTCAATGATGGGAAAATTCGTTACGAGGTCGGGTACCCGAGATTCTGGCTGGTGGTATCGGCGGAGGAGGTCAACGGGATGGCCATTCGAACCACGCGCGGATTGATGGTGGGGAGCCCCATCGACGATGTGGCTGCACAGGCAGACAACACCACCACGTTGAGTATTGCCAATGGCTTCGAGCTCGATGCCATCATGTATCACCTGGACGAACAGGTCGTACCGGATTTCGCTGGCACGGACATCGAGGGCGACCCCGTCGCGTGGAGCACACTCATTGTGGTGCCGGACGGCGAGACCACTGTCAAGGAAATCACCGTTCCCCACACCAGCTTCAGACCCTAGGGCAAGCGAGGACTACTGCTGCAGAACGCCGTACTCGTGCGCGAAGACGACGAGCTGCACGCGGTCGCGCAGATCGAGCTTCGTGAGGATGCTGCTGATGTGCGACTTGACGGTGTGATTGCTGACGAACAGTTCGTCGGCAATCTCACCGTTGCTCCGGCCGCGGGCGGCGAGGTCAAAAATGGCTCGTTCTCGGGTCGAGAGTGTCGCGAACGATGCAGGTACCTCGGCCGCGGGCGCACGACCATCGGTGCGGGTGCTGAACAGTTCCGAAAGGGCAGCCGGCGCAATCACCGACGCTCCGCTGTGCACCGCCCGGATGGATGCGGCGAGAAATTCCGGCGTGGAATCCTTCAGAAGGAAGCCGCTCGCCCCCAGCCTGATGGCCGTCGCGGCCGAGAGGTCGAGGTTGAAGGTCGTGAGCACAACGACCTTGAGCGGCTTCGTCCGCGCGGCCGTCGCAACCGGGGAAAACAGCTCGCGAGTAGCTGCGACGCCATCCATGACCGGCATCCGAATGTCCATGAGAACAACGTCGGGTTCGGATGCCGCAATCACCTCGAGCGACTCCTGGCCGTCACTCGCACGGCCGACAACCTCCATGTCGGGCTGCGCGTCGATCATGATCGCCACGCCCTCGCGAAAGAGTTGCTGGTCGTCGACGAGCACGACGCGGATTGGGGATGGGTCGGTCATCGGATAGCTCCAACCGGCACCGGCTGGGTGCGGCCACTCTCGAGGGGGATGCGCGCTGCCGTTGTAAACAGCGTGCGGTCGCCGTCGGGCGCGACGACGATTTCGAACTGACCGCCGATGGCGTCGACACGGGCCCGCATGCCGGGAATGCCAGAACCACCCGACAACTCCGCTACGCGGACTTCGGATGTCACGTGGTTGCGCACCATCAAATCGAGGCTCGTTTCGCTCCACCGGCGATTCACGACAATCGCTGTTGAGCGGTCCGAGAACTTGAGGGCGTTCGTGAGGGCTTCCTGCAGAACGCGGTGAGCGGTGTCCATCGCGGTCGGACCGAGGTAGATCGGCTTGCCGGTGATGGTCGAGTCGAGCGTTGCGCCGGAGCTCGCGACGTTGCGCAGGAGCTGGTCGAGATCGGGCACGACTCCGATTCCGTTGGTGTCGACGGCCTCGATGTTGGTGAGCACCTGGCGCACCTCGCCGAGCGAGCGCCGGGCGGTTTCGGCGATCGTAGCGACGGTACGGCGAAGGGCGGCTGGATCGGAATCGTCGAGAAACCGAATCGAGTCGGACTGCGCGATGATGACCGCGAGCGAGTGGCCGACGACATCGTGAACATCGCGGGCGAGGTCGGCTTTCTCACGCTCGAGGGCGACGAGCGCGGCCGAACGGCGGGCTTCATCTTCGGCCGCGGCCTGCGCGATCTGCAGGCCGGCGAGTCGGCGAACGCGACGCGTGCCGAGCCCGATCAGCCAGGTGCCGCCGAGAACGGTGAACGAGAGAAGCCCGAAGATGATGACCCTGGCGAGAGACGGACCGGTCTGCCAGGGCAGGTATTGCCACGTCCACGAGTAGAGCGGGATGAGGTAGAAGACCGCGATGAGCGAGCCGGCGATCGTCGACGCGGCCGCAAGGTACTGCAACCAGCGCTTGCCGTACGAGACCGAGGTGTAGAGAACGATCACGGTTCCGATCTGCAGGAACGAGACATCCAGTCCGGCTCCCAACTGCGCGATCGTCGACAGCCAGGCCAGCCCGAGCGCTGTCGGAGGCAGCAGGCGACGAAGCAGAACAGCGAGCAGCATGAACCCGAGAGCGACCCAGGTGACGCGAGGCACGAAGGCCGTCGCGGTAGCCCACAGCCCGATCACGGCGAGCAGGGCGGCGAGCCCCAGATCGACGAGAAGCATGGAGCGGGTCACTCCGGGCGAAGTTGTAGACACCCGGCAACGCTACTGGCGTGCGGGGCGAAGCGGAATCGCTCGCGAGGATGAATTAGGTCAGCGGCGGGCGGTGCGGGGCGAAGCGGGGCACGTACCGCAGCAGTATTCCCGCTCCGACGAGGCCGATGACGCCCATCACGCCGCTCGCAAATGCGATCGACACACCGGCGGTCAGCGCGGAGATCGCCACGGGAGCCGCCGCGTTGCCGACGTCGCCGGTGAATCGCCAGGCCCCGAGGAACGGTGCGGGATTCTTCTGGTCGGCAAGGTCGGCACCGAGAGTCATCAGGATGCCGCTCCCGACGCCGTTCGCGAGCGACATGAAAATCGCGGCAGCGATGAACCACGCGATCGCGGCATCGGCGTCGTGGCTGAGGGCGAGCGCGATGTGGCCGAGGCTGAGTCCGATCATCGAGGGGAGTGCGCTCCACAGGCGACCCCAGCGGTCCATGATCTGTCCGCTCGCGTAGAACAGGGCGAAGTCGATCGCGCCGGCGGCTCCGATGATCAGCGCGGTTTGGGCATCCGCTATCCCGATGCTCACCGCCCACAGCGGCAGGATCACCTGGCGGCTCGCACGCATTGCGCCGATGAGCGCTGCGCCGGTGCCGAGGCGAACGAGCACCGAGCGGCTGTTCCAGATGGTGCGGAAGAGTCCGTGCGCTTCGGCGGCGACGAACTCCTCGCCCTCGCGCGGTGCGTCGGGAGCGCGGCGGGCGGCGAGCGTTTCGCTCGGGTCGCGCAGTACAAGCAGCAGGGCGGCGGCTCCAAGGCAGCCGACGATGTGGATCCAGAACACCGACTGGGTGCTTCCGGTCAAGTGGATGACGGCCGCGCTGATGAACGGGCCGACAAAGAAGCCGAGACGAAACGTGCCGCCGAGGGTGGACAGCGCGCGGGCGCGATATTGCTTGGGCACGAAGCTCGTCATGAACGCGTGCCTGGCGAGCGCGAAGACGGCCGTGGATAGGCCGATCAGAAAGATCGCGATGCCGAGAACGAGCGGGTTTGGTGCGATGAGGGCAAGTACAAGGCCGACGATCGAGAGCAGCGCGGCGCCGATCATTGCCGTGCGCTCGCCGATGCGCGAGACGACCCAGCCACTCGGGATGTCGCCGACGAGTTCGCCGATCATGATCATGGCGGCGATGAGGCCGGCGATCGCCAGGCTTGCGCCGAGGTTGTCGGCGACGATCGGGATCAGGGGGAGGATCGCACCCTCGCCGATCGAAAATAGGAGAGTCGGTGCGATTGCGGGTAGGGCTATTGACCGGAAACTGAATTTCGGGTCTGCACTACTCATTGCTCATCCACAGTACGCCTGTTGCCGGCAACGGTAGCTTCAATGCTCTCCGAGGTAGTATGGGCCGACATGATCGAGCTGGATATATCTGAGCAGGTGGCCGCCTTACGGTCGACTTTCGCCGACATCCGATCGGTGGTCGGGGTCGAGAGACTGCAGGCCGAGATCGCTGACCTGAGCGAACAGGCCGGAGTACCCGACCTCTGGGACGACACCGAGAAAGCCCAGAAGATCACCTCACAGCTGAGCCACCGCCAGGCCGAGCTCGCCAAGATCACCAGCATCGAATCACGACTCGACGACATCGAGATCATGGTCGAGCTCGCGAACGAAGAAGACGACGAGTCCGCGGCATCCGATGTTCAGGCCGAACTGGCCAGTGTGCAGAAGGTGCTCGGCGAGCTTGAAGTGCAGACGCTGCTCAACGGAGAATTTGACCAGAGTGCCGCCGTCATCACCATTCGCGCGGGAGCCGGCGGCGTCGACGCAGCCGACTTCGCCGAGATGCTGCTTCGCATGTACCTTCGCTACGCCGAGCAGCACAACTTCGCCACCAAGGTGCTCGACACGAGCTACGCGGAAGAAGCCGGCATCAAGTCGGCGACCTTCGAGGTCGATGCTCCCTACGCATTCGGAACGCTCAGCGTCGAAGCTGGCACCCACCGACTCGTGCGTATGAGCCCGTTCAACTCGGCGGGCAAGCGACAGACGAGCTTCGCGGCCGTCGAGGTCGTTCCGCTGATCGAGCAGACGGATGTCATTGAAGTTCCCGAGAGCGACATCCGGGTAGACGTCTTCCGCTCTTCCGGACCGGGTGGCCAGTCGGTCAACACGACGGACTCCGCCGTGCGCATCACCCACCTTCCGACCGGCATCGTTGTCAGCTGCCAGAACGAGAAGAGCCAGATTCAGAACCGTGCAGCAGCGCTCCGCGTGCTGCAGTCGCGCCTTTTGTTGCTGCAGCGTGAGCAGGAGGCCGCGCAGAAGAAGGAATTCGCCGGAGTCATCACGGCGAGCTGGGGCGACCAGATGCGCAGCTACGTTCTCGCGCCCTACCAAATGGTCAAAGACCTGCGCACGGACTTCGAGGTCAACAACCCGTCGAACGTGTTCGACGGCGACCTCGACGGCTTCATCTCCGCCGGTATCAAGTGGCGTAAGCGCGACAAGGAGTAGTCGTAACCCCCCAGTCGGCCTCTCTGCCCGCTGGTTGAGCTTGTCGAAAACGCTAGCGCAACGGTCGCCAGCGCGGCAAAAACCCGTCACCTTCCCCTCCCGAAAACTGCTTCCCGCAAGTTATCCACTGATACTGATAAGTCTGCACAAATGTCAGTGGCATTTGCTTGACTCGAAGCATGAAACAACCCCCGACACCCCCAGACAGCCCGGCGGGCGGCTCGCCACCCGGGCACGACCCCGACTCCGGATTCCATGCGCTCGGTGCGCGAATCGACGCACTCCGAGACAGCAGCCGCGTGGCCGGTTCGCTCGCCGCAGCCCAAATCCGCGACCTTGAGGCGACCCGACAGTTCGCGGAACAGATCCAGGCCGACGAGACCCTCAACCGCTACAAGAACAGCGACGAAGCCCGCCGCGGTTTCATGACCGAGATCGCGCTCGCTCTGAATATCACCGAGTACGCTGCGCACAAGAAGATCGACCTCGGCAAGAACCTTGTTCGCACTCTCACCCGCACCCTCGACACGTTGGCGGAAGGGTCGATCAGTGACCGCCACGCGTTTGCCATCGCCCAGTGCTCGCAGGACTTCGCGCCAGCCGACGCACGCGCGTTCGAAGAACGGGTGCTACCGAAGGCGCTGACGATGAACCCGGCAAAGTTTGAGCGGTTCGTTCGCCAGCAGCGGGAGATGTTGCACCCCGAACTGATGGCCGAGTCCCACGCGAAGGCGCTCGACGAGCGGCGGGTGGAGCTGTTTCCGCTACGTGACGGGATGTCCCAGCTCGTCGCGACTCTCGATGCCCCGTCCGGTGTGGGTTTGATGAACGCGCTCCTCGACGAGGCTCGTGCCTTGAAAAACATGGAGGGCGAGACCCGCACGCTCACTCAGCTCGAGGCGGACGTGTTCCGCGACCGGTTCCTCGGTAGCTACCTCACCCATTCCGCTGGCGACTCTGCCGCAATGAAGGATGGAAAGGCGAAGCAGTCAACCGGCCCCTACGGTGGCTTCACCCCGCGGGTGAACATCATGGTCCCGGCCCTATCTCTGCTTGGCAAGAGTGACGAGCCCGCGGTACTCGCCGGCTACGGTCCGATCGACATCGACACCGCGAAAGAGCTTGCCGGTGAGTCGAAGACGTGGCGCCGGATCCTCACCGACCCTGACACCGGGCAGATGCTGACCATGAGCAGCACGAAGTACACCCCGCCGACGGATTTGGCCGAGGCCGTACGCCTACGGGACGGCGTCTGCCGCCAGCCCGGCTGCAACAACCCGGCAGAAGCGTGCGAGATTGACCACAGCCTGGCGTGGGCGTCCGGCGGCGTCACCGAGTTCATGAATCTCGGTGCCTTCTGCCGCAAGCACCACAAGGTGAAGCACTTCATGCTCGTCTCACCCGAAGGAAACGACATCGGGCCCGCGGTCACGCTCGAACACGTCCGCGACGAGAAAGGGCTCCCCACCGGGCAGATCAAGTGGAACTCCGTGACGGGTCGCTTCTACATCAGCGAACCGCAACTCTCGGCGCGAGCGCTCCGCAAGATTCGCGACGATGAACGGGCGGAGCAGCGGAAGAACGACCCGCCGTTCGAGTGGGTGCCCAACGACATTCCGACCGACGGCTCAATCGAACCGTTCTAGAGAGCAAGGTCAGCACCGAGAGGTTTCGACAGATCCAATCGGCGGCGAGCAGCCGCTTAGCGCAGTACCGCGATGAGTACCAGCACGACCGCGGTGATCAGTGCTGCCCCGTGCGCGATGAGGAACGCGAGGTTGAGGCGTACTCCCACCTGCGACAAATGCTTCGAACTGACAAAGCGACCCGAGTGCTCTCCGGCTGAAATGGCCATCGGAAGTCCCGCGTACGGAAGCAGCGGGGAGATGGCAATGGCGAAAATCGCGAGGAGGCGACCGGGCTCGCAGGCTTTCACGCCGAAGGTCCTGGCGTAGGTCTCGTATCTCATGGCCATTCGGATGCCTCCCGAATCAAGGTGCACGACAGTGTGTAGGGGGACGGTGCTTTAGAGGGGCGGTGCTTTAGAAGGGCGGTGCTTAGGGGACGGTGCTTAGGAGAAGAATAAGCAAGCGTTTACAAAAGCACAGTCCGCATAAAGGCGGACTCGCGCGGTTGGCTAGCCCGAACGACCAGCCCAAACGACCAGCCCAGCGGACTCCCAGCCCGAGCGCGCGAGTCGTTGCAGCGTTTACCGCCCGCGCTGCCTAGGCTCTACACGTCATGATTCGCTTTGATTCGGTTTCCAAGTCGTACTCCGGCAACTCCCGCCCCGCGCTCAATAACGTGAGCCTTGAGATCCTCAAGGGGGAGTTCGTCTTTCTTGTCGGCGCTTCCGGCTCGGGTAAGTCCAGCTTCCTGCGCCTCGTGCTCAAGGAAGAGAAGCCGTCGAAGGGCCAGATCCACGTTCTCGGCCAGCAGCTCGGAACGATGGCAAGCCGGAAGGTTCCGTACTTCCGACGCAACCTCGGCGTCGTGTTCCAGGACTTCCGCCTTCTTCCGCAGAAGACAGTGTTCGACAATGTCGCGTTCACGCTCCAGGTCATCGGCAAGAGCCGCGGATTCATTCAAGAGGCCGTTCCCGACGTTCTCAAGATGGTCGGCCTCGCCGGCAAGAGCAGCCGTTTTCCCCACGAACTCTCGGGTGGCGAGCAGCAGCGAGTCGCTATCGCCCGCGCGATCGTCAATAAGCCGGCGATTCTGCTGGCCGATGAGCCGACGGGAAACCTCGACCCCGCGACATCCGCTGGAATTATGACCCTGCTCGAACGCATCAATCTCGGCGGAACGACCGTCATCATGGCCACCCACGACGCGGGCATCGTCGATCAGATGAAGCGCCGCGTGATCGAACTCATCAGTGGCCAGATCGTGCGTGACGAACGCCAGGGCGGCTATCAAACCCAGGCGATACCGATTCAGGGCTTCGGTCTCTCGGGCGCCGGTGAGGTGAACGCGTGAGGCTCGGACTCGTCTTCGGAGAAGCCGCGAGCGGACTCCGTCGTAATATCTCGATGGTCATCTCGGTCATCCTCGTCACCTTCATCTCGCTGACCTTCGTCGGCGCGGCGATCCTGCTGCAGATGCAGATCGGCCAGATGAAGGGGTATTGGTACGACCGTGCCCAGGTTGCCGTCTTCATGTGCACGCCGATCGACAACACCGGCAACTGCACGGGCGAGGAAGCGACGGAAGACCAGATCGCCGCGGTCGAAGCGCAGCTGAAGTCCGAGTCGATCGCACCGTTCATCGACAAGTTCGAGTTCGAGACGCACGAGCAGGCGTTCGAGAACTTCCAGTCGCAGTTCGCCGACAGCCCGCTCGCCGACTTCGCGACCGCTGACCAACTGCCGGAGAGCTTCCGCATCAACCTCGTCGATCCGACGAACGCCGATGTGCTTACCGAATCGCTGTCGGGACTCGCGGGCGTCGAGAGTGTTGAAGACCAGAAGCGCTATCTCGACCAGATCTTCGCGGTGCTCAACGCTGCAAGCTATACCGCGGTCGGGCTGGCATCGCTCATGCTGATTGCCGCCGTGCTGCTCATTGCGACCACAATCCGACTGAGCGCGTTCTCGAGACGGCGCGAGCTGGGCATCATGCGCCTCGTCGGGGCATCGAACCGATTCATCCAGACGCCGTTCATTCTCGAAGGGGTGTTCGCGGCCGTTATCGGTTCCGTGCTCGCGGGAGGTGCGATCTTTGCGATCGTGCAGTTCTTCGTCAAGGGTTACCTCGTCGACGTGCTCGGCCCGACCACCGGGGCGACGCTCGTCGGAATCGACGAGGCCATCATCGTGGTGCCGATTCTCGTGGTGATCGGCGGAATCCTGGCCGCGGCATCCGCCGGCTTCGCGATCAACCGCTATCTGAAGGTCTAGCTCGCGCTCCTCGCGCGAATCCGGTCTAGACTGATGGGCTGCCGACAGTAGTCGGCCGATCATTTTCACTACGGAGACACCATGCCCAGGGATCGCGGCCAGAAGGTTGTTGCAAGCAACCGCAAAGCCCGCCACGACTACTCGATTGAAGACACGTATGAGGCCGGACTGGTCTTGACGGGTACCGAGGTCAAGTCGCTGCGGGCCGGTCGCGCGAGCCTCGTCGACGGGTACGGCTTCATCGACGGTGGAGAAGCCTGGCTGGATGCCGTGCACATTCCGGAGTTCAACCACGGGTCGTGGAACAACCACCCCGTGCGTCGTAAGCGCAAGATGCTGTTGCACAAGGCGCAGATTCTCAAGATCCACCACAAGATCAAAGAGGGCGGCTACACCCTCGTTCCGCTGTCGATCTACTTCAGTGACGGCAAGGCCAAGGTCGAACTCGCTGTCGCCAAGGGTAAGCGCGAGTACGACAAGCGCCAGACCCTGCGCGAGCGTCAGGACAAGCGCGAGGCTGATCGCGCCATGGGCACGCACCGCAATCTCGGCGACTGAGCAGCTTTCTTCCTTTCCTATTCGCGGATCGGCGGTTTTTCCGCGCCGATGCGTGAGCGAGGCGCCGATCCACGAATTTGTGTGAGGGGCTGTCATGATGGGGGACGTTCGCGACATTAGGTAGGTAGCAGCCCAATTCGTGGGCGCGACCGGTGGGGGCCCGATGTACGCGACGGACAGCGACGAGCAGCTGATCGCACGCTCGCTGCGTTCTGATCGCGGCGCGTTCGCAGAACTGTTCGCCCGCCATTCCAAGCCGGTTTACCTCTACGCCTGGGGAGTAACTCGCCACAACGGCGACGCCGAAGACATCACGCAAGAAGTCTTTGTGACGGCCTGGGCAAAGCTTGCGCAGATCCGCATCGCTGGATCATCGGCCCTGCCGTGGCTTCTCGTGACCTGCCGCAACCTGCTACTCAATCACTCGCGTCGACAGTCATACCGCGTGACGACCGAGCTTGAAGAGATGGCCATCGACCACAGGACGAGCACCCGAGCTGCGGATGCCGCGGCACGCTCCGAAGAACTTCGTCTCGTCATGCACGAAATCGGCCAGCTCGACGGCACCGACCAGCGGATCTGCCAGCTGTGTCTCGTCGAGGGCTACAGCTACGCCGAGGCGGCAAGCAAGCTCGGCATCACCTCATCGGCGATCGCGAAGCGTGTCGAGCGCCTGCGGATCGCCCTGAAAGCGGCAGTGAGGAACGACTCATGAGCACCGAACACCAACCTCCAACAGGCGCCCACCTCGCGGCAATCCTCGATGGCGTCGAGAGCCGGGTTCTCGACACCATCGATCGACAGGAACGCCGGCGACGCAGCTACCGCCATTGGCTCGTCGGCGGCCTCATTGCGTCGACACTCGTCGCCGGAACGGCCGCGACCGCCATTGTCGTGACTCAGCCGTGGCTCATCGAGCCCGGCGACACCAGCTACCGTCTGTCGTGCGTCGAGGGCGACTCGATCACGACCTACCCGTTCTTCTCGGTCGACTTCACCCTGGTTGCTCCCATTACCTCGACGGTCGAAGTTGACCCGGTCGAAGTCTGCCGCAGCGCCTGGAAATCCACGGCCGAAGGCAAGGTGCCTCAACCGCCCTTGCCGAACCAAATCAATTCAGTCGGTTACGGAGAACTGAACTGGGGTCGCTACGGTGATCTCATTCCCGAGATGGCGGTGTGCGCCCAGAAGAGTGGGGAGTCGCTTTTCGTCCTAAGCGCCGACCCGGAAGAGCCTCACATCTCGATCAGTGACTGGAGCGCCCGCTGCGACCGGATCGGCGGCTTCGAGTACTGGAAGAACCAGGGCGCCGACCGGTGAGCGCATCGTCGCGCGGTCGGCTTCCCGGGCCGATCCGGCGTCTCGCGCGGGAGCGAAGCCGGCTCGTCGCGGTGCTGCTGCTCGCGGTGGTCGCGCTTGCGGCAGCCGGAATTCAGAGCTCAGCCGCCGCGACCCTCGCGGCCACGCTCGACGCGAACTGGCGCGGCACCTACGACATTCTGGTCACGGCGAAGGGTGACGAGAGCGATGTTGAGGGGCTGCTTGCCCCCAACTCCCTCGGCAGCTCGGCGCTCTCGTTCACAGAACTCGACAGCATCCGCTCAGTTGCGGGCGTCGACATCGCGGCACCGATTGGCGAGATGATCGCGCCGGCGCTCAAGCACGGCTCGGCGTCGATCACCATCCCTCGTGGATTCGTTGCCGGCGCGGACGATGAGCCGCAGGCGTTCCGGGTGACGGTCACCTATTCGACCGACGACGGTCTCGGCGAACGGTATGTCGCCAAGTCGACGACGTCGCTTATCGTCGACGAGACGCCGGTCTCCGACCGCCCGACGGCGCCCGAGCCTGAGTTCGACGGCATCGATGCCCCCTGCACGTTCAACTCCTTCGCCATCACGGAGCAGGACTACCCGGAGCTCTACGAGTCGTTGTGCAGCGGCATCCGCAGCGAACCGGCGCCCGTGACCGCGACCGAGAACGGGTCGACGACGAGCACTTTTTTCACGGTCTCGAACGACGCGTTCGTCGTCAACGTGGGCACACCGCCGCAGTCGGTCACCCGTGTCACGCTCGTCGACCCCGTCGCCGAGGCTGCCCTGCTCGGCGAGGCGGGCGCGTTTCTTGTGCCGCTCGAGACGATCGCTCCGACAGATACGACGGATGTCGCCACTCTCACCTCCTGGGCCCGCGCGACCGACTCGGCCTACGCCGCGGACTTCCTCGAGCAAGAAAAGCTGCGGTCCGCGCAGGCAGCTGGCTTTGAGAGCGAAGAGGTCTTCGCGCAGGTGCGGCAGCTCTATGCCGACAACGGTGCCGATTACGACGAAGCGGTGCAGGCTCAGCAGAGTGCGTATGTTCCCCTGCTCGTCGCCGACACGGACGCGGCGGCGCTCAGCGCGACCGTCACGATCGAGCCGTTTGGTGCTGTCGACTACGCCGAGCTGGACGCGTCCGGGGTGACATTCCCGTACGAACTGTCCGACGACCTGCGCACCGGAAAGGGTGGTGGGCAGGCCGAATCCAGCACGGCCGACGTAGCGGCGCTGCTTAATCCCTTCATCAGCTCCGATCCGACCGTGCCGTGGCCGGGAAGCAGGCCAACGGAGCTCGACCGCAGCGACGTCTACAACTCACTCATGGTTCAGAACGCCGGCGTGATCGTGGGGTCGCCCTACCTCGACGTTGACGTCACGACCTCTGGAGCGAGCGCGAACCTCGACCCGGTCGGATACCGCAACCCGATCCCGAATTACGCGAACGGCATGCCCGATCTGCTCGCGGCAGACGCCGACCCGCTGACACCGGGAGCGGAGAGCGTCTATGCCGGGGCCAATGGTCTCCCGACGATGGAGAGCGCCTTGCTCGCCGTTCCTGTTGGCAGCTTTTCCACCGAGGAAATCACGGCGCTACAGCCTTCGCTGAGCTACGTACCGCTCGGGGCATACCAACCGGTGAGCTCGACGCTCGCCGACGGAACTGTCATGCAGCCGAGCGTTTCCGGACTGGGACTGGTCGCGCCGCGTACTGTCGCGATCGCCTCGATCTACAGTGCTGCGGCCTGGAACCAGAAGGCACCGATCAGCGCCGTTCGCGTTCGGGTGGCAGGGATCGACGCCTACAGTGCGGATGCCCGTGCTCGCGTGATCGAGGTGGCGAGCGACATCCGCGATCTTGGGTTCACCGCGACGATTGTCGCCGGATCCTCGCCGACCGACGTCGCCGTGCAGGTGAACGGCTACGCGACAGGAGTTGACTCAGCCACAGGTGAGCAGACCGTGGAATCGCTCGGCGCGGTCAATCAGCAGTGGTCGGAGCTCGGCGCGGCGGCCCGCGCGGACCTCGCCATCTCGACCGCGAGTGCGTCAGCGCTCGGTATCGCGCTCGGATCGACCGCACTGCTTCTGGGCGCTGTGCAATTCGTGAGTGTTCCGCGGCGGCGGGCGCAGGCATCCGTCATGCGTGAAGTCGGTTTCACGCGTTCGCGAATCGGCCGGTGGATGGCGGCGGAGGAAATTCCCGGGCTCGTCGTCGTGGTTGCGGCGGGTGTCGCGGCTGCGCTGCTCTCCGGGGTTACGGTGCTCTCGCTCACCATTTCGGCCATCGGAATCGCGGTCGTAATTGTGACGTCGAGCATCGCGGTTGCCCTCGGCTCGCGCGGCGCCGGACGAACCCGGTCAGCGCCGCATCGGACAACTCTGCGGGTTCGTGGCCGGAGCATCATGCGTTTCGGGGCACGACAGAGTCGCATTCACCTGTTGACGACAATGACGCACCTGTTGGCAATCCTCGTAGTCGCTCTGTCGGCTGCGGCACTCACGAGCGTCTTTCTCCAGGGGCAGACGGCTGCCGGCAACAGCCTGCTCGCGCAATTCACGATCGGGCAATCGGTTCTACCGCAACTCGTTCTTGGTCTCACCGGGGTGGTCGCGGGCGTCATCCTGTCGGTCATCGGGCGCCGAGTTGACCTTGCGAGACGAAGCCAGCAATGGGCGGTGATGCGCACGATGGGCTGGGGAGTTCGCGACATCCGCTCTGCACAGCGCGCCGAGTCGATCACGATCGTCGTGCCGGCGGTCGTTCTCGCCGGTGCTCTCGGCTGGTGGGGATCTTCGGCGCTGTCGGTCGCCGACCCGGCCGTCGTGACCGCCGCGACCGCGATTGCGGCCGCGCTCGCGTCTACGGTTGTTCTGTTTGTCGGACGAAAGGCAACATCACTGTGACAATTCCCCTCCAGTTAGTCGGCGTCACGATTCGCTACGATCGCGTCGGGCAGGAGTCGCTGTCGATCGTCGACGATTACCAGCTCGCGCTTCGCCCGGGCCAGATGCACTGCCTAGCGGGAAGAAGTGGTTCGGGAAAGACAAGCATCCTGCGGGTCGCGGCCGGACTGGTGACGCCGATGTCCGGCGACGTGCGCTGGTCGGGCGAGGCGCTTGGCGGTCTACGCGATGACGCAGTTACCACTCGACGGCGCACACACGTGGGCTATCTCGACCAGGGCGGAGTGCTCGTCCCCGGGCTCACCGCGCTTGAGAACGTGCTGCTTCCAGCGGTGCCTGAGCGGAAAACGCGGGATCTTTCCCGGCGAGCGAAAGACCTGCTCGGCCGTCTCGGTGTCGCCCAGCGTGCCAGCCATTACCCCGACAAGCTCAGTGGGGGAGAGCGCCAACGGGTGGCGTTCGCACGTGCACTTCTGCTCGAGCCTGCGGTCATCATGGCGGATGAACCGACCGCGAGCCTCGACCGGGCGAGCGCCGATGCGGTTATTGGCATCCTGCGGTCCCTTGCCGCCGACGGTATTGCAGTGCTCGTCGCTGCCCACGACCCGCACCTGATCGAGGCCGCTCACACGCGCACGACACTCGCGTAAATCCCGACACGTTCGCGGATCGGCGTTCTTCCCGCGCCGATGCGTGTGCCAGGCGCCGATCTACGAATCAGGGTTAGGTGGCCAGAAAGCGGGCATCAACCAGGGCGGTGACCTCGATGTCTTCGGGG
>Ga0247817_10000960_pt1 | contig 15310 bp, 13 predicted proteins | sample UWRJL212509R1_FD_178010 | JGI IMG/M metagenome (GOLD analysis project Ga0247817, IMG submission 178010) | Plant litter microbial communities from Arlington Agricultural Research Station in Wisconsin, United States - UWRJ-L212-509R-1 | ecosystem: Environmental > Terrestrial > Plant litter >... | reverse complement strand
GTTACGGCTTCAAGAGGCTCGGTAATGTTAGCGTATTTTATCAGGTTAAGGTCTTTAACCCAGGCCTGTTTGCGGTGCAGTTCTTCTTCGGTACCTAAAACTACCGTGTTGGTATGCGGATCAATCCGGGTAACAAACATGGGGTGGCCCAACGCAATGCCCAAACCACGGCGCTGCCCAATGGTGTAGAACGGATATCCCTGGTGTTTGCCTACTACGGTGCCGTCTGTAAGCACAAAGTTACCACCGGCTACTCTTTCCTCCAGCGCTGGCACTTTGTGGCGCAGAAAGGCTCTGTAATCGTTATCGGGCACAAAACAGATCTCGTAGCTTTCGCTTTTGCCGGCCAATTCTATCTGACCCATATCTAAAGCCATTTGCCTTATTTCTGGCTTGGAAAAACTACCTAGTGGGAATTTGGTACGCGCCAGGTTTTGTTGAGACACGCCCCAAAGCACGTAGGATTGATCTTTATTTTCGTCTTTACCTTTTGATATTACATAGCGGCCATTGTCCTGTAAGCGGATGTTGGCATAATGCCCGGTAGCAATAAATTCGCAGTCGAGTTTATCGGCGCGTTTTAAAAGGGCTTCCCATTTAATATAGGTGTTGCACAGCACACATGGGTTAGGAGTGCGGCCGGCCAGATATTCGTCAACAAAGTTATCGATCACAAAATCGCCAAACTCATTGCGGATATCCAGTATATAATGCGGAAAGCCGTAACCCACCGCCAAAGCGCGGGCATCATTAATACTATCCAGACTGCAGCAGCCGGTTTCTTTTGAGCTGCCGCCGGCAGATGCATAGTCCCATGTTTTCATGGTGAGGCCAATAACCTCATAACCCTGCTCATGAAGCATAACCGCTGCTACCGAGCTATCAACCCCGCCGCTCATGGCCACTAATATTCTACCGTGCTTACTCATTATTGGGGCAAAGATAGTGATTAGTTGATTAGTGAGTAGTTGATTGGTGATTAGTGGCTTTTTTGTGACGGTTTGTTATGTTTAAGTGGGATGCTTAAATAGATTTGCGCCCAAGCGGCACACTTGGATGGGCGAGGCTTTTAAATCGATTTATATCTGAGCTTATTCCTTAGATAAGCAGGTATATAATTGCATTCTCCTGAAGTTAATTTATATTTAAGTTTACCAACGTTATTATATAAATCAAATCCATCTTTAGCGGTACGAACCTCAAGCCTGCCAATTTTAGGCAATGCAAGCTGGTTGTTTTTGATCTGATAAATCCCTATGACTACATCCCCAGTCATGGGACGTAAATTGGTAACGTAAAACATTTCAACTTTTTGATCCTCTTTGAACTGGCATATCACTTCTTTGTACTTGCTTTCTCTTTGTTGAATGGCAATAAGGTAAAGGCTTCTATCGGTTAAATCAATAGAGGGATTACTTTTACAGCCATTAACTATTAAAGTGACGAGTATTATTAAAATGAGATTTTTAAGACTAAGCATTTTCAAACCTATGTTTTTAACTGGTAATTAGTTTATAACGCTAAATCTACAATGTTGAAATTATTTGCCAATTAGTTGAATATTCTGTCCGCTCAGGGTCTCCTGCAAGGAACCCTGAGCGTGCAGAATCAGTGTGCACTGCAAGTTGATTAGTGACTAGTAGATTGGTGATTAGTGACTTTTAGTATATTTTAGCGGAGACGCTTAAATTGGTGTATATCCAAGCGTCCCGCTTGGATGGGCAGTAGAATTCAAGATGTTAAAAAAATAATAATGTTCAAAAACCATGACAACAAAAGAAGTTTTAGATAGTTACAAAATCAATATTTTAAATCGTAAAACAAGTACCTACGGAATAGTAACTAATGACAAGTTCTTTTTAGGCGGAGAACAAATGGAAAGTTTTTTTGGTCTATCTTATAATGATCTAGAGACTCTGAATGACATACTGATTCCGACTGTGGAGCATTTTTTGAATGGAGATAATCCACCTTTAGATTGGAACGATACCTACTTTACGGGTATTAATAACACTGCTATAATTTATGTCGATAAGGTGTGCTTCATTAGTCACCAATCAAGAAATGTTATCCAAACAGTTCCTATCGGTCACTTTAAAATTATAGCAGAGGCATGGCGCGATTTTTTGGCGCAACCGCCTCTAGGTGGAACAATTTTGTAATTTTTCTTTCCGCTCAGGGTCTCCTGCAAGGAACCCTGAGCTTGTACAATTATAATGCACCACAGGTTCGTATATGAGAACTATTGACACCTATCGCCATATTTCAAAGCTCTTCCAAAGGCTCAAAATCAACCGGTAACAACACACCCACCCGTTGCCCGCCCATTTTGCCACTCCATATTAAGTTACTTTCGTTATAGCCATTGGGTGGTAACTTTACATATTTTGGGCCGTTTGTAAAACTTAAGTGTGACTCACCACCGCTCTTATACCTGATGATCATACAAGGAAATTGCAAAAAATGATTTATGTCTTTCACAAGAGTGGTGATGGATGTGTCCTTTAATAATCGTTCCTTATTCGCTCTTATATTATCAAAAGCGAAATTATAGTTGGCATAGTCGTACCAAAATTTGTTTTCTTTCAAATCATTCGCACATACAGAACGTATAAAATGCATTCTTGATCCATAGTAGGCTTTGTCACGGGCTTGAAGTATCTTTTTTATCTCGGCGGGAGCAAGGCCCAATGTATCCTCTTCAAAAACATAATTGCCCTTATACGATGTTTCCGCTGGATCCCATGCGGGGACGAGTGAATGCGAAAAAGCTGACAAAAAATAAGTGATCTTGTAGCCCAGTTTTTTATTTAAAATTATTAGCGGCCGGGTTGCCTCGCCCACAAGCGTTCCGGTTGACTCCTTATACCTTAAATTAATGTCATCGGTGTTCGTAATAATGCAATCTTTACGGTTTGAACCTATAAATTCTCTGAAAAATATTCTGAGTTTTCTTTCCCTGCTCATTCCGTCCTCTGCGCTGATTACTACTTCCCTTAATTCATTTGTACGCGGTTTAAGCTTAATGTGCAGCAATTTATTGTGATAGTCTGATAAAGTATCGGCTTGATAACCAACGCAACTAACTACCAGCAGTTTTTTAGCTTCGGTTGTTTTTAAGCTAAACTCGCCAAGGTTGTTGGATGTTGTACCCCTGGATGATCCGGCTAAATATATACTTGCATTAGCAATAGGTTTGCCGGTTGCAGCATCAACTACTTTGCCTTTTACTTCCTGCGCTTTCGCACCCATAATAAAAGTCAGCAAAGCAATAGAAATAAATATTATCCGTGTTTTCATAACTATTTAGCCACACTACTATTTTAACACCCGCCTGCACCACTTCAAAGCGCTTCCGAAGGTTCAAAATCAACAGGCAACAACACATTTACCCGTTGCTCGCCCATTTTACCAGCCCATATCAGGTTACTTTCGTTATAACTGGCGGGCGTTAAATGTACTTCACCAGCCGTCTTTTTAAAGAGTATTTCACCGCTTTCAAAGGTTACTTCTGTGTAGTCAATACCGTCATAGGTAATACCTCCTGAAGGTCTGCCTGAGAAATACCTCGTATCGTTGTGCAAGATGATGTTATTTAATAATTGTTCTCTATTGGCACTAATATTATTAAGGATAAAATTAAATTTTCTTACCTTGGAGTAACTAGAATCCAAGTTATTATAGCCATAAGAAAATTTGGTTTTTTCCCGGTCCTTCGCCAAATTATACCATTCAACTCCCTCCATTGCTAAACGTATAAAATGCATTCGCGATCCATAATAAGCTTTATTACGAGCCTTGTGTGTTTTTTTCATCTCGGCGGTTGTCAGGCCCAATGTATCCTCTTCAAAAACATAGTTGCCCTTATATGATGTTTGCATGTGATAATCTGTTTCCCACGAATAAAACGTTGGCTGGGGCGAATACGAAAAAGCCGACAAAAAATAAGTGATCTTGTAGCCCAACTTTTTATTAAGAATTATTAACGGCTGGTTTACAGTTGCCTCTAATGTTTGTGTTTTTGCATGATAAGTAAAGTTTATATCGTCCTGGTTGGTTATTACACAATCTTTGTTGCGCGAACCGATGAATTGAGTTAAAAATATTTTCATCTGCTTTTCGCGGGTGGTTACTATGTGTCCAACCATCACTTCACGCAAAACCAGGGCGCGCGGGCTTAATTTTATAGTTAAGGTTTTACCGCTGTAATTAGCTATTGTGTCTGGCTGATAGCCCAGGCTACTTACAATCAATGGTGTTTTGGTTTCATTGGTATATAATATAAACTCGCCCTGTGTGTTGGAAGAGGTGCCTTTGGATGATCCGCTTAAAAAAACACTTGCTTTAGGAATAGGGCTGCCCGTTTCGGCATCAACCACTTTGCCCTTAATAACCTGCGCGTTAACGCTTATTGATATCAATAAAAACGCGGTTAAAAAACATCCTATTAATATTTGCTTCTTCATTTACTTAATGATAATGTTTTATCTTTTGCAACCCGCTTGGTTAGGTGGGTAACGGTCAATGTGTTAAGGCTAGTTTTACTTTACTTCGTTGTTAATCAGGTTTAAGGTAAAGTTGATCCAGCTTTTATTGCCTGATGCCAGCTCATCAAATGTAGGTTTAAATTGATGGTCAGGCAAAACGCCGCTGGCATTTTGATAATTACCCTGTGTTGCAAATACGCTATAAACAATTGATGTATGCGCCGTAACGCCTGTATTTGGTAATATCAGATTTAGGCCTGTTGAGCTTCCGCCACCAAAAAATGAACCACCAGTTTCTTCGCCCACCAAAGTTGCCAGACGATTGCTCTTTGCCACAGCTGCAAAAGTTGATGCTGCCGACGCAGTAGCACTGTTGATACATATATAAACTTTACCCATAAAACGGTTTGGCTTGGGTTGTATAATTTCCAGTTCGCCTTGTGTTTCTGCTCTTACCATAAACTTCCCTTCCCGCTGTGGCTCGATAAACTTTTCCTTCTGTGTGAGTACTTCTTTGGGTAGATTAGACATTTTTAGATATTCTATCTGGTCATTGATCAGGTATTCCGAGGTTATAAATCTTGTAGGCTTGCTTATAATATAACTTAATAATTCGGCAGCCTGAGCTTCGTCACCGCCGGGGTTATAAGACAGGTCAATAATCAGGTTTTGCGGGTTGTTTTTGTTTAAGGTGGTAAAAGCCTTTGCAAGATCATCATACATCTTCTTTTTGTTGCCCGAAAATGTACGTACCGTTAAAATTGCCGTTTGTTTACTAATCGTTTTTAAGTTCAAATTATCTTTTGCTTCCTTTTCATTTCGCGCAATAAGCGCTAAAATTTTTTTATTGTTGGGATTACTTAAAGCCATTTTTTCATTTTCATTTACTGTAAGCTTATCAGTAAATTCCCTTTCTTTTAGCCGACCATCCGCAGACCTGAAAACAATACGAAAAGATTCCGGCCGTTCAATAAACAGATAATATAAAAGGTTAAAGGCCATACTTGTAGACAAGATGTGTTCTCTGCTGCTTGCTATTCCTGCTTCTGCCGGAATATATTTATATAGCACCTGCTCCAAACTATCTACCAGGTGTTGATTAATACTTATTATTTCGTCGCCTAAATATATGCTTGTGTCAGCAGTGCGATTGATCACCACGTAAGCTTTATGTTTGACAAATTGTATTGCAAATGGTATGAGTTTATATTGAAAAACCTTTGCTTGAAATGCAGTGGCAGGATAAGGACTGCAAGAGGTATGTTCGCACCCTATGTCGGCTATTAGGTTAGCAATTACGCCGTAAAACTGGTAAAATGGAAGCTGTTTGTTTAACAGGGCATACAAGCTATCCATTTTGTGCTGCATAACCTCTTTAGACTGATATGCATAAAGCCCAGGATGGGTGTCTTCAAGTACTTTTCTAAGATAGCTAAAGTCTTCCTTCATTTGCGCTGGCGTCAATATCCTGTTTTCGGTAATCTGAGCTTTGGCATACGATAACAGGCAAAAAATGATAATGAAAAGTATTAAAATGCGTTTCATTGTGATTAGGTTTTTGACGGTAAAATTTAAGCGTACCGCTTAAACCAAAACGAATATATTATTAATTTCAGCAAAAAAATCAAACCTGACCCAAGTCGCAAATTCATCGTTAGATGGACGCCTAATTTATATTAATGCGCGCTTACTTGAATAACGACAGATCAATACTTCTGCCCATAACCTGGTAGCCCAGCTCGCTTGGATGCAGGTAATCACCTGATTGGTTGGCAGGTAAAATGCCCGACTCATCGTTGGGATCCCTGATAGCTTGGTCAAAATCAATAACAGCGTCAAAATGCCCGCTGGTGCGGATCCATTTATTCACTACGTTGCGTGCCGCGTCCTTGTAACTGGTATAATAAAATGAACGTTTAACGGGCGTAATTGTAGCGCCATACACCTTGATACCCTGCGCATGTGCTTTGGCAATCATTTTATCATACGCGGCAATGAGGTTATTTGCAACTTCTGCAGCACTGGTACTATCCCTTGTAGCGCCCAGGTCATTTATGCCCTCAAAGATAACCAGCCAGCGAACCCCGGACTGTTGAGTTACCTCTCTATCAAACCTGTCGGCCCCTGAAGGACCGAACCCTGCCCTAAGCACGCAATTGCCTCCTATACCCATATTAAGCACACCTACCTGTTTGGTAGCGGGGTTTTTGAGCAAAGCCATCTCCAAAATATCCGGCCACCGGTTCTGCTTGTCGGTTCCAGATCCGTTCCCATCGGTAATGGAATCGCCAAAAACAACCACCGTACCTGCAGGTTTTGATGCTTCCACGTCAATACCTGTTATTGTATACCAATGTTTGGTCGCAACAGCGTCCTTAAAATCGGCAATAGGCTCCGCATGTTGGCCTCCAAGCAGGTACGAGGTGGTAAATGAACCGGGGTGCCCGGTCATAATTGCAGACGTTTCGCCATAACAAATGGTTATGGCAACCTCCGTTCTCGGCTTTACATCAAACTCAACAGGGTCAGAAACAATGTCTGTACCCGGCTCCATGGTAATCTCCTGGCGACCATTAAATTTTAAGTTTTTAGCTGTGGATTTTTCTATTTTGCCACCACCCGTAGAAACGGCTATCTGTACTGCCTTCATGGTAACCGGGCTTTTGCCGAATTGGTTGGAAAATTTTAACCGCAGCCTTTTTCCGCCTATGGAAACACAAACCACCTGGCGTAATGTGTTATTGTTAAGGCCGGGCGCGGGCGGCATATTTCTGGCTTCAACTGCCTGAAGCCCCGTACCCCAGGTACCCACCCAAACTTTAGCTTTGGTTACCCGCTCCGTTGAATAGGTACGACCGGAAAAACCCGACAAAGTAACCGTACACAATAATAAGCACAGCGTAGGTAGTGCTTTAAGTGGACTTTGAATTGAAAAGAAATATTTCAAAAATATAGGGGGCAGATTTAATTGGTTATTATTCATAGCAGATGTAATTTACTGCAATATAACACGTTGTCCGAAAAAATGGAATTCCTATTAGCAAAGTTACAAAAGGGGCGATATCACCGCCTGTTCAACTCCACGGCTTATAGACACAAAATTTACGCGTAGAATAACCTACCAGAGACGCTGTGCAGAAGTAAAATTGTTTATTAAGTTAAGTGTATTACTTAAATAGTGGGTACCGATTACTGATTTTCTTGGCGCTTTCTGTTTTCCTCGCGCCTTTTACTCATAACTTTCTCTTTGCTAGGAAATATTTTGTTATAAAAAACAGAGAGCATTATTATGCCATAGGATGATAAATATACCACGTAGTGAAAATCCGGGCGAGAAGAAATAACGTTAGCCGCGCTTATTATTGCAAGAATGGAAGATATTACCAAAAGTACAATTTGCCAAGGTTTCATAATGGGGGGATATTTTTTAATTATTTAAATGTAAAAAGGTTGTTCTAAATAAGGTCTGATCATAAAAGAGATCCTAGTACGTTAAATTTAACAAGGTAGTTATAATATCATTTACTTTTATCTGTCACCACTCTATTTAACTCCTGTCGATTCATTTTCAAGTTTTTGTGGCTTGTTTTTTATCAAAAAAATTGATCTGGCTACTTGTCCAGGCTTGCACTTGGTTCACAAAGTTTAAAGGTAACGCTTAAATAAAACGCCTATTTTATCACAATCCCACTTCTTTTAAAAACCTCTTCAACAGGAAGATCATAAATATCTTTCCATGAATTTTTGCCATGCTTGTTTACATAAGCATCTATAATGCGGAAACCCAACCAATAGAACAGGGTTTTGGGAGCATCCGGGAATAATTTATGCTTGTTGTTCCGAAGTAAGGGATTGTCGCCACTTTTATCGGCAAAAAACGGACTTAACTTTCTAAATAACTCATCTTCGTGGTTTACATACCATTGCCATTCTGTAGTACTCATCCTTTCCACTACTTCATTCTTAGGTATCTTTCTGTCAAAAAACACCCAAGTGAAGTAACATGCAAATCCTTCGTCAATAGCCTGTGCCAAAGCGCTTCCTTTTTGCGGATCCTTTATTTTTCGTTTCTCATAAGCCAGGTGATTAAGTTCATGCGGAATGCCTTTGTTGACAGTATAATTTAGATCGGTATTGCTGTAATTAAGTTCCAAGGCAAACCGGTTGGCATTACAGCCGCCAAAACCTATGCCTTGTATGGGAGTAAATAAAAAGCTCACCTCGGCACGTGGCTTGTATTTTACCATACTATTGAATTTTTTCAAGTTTACTGCTAAAGTAGAGTCGATATTGAGTTCTAAAAGCTGGCGCGCGAGTTTGTTGAACAGTAATTTGTTTTTAGGATAAATGGATTTGTTCCAGGCAATCATCCCCGACGGGTTGTTGAACTTTTTTGCATTCTCATCGCCAAAAATCATGGCGTAACAGCTGTCCCACAATTGCTGATGTGGGCGATATACTTTGTTTACTATTATTACGCTGTCAAAATTGCCGCCCGTATGCGCAAGAATTTGATTTTTGAAGAGATTGTGTATAACGATGTCGCCAACCTTCGTTTCATCAGGTAATCTTTTTAAACTGTCTTCTAACGTCACATTGCTATTTATTGGTGATAGCGTTTGGGCAAAGCAGTTGTTTAAATTTGTTGCTATTGCTATAAAAGCAATTATAAATAAGATGGCGTGTTTGATCATTGTTAGGTTTCGGGTTGACAAGCGCTAATATAACTATAAAGCGCGTTCGTCAAAACCACTACCTCATAAACCAATGCACATAACTGCAACTGCTGCATACAAAGCAGGTGGCTGTGCTGCCCATCCATTCTACATTAAAAAAAGTTTGGGTAGGGGAGTGTAACTGCTCTTTACGGACATAAAAGGTGTCGTTTTTGCAAAACATGCAGGTAAGTTGTTTATTGTCGATCTCGTATTTTACCGGTTCTTCGGCGCTGAATAGTCCCATGGTTTTAAGATAAAGGTGTGTTGTTTTAATTAAGACGCCTGGTTGAAACGAATGTTACAAGTAAGGCGATCCGCTGCAAGTGTAAATCTATTTCAGGATTTTGTCCCAAAACGGTGTCCCATTTGTCCCATTTTGTCCCAAAAAAAACGGAATTTTTTCAATTTTCAACCACTTGAATTTTAATGACTTATATTAAAATCACAGTTAATTCTACTGACTTAAAAGTGTGGATTTTTATAATTTACAATTAATTGAAAATCAGATTTTTGTGTAAAAATTTGTGAATTTTCTTTGTGTTTTATGTTTTTTTTGGGACAGTCAAAAAAACTACTGTTCAATCACCAATCTTCCTAAGCTACCCAAACGGTCTTAATATTTACAAACTCATGGATGCCGAACATCCCCAGCTCGCGCCCATAGCCAGATTCTTTAATACCCCCAAACGGCAAGCGTGGGTCTGACTTTACCAAACCATTTACAAAGCATGATCCGGCTTCAAGTTGGGTAGCGGCTATATGCTCACCCCGTTCACTGTCCGCGGTAAACACAGCACCACCTAAACCAAAAACGCTATCATTGGCTATGCGTATGGCATCGGCTTCGTCCTTTGCACTTATAATGGCCGCCACCGGGCCAAATAATTCCTCATCATAAGCCGGCATGCCTTTTTTAACATTAGTTAGCACAGTGGGAGGGTAGAAGGCATTTTTACCTACGAGCACCTTGCCGCCCAACAGGCATTTGGCGCCTTTGGCAATGGAGTGCTCCACCTGCTGGTGCAATTCGTCCCGCAGATCAATACGGGCCTGCGGGCCAATGTCTGTAGCCGCGTCGAGCGGGTCGCCCATAACTTTGGCTGCCATCTTTTCAACAAATAGCCGGGTAAATTCCTTCTCCACAGCTTTAACCACCACAAAGCGTTTAGCGGCTATGCAGCTTTGCCCACCATTCACTAAACGACTGTTAACGCAGATCTCGGCGGCTTTGTCAAGATCTGCATCTTTCAGTATAATATAGGCATCGCTGCCACCTAATTCTAAAACTGTCTTTTTTATTAATGAGCCGGCTTTCTCGGCAACCCGCTTACCTGCGTTAGTACTGCCGGTAAGGGTAACTGCTTTTATAAGCGGGTTTTCAATAACCCGATCAACAGATTTGCTATCTATCAATAAAGTTCTGAATACATTTTCAGGAAAGCCCGAGGCTTTAACAATGTCCTCAATCGCCAATGCACAGCCCATCACGTTAGACGCGTGTTTAAGCACTCCGCAATTGCCCGCCGCCAGGGCAGGCGCCAAAAACCTAAACACCTGCCAAAACGGAAAGTTCCAGGGCATTACAGCAAGCACCACACCAATTGGGTTAAAAGTTACAAAGCTTTTTGATGCATCGGTTTTTATTGTTTGATCTTTTAGAAAGTCCGACGCGTTCTCCGCGTAATACACACATGCCGAAGCGCACTTTTCTATTTCGGCCACACCTTGTTTTAAAGGCTTGCCCATTTCGGCAGCCATCAAGGCTGCAAGCTCATTTTTTTGGTTGAGCAGCTGTTTTGACATCGAAATTAACAACCCGCTTCTTTTGCTTGCTGCTGTGGTTTTCCAGTTTAGCCAGGCTATATGCGTATTGTGAATAATGCCATCAACTTGCTTGCTAGAATGTTGCTTATAAGTTGCAATTGTTTTACCGTTTGAAGGATTGACAGAGCTTAACATTTTGCAGATTTTTTTCTTAGAAGTTTAATTATTTAACCTGGTTTAACAAGGTGTTTTACGTGCTGGTTTTAAAGCTGTTACAACATCAGCTAAAATCACGCCGAAATACAGTTTTTTAACCCTTGTTTAACGTGGAATTGACGGTTTTTTAACCTAAATAAATTTAGTAAAACAACATTTTTGTTACAAATTTTATAGTGAATTGGTGTTTAAACTATCAGAATAAAATAGCTATAAAATCATTGTTAAAAAATTACTAAAAGTTAATAGAACTATTGCAAAAAATGATAGATGGTTTAGATTTGTTATACCCCTAAAATGTTAAAGATGAAAGTTATTAAGCAATTATCAATCGAGCAGAAAATGCAAATGGTTATTCTTTCAATCATTTGCTTTGCAGCCATTATTAATTACATAAGGCTGTAAAAAAACAAATTAACCATGTACCGGATGGGCCGGTACATGGTTTTATAATTTTAAGCTCTTACCTGCCCGTTACCCCGTACCAGCCATTTATAACTAGTAAGTTCCTGCAAAGCCATTGGGCCGCGCGCGTGCAGTTTTTGTGTGCTTATACCAATTTCGGCACCTAAGCCAAATTGAGCACCGTCTGTAAATGCTGTAGAGGTGTTAACGTAAACCGCGGCAGCATCTACCCGATTTAAAAATATCTCCATATTCTTCTCGTCCTCGGTTATTATCGCTTCGCTGTGTTTTGAGCTGTAGCTGGCTATGTGGTTAAGCGCCTGCGGTAAATTGTCAACGGTTTTTATGGCCATTTTCATGGATAAAAACTCAGTACCAAAATGTTCTTCGCCTGCCTCATGAAGCAGGGCAGCAGGGTAGTTGTCTTTTAAAACTGCAAAAGCACGTTCATCCGCAAAAATGGTTACGCCCGCTTCGCCCAGCGGTTTGGCTAATGTAGCAAGGTCTGTCAGTCTGGATGCGTGTACAATGGCGCAATCTAAAGCATTGCAAACGCTCACCCTGCGGGTTTTAGCATTAAAAATAATGGCGGTCCCTTTTTCCAGGTCAGCCGACTCATCAAAGTAAGTATGCACTATACCAGCACCGGTTTCAATTACAGGTACTTTGCTATTTTGCCTCACGCTATTTATCAATCCCTGGCTACCACGCGGTATTATTACATCTACATAACCAACAGCCTGCATTAATGCTTCGGCAGCTTCCCTTTCCTTGGGTAGCAACACAACTACGTTAACATCAATATTATTAGCTGCCAACACTTTGTGTATCACTTCAATAATAGCCTGGTTAGAATAAACAGCATCACTGCCGCCTTTTAAAATGCAGATGTTGCCGGTTTTAAAGCACAAAGCAAATACATCAAAAGTTACATTAGGCCGTGCCTCGTATATAACGCCTACAACCCCAAGCGGTACACTTACCTTTGATACCTGTAAGCCATTAGGCAACATTTTATCAGAGAGGATATGCCCAAGCGGATTTTCTAATCCGGCAACATTCACGATGTCCTTTGCTATATCGCTAATGCGTGCTTCAGTAAGCTTAAGCCTGTCGTAATTTGGATTTGCCGGATCCATGCGGTCCAGGTCTTTTTTATTTTCTGCTAGCAGATGTGCGGTTTGAGCTACAGTTTCGACAGCAAGTGCTTCAAGTATGCTATTGATCTGTTCAGACGTAACGTCAAGATTGCGGGCGGCTAATGCCGCATTCTCAAAATATGAAGTATAACTCATAGTAATTTATGATTGCAGGTAAAGATAATCATAATGAACCAACGGCTTTTGGTTTTTACGGCCCATGCTTTCTTTGGCCTTATCAGCACCATATTCAGCAACGCCTAAACCTATCAACTCGTTGTTATCATCTATCAGTTTAATTATCTCTCCTTTTTTAAAGTCCGACAAAATATCAGTTATCCCTACAGGTAACAAACTTGTGGCTTTTTTAGATGTAAGCGCTTCTCTTGCGCCGGCGTTTACCTGTACTATCCCGGTAGCTGCGTTCTCAGAATGGGCTATCCACTTTTTCTTTTCTGAAGCCGTTTTTTTAGGAGGGAAGTAGGTTTGGATTGCGGTATTGCTCAACACGTCCAGTAAAATATTATCCTTTGTTCCGTTGACAATATGCACGGCTATACCTAAACGCGCGGTTTTTTGCGCCATGTTTGATTTGGTGATCATACCACCACGGCCAAACTGCGATTTGCCCGACGAGATAAACGATGAAAAATCAATATCAAAATCTTTTACTTCATTTATTACAGAGGAGCCTTCCAAACTAGGATCACCATCATAAATGCCATCAACATTGGTTAGTAACATTAATGCCTGTGCATTCAGCATAGATGCTATAAGGCCGGCCAATTCATCATTATCAGTAAACATCAGTTCGGTTACCGATACAACGTCATTTTCGTTAACTACAGGCACAACATTATGCTGCAGCAGTATCTCGAAACAGTTTTTCATGTTAAGGTAATGCTGCCGGCCCTTAAAATCATCGGTAGTTACCAAAACCTGCGAGCACAATAATTCGTGCTGTTCAAACAAATGCGCGTAAATATTAATAAGTTTAACCTGACCAATAGAAGCCAGTAGCTGTCTAACGGCAATGGCATCGTGCTTGTCAGATACATTTATAAGGCTTCTGCCTGCAGCTACTGCACCAGATGATACCAGGATAACTTCAATTCCCTGCTTTTTAATAGCCGCTATCTGGTCAACCAGCTTACTAATACGCTCCTGATCGGGCAGGCCGTTACTTTGTGTAAGCACATTTGAACCAATTTTTATTACAATACGGCGGTAGCTGAAATTCATAGTTTGTGTTAAAAAATTGGTATAAATATCAAAAAAAATACTGGTTTTAGTTTATTTTGATTGTAAAATGTTTAAAAATATTACAAATGGTACATTTTGAGTGCTTTAAGAGCTTTTATGGGTTTGTTTTTTATAAAAACTAACCTAAAAGAGTATTTTTTGATATAAAAATAGAGTTTTTTACTCTTTTTTAACTTCTTTTTAATCTAAGAATAGGTGCTTTGATCATGTAATACAACTGCAAAAAAAATACCATTTTAAGGTAAATGTTATTCAAAAAATTATCAATTTGAAACCTTATTGTGTTTATTTGCTATAGAGCTGCTAAATGAATTATATAGACTTTCTTTTACTATTAGTAATTGCGCTGAGCGTATGGTTTGATATAAAACGTGGTTTTATTGTGTCATCATTATTTTTGGTGTCGTGGGTAAGCAGCCTTGCAGCCGGGTTTCTAATTTACAAACCGTTTGGCAATTTATTGTTAAAAGTGCTGCCGATAGTGGAGTTCTGGATCTATCCGCTGGCATTTATTTTAATTATTATAACCGCACGTTACGTATTAGACAAGATAACGGTACGCATTTTAGATAACGTACCGGAAAGTGTGGATGATCATGTTGTTAACAAAACTGGCGGGATTGCTCCCGGCTTAGTCAACGGATTTATTTGGTCGGCGCTTCTGGCTACTTTTCTGTTATTAACGCCTCTTACCAAATTATCGCGCGATGCGCACGACGCCTATTTTACTAAAGGCTTAACAGCTAAAGTAAGCTGGCTGGAAAAAAAGCTATCGCCCATATTTGGTGAGGCTTTTAACAAAACCATCAGAAAAACTACAGTAGACGGGGAGCACGATATGGTTACTCTGCCGTTTAAAGTTAAAGCAAAGGATGTAATAATGCGCCGCGACCTTGAAGCAGAAATGTTGAAATTGGTTAACAAAGAACGCGCGGCAAAAGGTTTAAAGCCGGTAAAGGCGGACGAGGAGTTGGCCGTAGTTGCGCGTAAACATTCGTTGGATATGTTTGAAAGGGGATATTTTTCTCACTACACACCAGAGGGGAAAGATCCGTTTGACAGGATGCATGAAGACAGACTTGTTTTTTTAACAGCCGGCGAAAACCTTGCTCTATCACAAACGCTGGATATGGCGCATGATGGGTTAATGAAATCTCCAGGTCATAGGGCCAATATTCTTAATCCTACATTTGGTCGTCTGGGTATTGGTATTTTAGATGGTGGCATTTATGGGTTGATGATCACGCAAAACTTCAGGAATTAATTTACGGCGCAAGCGCAACTACGGGGCCTATTATTATTAAGGCGGGGTAGGTAA
>Ga0247817_10000959_pt1 | contig 15312 bp, 14 predicted proteins | sample UWRJL212509R1_FD_178010 | JGI IMG/M metagenome (GOLD analysis project Ga0247817, IMG submission 178010) | Plant litter microbial communities from Arlington Agricultural Research Station in Wisconsin, United States - UWRJ-L212-509R-1 | ecosystem: Environmental > Terrestrial > Plant litter >... | reverse complement strand
TCATGCTTATTATGGCGAGTACGAAATTGCTGTAGATAACGGAGAATATAAACCAGAAAATAAAGGAATTATTCATGGTTTTCAATTAAAAATGTGGGGCGATGGCGGTGCGTTTTATGACTGTTCTTTTATTGTATCCAATTGCATTCAGCTGCGTACAGACAATGCTTATAAAATTAAGAATTTTCAAAGTCAGATCGATGTATGCCGAACCAATACCGCGCCCAGTACGGCAATGCGCGCCTTTGGGGATGTACAGGGAAAAAATATAGTCGAAAATGCCATCGATGATGCTGCTGTTTCAATTGGTATGAGACCGGAGGATTTGCGCGAAAAAAATCTTTACGATCGTGGAGATGTAACGCCATTTGGACAAGCACTTACTTATTGTTATATGAAACAAGTATGGGCGTATGCTAAAAAAGTCTCCAATTTTGAAGCTAAATACAAAGAAGTTGAAAAATTCAACGAAGAAAACAGATGGATTAAAAGAGGTATTTCTATGATTCCTGTAAAATACGGATCAGGATATAATTTACTTGCCTTAGAACAATCAGCTGCTATTGTAGTGGTAAACTCAAGCGACGGAACTGTTGTTATTCATCAGGGAGGGGTTGAAATTGGGCAAGGCTTAGTGACTCAGGCGCAACAAGTCGCAGCGTATGTGTTGGGAATCCCGATGGAAATGATCTTTATTGACAGTGTAAATACGAGCGTTACACCAAATCCAACAAGTACAGGCGGTTCTACCGGTACTCCTTATTCTTGTGAGGCGGTAAAACAAACCTGCGAAGAAATGCGTTCGCGACTTATGGAATTTGGCTATCAGATGCTAAAGGATAATGGCGAAGATTGGTGTAAAGGCAAAAACATAGATTTTTGGAACTACGGTGCCGGAGAGACTAAAGGCTGGGCGACAAAAATTAAAACAAGTAACGGAAGGGAAACGATGATCTGGCAATTTTTAATTAGTCTGGCGGCTTCACAAAGAGTAAATCTTATTGCATCTTTTAATGCTAAGATAAAAGGCGGAGAAGTTCAGATTCCGGCTATGACCTTTAAAACAGAAGTAGATCAGCCTAATATTCCGGGTATAGAACGTGTAAAAGATGCACATCTTGGCGGAGGTGTAGATTCATTTGTTGGTTTTACGTATTCAGTAGCATGTTCTGTTACAGAAGTAGATATTCTTACCGGAGAAGTAAAAATCATTAGTTCAGATATTATTTATGATATGGGATGGAGTATGAATCCGGCTATTGATATAGGGCAGGTAGAAGGCGCTTTTGTGCAGGGGATCGGTTATCTTTTGACAGAAAAATTAGTATCAGAAATGGATGGACCAAACAAAGGGCGACTTAATTCGACCAATACCTGGCGCTATAAAATTCCTGCTGTGACCACTATTCCTTTAGAAATGAATACGTTTCTTTTTCCAAGAAATGAAGAGTCTGTAAAAAATATCCCGGAAGATCCTAATCAAATATTTTCTGCCAAAGAAGTTGGTGAGCCTCCTTTGGTACTTGCAAATAGTGTCTTCTTTGCTATAAAAGATGCTATACGTGCTTCAAGAAGAGAGCGTAAACTTCCTCTTCTTTTTCGCTTAGATGCTCCGGCTACAGTGCAGGAAGTACGCAAAGCTTGTGGAATAGATCCAAAAAAACGAGTAGAATATTAACCAACAACCAAATCAATAGATTATGAAAAAAGTAAAACCGCTTATTATAGCAATTTCAATCTTGCTGGTCTCCTGCAATCAAAAAAGTGAAGAGCAACAGCAACAAGAGCAGCCTCTGGAAAAAACCTATAATGCTTTAGCTGCATTAGAGAGACAAAATTATGATGAAACCGGATTTCCCGATTTCGGTTATATGATAAGTCCTAAGGAATACAGAGAAAAATATAATGATCAGCCTATATTTCGTCTAAAAACCGATTTTCCGACTGAAATGCCAAAAGAAATGCCAAAATTTCTTGAAATCGATTTCAAAAAAGAACCGCTAAAATACATTGAAGCCGTTCGTGATTATGGTTTTGAAGGAAACACAGAAGAATGGAATCCGTACAAAAATAAAGTACGCGAGTGGTATCATATTCCGTGGCTGCATCCTAGTGTTGAAGGAGAAAATGCCTATCCGCCAAACGGAGGAACAGAAGGGTTTCATGGTCTTATAAAAGAAGCACCTCTGGGGCCTCTGCAATTGGGACCTGGATTAAAAGGTATTACGGGTGATTATTCTGTTTATGCCATTACTTTAATCAATGATAAGGCAGGTTATGCAATGGGTAAAATGTGGAAATCACCATCAAATCCAAATATAAAAGTCTTAGATAAACGTTATGACAATGGCGGATTTCCAACAGGAACTGTTTTTGTAAAATTGCTTTTTACCGATGCACCTAAAGGAACAGATTTCGTAGATTATCTTGTAAATCCCTTGACGTGGAAAGCTTACATTACTGAAAATTTCTGGAAATCAGATAAGAGAGTCGTTTCTGATGTGCATCTTCTGCAAATGGATATTTCTGTTCGCGATCCAAGAGCAGACAGAAGCCCAAGCAATCCGCAAGGAACCGGCTGGGTATTTGGAACTTTTTGCTACAATGGTAAATTGAATAAGAAAAATAAGCTAATGAATCTTGTACCCGTTGGACTAACATGGGGGAATGATCCTGACAATAAAATCAACAAAACATCGCCTTACCCGCCAATCAAGACCGAGGTAAACAAAGATCTTAAAGAAACAGTGATTTTCGAAAGTCCAAATCTTCCTCCTCAGCATCTTGGGTGGAATGGTCGATTAGATGGTCCTGCTGATTTAAATACAGTTTCGTGTATGTCCTGTCATAATGCAGCACAATATCCTGCAGTAACCTCATTGGTTCCCGACGGTGCAGCGCCGGATGGTGGTCCAACACCTCCTAAAAAAGGTGGTAGTCCGGAATGGATGAAATGGTTTCAAAATATAGAATGTGGTACGTCTATGAATCAAGAGGTTTACTCAACCGATTTCTCATTTCAGGTTGCTATTGCTTTAGAAAATTTCTTTACTGCAAAAGAAGCCTCAGAAAAAGGAAGATTTGCTTCTCAGTACAATGCTGTTCAGGTTCCTATTCGTCGTGGAGATATTGCGCCTAACAAATAAGCCTTTACTTAGAAAAATATAAAAGTATACCGGTTCCAATTTCAAAAAATGGAATCGGTATACTTCTTAAGATACGAAACGTTACAGAAAAGATTAAATCGTAGCATAAATGACCCACGAATTTATAAAAATAATTGACTCCTATAAAAAGACAAGTACAAACAATACAAGAACTGTTCTTGCCACTATTGTCCATGTAGAAGGTTCATCTTATCGAAAAGAAGGAACCCGAATGCTCATTGATGAGTATGGTACAACTACAGGAGCCTTAAGCGGCGGCTGCGTCGAACAAGAAGTAATCAGACAATCCGTTAGTGTATTTTCTTCTGGTTGTGCTAAGGTCTTCAAATACGACGGGCGTTTTAGATTAGGGTGTGAAGGAAGCATTTATATTTTACTAGAATTGTTTCGACCTACTAATGAACTTCTCCGTTTAATAGAAGACGCTGTTCAGCAAAGACACGTTTTTTCTCTGTCTTCTTCGTTTAGGATTGATGAAATTAGCCAGCCCGATTTTGGAACTTCATTTGAATTTAATACCGTTACGATTCATCATGCTTCTTATCAAAAAGAATCAGATAACCTTATTTTTACACAAGAAATAGAACCACTGAACCGCTTGTGCATTTTTGGAACAGAACATGACGCCGCTAAATTAAGTCAATTGGCTTATTTTTTAGGATGGGAAGTCATAATAATAGGTTCAGAATTTAGTTCTGTCAATAGTAGTGATTTTCCGTTTGCAAAAGCAGTTTTAACGATCAGACCCGAAGATCTGAATCACGACTTATTTTGTAAAAACACGGCTATTGTAGTCATGAGTCATAATTTTTCTAAAGATTTACGTTTTGTACTCCAAATCATTACTACAAAAGTTCGCTATATAGGTCTACTGGGCCCTGTACACCGCCGGGAAAAATTACTAAACGCTGTTCTCGATACCGATTTACAGATCGATGATTTAGTATTCGATAAAATTCATGGTCCCGCCGGAATGGCCATAGGAAGTAAAACTCCCGAAGAAATAGCATTAGCCATCATGGCAGAAATTACCAGTATTTGGCGCACAAACCAGCAAGCAAAAGTTTCTCTACTACATACTTAAATGATTTTCTAAAATTAGGCTCTTATTATAATTTATCTCTTCTGGAAAATCTATTATGAGTCACTTCTCGTAAATAATAGATAAAAGCAATTGTCATGGAAACATTATAGAAGATCAGAAGAAAACACAGGTGAGATGCAATTTGTAAAGACAGGCTTTAACGAACTTGAATATAAAAACCTTTACAATTGGTTGGAAAACTTTTTGAAAACAAAATTCAAAAACTTTGTTTGATTTAGCAAAAAGCTAAACCAAATTTTCTAATCCAAAAGCAGCAATTTGATCGATGATGGGTAACGTTTTCAAACCCAGTTCTGTCAATGTATATTCTACCCTTGGAGGAATTTCCGGATAAGCCTTTTTAGCGACCAATTTGTTTTCTACCAGAAAATTCAATTCCTGAATCAGCATTTTTTCACTAATACCCACTACAGCTCTTTTAAGTTCCCCATATCTGATTGTTCTGGTATTAATCTGATATAAAATCATCATTGTCCATTTACCGCTCAAAATATTCAATGATTTTTTTACAGGGCAGTTTGTATCGCACGCATTAATTATTTTTAGATTTTTTTCCATTGATTTTCAATATTTCTAACCATTTGGTAAGTACCCAACTAAAACGTAAGTACTTGTGCAAAAGTAAGTTATTAATTAGTTTTACAGAAATTTAAAAACAACTAAATCAAAAATAAAATGAAAATATTAGTATTTGGAGCTACAGGTTCACAGCAATTTCATGTAATTGGAGAAGCAAAAAATAAAGGTGCTGAAGTATATGCTGTAACAAGTTCAGAAAAAAACTTTTCTAAACTGGAAGGTGCAGGTGCAATCCCTGTATTAGGTGATATGTCAGATAAAGCGAAAATGAAAGAAATCACTAAGGGTGTTGATGCTGTTGCTTTATTGATTCCTGTCTCTTTGCCTAATCCGGCAGATGGGTTTCAACTTGCTAAAAATGTAATAGATGCAGTAAAAGAAAATGGTGTAAAAATGATAGTTTGGAATACCAGCGGATTTTTGGCACCACAAAAATTAGGAATTCCTATGGAAGATGTAAAGTTAGATACAAAGGAATATCTTAAAAATTGCGGAGTACCTTATGTAATTATTGAGCCGTCTATTTATGCCGAAAATTTACTGGCTCCCTACACAACTGACTATGTAAAAAAAGAAAGAAAAGTAGCTTACCCGACTCCGGAAAATATGCCTATTGGCTACATTGCATCAAGAGATGTTAGCGCGTTTGTGGTAGAAGCTATCTACAAACCAGAACTATCGGGACAATCATTTCTTGTGAGCGGTCCGGATGACCTAAAAGGAAATGGTCTTGCCGAAAAATTCTCTATTGGTTTGGGTGAAAAAATTGATTTCTATGCAATGCCGCCACAAGAGTTTGGAGATAAATTAAGCATTCTTGTTGGAGAAGAAAGTGCCAGAGGAGTACAAGGATATTATGAAATGTTGGCCAGTCTTCCTGTATATCCAACAAAATTCAACCCTAAACTGCAAGAGGTTTTAGAAAAATTGCCTGTAAAAATGACTCCAATCGAGGATTGGGTTAAAATCCATAAAGATTTTTTTATTAACTAAGTTGCAAAAAAGCAGTAAAAATAGAGAACTATTTTTACTGCTTTTTTAGTTTCATTGTATCTCAAGAGATCACTATTTTGCTTGTAATTTATTTTTTCAAGACTTTATTCATTACAAATCTAAATCTTAAGTAGAGTAAGACAGATGATGTCAACAATCCCAGGGTCAAACCATACCAGATTCCTTTTACTCCTGCATCAAAATGATAACTAAATGATAAGATGCATAAGCAAATTTCTGAAGTCTTTTGTACTTTGGTAATATATCTTATTGGATTTATAACTTTTGATCATATTAAAAAAATTACTGCCTCAAGGCAGATTTAATGTATTGAAATTGGCATACTGTGATGTTTCATTTTCAGTATAACAATTCTTTTCTTTTAGCTTTATCTTATTTTGTAACAGCCTATTGAAATATTATGAAAATATTCCATTTTGGTAATCTGACAGGAACTGGCTGCTGGTTATTCCTGTCTGGGTTTTAAAAAATCGCATCATGTGTCCGGGTTCTGAAAAGTGAAGATCGTAAGCTATTTCAGCAATAGTCTTTCCTGAGTGTATCAGATCATTCTTTATTTCAAACAATAGCCGCTGTTTTAAGAGCGCCGTCGCGGTAACATTAAACTGCTTTTTCACACAAGTGTTAATTGTAATCCTGCTTATATTCAATAAAGCCGCATAATACTCTATCCGCTGCTTTTGCCTAATATGTATCTCCAGTAATTGCTTAAACTGGTAAGCAAAATTATTTTCTGCTCTATCAATTGAAAGATTGTTTTTGTCAGCATATATTCTGTTAAACTTCAAAAGCAGGTAATAAGTAAGAGATCGTATAATATGAATACTGTCTGTTCTGCTATTCACAAGTTCATATTTGATTTCCATAAGCTGGTCAAGTGCTTTTTGAAGTTCTTCCTTTTCAATACTAATTTTTAAAGGATAATTCAATTGATAAAAATAAAGAAGCCGGTACGTAAAAAATTTGTCTGAAAAAAAATCGTTAAGAAAATTTTCCTGAAAAACCAGAACAGTAAAGTCAAGTCCCTTGTTCTCCAAAAACCATTGCCTTTTTTGAAAAGGAGAAATAAAAATAATTGTATTGTCGGTTATATTAATTTTCTGCTGATTTAAAATGAGGGTTCCTTTGGCGGTCTTAAAAAGCAATATTTCAAAAAAATCGGTGTTGTAAGTATCGCGTTCCATATATTTTTCACTCAGCATATCTCCGTGCAAGACATTAAGAAGCACTTCAACACCACATTCTGTTTTATGAAATTTGATTGTTTTCATTTCCTTTAATTACTTAATATATTGAAATCATTTCTATCACTTTATTTATAAGAAGGCGCTCAAATATTATAATTAAAGCAAATTTACAACTTCATTTACAAATTACTTCTAACTAAAAAAAATGAGCAGTAATAATCTACCGCTCATTTTATAAAAGTGATTGCTTATTTACTTTTTATTTTACGACAGCAAATAATCCTTTGTTGTTGTAATTTTTGCGTAAGAGAATTCCAATGCCGCCAAAAAAGCATTATGAACATCTGCAGCCTTAACCTCATGACCATTTATCTGAAGATTCATTGTAGCGCAGGCATCTCCAATTACGGTACATTCAAATCCATAATCAAAAGCAGCCCTTGTTCCTGCATCGATGCACATGTGAGTCATCATTCCCGCAATTACCAAATGTGTAATGTTTTTTGATTGAAGATATTCCAGTAAATCAGTATTCCTAAAACTATTAGGAAACTGTTTCGTAATTACTTTCTCGTCTGCTACTGGTTTTACATTTTCATGAATTTCTATGCCTTTTGTATCGGGAACAAAGAAGGGAACACCTTCTCCGGAAATGTGCTGAACATGAACAACAGTATCATTTTCTTTTCTAAAATGGTCCAACACTTTCTTTGCGTTTTCACTTGCAGCAATAGGATTTACAAGTTCTAATGCTCCATTTTCAAAATATTCTTTCTGTATATCAATTAGTAGTAATGCCTTATTCATTTTACTTTAATTTTAAAATTTAGATCTGACAAAATTAAAACTTAGAGTAACTATACCAGATACCAAAGCAGTACCAATAAATACCATTTTGATAAGTGAAGATTTATTATCTATTGTTCTCACAATTTCATATTCTTGTTTTGCTCGTACAATTTCTGCTCTACTATAAATAAAAAAGAAGCCCTGTGTGTGTCAGCATCAACAGGGCTTCAAACTATCAAAATTTAAAAGAAACTTCTTTTGGTGGACACTTTTTAACTAATACAGTCCCTTTATAAATTGATAATCCTTTTCTAGTGGGTTTTCTTGATTGTTAATTTCCTTAGACTTTACAAGCTGAAGGGTAACGGATTTTATTTTTATCAGAAAAACAATTGCAAGAAGAACAAAAATTAAAATCATAATGGAAAAAACTTGAGTCATACTATGTTATTTTAAGTTAGAAATTCGATACTGCTACTTTTTATTTATTTGATATTTAGGATATATTCCGAAAGCTGATCTAACTGCTTTTGATCCAGCTGCGATTCAAAACCTGGCATTTGTGGATAATCCGGACGTTTTTTTCCGGGATTCTTTATCCATTTTTGCAAATCTGTAATATTGCTTTTATAGATTTTTGCCATTTCTAGAACGGGAGGTCCCACTAATTTTTCATCTATTTTATGACAGGAAGCACAATACTGACTGAATACTTTCTGACCTTTCTCTGCTTCTGTCATAGTTGCCGATGCTTCTCCTGCTTCCTGAGCTTTTACTTTGGCAACAGCTTCTTTTTTCAGAATTTGAAATTCAGCTGTTTTAATTTTCACCAGCTCCTGGTGTTTTTCCAGTGCATTAGCTCTGTATATCTGCCTGCCAGATCCCATGCATAAAACTGTGATGCCCAGCAGTATTGCTATTTTATAAAAGTCTTTTTCAATATGTTCTTTTTCACCTGTAAGTCTCTTCCATATCAACCACATAGCCGGAACGGCAAAAGCAACTCCTGAGAAAATGATCAAAATCAGATTCCATCCCATGCCTTTAGAAGGCAAAGTCAGCAATACCAGCGGACCAATCAAAAACTGGCAGATAGAAGCTGTCAGCGCAAGAGAATAGCCTTTCTTTTGCATATCATATCGGGTAAATTGCTGGTATATCGCTTCAAACGGATAACTTTTACGGCTGTTATACCAAAATAAAAACAATCCTGTAACAGCCAGTGAGGACAAGATAAAATGCAGGTATCTCGGGAAAACATTTGGTAGAAACAGTGCATCAATAAATCCTTTTACTATTCCCCATTTTTCAGGGAAGAGCATTAAATTAATGTTGGTTAAAAATATAAAGGGAATAAACAGGAAGATCACGGTTGCCAGAGCCAAAATTGAAATATGAACTGCTTTGTGATTCTCTAATGTTTCCCAGGTATATTTGTGCAGATAAGTAAGCAGAAATGCTACCGTTACCAACGGTATCACCGCAATCCACATCAAGCCTGTAAGAGCATTTGCCGAGTAAAAATAGATTGTGTACAAAACATTAATACTCAAAAGGGGAGCAATACCCAGTACAACGGCGATACTTTTGTTAACCGTTATTGTTTTGGCTATTTCGTGAGCAAGTGTGTCGTATTCCTTATTTTTAAGTCCTTTAATCTGAGCTATTAAAGCCAAAATGGAACCTCCAAGCATCAGGTTGACAAAAAGAATGTGCAATAGAAATGACAATACTAGAACAACCACAAAGAACCATTCAGGCATTGGCAGCGGGAGAGGAATATCTTTTGGAACCGGAACGTTATTTTGTAACGCAATATATAAATTGATCATTTTTAAACTTTATTATTTTTTAATTGTTAAAACTGCCTGTGTATTTTGAAGCTCACTCACTTTTACCCCTTCAGATTGTGCCCCCTCCAGTACATCACCTGTATCCTGAATGTTGCGGATATACGCGGCCAGTGCTTCACTTTCTTCCTGAGTACCCGGAAATGGAGGCATATAAGTACGTCCGTTGTGCATATTGGGTATATAAGAAGCCATCGAATTAATATCCAAAGGTTTTCCTATTCCGTACATGCGCTCAAAAACATAGACAACGCTATTGACACCTTGCGCTGTATGACAGCGGCTGCAGGCAATTGCAAAAACATTTCTGCCGGCTTCAATTTTATTTTCAGGCGTTATTTCGGTAACGGTAGTGTAGGTAGCATTTTTAAGAAGTCCGAACTGCTGGTAAACAGGATAATCTTCCTCAAGTAACAGGTTAGAATACATGTACCCTCCAATCACATACGGTTTTCGAACAAATTCACGCACTCTTTCAAAAAAACCAAGATATCCAAACGCCATCAGTACAGGAAACAGAACAATATAACTTTTAATCCATTTGGCTTTATACACACCCAGAATGGCGATAATTAAAGAAGATGTAATTCCAAACAGTATAAAATACTTCATTAAATCGTAGTATTTATTAAAATCCATTGTACCTACAGCTGTACTCATATTAGCAGTCATAGCATCGGGAATGACATTATAATAAATCACTGCTCCTAAAAGCGAAATCGGAGCCCAGAGAATGATCCATTTCGAAACGTATTTCACTGCCTTAAGTCTTAAGTCAGTTCCTTTTTTAAAGAACAGCGTAACGAGCATCATTCCAAAACTTCCCGCTACAAGCATGGCAGTTGGCGTCCTGAACAATAGCTGAGGCAGATAAATAGGATTGGTAAAACCATTAAGCAGACTTTTATGCGTGTTCCAGTTTCCGGGATCCATCATAAAACTCAAAATGGAAACAATGATCGCCATAGTAATCCAGGAGAACAAACTTAAAAACCATCCGAAACGAATGTGCAATAACTTAGCTCTTAGCGATGTGTTACTGCTCTTCCATGTCAGAAAGTAAATCATAATCAAAATTACTTCGGTAACAAATACCAGCCATTCTACAAACCACGCCCAATAAAAAACACGAATCAAACTTCCGATCGATGTGGGACTGACAAGCGCAACCGAGAACCAGATACCAACTCCGGTCATAGCACCTAAGGTTGTGGTTATGATAAAAGCAACTTTCATCATATTATAAATTCTGTTGTCCCAGTCTAAATTAGTGATCTGCTCTCTGCCGCTGTTTTTTACCCCTTTTTGTTCAAGCCATGTAATAAGCGGCATAAACCCCACAGCTAAACCATGATTAATCATTACGTGAATAATGGCGATGATAGCGATAAGCATTCTATTATTTAGCCAGTCTAAATGAAACATTGGAAAATCCATAAAATAATCTGTTTTTATGCTGCAAATTTCAGTCAGTAATCCGGAAATTGCTAAAAACAAAAAAGCGGGAAGTTTAAAAAAACGGTACTTCCTGATTCATTAATTGTACTTTCTATACCGTAGTTTATTCCGCTTAATTTAGTTTTTCAATTCTTTGTATTTGTTAACTACACCATTCTTCTGAAAGTGTAGAAATACATCCTAATTCAAACTGCAACAACTAAAAATAAATACCTAAAAAACAACAGATTAAAACAGCTAAACGAATTATTTCTGCGAAAGTTTAGTACCATTTTTAAACTACGATAGTTTCAGGTAGGGAAAAATCCTCTTTTGCTGTTATATATAAGTATTGAAGAATAATAAACGGAAATGCCGAACACCGTTTTACAAAGTAGGCAGATTTAATTTTAAACAAAGAAATGGAGAATCAATTTAAATCATTGGTGATGCTATTTACAGCAGCCCTTTTGGTTTCTTGTAACGGCGAAACAAAAACAGAAAAACCAAATTTACATTCTACCGAAAAAGAAGCTGTCAAACCTGTAGTCTCTCATGTAATGACAAAGGAAGAACAAACCAGACTTACGCCTGACGCAATTTTAGAGGAATTTATAACAGGAAACAAGCGTTTTCAAAGCGGTACGACTACTGTTCGCGACCATAGTAAACAAGCCAGAAAATCGGCACCGGGTCAGTTTCCTAAAGCTGTTGTATTAAGCTGTGTTGATAGCCGAGTACCGGTTGAAGATGTATTTGATCAGGGCTTGGGCGATATTTTTGTGGGACGAGTAGCCGGAAATTTTGTAAACGAAGATTTATTAGGAAGTATGGAATTTGCTTGCAAAGTGTCTGGTGCAAAATTGATTTTAGTAATGGGACACCAGCATTGCGGCGCTATAAAAGGTGCAATTGATGATGTTAAACTCGGAAATATTACCACTATGCTTTCAAAAATAAAACCCGCTGTAGCAATGAGTCAGGATTTTAAAGGTGATAAAACCTCTAAAAATGACGAATTTGTAAAACACGTTTCAGAAAACAACGTTCTTTATGCGATGGATCAGATTCGTAAAAAGAGCCCAATTCTAAAAGAAATGGAAGATAAAGGAGAGATAAAAATCGTAGGTGTATTTTATAATTTGACAGATGGAACGCTTCAGTTTTTAAAATAACAAGCTTCGGCATTATTTTAAAAAACATTCTGATCTAAAATACAGTGACTTTACATAAAAAAGGCTGGGAAGTTGAACTTTCCAGCCTTTTGTTTGCTATAAGCAGACGAAACTATTTCTGATTCTTTGCCAGATATTCATCCGGTTTTTTCATGAAGTCATCTTTGCAGACTGAGGAACAAAAACCGTATAATTTCCCTTTGTAAGTAACCGTATCACTAACGCCATATTTGCTGATATCCATGTTACAGCTAAAGTCTATTTTGCTGGCATACGTTAATTTATCAAGCGGGTTGTTAGGATTTTTATACGTTGTTTCGGATTCCATAGTATGAGGATGATCGTGAGGATGTGCTTTTTCCTCTTTTTTATTACAGCTTAGTACGGCGGTAATAGCAACAATGAGAAGGATTTTTTTCATAATAGTGAGTTTTGATTATTATTTTATCAGAGCAGAATTATAGCGGGCGCTAACCTCATTCCAGTTGATGACATTCCATACAGCCGATAAGTAATCGGCTCGTTTGTTTTGATATTTCAAATAATAGGCATGCTCCCAGATGTCGATACACAAAATAGGAATTCCTTTATTTTGTGCATCATCCATTAACGGATTGTCTTGATTGGCGGTAGAACTAATCTCTAATTTGTTATTCTTTGATACACAAAGCCATACCCATCCGGAACCAAAACGGGAAAGTGCCGCCTCGTTTAATTTTTGTTTTAAATTTTCAAGACTTCCAAATTTGTCTGTTATTGCTTTTAATAAATCGGCAGATGGTTTTGTGTTTTTCTCCGGAGTCAATACCGACCAGAACATCTCATGATTATAATGTCCGCCTGCATTATTCCTGATTGCTGCAGGTAATGTTACTATTTTTGAAAATAACTGTTGCAGTGTCATTTTTTCTTCTGCTGTTCCTTGGAGCGCCTCATTCAAATTTTTCACATATCCTGCATGGTGCTTACTGTAATGAATTTCCATTGTTGTGGCATCGATGTAAGGTTCTAATGCATTATAACCGTACGGAAGCGGTTTTTGTACAAACTGTGCCGATACTGATAAACACAGCAGCAGCATTACTATTAAAATCTTTTTGTCTAACATGTTTTTTTTTTTTATTGATTTGATAATCTTCGGAACTGTTCCGGGGTTTTGCTAGTTTGTCTTTTAAAAAAAGTAACAAAGTAGGACGCATTTTCAAAACCCAGCTGATCAGCAATTTCATTTATAGAATAATTGGTAAAATGAATGAGCCTTTGCGCTTCGATCACAATACGTTTTCGTATCAGATCGCCAGCCGTACAATTCGTAACCTCCTTGCATATCTTGTTGAGGTAATTTGGTGTCACGTTGAGCAGATCCGCATACGCCGCAGGCATTTTTTTAAATTTAAAATCCTTTTCAATCAGTTTCTCAAATTCTTTTATCTTTTGTTGTTTCGGCGAGTTGTTTATTATAAATCCCGAAGGATCATAAAGACGCTCTAAATCGAAAAGCAAGATATTAAGATAAGATCGAAGCACTTTTACCGATTCTCTTCTGTGAAGCCGGAACTCCTTAAAAAATATTTCAAGCAAATACATCCACTTATTTTTCTCCTCCTCACTAAGTCTTATAAATACTTTCGAAGTATCATGAAGAAAAGAAAATTGGTCTAAAATGTTATTGTTATAACGCAGGGAGAAAAAATCTTCTGTAAAGCAGATTATTTTTCCCTTTGCTTTGCTGTTGATGTCTATACTGCTAATGCAGCGCGGCTTTATGACGATGACCTTGGCATTATCCATTCGGATTTTCTGATTGTCAATACTAATTTCTCCTTCTGCATCATCAATAAAGAGAAGCATAAAGAAATCCTGCCTGTGAGGATGTTCCAACTGCGGAAAACGCTGCAGGAGGTTCATTAGATTATCCATCCAAAAATGACTGTTATCATCTGAGAATAAACCCAGACCGCGGACTGGTATTTCTGATAGTTGCATTTTTTTGATTTTTTGATTAATACTAAACGAAAGTATTAACCGCATCTGGGAGGATGGTAAATCGAAAATATAAAATTAGATTTTTGACTTCCCGCCAGAAGCACCGGATATTTCTTTAGGATTGCAAAGCGTATCGTTGTGAATGAAAATTCAAATGGACTTTCAAAAAAAAGCTGTACTTCTTTGTACGTTACAGTTGGAAATTGCTGTTCCTGCTTATCATTTGCTTTTAATTTAGTATCCAGATAGCATTTTCCATTACAAATTGGAACCGAATCAAACCTGTTGATACAGACATTTTTGGCAATATAATCCCGATTGATGTAAAAATCACCAATAATCCAGATACTGCCTGCATTTTGAAACACAAACAGCATGAGAATAAATAAAGTGATACCCTTTTTCATCATTAAATAATTATTTGGTTGAACCTTCTTCTAAAAGATTTTTTACATCGGCAATTAATCTTGTTGTTTCCTTAGGATCAGTACCATCGTAAACCCCGCGAACGTGTCTGTCTTTGTCTATGAGCAGAAATCCACCGCTGTGTACAAATCCTCCCGGCTCATTTTTATCCGGATATGCCGTTGCAAAGTAACTCTCGGTTGCAATTTTATAAATACTGTCTCTGTTTCCCGTAACAAAATGCCAGTTCTTTTTGATATCGTGATCTACCGTATAAGCTTTAAGGCGCGGTATCGTATCATGATCAGGATCGATAGTATGAGACAGAAACAATACCTCGTCGTTGGTTTTGTAAACATCGTACACTTTTTTAAGCTCCGTATTCATTTTGGGGCAGATAGTAGGACAGGAAAGAAAAATAAAATCGGCTATGTAGATTTTCCCGTCAAAAGTTTTGTTGGTTATCGGCAGGCTATCCTGATTGATGAACGAAAAGTCTTTAATGCGTGGGTACTGTGTTTCATATCCTTTTACTATCGGATTTCCTAAAAATGGAAGTTTCTCCTGTGCCTTCTCACATGATACTACAAGTAAAGAATGCAAAAGAATTAAAACTAT
>Ga0247817_10000957_pt1 | contig 15314 bp, 14 predicted proteins | sample UWRJL212509R1_FD_178010 | JGI IMG/M metagenome (GOLD analysis project Ga0247817, IMG submission 178010) | Plant litter microbial communities from Arlington Agricultural Research Station in Wisconsin, United States - UWRJ-L212-509R-1 | ecosystem: Environmental > Terrestrial > Plant litter >... | reverse complement strand
ATCGTGCTAGTGAATCCTGGGCAAACGAAGCAACAAAAGAAAGACGTGAAGGGGTTTGTTGATAAGCTGCAGAATCTGTCTGAAGTCACACAAACACCAAAGCCAGTGTTACTATTCCGGATCATAAAGGACATCGCCTCGTCTAACCAAGATGGGTTTGTGAAACGCACTATTGGGCATACACTATCGCTTCGGACTGAATTCGAAGCAATTCAGCGTTCTTTCGATACTCTCTAGATTGTAGCGGTTATGTTTTTTATATCGGCTGTAATCTGTTATAACTAGCTTTGTTCAAGTAACCGTATGTTCGCCATACGGTGAATGACGAATTTTTGACAGAGAGAAGATGAATATGTCGATCCAGACTATCCAGCAGTATATTGATAAGCATCACAAGAATAAGAACTTCTCGTATCCAGCTGTCGCGTTGCAGATCATATTTGATCCGCATGTTGACATACGACTACGCGCATCAATGGTGTTGTCGCTCGAAAAGCACTTCGAGGAAACGCGGATTGCGCAGGCACTTTTGCCGAGCAAGATTCGTATCTTTGAGATCGTCCACGAGATTGAGGCGGAGTGGATGAATGAGATGCGCCACGACCGTAATGCGGTTGGACAAGATCTTGCTGAATGGATGGTTGGAAGAAGGGTGGGTGAGGTCTCGGGTGATTTTATCCACGGCACTCACATCCCAATCGCCTACCTCGACAAGATGATCTTTACGACACACGCACTCAGGTTTGCACTGTCAGTCAATGGCGGCACTGACGTATGTGTGAAGTTTGCTGAACGCTTGAATCCCAAATCCGCTGCGAAGTTCGCGTGAGCGCGAAGGTGAGGATCGGTATATTCACTTCTCCTGTCCTCATCTCTGTATTTATTAAAAAGACCCTCGCAATGAGGGTCTTTTTGTATGACGAATATGAATTAAAGAATTTCGTCGATTGTCGCTTTGATTTGCCCAGTAACAGCTACTTCGTCGATGATTGAACCATCTGGGTTGATGTCCTTCATGAACGCAAGTTGCGAGAATACTTCTTTCGTATCAGTCTTTAGATTGCTGAGCACTTCACGGAGGTTGGCAACGGCAAGTGAACCTCCACTCCAGCCGTATGCAACTGCAGTAACAGGTTTTTGATCCCAATCTGTTCCTAGTGAATCGAGTGCGTTCTTTTGAATTGCGCTCAGTGCGTGATTGTACTCAGGTGTGATAAAGATGATTTTCTCGGCTGCCTTAATCGTTTCACTCCAAGCAATAATCTTTGGATCTGTAATTGTGTACGCAGGAGAGAGTGGTGAGTTTTCGTTATCAAAAAAAGGAAGATCTATTTCTTTAAGGTCTGCAACAGTAACGTTTACATTCTCGCGTGTAGCGAGCTCAGTTTGGATGTATCCAAGAATAGTATCTGCAACACGGCCTTTTCGGGCACTTCCAATAACAATAAGAACTTCTGACATGAGTAATAACTCCCTGTATATAATTTATAGAATAGAATGTAACCGCTTAACGCAGCTACATCGCTATATCTAGTATAGGGTAGATGCTATATTATGTATAGTATATAATTTCTCAGCAGTAATTCAGCTATAATTATTATAGTTAAGCACTATACACATATAAGGAGTTTCATGGAGCCAGCACGAAAAATTCACCCCGCTTTAGCCGCACTGATCGTTATCGTACTAGTTGGTATTGTTGCAACAGCGGTCATTGTGATTAATATGGATAAAGGTACTGATACAGAAACGACGCAAACAACAGAAACAACTCCAGTGAGTGATGCAAATACCGACACGGATGCTGTCACAAGTTCGTATAAAGACGGAACATATTCTGCAACGGGAAGTTATTCAAGCCCGGGTGGCCGCGAATCTATAAAACTAACCGTCACAATTAAAGATGGAGTTATTGTCAGCACAAGACTTGATGAAAAGGCCTCAAACGGAGAAGCAAAAGAATACCAAGACGATTTTGATAATGGATACAAAACACTTGTCGTTGGTAAAAATATCGACGAAGTTTCGCTTTCTCGTGTTGCTGGTTCATCGTTAACTTCAAATGGATTTAATGACGCATTGGATGAAATTAAATCCGATGCTAAAGCATAGTCATTCATTCGAAGCACTTGGAACACAGTGGGGTATCGAAACACCTGCTGAGCTGAATGAGCAGATACTGTTAGCGATTCACGAGCGCATCGAAGCTTTCGATGTGACCTACTCGCGTTTTCGAAATGATTCATTGGTGCATGAGGTGTCGATGCATAGTGGTGTGTTTGTATTTCCGCGTGACGCCATTCAGCTTTTTGATTTTTACAGAAAAATGTATGAACTCACCCAAGGTAAAGTCACACCACTTATTGGGGATATGTTGGAGCGAGCCGGATATGACGCAGAATATACGTTGGTAGCGAAAGAGCAAACGCCTATAGCGTCATGGGGTGACGTGATGCAGTGGAATGGTGAAGTGCTGAAAACAAGTCAGCCAGTGACGTTAGATGTCGGGGCGGCAGGGAAAGGGTATTTAGTTGACGTATTAAGTGAGCTATTAGAAAAAGAAGGAATTTTGGAGTATGTTATCGATGCGAGTGGGGATCTGCGACACAAGGGAAGTGATCTTAATAGGGTAGGACTTGAAGATCCGCGCAAACCAGGCAGGGTCATAGGGGTGATTGACGTGATGAACAGGAGCTTGTGCGCATCTGCTGTTAATCGGCGCGCGTGGGGAAATGAACTCCATCATATTTTTGACCCGGATACTATGTCACCAACAAAAGAAATTATTGCAACTTGGGTGATCGCAGACGACACGATGACAGCCGACGGGATTGCGACTTCCCTCTTTTTTGTTGAACCAGAAGTCATGAGCGAGACCTACCAATTCGAATATGCACGGATGCATGCCGATGGTGCTATTGACTATTCACCTGCTTTTGAAGGAAAATTGTTTTAATGAACTTTCTAAATAAAATCCTGAATCGATACTCAATGTACAAAGTCGTTTCAGGAGCACTGACCATTCTCTTTATTATTGCGCTCACTTTCTCTTTTTTGGGGTTGCTGGCATTTTCGCCACTCGCGATGATCGTCAGTTTGCTCGTGATCGGGTTTGCTGTATTCTTAACGACCCTTCTCTTTGGGCTTTTATTTAATGTTAAAGTTCACACCGAATCGTCATATATTACCGGTGTTATTTTGTTCTTTATGTTCTCACCAACACTTGAACTTGCTGGGTTAGCTGTTCTGGTACTTGTGGGTATGATTGCTGGTGCATCAAAGTTCCTTCTCGCATACAAAGGTCGCCACATCTTTAACGCGGCCGCAATTGCAGCTGTCATTATTGGATTTACAGGTCTGACGCACGCAACTTGGTGGGTCGGAACTCCGATACTTGTTGTTCCGACGTTCCTCCTTGGATTTGCAATCCTACAAAAGACTCGTCGCGTTGCATCGAGTGGAACATTCTTGGGCCTTGCTTCGATACTTGTTATTGCGATGCTGCTGATCGAAGGCGCAACATTAAGTGAGAGTCTGGTGCTTTGGTTGTCATGGCCGATTTTATTCTTCTCGAGCTTTATGCTAACCGAACCGCTGACCTTGCCAAAAAAGAAATGGCAAACGATTGTGGTAGCGGTTGTGGCTGCAATTCTATTTGCAATCCCAATTCACATTGGTGACTTTACGACATCGCCAGCGCTTGCGCTTGTGATTGGAAACTTGGTTGCCTTTGTCTTTAGTCGCCGCCGTGCGATAAAATTGAAATTCGTCGAACAGAAGCAACTCACTCCAACAACAGCCGAGTTTGTCTTTACTCCATCACATACGTTGCATCACGAACCTGGTCAGTACGTTGAAATAATGGTGCCTGCAAAGAAAGATGATCTTCGGGGAAGTCGTCGTAGTTTTAGTATTACTTCGGCACCGGGTGAAGAGACGCTTCGATTGGGTATAAAGTTTTACGAACCTTCGAGTATGTTAAAGCAAACACTTCGCAAACTTCAGAAGGGTGCGATTGTTCCAACAACTGGGATTAATGGTGATTTTACACTCCCTATGAACGTGTCTACGCCACTCTTCTATGTAGCGGGAGGAATTGGCATCACACCATTCATAAGTCATGCACAGCATCTGATGCGGACAAAACAAGCACGTGATATTGTGTTGTTCTATTCAATTAGCAATATCAATGAACTGGCATATAAAGATATTCTTGTGCAGTCCGGTATCAAGGTTTTTGTTATTACGAAATCAGACGAGACGATACAATTACCAACTGGTTGGACACATGTGAACGAACCGTTCATTATGCAGACTACCTTATCAGATAACGTTGCTGACCTTGCTAGTCGCACGGCATTTATATCTGGTCCGCCACTTATGATTGATGGCACTAAGAAGCACCTAAAGAAGCTTGGTGTGAAGCATATCAAAACAGATTACTTTATCGGCTACTAGATTATGGTCACAGTTTGAAATATATTGCATAAATAGTGTAATTCGCTTATAGTTTACTCAGTATTAAAGAGAGGGAGAGAACATCATGGGTCTCGGAAAAGTAGAAATTATTCTGCTCATCGTATTGGTCATTATTTTGCTATTTGTGGGAGCAAAAAAACTACCGGAACTTGCACGTGGAATCGGTCAATCAGCAAAAGAGTTGAAAAAAGGTTTCAAAGAAGACGACGAAGTTGTCGTAGAGAAAAAGTCCAGTTCTACAAAAAAGAAATAAATTTCTTAGGAGCCTAGGGTGAAAAAGCGGTCAAAAGACTTGACGGCCGGTGAGCAGATCTTGATGGATCATGTTCGTGAACTGCGCGCACGCGTCTTGGTGTGCGCAGTTATTCTGGTTGTTGGCGGTGTTATTGGGTACTTATTCTATGAGCCAATTTTGCAGTGGCTTCGTTCGCCTTTAGGTATGGATTTGTATTACGGAACCCCGGCCGGAAGTTTTAACTTTATTATTAAGGTTGCATCGATGGTAGGAGTGCTGGCCGCAGTTCCGTTCTTTGTCTATCAACTGATTACCTTTGTCCAACCCGCATTTCAAAAGCGTCTTTCGCGACTGCGTGTATTTATGTATTCCATTGCATCTGTTTTTCTAGCTGCGATTGGTGCAGCATTCGCTTTTTATGTGATTCTACCAGGCGCATTACGGTTTTTTGCAGGCTTTCAAGTCGAAGGATTGTCGGCACTTATCGACGCTAATAATTATCTGAACTTTGTTACAAACGCTATCGTCACGTTTATTATTGTCTTTCAGATTCCTCTATTAATGATTATTATCGATCGCATTAAACCGATTCAACCTAAGAAGTTATTACAAATGGAAAAGTGGGTGATTCTTGGTGGGCTTATTGTCAGTTTATTTGTGCCATTCGCGCTCGATATTACGACGAGCCTTTTAATTGCGAGTCCAATTGTTTTGCTATATAACATCTCGGTACTAATCATTATTATTCGGCATGCTATCGCACATCGTAAAAAAGCCAAAAGAGTGACAAAGAAGAAGGCTACTAAGCGAGAGGTTTTTAATTGGCAGGATCAATTAAAGAATAATTCCGCGGGGATATCTCCCGATGCAGTTTCGATGCTTGAAATTATCGCTAAGCAAAAACCTGTACATCACGAACCGCGGGACACAAAACCTTCGAGAGCAAGTGATATTGCTGCGCTACGCGATCAAGTGCGAATAAAACGTGAACAAGAAATTGCACGACGTGTTGCAGAGCATAACGCATCACCTGCCAATACTATTAACGATATTCGTTAAATACTAATCAGTGATGTCGCGGATGACCGTGATCTTGGCACCGAGTGTGTTCAAGCGTTCAGCAAGGTCTTCGTACCCACGGTTGATTGAGTAGATGTTGCGGAGTGTTGAGACGCCAGGGGCTGCCAACATACCGAGCATGATTACTACTGCAGGGCGAAGCGCAGGGGGAGTCACAATCTCTGCTGCTTTCCATTTTGTTGGCCCGGTTACGTATAGACGGTGCGGGTCAATCAATTGCACGTTCGCATTTAGGCGGTTGAGTTCCGTCAGGTAGATTGCACGGTTCTCGTAGACCCAGTCATGAATCAATGTGCGGCCCTTTGCTGTTGCGGCAATTGCTGCGAAGAAAGGAAGATTATCAATGTTCATTCCAGGGAACGGCATCGCGTGGATCTTGTCGATAGGTGCCTTGAGGCTACTGACCTTGGTTGTGATGTCGACGAGGCGAGTCTTGCCATTGAGTGCGAGGTACTCATTAGACAGTTCGTATTGGAAGTTCATGCTTTCAAGGAACTTCAGGTCAATTTCGAGGAACTCAATTGGTGCACGTTGAATCGTTATTTCTGATTTTGTGACGATAGCTGCTGCAATGAAGCTCATGACTTCAATCGGGTCTTCTGCTGGGGCGTACTCAACATTTTTGTTAATGTCACGTAGTCCGTGGATGGTAAGAGTGGTTGTACCAATACCTTCGATTTTGACGCCAAGCTTTTCGAGGTAATAACAAAGATCTTGCACCATGTAGTTTGGACTGGCGTTGCGGATAGTTGTAACGCCATCATTGAGGGCTGCGGCCATAATGATGTTCTCTGTCACAGTATCACCGCGTTCCGAGAGAACAATCGCTTTTGTTGGTTTGACAGGGGTAGAGACTGCATCGTAGTGGCCTGTAACGGTGTCGACTTTCAGGCCGAAGTATTCAAGACCGCTGAGGTGTGGTTCGACGGTACGTTCGCCGAGTGTACAGCCACCAGCGTAAGGGAGTTCAAAGTTTTTGTAGCGGTGCATAAGGGGTCCGAGGAACATAATGATGCTACGTGTTTTGCGGGCTGCTTCGATGTCCATGTTCTCGAGTTTTAATTTCGCTGGTGGAATAATTTCGAGATCGTTATCACCAAACCAACGAGTCTTTACGCCAATACTGTTAAGGACTTCAAGGATGCGATTTACCTCTTCAATACGAGCGACGTGACGAAGTACCGTTGTGCCACGGTTAAGAAGTGATGCACAGAGCAGTGCAACGGCAGCGTTTTTGCTGGTCTTTGCAACGATTGTTCCAGAGAGTTTTCGTCCACCTTCGATTCGGAAATTTACAGATCCAGTTTGATTTAAGGTGATAATTTGGCTTGACAAAACTTCGCTAATGCGAGCTAACATATCAAGACTGATATTTTGTCCACCTTTTTCAATGCGGTTTATGGCGCTTTGACTGGTATTTAAGCTCTTTGCAAGCTGTGCCTGGGTCATTCCACGGGCTTGTCTTGTCTCTTGTATAAGGGTTCCAATTTTCGAGGTGTACGATTTTGATTCCATAAGTATTATGATATATCATGCATGGTATATAGTCAACCCAGAGGTCCAGTGGTATAATTTAGGGAAAGAGGAGTGCAACCTTACTATTATGTCAGACCAAAATATTCCAAAAGTTATTAATGATGATCAAATCGCTGCGTTTATTGCTGGTGAAGAGCAGCGTGAGCGTGACGGACTCGAACTTATTCCAAGTGAGAACTATGTCAGTCGAGATGTTCTCACGGCGCTAGGCAGCGTCTTTACCAATAAATACGCCGAAGGATATCCAGGTCGACGTTATTACGGCGGGCAGCAATTTACCGACCAGATTGAGCAGTTAGCTATTGATCGAGCGAAGCAGCTATTTCACGCTGATCACGCGAATGTGCAGCCACATTCTGGTGCACCAGCCAATGAAGCTGTGTATAGTGCTTGGCTACAACCAGGTGACACCGTCCTAGCGATGGATTTGAGTCACGGTGGGCATTTGACGCATGGAGCACCTGTAACGCGTAGCGCGCAGTTATACAACTTTGTACGCTATAAGATGAAGGATGTTTCGACGGGCGAGATTGATTACGATCAATTGCGCATGTTGGCATTAGAGCACAAACCAAAAATTATCTTGGCTGGTTTCAGTGCGTATCCTCGCGAACTTGATTACGATAAGTTTGCCGCTATTGGAAACGAAGTTGGCGCACTATTAATGGCTGATGTTGCACACATTGCAGGCTTAATCGCCGCAGGTGTTGCCGAGAACCCGCTCGATCACGGCTTCCACGTTATGACGACGACCACCCATAAGACACTCCGCGGTCCACGTGGCGGACTCATTCTGACAAAGGGTATTGCGGGTAATCCACTTCGTGCACCCGAAAAAACAATTGAAAACATTCCTACGCTTGTCGACCGGGCGATCTTCCCTGGAATGCAAGGTGGGCCACACATGCACGTGATTGCAGCGAAGGCTGTTGCGTTCCACGAGGCGATGCAGCCAGCCTTTAGGGACTATGCTGTGCAGATTCTGACTAATGCGCGTGCGTTAGCGGATGCCCTAAGTGTCCGAGGTTTCCAGTTGATTACAGGTGGAACGAGTAATCACCTTATTCTTGCTGATATCTATAAGAGCTTTGGCATTGATGGGAAAGTGGTCGAAGAAGCATTGGATGCTATTGGACTGACTTTGAACGCAAATGCAATTCCTGATGACGCACTACCTGCATTCCGCCCTAGTGGTATTCGTCTGGGAACCCCAGCACTGACAACTCGTGGTCTGAAAGAAGAGCACATGGAACACGTAGCTGAGTGGATGAAGCAGGCGATTGACGCTCGTGAGAATCCTGAACGATTGAATGAACTTCGCAATGAAGTTGTTGCTTTTGTGCAGGCATTTCCTTTGCCAAGTGACGGTTAAAATTTAATATCTTTGATCAAAAAAACCGAGCTCGTAAGCTCGGTTTTTTTATTAGCTATTTTTATTAGCTCGCTTGTATGTAACAGTTAATTGTATATGGCAATGTTCCTGTAATTGTGCCGACTGATGATGTCTGAACCTGGTTTTTTGCAAAGTCCCATGTAGTAACGGTGATACCTGTTACGTTTGTGACAGTTGCAAAGTCAGTAGCTGCTGCTGATGCTGCGGTACCACAAACAGTGTAAGTGACGTCTTTTGTTGTCTTGTTTGCTGCTGTTGGTGTAGAGGTTGTGATTGTTGCAAACAGTTGGTTTACGCTTCCAGCTGGTACGTAGTAGCTAGTACCTGAGTCACCAGCTGCAGTTAGCAAGCTAAGTGTTTTTGGGTAACCAGATTTTTCAGCGTTGTAAGCTTCTGCTTTTTTCGCTACAGTTGCTGCAACTGCTGCTGCTGCTGTTGTGTTCGCACGTGCTGTTACACCGTTGTAGGCGACAATCGTGATTGCAGCCAAGATACCGATGACGACGATGACAATCAAAAGTTCAACGATAGTGAAACCGCGTTCTGATTGTGCCTTAGTTTTAATACTATTGAAACTCATGTGAGTTGCCCCCTATTTATAATGTAATTACTCTGAGACTAATGTACTACGCAAACGGGTTAAGCGCAAGCGTTTTACTGCTCTGCTTTGAACGTTACAGATTCAAGTGCGAGCCATGCATTAGATCCAGTTTGGAAGATGACAGCACCGGTAGGGAGTACGTCAATTCGAGAGTACGCATTGTTAGCTGTCGTCGTAAACAATAGGCGCTCTTTAGGTCGGAATCCTTGTGGGAGGTTGATGATTGTATTGCCTGCTGTTGTTGATCCTGATTTGACGAGTCCACGGAGCACCACAACATTGTCAGTGTCTGATTTTGCGTAAGAAGGTGCTGCGTAGCCAGAACCATAAGGTAGCCAAGCGCCTACAGGTGTTGCACTGTTCCATGCCCATGGAGCCCCGCTGTATGAAGCTGGGTAGAATATGGAATTCACGGCCATCCATGTACCCGTAGATCCACGCGCAGTTATTCCTGTAGTTGTGGTGAGTCCTGTCATGAAATGACCAAAACCGGTGGATGTTCGTGTTTGAAATAGTAGTTGTCCTGAAACTTGCGCCTCAGCTGGGAGGTCAAAGATACGAGTACCGCTAGTGACGGTGCCGGCTTCAAGAAATCCCTGTACGACAATTCGTCCACTACTGTCTTTAACATACGATGCGACCGCAAGCTCATTAGGTTCGGTTATTACTCGGTTTGTCCATCCGTTTACTGGCGTAACGGCAACACGAGGGTAGCGACCGTCTGGTACAAATCGTAGTGTATCGAGCGAAAGCCAGGTCGCGGCAACACCAGTAAGCCCTTGGAGGCTCCCATCTGGTAGTACATCAATTCGAGCGGATGCTCCAGCTGAACTTGTTCCGAAAAGGAGGCGATTGGTTGGTCGATATCCATCTGGAAGTTGTGCAAAAGTTTCACCTGAGACAACGGCTGACGCTTTTTTAATCATTCCTTTTGTTAAGACCATGCCGTCTTTCGTCTTTGTGTATTGTGCAGGTGCATGAGGTGAACCGTATTCAACCCAGTCACCCTGCAAGTTAAGGCTTTCCCAAAGCGGGGTCTTGAGGGTAGATGTGCTGTATGCAGAAGCGGTTCCTGTGGGACCTATAGATCTTACCTGAACGTTAATTGTGTCTTCGTTCGCATTGGCAGAAATGGTTGCGGTACGAGTGTTTTGATTAGTGAATACATTTACCCAACCTCCACCGTTAATATTGTAGTCAATAGTATATCCAGTTGCACCGGTAACGGTCGGCCAAGTAAACGTCGCACTTGCACCAGGTGCGGTACGTGCTGATACTGTTGGGGCGACTGGCGCACCTTGGGCAGTAATGATGCCCACACTTGATGCATTGGTATCAAGTCGTGACACGCGCAAGCTTGCGGAACGTGTAACTTCGCGACCGCCCGCAGATTGACTCGCATTGACTGAAACCGAGACAGTCGTTGCTGCTTGGAGTGCTGTACCGCGAACGTTAGGGTCGGTAGATCCTGTTGCCGGTATATTGATCATCTTGGCGTTTTCACCGTTGTAATACTGCAGGAAGAAATTTTCTTTAGTCACACCGTCAACAAGTCGGATGTCATTTGTTTTACAGAATCCGGCTGAACCTTGTGTGTCTATTGTTGTCGGTGCACAACTTGGGATTTGCCAAGGTGTTGAACAGACAGTGTTCGTCGTGTCGTTGTAATTTCTTGGCATAACGGTGCGTCGCCAAAGTGTACTATCTTTTACGAAGTAGATGATGTTATAGGTGAGTGGCGTGTTGTTTGAGATGCTCGTTGAGCCACACGCATTGGGCTGGTTTTTTAAATAAATATACGAATTAGCTGTATTTGAGGGGTTACTCGTTGTCGCAACCATATTCAAGATGAGCATTGGGCCATCATCTGAAACATTGTAGAATTTAGCAGCTGCGTTATCGAATCCTTGGTATCTATGCCCTGAAGTATTGCTTCCTGTAACGTCTTCAGGTGCAGTAAGGACGACGCTGTTAACTGATAAAAACGAAGCACTTTGTTTGACGTCTTGCTCAACACGGTTCAGTGCATCCTGGACATTATAGGCAAGTGTATTTGACGCACGTGATGCGAGCACTTCACCAGTCATGCTGATGATAACGGTCAGAAAGGCACCAATCGCTAAAATGACGATAGGAGCAACGACGAGCATCTCTACTAGTGTAAAACCGCGAACATCCTTTGGCGTAAAGCGCATTATTGGGCACCACCTGCATATAGTGTCAGAATCTCGGCTGAAGACAGCGCTCTGCTGTATAAACGCACATCATCAATTGAACCTGTAATCGTGTTTGAGGCGGCGTCCGCACGGTTGCCGATGTTGGTCGAAGCATCAGACGCTGCTGGGTTTGTAGGTGTCATAGAATAGGTTGCCGTCGCAAGTACACCATCAAGGTAAGTAGAAGGCGCACCTGAAGGGCTCAATACGAAGGCGACGTGGTGCCAGCCAACAGTAACGACGCTCGTTGTGACGATCGTACCGACACCGTTATACATGACAAGCAGCTTGTTGCCGGCATTGGTTGGGGCAGTGTTACCTATACCTATACCGAATCCGCTGGTTGTTCCAACGGTGACATAGTATCCAAAGTTTGTAGATGTAGGGCTGTATATCCAGCACGAAATTGTACTATTCTTTGTCGTTAGACCGAAGTTTGAAGCAGTATCGATAATAGATGAACCGCCGTTAAATGAATATGCTCTGTCTGGCTCACCGGCTTGATTAACTGTCGAGGTAACGTCTGTACCAACACCGTTCGGGCTTCCGATCGAATTATTCGTGTCGCCATTTAGTTTCCACCATGCAACAAGACCATTTGTTACGTCGGTTGATGCGCCGGTTGGGGCTGCTGTGTTAGTGTATGTGGCATATTTTACGATTTGCTGAGGGTTATTGTATGCGATGGTTGCTTCAACTTTTGACAGGCTATTAATGGCGTCAGGTAAACAGCTAATCGTGATGGTAATTGTGACGTCAGTCAGCCCATCGACTTTCACAGTGGCGTTTTCTAGTGGCATTGATTCCGTGCAGGGAATAGTTGTTGAAGTGGCTGCGTATTGGCGCATGTGGTCATAGGCGACATTTGCTGCGCGTGATTCTGAACGAGTTTGTCCGCCATCTCGAATCACGACATTAAAGAGTTGATAGCCTGCAATTAAAAAAGCTGCTGCGACAAACAGTGTAATAAGCAGTTCTACTGCTGTGAAGCCGGATTGTTTGTTAGTGGTGCGTATCATTGGTTTTTACTCATCGCTTTGTAGACGATTGACCCGTTATTTGATTCAAGTCGATAGTACAGATTATATTTTCGACATGAGGTGAAACCAGCTGGACACAGCGTTCCATTTGTCGTTATAGGCTGATACACATATTGATCTTTTGTTGGTTGAGGAGTGACTCCTGCTGTTGTCTGTACGGCATTTGTTGCGACGATGAAGCTTTGCGTCGCATTTGTTATACCGGGAGCCCTAAATGATTTCAAATCAATGTCTTGCAAGAAGCTTTGTAGGGCAGCTTCTGAAGTAATCACTTCTGCAGCAGGATAAGTGTTGAGTATTGAGCTTGTACCGTTTCCGGTCTTGTAATAGCGATCGAGCGCATTACCAATCGCTTCGATATCGGCTTTACGTTCTTCGTCGCGAGCATTAGCCTGGGTGGAGCCAACATTCACTACGGCCAATGTCAAAAGAATCCCCATAATTGTGACTGTGATAATCAACTCAACAATCGTAAACCCACGCCGTGTCATACCTATAGCATAAGGGGTTTGGGGTGAATTCGCAAGCTATGAAAGTTCGAGCGGTTCTTGTTGGATTTGAATACGGAATTTGTCGCGAACTGCACCGATAATTTCGTCACGAGCGAGTGCAAGATCGGCGTATCCAGTCGCCGATTCATTAATCAGGACAAGCGCGTTTTTATCGTGGACACGCATGCCGTGTAAGAGTTGGCCTTTAAGTCCTGCTTGTTCAATAAGCCAACCGGTTGGGACTTTCGAAGTGCCGTTGCCCATGTCGAATACTTTCATATCTGGATAGGTTTTTTGAAGTTCAGTTAATTGCCATGTTTCGATAATTGCATTTTTGAAAAAAGATCCGGTGTTTGGCCGTACGGTAGGATCGGGGAGTTTATCTGTACGAATTGCCATGACTGCCTCGCGGACAGTTTGTTGTGTATAAAATGTAATGTTGTGTGCATCGAAATAGGTCTGGAGGGCATCGTAAAAAGGCGGAGAAGGTGCAGTTTTTGATAACTTCAATGTAATGCTCGTGATGACGTAACGTCCTTTTTGATCACCACGGAATATACTGTCACGATAAGCAAATCCGCAGGCGGTATTTTCGAGGACGACCATTGTGTCTGTTTGTGAATCATATGCTTCAAGCGAAACAAGTGTGTCTGCAATTTCCTGGCCATACGCACCGACATTTTGTACAGGTGCAGCGCCAGACGTTCCAGGAATCATTGACATTGCTTCAATGCCCGATAAGTTCAGATCTACTGTTTGCTTTACGACGTTGTCCCAGTTTTCGCCTGCGCCAATTTTAATCGTCGTTGTATTGAGGTCATCTGCGATAACTTCAAAACCAGGAATTCTGATACGAATTACAATACCGTTAAACCCTGCGTCGCTGGCAATGACGTTACTACCGCCCCCCAGAATGAATATCGGGAGGTTTTTAGAACGAGCGTTACGATGCACCGCGATTACTTCGTCGACTGTGCGGACTTCAACCATAAAGCGAGCAGGTCCACCCAATTTCATTGTCGTGTAGTTTTTGAGGGGAATGTTTGTGTGTACTTCCATGTACGTTTTAGTATACCGCGAAAAAGAAAAGTCCTCGCATGTAACGAGGATTTTTCTTGGAGGGCCAGGTGGGACTTGAACCCACGACATTCTGCTTAAGAGGCAGACGCTCTAACCAGCTGAGCTACTGGCCCATATTCATGTACTAAAAACAGTACTAGAGCCTCATTAGTATAATAGATTTTATAGCCACGTCAAGGGGTTTGACCTCTGAGGGCAGGTCATTGTAAATCACTGCCAGTGTGCATATAATCAAGATAGAACACGACACTTAAACGAAAGTTGGATGGAATGGCTCAAAAAGTAACAGTTGATACCCCGGTTGTAGAAGTAAAAGTTCCTAATGCGGCAACGACAGCAGTCTTGCAATGGTTTACCTATTCATTTTGGGGATGGACGATTATCGCAATTGGTTGGCTTGTTTGGGTTGTTGCGCAATTTGCGTTAACTGGTGGCACGTCATCATCTGAACCTGCACTTGTACCAAACAGTGTTGCTGCTGCAGTAATTCTGCTCATCACCGCGCTCGTATGTGATTATTTCTACAGCCGAAGGGAAGTTGAACACAAAACAGGAATTTCTATGGTCCTAATGGTGATTCATGCAGTAATCTTTGGACTGCTAGCTATTGGATCATTAATCATTCTCGCGTTTAGTTTAATTCAACTGGTAGTCGCATCTGGATCAATCGTTTCTGCACAGGCTTGGATCGCAACATCATTGGCGTTATTCGTACTTTACGTACTTACGTTGGTGCGTGTGACCCGACCGTTCATTATAAAAAAAGCACGATTTATTTTCCGGATCTTTGTCGCACTTGTTGTGCTTGGTATGTCGATCGCCGCGATTGTCGGACCAGTTGCTGAAACTGCGCGCACAAAAGACGACCGTGCGGTTGCGGATGTTGTTTCATCATTCAAAACTGTGACACAACGATACGTTAGTGATGAAGGTAAGCTCCCTGCATCTATTGACGAACTTATTGCCGGCGATACATTTGCACGCAGTAGTATCGAAGAGCGTACGCTACGGGATCTTTCGAGCCGTGGATTGATTGAATATAAGGCAAATAGTAAACCTGCCGAGACTGCACCAATTACTTATACGACTTCATTTCCTTCGACGACAACTTCAAAGACAACGTATTACTACGAGCTATGTGCAACATATAAATATGCACAAAA
>Ga0247817_10000954_pt1 | contig 15321 bp, 11 predicted proteins | sample UWRJL212509R1_FD_178010 | JGI IMG/M metagenome (GOLD analysis project Ga0247817, IMG submission 178010) | Plant litter microbial communities from Arlington Agricultural Research Station in Wisconsin, United States - UWRJ-L212-509R-1 | ecosystem: Environmental > Terrestrial > Plant litter >... | reverse complement strand
AATTATAAAACAACTAATATCATACATGCCGCAAAACTGCGAAAGCATTGCACCGGCTTTGCCTTATGAACCGCAGAATGAGCAACGACCTGATTTGGATAATTTGCTCCCCGCAACCGCTTTGCAGCCTTATGATGTGAGGGAAGTTATAAGCCATGTAATTGATGCGGACAGTTTTTTGGAGGTTCATAAAGATTTTGCTGAAAATATAGTTGTGGGTTTTGCACGTTTAGCAGGCAGAAGCATTGGCGTAGTGGCCAATCAGCCCGCGTTTTTGGCGGGCGTGCTAGACAGGCATGCATCGGTTAAAGCCGCGCGCTTTGTACGTTTTTGCGATAGTTTTAACATCCCCTTGCTGGTTTTTGAAGATGTGCCGGGCTTTTTACCGGGTACAGACCAGGAGTGGAACGCAATTATTACCCATGGCGCCAAACTGCTGTATGCATTTTGCGAAGCCACTGTACCACGCGTTACGGTTATTTTACGCAAAGCTTATGGTGGTGCCTATGATGTAATGAACTCCAAACACATTGGCGCTGATATGAACTATGCCTGGCCAACTGCAGAAATAGCCGTGATGGGGGCCAAAGGAGCAGCCGAAATTATTTTTAAACGAGAGATAAACTCAGCAGACGATCCGGAGTCGAAATGGAGAGAAAAAGAAGCCTTATATTCAGAAACGTTTGCCAACCCATACAGGGCGGCGGAGCGTGGTTTTATTGACGAGGTGATTGAACCTGCTGAAACAAGACTTAAATTAATACATGCTTTTAAAATGCTGGAGAACAAGGTGGTAAATAATCCGCGTAAGAAACATGGGAATATCCCGTTATAGAAAATACTACACATAAATTTTAATACATTAACTGAAGTAGAGATAAATGAAAAGAATGAGAATTATTCAAAAATTAGCGCTTGCTGTATGCCTTTCCATCCCCGTGTTTGCATCGGCACAGGAAGCCACGAAGCCGGTATCGGGCTGGCAAAACCTTGATCTGAAAAAAGACGCCGCATTTGGCATCAGCACACAAAAGGCTTACGACGAGTTATTAAAAGACAAAAAACACACCACCGTGTTGATAGCTGTTATTGATGGTGGGGTTGATACCGCGCACGAAGATCTGAGAGATGTACTTTGGATAAACCCAAAAGAGAAGATTGGAGATAAAATAGATAACGATAAAAATGGCTATGCTGATGATGTGCATGGCTGGAGTTTCATCGGATCTGCAAAAGGAAATGTTCACTATGATAATCTGGAGATTACCCGTTTGGTGCGCGACTATAAAAAGAAATTTGCTGCTTTGGATACCACTAAGTTAACCGGAGCCGACGCTAAAGCATTTGCAACGTACACAAAACTAAGAGACGAGGTGAATTTAGACAGAACTAAAGCCGCGCAAACTTTTACAGGGGTAAATAATTTTAAGGTGGCCTTAGATAATATTTTAACGGGTATAGGTAAAAAAGAGCCTTCTGCGGATGAGTTGGTTAAATATCAACCCAAAAACGCGCGGGAAACCAGCGTGCAAAAAACCTTGTTAGCATCGTTAGCCCAGTATAAAACCGTGGGTGCTTTTGTTGAAGCAGAAGTAATGCCGGCCTGGGATCATTACAATGAACAGTTGCAATACCAATACAATATTGATTTTGACCCGCGTGACATTGTTGGCGATAACTATGCCGACAGCAAAGAACGCCTTTATGGCAATACGGATATTACCGGCCCTGATGCAGATCACGGAACACACGTATCGGGCATTATTGGAGCCAACAGAACCAATAACATAGGTATACAGGGCATTGCAGATGATGTGCGCATAATGGGCGTAAGAACCGTACCTAACGGCGACGAACGCGACAAAGACGTTGCTAACGCTATCCGTTATGCTGCTGCAAATGGTGCGCGCGTTATTAATATGAGTTTTGGTAAATCATATTCGTACGATAAAAAAGCGGTTGACGAAGCTGTTAAGTTTGCCATGACCAAAGATGTTTTGATAATACACGCGTCTGGTAATGATAATAATAATACTGAGGTAGAGAATAATTTCCCTAGCCGCGTATACGAAGATAAAAGCGGAACCGCGCAGGCGTGGATAGAAGTTGGAGCATCGGGACCTAAAGACGACCTAACGTTAAAAGCATCTTTCTCTAACTATGGAAAATCCACGGTTGACGTTTTTGCTCCTGGCGTTGATATTAATTCAACCACCCCGGGCTCAAAATATGATCTGCACAGCGGTACAAGTATGGCAGCACCTGTAGTTACTGGTTTAGCAGCGCTTATTCGCTCTTATTACCCTAAACTAACCGCTTTACAGGTTAAAGACATTATTCTAAAATCTGTAGAGAAAGTAACGCATAAGGTAACGCTTAAAGAAGGTAAAGAAAGCCGTGAAGTTAGTTTTGATGAGCTTTGCGCCACAGGCGGTATTGTAAATGCTTACAATGCGCTTAAACTGGCTGCAACTTATAAATAATAAAGGCGTTCAAAAAATAAATTGTCATTCTGAGCGATAGCGAAGAACTATTCTCTTGAGCGCCAGCGAAAAATCTTATACGCTTTGCAAGCCGAGCGCTCAGAATAGCATCTTTTACAAGATTCTTCGCTATCGTTCAGAATGACAAAAAGTATACATATAAGCCCAATAGATCTGCCAATTTTTGTTTCACAACCGGGACAAAAATTGGCAGATTTGTATTTTATTGATAATGAGTTATTTGATGAAGTTTTACAGCTAAATTTCCTGACGAATAAGTTGTCTCACTTTGTTCCGCTCGGTTTTTTAAATAACTTATTTTCAATGTATTAGAAAATGTTGTGTTCCACTTTGTTCCACCTGTTTCACATTCACAAGCGGAACGCCGCCATGTAATAATCATATACCCCACCCTATGCTACAAATAGAACAGATCCGGCAAGAACTCACCTGGCGCTTGCGCCGTGATGTACTATACCCCGATGAACCCTTGCACCAGATGGAGATGGAAGAGGATAACCATGGCTATCATTTCGGCGCTTACAAGGATAACCAGTTGCTGGGTGTAGTGTCTGTATTTATAAAAGGTGCTGATATGCAGTTCCGCAAGTTTGCCGTAGTTCCTGAGGCACAAGGACAAGGTATAGGCGCAGCCCTGCTTAAATACATCACAGACTTTGGCGTTAATGAGAATTGTAACCGCATATGGTGCAACGCACGACTATCGGCCATTGGCTTTTATGCCAAATATGGTTTTAAACAAACCGGCGAAACATTTACCCGTAATGGTTTTGATTACGAGATAATGGATAAGTACCTTAAAAATTAAGAACATTATATGTATGGCTTTGTTATATTTGCTTTCGGCCTTTTTTAAAGGCTAAAAAGCGAATACGATATGTCTAAAAAGAAATCCGAAAAGCAACCTCATGTTGCAGTTGTAAATGATAAATCAATATCCTTTCTTGAACAATATATAAACAATGCTTCCCCCACCGGTTTTGAGTGGAAGGGGCAGCAGCTGTGGTTAGATTATATTAAACCTTACATAGACGAATATTATGTAGACAATTACGGCACTGCTGTAGGCATAATTAATCCCAAGGCGGAGTATAAAGTAGTTATTGAAGCCCACGCTGATGAGATCTCGTGGTTTGTAAACTACATTACCAACGATGGTTTGATCTACGTTATTCGCAATGGCGGGTCAGATCATCAGATAGCACCTTCAAAACGTGTTAATATCCATACGGATAACGGCGTTGTTAAAGCGGTATTTGGCTGGCCCGCTATCCACACCCGCTTAGGTGGTGAAAAGGAAGAGGCCCCATCACTTAAAAATATCTTTCTTGATTGCGGCTGTACCTCAAAGGATGAGGTTGAGAAACTAGGCATCCACGTTGGCTGCGTAATTACTTACGAGGATGAGTTTATGGTACTGAATGACCGATACTACGTTGGCCGTGCCTTAGATAATCGTGTGGGCGGCTTTATGATAGCAGAAGTGGCGCGTATCCTTAAAGAAAACAACATTAAGCTACCGTTTGGCCTCTATATAGTTAACGCCGTTCAGGAAGAAATAGGCTTGCGTGGCGCCGAGATGATAGCCCACCGCATTAAACCTAACGTTGCCATTGTTACCGATGTAACGCATGATACCCAAACCCCTATGATCAGCAAAATAACTCAGGGCGATTTGGCTTGTGGAAGAGGGCCTGTGGTGTCTTACGCTCCGGCTGTTCAAAACAATGTAAACAAGGTGTTGATAGAAACTGCGCAAAAGGCCGGTATCCCATTCCAGCGCCAGGCTTCATCACGCTCAACCGGTACTGATACCGACGCATTCGCCTATTCGAATGATGGTGTACCATCGGCTTTGATATCACTATGCCTTCGTTATATGCATACCACTGTAGAGATGGTGCATAAAGAAGATGTGGATAATGTTATCCGCTTAATTTATGAATCTTTACTGCAAATTAAATCAGGCCAGGATTTTAGGTATATCAAATAAATAATATATTTGTAACAGAATTGGTTTTTTGTTACCAATTCTATAAAAATACTAACCAATTATTACTAAGTTATCGCATTAGCAATGAAACCTACTCTACTTATATTGGCCGCGGGTATGGCCAGCCGCTACGGAAGCATGAAACAAACAGATGGCTTTGGCCCCAACGGCGAAACCATAATTGACTATTCTATATATGACGCCATTAAAGCGGGATTTGGGAAAGTGAGTTTCATTATCCGCGAGGAATTTGCAGATAAGTTTAAATCAATATTTGAACCTAAGCTTAATGGCAGAGTAGAAACAGACTACGTTTTTCAAAGCTTTGATCTGAAACCATTTGGTATTGAAAAAGAAATTGAACGTGCTAAACCTTGGGGTACAGCTCACGCGGTGTTAGCTGCGCGCAACCAGGTTAAAGAGCCTTTTTGTGTTATAAACGCCGATGATTATTACGGTTACGATGCCTTTGAGAAAATGGTTAAGTTTTTAACCACTGAAGTTTCTGATACACAATATTCGTTAATGGGTTATCAGATAGATAAAACGCTGTCAGAAAATGGTTCGGTATCTCGTGGCGTTTGCGAGGTGGACGAGAAAGGTAATATGACCGGAGTTAACGAACGTACCGAAGTTTACTTTAAAGAAGATGGTAGTGTTGCCTATAAAGACGCAACAGGCGAGCATCCCTTGCCTAATGATAAGCCGGTATCTATGAATTTTTGGGGATTTACCCCGGCGGTATTTGATCAAAGCCTCTCTATGTTCCAACAATTTGTTGAGGCTAATGCCGCAAACCCTAAAGCGGAGTTTTTCATCCCGCTTGTTGCTGATGAGTTAATTAAAAGTGGGCAAGCGGCATTTAAAGTTATTCCAACTCCATCAAAATGGTTTGGTGTAACTTACAAAGAAGATAAAGAAATTGTACAAGCATCTATATCTGCCTTAGTTGAAAACGGGACCTACCCTGCTAATTTGTGGGATTAATTCTAACTGATAAAAACGAAAGCCGTTTTCAATTGAGGGCGGCTTTTTTGTTATATGGGATTTTACTTTAGAGTGTAGTTGGATTAGGGGGGGTGCTATCAATGATCTCACATTTACCCAAACTAAAAAACCCTATAACGGTTGATTTAGTATGCAGGTAGAACTATTGGGAAATATTGAAAACGCCGAAATTCAAAACGGTACGCTAGTAATCAACACCACTGTTGCAAAAGCCAGGGTAATGATCTACAGTGATACCATTATTCGTGTTTGCATAACCCGGATAGATAAACAGCCCGATGAATCGTTAGCCGTTATCAGAGATCCGCAGGAAAATATAACTTACCAGGACTTTGATGATACCATAGAGGTTAATACCTCTGCTATAAAGTTGGTGATCAATAAAAAGCCTTTGCGGTTTAATTTTTTTACGGCCGATGGTAAACCTCTTGGTGGTGACGACAAGCGCTTTGGTACCGCGCTGGATGGTGATAAAGTAATGAACTACCGCCATCTACATCCTAATGAGAAGTTTCTGGGCCTTGGGGAAAAAACAGGCAATCTAAATCGCAGGGGGTTGCATTATGTCAACTGGAATACAGATGCAGCGGTGCACACCATAAACGATGATCCGCTGTATAAAACTATTCCTTTCTACATTGGCTTGCACAGCGGCGTTTGCTACGGATTGTTTTTTGATAACCACCACAAAAGCTATTTTGATTTTGGCGCCAGTACCGATGAGCAATTCACCTGGTTTGGCGCAGATGGTGGCGATATGGATTATTATTTCTTCGGAGCGCAAACCATAGCTGGTATTCTTAAAGATTATACCTGGCTAACTGGTCGCATGGAGATGCCGCCGCTATGGAGTCTAGGCTATCAGCAATGTAGGTGGAGCTATATGAGTGCCGATGAAGTGTTGGGTATAGCCCATAAATTTCGCGAACATCAAATTCCTGCCGATGCCATCTATTGTGATATAGATTACATGGACGATTTCAAGATCTTTACCTGGAATAAACAAAGCTTTCCTGACCCGAAAGGGATGATAGATCAGCTAAAAGCAATTAACTTTAAACTGGTAACTATTGTTGACCCGGGCATAAAAATAGAAAAGGGTTACAAGGAATACGACGAAGGCATTGCCAAAGGTTACTTTGCCACCTATCCCAACGGCCAACTGTACACGGGGAGCGTTTGGGCAGGCCGCAGCCACTTCCCCAACTTTTTTAATGAAGAAGTGCGCCAGTGGTGGGGTAATGCCTTTGCCGCGCTTACAGATGAAGGCGTTGAGGGTTTTTGGAACGACATGAATGAACCCGCCGCCTGGGGCCAGAATATACCGCCGATAGTAAAGTTTGGCGATAGATATATGCCCGAAGTGCGCAACGCTTACGGCATGCAAATGGCACGTGCAACACAGGCTGGTACAAAAAAGATATTGAACAATAAACGACCATTTGTTTTAACGCGTGCTGCCTATGCTGGCACGCAACGTTATTCTGCCATATGGACAGGCGATAACTCTGCCAGCGATAAACACATGCTTTTTGGCCAACGTTTGGTTAATAGCCTGGGCCTGGGTGGATTTTCGTTTATTGGGGTTGATATTGGCGGCTTTATGGGTAATCCTACGCCAGAACTGATGGTGCGTTGGAATTCATTAGGGGTTTACACGCCCATGTTTCGTAATCACGCAGCACAGGGAATGAGCATGCGCGAACCATGGGAGTGGGGTGAAGAAAATGAAAACATTATCCGCAAGGGTATAGAGCAACGTTATAAACTACTGCCTTACATTTACGCAGGCTTTTATCAATCAACGCAAACGGGTATGCCATTGAGCCGTACACTGGCTATTGATTACACATGGGATGATAATGTATATGATGAGCGTTTTCAAAATCAATTCTTGTTTGGTGATTCCTTACTGGTAGCCCCGGTAATAAGCACTGAGCTTACAGCCGATGTTTACCTGCCCGCTGGTGAATGGTACCGCTTTAGTACAGGTGAGTATTTTGAAGGCGGCCAGATAGTGAATGTTCCTGCTCCGTTAAATGATCTGCCGGTGTTTGTTAAAGCAGGGGCCATTATTCCGATGCAAAGTTTAGTACAAAGCACAGCTGATGATAACGATGGTATTTTATATGTGCACGTTTGGAATGGCGCTAATACTACCGAATTTGTTAACTATGAGGATGATGGAATAACCTATAATAATGAAAGAGGAGAATATTATAAAAGGGTAATTCGTTTTGAACCGCAGGATAGGAGGGTGATCTTATCGGCAGTTGAAGGCCGTTATCAATCTAAATACAAAAAAATACAATTGGTGATACATGGATTTGAGGATGCACAAAATGATGAACAGGATAATAGCGTTAGTACGATAGAATTTAACTATTGAGGTGGTGTTATAAGAAGGTAAGATGTGCTTTTGCCATTTGCACCTTTTTCCTTATCTTAATGGCATTATTGCCATGAAACAACAGGATCACCTTTTAGACCAGCACGACCCCGAGCGGAGGGATTTTCAGATAGAGCGCCTTATTCTCTTTACCGACGCGGTATTCGCTATTGCCATAACCTTATTAATAATTGAGATCAAAGCTCCCGAAGTTCATCATAAAGGCCCTCGCGAGCAGATTATCGATCTGATAAACATGACACCGAAATTCATCGGTTTTATGATGAGTTTCGGCGTGATAGCTATTTACTGGCGCAGCCATCACCGCATATTTGGCTTTGTAACCAATTTTACCGAAAAACTGATATGGATGAATATGCTGTTTTTGTTTACAGTAGTATTGATGCCATTTTCGTCGGCATATTTTAGCGAAAATCAAACTGCATCTGTTCCGTTTATATTTTATAATGCTAACGTTATTATTATGGCATTAATTAATTACAAAATAATTAATTACGTGTTCAACTCCACTAACAATATTGCAGCTCACTTCCCATCCGCGCAGTTTTTGCATTTATTTAAAATGCGTGCTATGGCCATACCATTATTTTTTTTCTGCTGCTTGTTAATCCCGATAATTTGGGGAGAGCCGGTCACTATTTTTGGAGCCCCATTCCCTGTTGTTTACTGCCTGATATGGCCAATGATGTATTTCCTAAACCGTTACAACAAGCGCAAGTTTGAAGCAAAATCTGCAACCGCCAAAACTGCTACCACAGAGTAATCATCGTAAAATATACATAAACAAAAAGCCCTCTCTGTTGCTCAGAGGGGGCTTTAATATATATTGAGTTTACTTATTGTAGCTTATTTCACTTCTTCAAAGTCAACATCAGTAACATCATCCGCTGCACCTTGAGCGCCACCAGCGTTACCGCTTGGTTGGCCGCCTTCAGCACCCGGTTGTTGTCCGGCTTCGGCAGAAGCTTTGTACATATCCTCAGAAGCTGCGGTCCATGCTGTGTTTAACTCGTTTTGTGCTACTTCAATATCAGCTAAGTTTTTAGAAGCATAAGCAGCTTTCAATTTGGTTAAGCCTTCTTCTATTGCTCCTTTTTTATCAGCAGGTATTTTATCACCATACTCTTTCAACTGTTTTTCTGTTGAGAAGATCAAAGCATCAGCGCCGTTCAGTTTTTCAACTTCTTCTTTGGCAGCTTTGTCAGCATCAGCATTAGCCTCAGCTTCGTCTTTCATCTTTTTGATCTCAGCATCAGTTAAGCCAGAAGAAGCCTCAATACGGATCTTTTGCTCTTTACCGGTAGCTTTATCTTTTGCAGATACGTGCAATATACCGTTAGCGTCAATGTCAAAGGTTACTTCAACCTGAGGCACACCACGCGGCGCTGGCGGAATACCATCTAAGTGGAAACGACCTATAGTGCGGTTAGCAGATGCCATTGGGCGCTCACCTTGCAAAATGTGGATCTCAACAGATGGCTGACTATCTGATGCGGTAGAGAACACTTCCGATTTTTTGGTCGGGATGGTAGTGTTTGATTCTATCAGTTTTGTCATTACACCACCCATTGTTTCGATACCTAAAGAAAGCGGGGTAACGTCTAACAGTAATACGTCTTTAACCTCGCCTGTTAATACACCACCTTGAATAGCTGCACCAATAGCAACAACTTCATCAGGGTTAACACCTTTTGAAGGAGATTTACCGAAGAATTTTTGTACAGCATCTTGTATAGCAGGTATGCGAGTTGAACCACCTACCAATATAACTTCGTCAATATCGCTTGTGCTGTAACCTGCATTTTTCAACGCGGTTCTGCAAGGCTCAATAGTACGTTTTATCAAACTATCAGCCAGTTGCTCAAATTTAGCACGGGTTAAAGTTTTAACCAAGTGTTTTGGTACACCGTCGCCAGCGCTAATGTATGGCAGGTTAATTTCTGTTTGAGTTGAGCTTGATAACTCAATTTTAGCTTTCTCTGCAGATTCTTTTAAGCGTTGTAAAGCCATTGGGTCTTTACGCAGGTCAATACCCTCGTCGCTTTTAAATTCATCGGCCATCCAGTCAATAATAACCTGGTCAAAGTCATCACCACCTAAGTGAGTATCACCATCGGTTGATTTTACTTCGAAAACGCCATCGCCTAACTCCAGTACAGATACGTCATGCGTACCACCACCGCAGTCAAACACAGCAATTTTCATGTCTTTGTGCGCTTTGTCTAAGCCGTAAGCCAAAGCAGCAGCGGTAGGCTCGTTAATAATACGACGAACTTTTAAGCCTGCAATTTCACCGGCCTCTTTAGTAGCCTGGCGTTGCGCATCGTTAAAGTAAGCAGGTACGGTAATAACCGCTTCAGTAACTTCGTGACCTAAAAAGTCTTCAGCAGTTTTTTTCATTTTCTGCAAAATCATTGCAGAAAGTTCTTGCGGCGTGTATTTACGGTCGCCAATTTCAACACGTGGTGTGTTGTTGTCGCCTTTTACTACGCTGTAAGGCACGCGCTCAGCTTCTTTAGTAACCTCGTTAAACTGGTTACCCATGAAGCGTTTAATAGATGAAATAGTTTTTGTAGGATTAGTAATAGCCTGACGTTTTGCAGGATCACCTACCTTACGCTCGCCATTGTCGATAAAAGCTACTACTGACGGCGTAGTACGTTTACCCTCGCTGTTAGCTATAACTACGGGTTCGTTACCCTCCATTACGGCCACACAAGAGTTTGTTGTTCCTAAGTCGATTCCGATTATTTTAGACATATGATTATTGTTTCTTTACTTGATTGTTTTACCTAATACCTGCTTATTAACAAGGGTTGTGCCAAATTAGGTTTGTCAGTTTTTTGCGTGCTGAGTACCGCATGGCGGATGACGAGGTGGATTATTTGGTCAGAAATTGGATGAAAACGGTGACAGGTTGGCAGGATTATAAATTAGGTGATTGGTGACTAATTAGCATTCTACGCGTTCTATTTATAGATAAGATTTGATATATCTAATACCATTTTAATATCTTTATCTCAACAAAAACCTACCAAAAACCATTATTTAGAAAATCAAATTAAAAATTCTATGTCTGAGCATATGCACGATACCAGTCACATTACATACGAGAGCCTTTTAGAAGGAAACCAAAAGTTTATTGAAAAATCGCTGGCACTTGATCCGGAGTATTTTGAGAAACTTGCCAACGGGCAAAAGCCCCCAATTTTATGGATTGGCTGTGCCGATAGTCGTGTTCCTGCAAATCAAATAACCAATACTGCCCCCGGTGAGATCTTTGTGCACCGCAACATAGCCAATATGGTTATTCATACCGATATGAACATGTTGAGCGTGCTGGATTATGCCGTAAACGTGTTAAAGGTTAAGCATGTAATTGTTACCGGCCATTACGGCTGCGGAGGCGTTATAGCTGCCATGAGCAACAAAGAGTTTGGCCTGATTGATAACTGGCTGCGCCATATAAAGGATGTTTACCGTATATACGCCGAGCAATTGGATAGAATTTCTGACGAGCACGAGCGCACCAATCGCCTGGTTGAACTGAACGTTATCGAAAACGTTTATAATCTATGCAAAACTTCTATTGTTCAAAATGCATGGTCTATGGGGCAGGAATTAGCCGTACATGGTTGGGTTTACAGCATCGAAACCGGAAAAATTAAAGATATGGGCGTTAGTACCCGCAATAACGAGAATATGGACGAGGTGTTTAGGTTTCAATAGGTTAATGGTTGATAGATCATAGTTCATGGCAGATTCTGCAATATGAACTATGATCCATCAACTATCAACTTCTTCCTATCCTAAGAACGGGTACCTGTAATCCTTCGGCGGATCAAAAGTTTCTTTAATTGTTCTTGGCGATACCCAGCGCAGCAGGTTGATCATGCTGCCTGCCTTGTCGTTTGTGCCGGAGCCGCGGGCGCCGCCGAACGGCTGCTGCCCCACAACTGCCCCGGTTGGTTTGTCGTTTATGTAGAAGTTACCGGCAGCATTGCGTAAATGGTAAGTAGCCTTGTCAATGGCATACCTATCCTGCGATATAATGCTTCCGGTAAGTGCATAAACTGATGTCTTATCCACTATGTCCAATATCTCGTCAAATTTGTCATCCTCGTAAACGTAAACTGTCAATACCGGCCCGAACAATTCGGTACACATGGTTACGTAAAACGGATCGTTTACTTTTAGCACGGTAGGCTCAATAAACCAACCTTTGCTTTTATCGTAACCACCACCTGCCACCACTTCTACTTCACTGTCAACTTTGGCGGCATCAATGTATTTAGCCAGTTTGTCAAAAGATACTTCGGTAATAACCGCGTTTACAAAATTGCCGAAATCCTCAACTGGTCCCATTTTAATGGTGGCCAGATCACGCTGCATTAACTCTTTAACTTTTGGCCAAAGCGATGCCGGAATATATGCCCTTGACGCTGCCGAACATTTCTGCCCCTGGTACTCAAAAGCTCCGCGAACCAAAGCTGTGCTTACCACATCAGCATTAGCGCTTGGGTGAGCCAGCACAAAGTCTTTACCACCGGTTTCGCCTACAATGCGCGGGTAGCTTCTGTATTTATGAATATTGTTGCCTATTGTTTGCCAAATGGTTTGAAAAACCGGTGTTGAGCCAGTAAAGTGTATCCCCGCAAAATCAGGATGATTAAATATTACATCACCTGCTACGGGGCCATCCACATAAATTAAGTTAATAACACCCGGAGGTACGCCCGCTTCGCGGAAAACCTGCATCAGCACGTTGGCGGCGTAAATTTGTGTATAAGCTGGTTTCCATACCACCACGTTGCCCATGATAGCTGCAGATGTGGGCAGGTTGCCCGCAATTGCTGTAAAATTGAATGGCGTAAGGGCGAATACAAAACCTTCTAGCGGGCGCTGCTCTACGCGGTTCCAAATGCCTTTTGGTGATATAGGGGGCTGCTGTTGATAGATCTCTGTCATGTAATGCACATTAAAGCGCAAAAAGTCTATCATTTCGCAGGCCGCGTCTATTTCGGCCTGATAAGCGTTTTTTGATTGCCCCAACATGGTAGCGGCATTTATCTTCATACGGTAAGGGCCGGCCAGCAGTTCTGCTGCCTTTAAAAATATGGCGGCACGTTGCTCCCATGGCAGGCGTTCCCAATCAGCCTTAGCAGCCAAAGCAGCAGCAATGGCATCTTTTACAGTGCCTTCGTCTCCTTCAGAAAAAGTAGCTAATAGGTGTTGATGATTGTGCGGGGGGCGTATTTCTAATTTAGTACTTGTTGTTACTTCCTTATCGCCGATATACATTGGGATGTCTATCTGTTTGGCGCGGGCCTCCTCAAGTGCAAGCTTAAGTGCGGCTCGTTCGGCGCTTCCGGCAGCATAATTCAATACCGGTTCATTGTGCGGTGTGGGCACATTGAAAAATCCTTTGAGCATAGTAGTATTCAGTTAATGGAGATCAAATGTAACAATAATACTTCGTAAGTGGCAAAGTCGGCTAGTCGGGAGGGTGTAAAATTTTGTTTCTGCTTACAGATCAGCAATCAGCAGATTTTCAGCTAAAAACAGCTTTGATTTATGCTTACGTTGTAGTATTTTTAATAACCGATATTTTATCCAATCATGATCATAGAAAACAATCCGTCGCAACTTTACTCATTGCTGCAATCAATAGGCGCGATAGTTTGGAGTGCCGACCTGGATATGCAAAGGTTCTTTTTTATTGACGATCAGGTAAAAACAGTTTTAGGCTTCAGTCCGGATGAGTGGCTGCAATTGCCCGGCTTTTGGCAATCAAGAATACATCCTGATGGCCGCGACATTATTGAAAAGTACGGCGCGTTAAACAAGGACACTACAACCAGCCAGGTTTTTGAATACCGAATGGTAGCTGCGGACAGCGCCGTAGTATGGGTAAGGGATACGGTATCGGTAATTTATAACAAAGAGGATGGATACCGTTTATGCGGCGTGATGCTTGACGTAAGCGTTACCGAACGTTTACATGCGATAGAGCATCTGGAGCGTAATATACTTCGCCTAAATTCAGACCTGTCCGTATCGCTAACTGATGTATTGATGGCCTACCTAAAAGGTCTGGAAGAGTTGTTTCCGCAAATGAGTTGTTCTATTCATCGCATTAGTAATGAACGGTTAACCGGGGGGATGGCACCATCTCTACCAGCAGCTTATATGGAAGCAATTGCGGGTATTGCTATTGGCAAGGGCGTAGGCTCATGCGGAGCAGCGGCTAAATTAAAACAGCAGGTTATTGTGAGCGACATAGCTATGGACGTACGGTGGGAGAAATACAAAACAATTGCCCAAGCTTACCATCTTGCAGCGTGTTGGGCCAACCCTGTTATTAATGGCGATGGCGACGTTGTAGCAGTATTAGGTATGTATTACAACCAACCCAAAAGCCCCGGCCGGGAGGAGCTGAATGCCATGGAAAAGGCTACCGCCTTGCTGCGCATAATTTTAGAGAACAGGCAGCAAACCGAAACCATCCGCGATGCGAATTTGCTGATGCTGCAAAGCCAGGAGCTGGCCCATTTTGGCAACTGGCGATGGGATATAGTAAACGATGTGGTAAGCTGGTCGCCGGCGTTATATGCTATTTACGGGTTAGATCAGCATAATTTTAAAGCCACTTTTGCAGGCTACCTGGAGCGTTTGCATCCTGACGATCACGACAATATATACCGTATAATTAAGCAGGTTTTAGACACAGGCGTAGGCGCCGAGTTTGAAGAGCGCGTTTTCAGGCCTGATGGCAGCTTGCGCTACCTCCGATCATGGGCCAAGTTGAAATCAGACGAGAATGGTAAGCCGTTGGCTATGATAGGTGCCTGTTTGGATATTACCGAGAAAGTTTTGTATGCCAATGCGGTTGAACACCAGAGCAGGCAGTTGCTTGATATTGCCTGGCTGCAATCACATGCTATAAGATCGCCATTGGTAAGGGTAATGGGACTGGCGGACTTGCTTTGTAATAGCAAAAACACCAGCGAAGAACATAATAAACTCCTTACTTACCTAATGACCTCCGCGCGCGAACTGGACGAGCAGGTAAGGCTTATCTCTTACAAAACGGAAGCGGCAGGGTAGGGTACTACTTAATCTTTCTGGTTTTTTCTACAAGTTCCTTTTTGGTAACAATGGAATCTTTGCTGAAAGTGAGCACCAGGCTTTTGGTATAAATAGGGTTGTTTTTAGGATTATACTCGGCACCAGTATCCTCTATCTGGTAGGAATATTTAAAGTTAGTGGTATCTCTATACTGCGGGCTGCCTAAAAGCTGGATAACCTGGTAATGGTTAAGGCCTACAATTTTTTGATTGGCTAACAGATCATCCAATATCGTTTTTCTGGAAGGGTAAGTAAGCCCATCGGTATAGCTCCACATC
>Ga0247817_10000953_pt1 | contig 15324 bp, 9 predicted proteins | sample UWRJL212509R1_FD_178010 | JGI IMG/M metagenome (GOLD analysis project Ga0247817, IMG submission 178010) | Plant litter microbial communities from Arlington Agricultural Research Station in Wisconsin, United States - UWRJ-L212-509R-1 | ecosystem: Environmental > Terrestrial > Plant litter >... | reverse complement strand
GCCGTTCACCGGATCGAGCATCCAGCCCATCTGCGGCAAGCCATCCACCACCAGCGCCACCATCACGCCGAATGGCGCGCGGCCTTCGGAAAAGTTGCGCGTGCCGTCGAGCGGATCGATCAGCCAAACCACCCCGTCGCCCGCGTTATCGAGCAGCGCGGGGTCTGCCGCAGCGGCTTCCTCGCCGATCATCCGCGCCGCTGGAAGCAGCGCGGCCAGCCCATCGGTGAGCCGCCGTTCTGCTTCCAGATCAACGCAGGTGACGACTTCACCGGGGCTTTTCTCGGCGATTTCGCCTGCGCGAAGATCGCGGAAACGCGGCATCACCACCTCTGCGGCAACCTTGCGCATCAGCGCCGCAACCTGTTCGCGCAAAGCCATCGGGGTCAGGCCGCCAGGCTAGCGAGCGGCGCGGCGGGCACTTCGCGCCGCTGCTGCATCATCGCGATACGCGGTGCATCTTCCTCTGCAATTCCAGAGTAGTAGGCGCGCTTGTTCTCGAGCCATGCGAGCTCGAACGCGACGGCGTTGGCAATCCCGTCGGCAAAACGAGCGGAATGCGCCATCGCACCATCGAACACCACCTTGCGTGTTTCAAACCGGTCGAGCCGGATATGACGGAGCGCACGCAGAGCTTCGCCCGCTTCTGCCGACACTCCGCCGCCGACCACGAGTTCGAGATCGTGCTGCGCGCAGGCCAGCGCCGTGCGCAGAACAGCTTCGGTAACTTCCGGGCCATTGATCTGCGCGCGGGTCATCCCGGCAGACAGGGTGAAATCCACCCGGCCAAACACTATCCCGTCGACCTTTTGCTTGGCGATCGGCAGCATCGTCTCGAGATTGGCGAGCGCGGTAACTGTTTCGAGATTGTACAGGAATGTCGTCGAACCCGCTTCCGCGCCCCAAACCTTATCCTTGGCATCCGCGAATTTGCTGAGTGAGTAAGGCGTCTCAACCATCGGCGCGATAATGTAGCTGGCACCATATAGCCGCGCCGCCAGCATATCGCTCACCGCTTCGCAGCCGCCGATCTTCAGCGCCACGTCCAGCCCTGCGCGCCATGTGAGTTCGAGCAGGCGAAGCAATTCGTCGGGCCGCGTTCCTTCGGCTTCGAATTCGGCCTTCACCGCAACAACTCCGAATTCGTCGCGGCCGCGTCGTAGCATATCTAGCATCGATCGTTCTTGCGCATTCATCTTCCGGCTCCCGCTTACGTCTAGGGTCTTCAGTATGTGTCTCTGTTGGGAAAGACGGCGCGCCCGCGCCTGATCCGCAGCCAGAAATTGCGCCGAAAAAAATTTTTATGCGGAGCTTGCGGATCGTGCTCGGCGGCTCCGTCTTTAATGCGATGAGCCTTCGCCTCGGCCTTTTGCTGTCTGCCGCTACCTATGTGCTTTTGCAGGGTGATCTTGCGCGTGCGCAGTCCCTGCCAAGTGGCGCAGACGGCGTGTTCCGCGCGGCGATGCTGGAATGGACCGCCGAGGCTCAGGCCAGCGCGCCCGTCCCCGCAGCAACGGTTCGGACGAGCACCGCTCCGGCTGCGATACCCCTGCTCAGTTCACGCTTCGGCGACCGGCGGCACCCGATTGGCGGACGCTTGCGGCACCACGCGGGCATCGACATACCCGGCGCAGTAGGCACCGCCGTGCTGGCAGTGGCACCGGGGGAAGTGCGGCGTGCGGGTTGGGCGGGCGGATACGGCATCATGGTCGAGATCGTTCACCCGAATGGCCTGACCACCCGCTACGCGCATCTGTCGCAAGCGCTCGCCCCGGTTGGCGCGCAGGTTACGCGCGGGCAGGCGATTGGCGCTATGGGATCGACCGGGCATTCCACTGGCAGCCACCTGCATTTCGAAGTGCGGCGCGGAGGGTCAGCGCTCGACCCGCTCGATTTCTTCGCCGCGCCGCAGATGGCAGAGCAACCGCATTCCGTCCCGCTCGAGCCGATGACCGTTCATCGCTCCGACTTTTCACGGGCGCGCGATCTTGCGCAAAGCAAACGTTGACCTTGTCTGGGGAGCCGATCAGCGACGTGAACGAAAATGTATCCGGGGACGGGCCGCATTTTGGTGTATCGGGCGGCGAAACCGCAAGAGCCCTGCCCTGCATGAACGCTGATCAGACACCTAGCGGCCTTCAAGCGGTCGCTCTCCACGAGCGGCCCCGGTTGCTCCGCTTTCTCGTGGCGCGCGGCGCGGGGGAGGATGCGGAGGATCTGTTTCAGGAATTGTGGCAGCGGGTCGCGCGCACTGCGGCCGAGCCAGTCGCCGATCCGGTCAGCTACCTGTTCCGCTGCGCCGAAAACCTGATGCGCGATGTACGCCGTTCCGCCGTCAGCCGCGAACGGCGTCAGTTCGAATGGCACGAGGCGGGCGACAATGATGCCGAATATCCGCTTGGCGAACGCGTGCTGATAGCCCGCGAGCGTTTGCAACAAGTGGATGCGGCGCTCGAGGCGCTCGGACCGCGCGTGGCGCAGGTGTTCCGGGCGTACCGCATCGAAGGGCGCAGTCAGGCGTTGATAGCGCGTGAACACGGGGTCAGCCTCAGTTCGATCGAAAAGGATTTGCAGAAGGCGTATCGGGCCCTCGCGCAGTTGAAGGCGAAGTTCCTTGCGGAATAGTAACGGTGGTTCCGTCATAGATCCGGGTGGGCACCCGTCAGGGGAGAGTACACAGGCAATGGATACGGCCCGACTTTGGGTTCTGCGCGTGAACGAGGCGGATTTTTCCGGCTGGGACGCGTTTACCCAGTGGCTGGAGGAGGATCCCGGCCATCTAGCCTTGTACGAGGCTGCGCTGGCAGAGGATGCTTTTGCTCGCGACATCGCCGCGGCCATGCCCGCCGTCCTTCCCTTCACTCCCCGCAAACCAAGCGTATGGCGCTATGCCGTGCCCGGCGCGATGGCAGCGTCGTTGACCGGAGTGGTGCTATGGTTCGGCGTGCTAAGCGGCGCGGGCATCACCGAAATTACCACCGGCCCGGGTGAAATGCGCGACATTACGCTAGCCGACGGCACGCAGATCGCGTTGAACGGCAACAGCCGGATCACCTATGACGCCGATGAACCGCGCATGGTCACGCTAGCGGCAGGCGAAGCGCTGTTCGAGGTGGAGCATGACGACGCCAACCCGTTCGTGGTGATGGTCGGCCAAACGCGGTTGGTTGATGCAGGCACGATCTTCAACGTCACCAGCGATGGCGGCGCGATCGAAGTGGGCGTGGCCGAAGGCGCGGTGATCTATTACGCGGCTGGCGCGGAAATTACGCTCAATCCAGGCGACCGGCTGACGCGCCCCTCTGCTGACGCGCCCGCGCAGGTGCAGCGCGCCGATACAGCCGCGATGGGCAGTTGGCGCGACGGCTTGTTGCAGTACGACAATGCTCCGCTGTCGGATGTTGCCCGCGATCTGTCGCGCGCATTGGGCAAGCCGGTACGTGCAGTCGGCGGAGCGCAGCAGATGCGCTATACCGGCACGCTGTCAGCCACCGGTTCGCAACAGGCAGTGCTGGAAGCGGCCAGCGCCCTGCTCGGCGTCAGGCTTACAGAAACCAGCGATCATTGGGAGATGACACCAGCAAATGCGCCTTCGCCCTAGCCTGATCGGATTGCTGGCAGTGCTTGTAACGCCCCCCGCTCTCGCACGCGACGAGCGGCACGACGTTGCTGTGTCTGCAACCCGGCTGGATGCAGCGGTGCGCGCGCTGGGACGGCAGACACAAACCAGCATCGGTTTTCGTGACCGGCGGCTAGCCGCGTTGCGGGTGCGCGCGGTGGACGGTGATATGACTGCGGTCGAGGCACTTTCGCACATGCTGGCCGGATCGGGCGCCCGCGCGCGGCAGGTGGCTTCGGGTAGCTTCCTGATCGAAGCCGCGCCAATCCCCGCCCCGCCCCGCCCAACGCATTCTGCCTCCCCAGTGCCGTTGCCAGCCCCTCCGGTGCTCCCGCCGCTTGAGCCGGTCGAGATCATCGTCACCGCCACCAAGCGCGATGTCCCGCTCAGCGCGTATCCGGGGATGGTACACGTGATCGAAGGCGACGACGTATCGACTGCCAGCGGGCGGCGCGGCACCGATGCTCTTGATGCGACCGGGGCCAGTGTCGTCTCCACCCACCTGGGGCCGGGCCGTAACAAGCTGTTTATTCGCGGGATTGCCGATTCCAGCTTCGTTGGCCCAACCCAGTCCACCGTCGGGCAATATTGGGGCAATAGCCGCATAACCTATGCCACGCCCGACCCTAGTTTGCGGCTGTACGATGTCGGGCGGATCGAGATTTTGGAAGGCCCGCAAGGCACGCTTTACGGGGCAGGCTCGCTCGGCGGCGTGATGCGCGTAGTGCCGCGCGAACCGCGGATGGATGAATTGTCCGGCACAGTGTGGGCCGGGGCGGAAGCGGTCGCGCACGGCCAGCCAGGCTTTGACGGCGGTGCGGTGCTGAATGTGCCGCTGGTGGAAGATCGGCTGGCGCTGCGCGCGGTCGCCTTCGGTTCCGCCGAAAACGGGTATATCGACGATGTCGGGCGCGGTCTTGCCGATGTGAACGATGTCGATGCCTACGGCGGCCGGTTGTCCTTGCGGTATGCCGACGAGGACGGGCTGATCATCGACGGATCGCTGGTCGGCCAGCGGATCGACGGCGCGGATAGCCAGTATGCCGAACGCCAATTCGGCGAACTGCACCGATCGAGCGGAGCCGCACAACCGTTCCGCAACGACTTCCTGCTCGGCGATGTGGTGGTGCGCAAAAGTTGGGACGATCTCGAACTCACCGCGTCGCTCGGTGTCGCCGACCAATATGTGTTCGAGCGGTTCGAAGGGGCGGCGCTGTCCGATCCCGCAGACTCGCGTGTCCAACCGGTACTTGGCGGGCCGCAGGCTATTTTCACGCAGGCCAATCGCGGGCGGATGTATACCGGCGAGCTTCGGCTCGCGCGTAATCAGCCCGGCGGCACCGGCTGGCTGATCGCGGCAAGCGCGCTCAGCAACCGTGCCAGCGTGGAGCGGCGCATGGAGCTTGGGCCAGACCTCGGCGAGCCGCTGACCGGGGTGGAAAACAGCGTTGAAGAGGCGACCATTTACGGTGAGATCAGTGTCCCGCTGACCGCCACGCTGCATACCACGCTGGGCGGACGGGCAACGGTGTCGCGCCTTTCGGGCAGCGCCGTCACCCCGGTCCTGCCCAGTATGGTATTCGCCAACGATCCGGGTGCCGACAACAGCCGCACAGAAACCGAACTGCTTCCCTCCGCCGCGCTCGCATGGCAGCCCAATGCCAACTGGACGGTTTTTGCCCGCTATCAGGAAGGGTTCCGCCCCGGCGGGATTGCTGTCCGGCGTGAATTTGTCGAGCGGTTCGAAGGTGACAGCGTGCATACTTTTGAAGGCGGCGCGCGCTTCCGCAGCGAAACGGTCGAACTGGAAACAAGTGCGACCTACACCGACTGGCGCAATATTCAGGCGGACCTGATCGACGGCTTCGGCTTCCCCGCCACCACCAATATCGGCGATGGGCGGGTGTTTTCACTCGGGCTGTCCGGCCGCTGGCGCCCTGCGCGGGGGCTGGAACTGGATGCCTCCGCTTACTTCAACGATAGTCATGTTACCCGGCAGGATACCGCATTGCTCCAGTCTGCCGATCTGGCTGGCAACACGGGTCAGCCGCACACGTTGAACACCGAACGCCTGCCCAATATCGCCGATGTGATTGCGCATGTGGGCATATCCTGGTGGACGCCGCTCAGCGATTCCCTCGATTTCGAGCTGTCCGCCCATACGCGTTATGTTGGCCAATCGGTGCTGGGCATCGGTGCGCTACTGGGGCGATTGCAAGGCGACTATGTCGATACCGGGATCGAGGCGCAGTTGCGGGAGGGCGACATCCGCTATTCGCTGGCGCTGAACAATCTGCTCGATTCTGCGGGCAACCGGTTTGCGCTCGGCTCACCCTTTCAGATCCGGCAGGGCGAACAGATTACCCCGCTAAAGCCGTTTACCGTCAGGCTGGGGGTCGAGCTCGACTTTTGAGGCGAGCAAGCAGTTGTCAAATTGACCATCTGTTGCAATTTTCGTTGGGTCCAGACGCGAACTGCAAAGGCCTTGGCAAAATCATTCCTTAGGGTCTGCTCCCTGACTCAACATACTGCGATGCAACAGAAAAAATTAACCGTATAACCGGTAATGGTCGCGCCTTTGATGGAGTGACCGGCCTTGTCTTCCCCGATGCCCAGTTCTGCGTTTCTGCCAGTCAGCCATGAATCGACCAGTTTGAAAGCGGCGAAGGAAGCTGCTGCCAAGGCTGAGGATCGACTGCGCGAGGCAATCGACGTGTTACCCCAAGGCGTTGTGTTCCTCGACGACGAGGGCCGCTATATTCTTTGGAACCAGCAATACGCAGCGATTTACGAACGCTCAGCCGATCTGCTGGCGCCGGGTGCGTTGCTCGCCGAAACGCTCCGTATCGGGGTGCAACGGGGGGACTATCCCGAAGCCGAAGGGCGTGAAGAGGAGTGGCTGAGCCAACGCCTTGCGCTGCTCGACAATCCCGGCACTCGCCACGAACAGCGCCTCGCTAACGGGCGCTGGATCATGATCGAAGAGCGCAAAACCCAATCCGGGGGAACGATCGGCCTGCGGGTCGACATTACGGACCTGAAGGAACGGGAGCAATCGTTCCGCCTGCTGTTCGAAGGCAACCCCGTGCCGCTGCTAGTTTATGAAGCAACGGGCGAAACTATCCTCGCGGCGAATGACGCTGCTTGTTCTCACTTTGGTTACGCCAAACACGATCTCGAAGGGATTGACGCCAGCAAGCTGTTCGATCCCGAAGAGTGGGACGATGCGCGCGACCTGTTGGCGACCACAAGTTCGGATAAGAGCCGGTTCTGGCGGCAGACGAAATCCGACAATTCACGGCTGGAGTCCGTTCTGTTCACCAGCCAATCGCTCCATAGCGGTGCGCAAGCCTCGATCATCTCCGTGTTCGACATTACCGAACGCAGGCGGATCGAAGCGCGCATGGACTATATGGCACGTCACGATCAGCTCACCGGCCTCGCCAACCGCACCCAATGCCGCGAACAGTTGCACAAGCTGCTGGCGCCCGATGCACCGGCCAAATCGGTGACAGTGGCACTGATCGATCTGGACCATTTCAAGTCCATCAACGACACTTACGGCCATTTGATCGGCGACGCTCTACTCGCCGAAGCGGGCAAACGCATGCTAGCCCAAATTTCCAGCAAGACCCTGTTGTGCCGGATCGGCGGAGATGAATTTGCTATCATCTTCCCCAAGGCAAGCCGCGAGCAAGTCGAGCTGGTCGCCAAATCGATTACTGTGGCTCTCTCTAAACCCTTTTACATCGGCGGCCATACACTCCGCATCGGCGCTACGGTCGGCAGCGCATCTGCGCCGCAGGACAGCAACGACCCGGAGATGCTGCTGCGTTTTGCCGACCTTGCGCTGTATTCCAGCAAGGCTGCCAAGCGCGGTTCCTATCAGGCGTTTAAAGCCAGTATGCACGATGAAGCTCAAAAGAAGTCAAAGCTCGAAAACGACCTGCGCGAAGCTGTGGTGAAGGGTGATCTGGAGGTACATTACCAGCCGCTGGTGAACCTTGAGAACGGCGAATTGCAAGGATACGAGGCGCTCCTACGCTGGACCCATCCGGATTGGGGATCAATACCGCCCGCCGTATTCATCCCCCTCGCCGAGGAATTGGCGCTGATCGACCAGATCGGCCAGTTCGTTCTCCGCGCCGCTTGTAAAGCAGCGGCCCAGTGGGACGAGCACACCACGATCGCGGTCAACGTATCACCGCTGCAATTCCGGAATGGCCATCTGCTCAACAGCGTGTTGCAAGCGCTGTCCTATTCGGGCCTCGCGCCGGAGCGGCTCGAACTGGAAATCACCGAAGCCGTGCTCATGGTCCACGGGCCCGAAACGAGAGCAACGATCCGAAGTTTACGGGCGTTGGGTGTCGGCCTGTCGATGGACGATTTCGGCACCGGCTACAGTTCGCTCAGCTATCTGCTCAGCTATCCCTTTACCAAAATCAAGATCGACAAGTCTTTCGTGCTGAATCTCGAAGAGGACAGCAATTCTCAGGCGATCATCCGCGCGGTGCTTGGCCTCGGTAAAAGTCTCGGCCTGACGGTGACTGCCGAAGGCATCGAATGCGAAGCCACCCGCGATTACCTCCAGAGCGCAGGCTGCACCCAAGGTCAGGGCTACCTGTTCGGAAAAGCGGTGCCGGAAGATGAAATTATGGAGCCATTACCATTGAGGATCACGGGCTAAGTTGCAGCACGCTATAAATTTTCCAGCCTCCCCGATGGCAGACCACCATCCCGCGAAAAGTGGGAACAGTCATCACGGTTGCCCGTTAGATGCTCGCAATCTGACCGGCTAGGGCGCGTTTTGCCCTCGTTTTCATCGTTACGTCGCGTCAATTACAGCGAGCCAAAGCTGGCAAGCCAGCAACGTTTCGGATGAGGGCGCACTTTGAATTCGATAAATGATAATGATGCGGATGCGGCCAGACTGTTTGCAGGCGGTGGCGAGGTCCGTTCTCTCGCTCGCGCTATCGATTGGGCGGTTAGCCCGTTGGGTCCGACTACTGGCTGGTCCCCGGCGCTTCGCATCATGGTGCGGTCGATATTCGATTCCCCGTTTCCGATCTGCTTGTGGTCAGGTCCGGAATTTGCCCTGATCTATAACGATCCGTATCGCCGCATTTTGGCAGCAAAGCATCCTGCGGCCCTAGGGAAATCCGGCGCCGAAGTCTGGGCCGAAATTTGGGAGGAATTGCAGCCCCAATTCGACAGCGTGCGAAGCGGAGGCGATCCGATTTATTTCGAGGATGCGCCATTTGTGATGGCCCGGCTCGATGACGGCGGCACCGAAACGGCTTGGTTCAACTACTCGCTTTCAGCCGTGCATGACGAGGACGGTAGCGTGGCTGCTGTGCTCAACATCACCCCGGAAACAACTGGCCGCGTTTTGCTCGAACAACGGCTGGCAGAAGAACAAGCTGCGCTGAGCATAAGCGAACAGCGCTTTCGTCTGGCCGTGGAAAACGCCGATTTGGGCCTGTGGGATGTCGATATGATCGGGGACCGCCTGATCTGGTCTAATCGCACCAACGCGATGTTCGGCATTTCGGCGGATGTGCCCGTAACTATGGCGGATTTCTACAACGGGCTCCACCCCGACAACCGGGAAGCAACAACCGCGGCATATCTGGCGGCTGCAGATCCGGCTATCAGGGCGGCCTACGATGTAGAATATCGGACAATCGGCAGGGAAGACGGCATCACACGGTGGATAGCCGCGAAAGGGCGCGGCGTGTTCGATACATCGGGACGCTGTGTGCGCGTTACCGGGACCGCGTTCGATATCACCGCGCGCAAGGCCGCCGAAGTGCGGCACAGTGCAATCGCCGATTTGACGCACGCTATTCGGGATTCGGCCGATCCAGCGGAAGTTGCCTATGTCGCGGCTGAAATCCTCGGCCGCGCTCTGGACGCTAGCCGGGTAGGATATGCTGCCATCGATCACGACGCCGAAACCATGCATGTCGACCGCGACTGGACCGCCCCCGGCGTGGAGACGCTCGCAGGGGTCGTGCCGCTCCGCGAATATGGCAATTTCATCGACGGTCTGAAGCGCGGCGAGTTTACGGTGATAGCCGATGTCCTCACCGATCCGAGAACTGCCGGACATGCCGCGATTGCATTGGAAGGCAAGAACACACGGTCTTTCGTCAATGCACCGATTATCGAACAGGGCAGGCTCGTCGCGGTGTTCTTCGTCAACAACGACAGCGAGCGAAGCTGGAGCGACGGCGACCTCGGCCTTATCAAGGAATTTGCCGAACGCACCCGAAGCGCGGTCGAGCGTGTGCATGGCGAGCTCGCATTGCGAGAAAGCGAGGCGCGGCTGCGCGAACTCAATGAAACACTCGCCGCCCAAGTCGAGGCAAGATCAGCGGAACGGGACCGATTATGGGACCTTTCCGAGGACATGCTGACACGGGCCGATTTTAGCGGCATGATGACGGCGGTTAGCCCTTCCTGGACGCAAGTTTTAGGGTGGAGCGAAAAAGAACTGCTCTCGCGCGGCTACTCCACCTTCATGCACCCCGACGACACGCTCCCCACCTTGGAAGCAATCACGCGCATGGCAGAAACGCGCCAGCCGACACGGTTCGAGAACCGCATCGCAACAATCGATGGTGCGTGGAAGAATATCGAATGGACGCTAGCGCCCGAGCCTGATGGGATCAATTTCATCGCCGTTGGTCGCGATGTAAGCGAGGCGAAAGCTCAACAGAATGAACTGGCGGAAGCGCAAGAAGCGCTGCGTCAGGGCCAGAAAATGGAAGCTGTCGGGCAACTCACAGGCGGTATTGCGCATGATTTCAACAACCTTCTGGCAGGTATCAGCGGTAGCCTTGAAGTCATAGAACGGCGTTTGGCAAAGGGGCGGGTCGAAGGGCTGGAGCGGTTTATCAGCGGCGCGCAAGCATCGGCTCAACGCGCAGCATCGCTAACCCAGCGCCTGCTGGCCTTTTCTCGCCGGCAAACGCTCGATCCCAAGCCGACCAATGTGAACCGCCTGGTGCATGGCATGGAAGATCTGATCGGTCGGACTGTTGGCCCGGCCATCGCCGTCGAAGTGGTCAGTGCGGTCGGTCTGTGGCCGACGCAGGTAGATGCGGCGCAGTTGGAAAGCGCGCTGCTCAATCTCGCGATCAACGCGCGTGACGCCATGCCCGATGGCGGCCGCATCACCATCGAAACGGCCAACAAGTGGATCGACGACCGCGCAGGCCGCGAGCGCGACCTGAAGCCGGGGCAGTACATTTCGATCTGCGTCACCGACACCGGAACAGGCATCGCCAAGGACATCGCAGATCGGATTTTCGATCCGTTCTTCACCACCAAGCCGATCGGACAAGGCACCGGCCTTGGCTTGTCCATGATCCACGGCTTTGTTCGCCAGTCGGGCGGCCATATTCGGATGTACAGCGAGCCGGACGCCGGAACCACGATGTGCCTCTATCTGCCGCGCTACGTCGGCGAGATCACAGAGGAACAGCAACCCGCTCAGCCGGGAATCGCGCCCACTGGCGCGGGTGAAACAGTGCTCGTGATCGATGATGAGCCGATCGTGCGGATGTTGATCGTGGATGTCGTGCAAGAGGCAGGCTACGTGGTGCTGGAAGCCCATGACGGGCCATCCGGACTGGACATACTTCGGTCCGATGCCCGGATTGATCTTCTTGTCACCGACGTGGGCCTGCCCGGAGGCATGAACGGGCGACAGGTCGCCGATGCAGCGCGCCTGACCCGGCCAGATTTGAAAGTGCTGTTCGTAACCGGCTATGCCGAGAATGCCGCGGTCGGAAACGGGCTGCTGGACCACGGGATGCAGGTGATAACCAAGCCCTTCGTTACGCACGATCTGGCGAACAAGATCACGGAGATCATCGAGCGCTGAGCGCTATTCTCCGGGCTTTTCCCACACATGCTCTCAGCGCAAGTCCTTGCCTTGCGAACAAAGGGCAATGGTCTCGAGAGGTTAGCGCGATGCGAGGGCCGCGTTCCGCCCCGGCCTTCCGATGGCTAAGCAAAACCACGCATCTTTTTACTTGGCTTCCCGATGCGCCGCAATAAAGAGGCGGAACGATGTAGCCATCAAAATCTGCGTATTCGGGAATTGATTTGATGGCAAAATTTTACGAGAGGCTGGAGCTTCACGGCACTGCGGTAGCCCTCGTAGATGAGCAAAGTCATGTCACCTACGCCGAACTCGGTCATATGGCCGATGAACGAGGCGCGGCCTTTGGAGAACAGGGCAAGCTGATCTTCATTGAAGTCAGCAATTCGATAGAATCCATCGCAACCTATTTGGGCGCGCTTCGGGCGGGCCATGTCGTCTATCTCTTTTCCAAGAATGACACGGCTCGCGTAGCAGGGCTTGCTGATCGCTATCGACCGAACTTCATCGTCAGGCACTCTGAAACGGGCATGGCGACCGACAAAACGTCGGATCACGCTCACATCCTGCACCCAGACCTGAAAATTCTTCTCTCGACATCCGGATCCACCGGATCGCCAAAGTTCGTCAAATTGTCTGCGGACAATGTTGGCACTAATGCGGCAGCCATCGCCGAATACCTGGAAATTACGCCAGCTGATCGGGCTGCAACCACGCTCAAACCGAACTACTCGTACGGGATGTCGGTGGTGAATTCGCACCTCCATGCAGGCGCTTCACTCTATCTGACCGACAGTTCGGTAAGCGCGCCGAATTTCTGGCCCGACTTCGTAGCTCATGGTGCCACCGGGTTGGCGGGGGTTCCCTACACTTTCGAGCTTCTGGCCAATACCCCAAACTGGGTAGCCACGCCCGGACTTCGTCACGTTACCCAAGCCGGCGGACGTATGGCCCCTGAGCAGATCGCAACGATAGCTGAAGGAGCGCGCGATGCGGGTTGGCGTTTCTATGTCATGTACGGCCAAACCGAAGCCTCGCCGCGAATGGCCTACCTCTCGCCAGAGGACGCGATAACCCATCCGGGTGCCATCGGGCGTGCGATCCCCGGCGGACAGTTATCGCTCGAGACTGAGGATCGAGTGGTCGTTGAGGGGGACGGCGTTCCGGGTGAACTGATCTATCGCGGACCCAACGTAATGATGGGCTACGCTGAACAACCCGCGCACCTTGCTGTCGATGAAACGCCGCCCGCTCTGCGAACGGGTGACATCGCCATACGGGAGAATGGCTTATACAGGATCGTGGGGCGGAAATCACGGTTCATCAAGCTGTTCGGTGTGCGGCTCAATCTGGATGAAGTGCAGGCTGAGGTCCGCGAAATTGCTCCTCAAGCAGTCTGTACGGGTGACGATGATCGGTTGGTCGTCGCGCTTTCGGGCGATGATGTCGGGCGGGCTTCCGAGGTGTCCGGCTTCATCCTTGATAGGTATCACCTGCCCGCCTTCGTAGTCGCGATCCAAACGATGCATTCGGTGCCGCTGCTGGGCAACGGGAAGCCGGATTATCAGGCCTTGATCGCGCGTGCTGCGGCAGACGCGCCTGCGGTGCGAGCCAAAGCCAGCCAGCAGAAATGGGACTTTTCGGCGATACCGAGCATCGTCCTGTCGCCGAAATTCTACATGCGCGTCATTCACGAAGCGGCTGAGCTGCTGGGATTTATCGAAACCCGGTGGGCCGGGGTTTCCGAGATTTACGAGACTTTCACATCCGCAGGTCGGGTGGACAAGGACAGTACCTTTGCCGGGTTGGCTGGAGATTCGCTATCCTATGTCCAAGTGTCCTTGGCCCTTGAATCCTATCTCGGCACCCTGCCTGACGGTTGGGAAATTATGACGGTCGCCGATCTGGAAGCGAGGAGCACTCATGAATCCGTTCTCTAAGTCGAAGGTCGATATTGATATCGCCCTGCGCGGCTTTGCGATTTCGTGGGTGGTGTTAAATCACGCAGCCGCAATCCCAGGGCGAGGATTTGAACTAGGCGGCGGGATGAACATTCTGCTGCTCTTGGCCGGTGCGGCGTTCGCCCGTTTCACGCTTACTAGAGAGTCTGCATCGGCGATCCGGCAGTCGGTCCTGCGCTTTACCGTGAAATTGGTGTTGCCGTGTTTCGCCATCGTTGCCCTATCCTTTGTGGCGTACAGAGAGTTCTCGCTTCCCGAGCTGCTGTTTTTCAGCAACTGGATCTCCATTGAACATATCGCGCCGATGTATACCTGGTATCCTCAGGTAATCGCGCAAATCATGCTTCTCCTGTTGTTGATTACGTTCATTCCCGGCCTCGTTTCACTCCTTCGCACGCGCCCCGTTGCGTTCTCATGCCTAGCCTTGCTCGTATCGATAATCATTTTTCTTATCTTCGACAGCGTCTGGGACGGGCAATTCGGTCGAAGATTGCCGCATTTCTCGCTGTGGAACTTCGTTTTCGGCTGGGTTGTCGTGTTCGTCGGGCGGGCACAGCCCCGTATCGGCACCGCACCTCGCCTGGCGCTGGTGCTGATCGCGGGGGCGTTGGCTGCGATGGCTTATGATGTTGAGGAGGACTGGCTGCGCGTCGTCGCCATGTCAGGCGGTGTTGCGGCCCTTTTGCTCGTTAAGCGGGTTTCCCTCCCAAAATTCGCGGCACGGATCGCGACCGTGCTCAGCCAAGCAACATTCACCATTTTCTTGTTCCATGTATTTTTTCTCAGGGCGTTCGACGCGTTCGGTCTTCGGAAATTCTCGGAAGGCTTTTATCTTCCCGACGTCCTGCAGGCTTGGACGTTCACGATGGTCGGCACGATAGGAATATGGATCGGTCTTACCTCCGTGAGCCGGGCGTTCCGCCACTTCATGACCACTCCGATCAGCGATGATCGGATCGCCTCATCGACTTCGCTGCGGACTGGGATGTCACATTGAATCCCTGAGGACTAATCACGGATGAGTTGTGGCAGACCCTCAGTAAGCCTTTTTGCCAACTAGCACGCGCAGCGTGAGGGCGATAATCACGAGGTCGTTCCAGAAGGAATAGCAGTGCAGGTAGCTGAGGTCGGCCTCGATGCGATCGACGAGGTCTTTCATGCAATCGGTCGCCCCGCGTAATCCGCGAACCTGCGCCAGGCCCGTAAGGCCCGGCTTGCAACCGTGGCGCATCCAGTATTTGCGGTCCGCATCCCAGAACAGCCGGTCCTCCACTGTGGAGTTGATCGCGTGAGGGCGCGGCCCGACGATGCTCATCTCGCCGCGCAACACATTCAGTAACTGCGGCAATTCATCGATGCTTGTACGGCGAAGAAAGCCGCCGGTACGCGTTATGCGGGGATCGTTGCGCGCGGTGGAGCAAATGCCCGTCGGATCGCAGGAGGCGGTCGCCATCGTGCGGAACTTGAGCATGCAGAACAGCTTGTTCTGCCGCCCGATACGCGGTTGGCGAAAAAGAATAGGACCGGGACTGTCGATCTTGATTGCGATTGCGACGATCAACAGCAGCGGCGCCAGCAGCACCAGCGCTCCGGCCGAACTCACGATATCGAACAATCGCTTCAAGGCGCGCCCCTGAAAGCTCAATCGTCCGGCGGCAATGATGAGCGTTCTTTCCGAACCATAGAAGTTTCCGCACAGGGGGGCGAAGCCGTTAAATTCCGGCAGCACAATCTCGGCTTGCACATGCATCGCGGCAAGCACCTGCGCCCATGCAGAACGCCGTTCCGCAGGGCAACGGAGCACAATGCGGTCGGCCCTGCCGATGGCTGCCGCTAGTTCGCTCAGGCTGAAG
>Ga0247817_10000951_pt1 | contig 15346 bp, 14 predicted proteins | sample UWRJL212509R1_FD_178010 | JGI IMG/M metagenome (GOLD analysis project Ga0247817, IMG submission 178010) | Plant litter microbial communities from Arlington Agricultural Research Station in Wisconsin, United States - UWRJ-L212-509R-1 | ecosystem: Environmental > Terrestrial > Plant litter >... | reverse complement strand
AAATACTGAAGAATACATAGACTGCCGGGTTGACGAACATGGCAAACCTTACCTCTTTACACTTCCCTACCACATTTCTTTAAGTCACTCTTTTGATTATGCGGCTGTTATGATAAGCCGTAAAAGCCCGGTTGGTATTGACGCGGAGCAGATAAAACAAAAAGTGGAGCGTATTGCGCACAAATTTATGCGCCCCGCCGAACTTGAATTTATTAAGCCGGAGCATAAAACTGAACAACTTTATGTTTGCTGGTGCGCTAAAGAAGCAGTTTATAAGTGCTTTGGGCAAAAAGAGGTATCGTTTGTAGACAATATAATATTGCAGCCGTTTGATTTTGAGGAAAAGGGACATGTTAATGCTCAACTCAAAAAAAATGATGTTGATTTAAACTACACTGTGGGCTATCTGCAATATGAGGATTACATGATAGGGTATGTAAAAGGATAAGTGATGAAGAATAAACAAGTTGAAGTACAGGATTGGGGACTAATAGATTACAAAGCAGCCTGGGATAAACAAGAAGCCATATTTGCCGATACAATTGCTATAAAAACTGCCATCCGCAACCGCGAGCCGCAGCTAAGCCAAAATGAAGAAAGCACAGAAATAACGCCTAACTATCTCATCTTTTGCGAGCATCCGCATGTTTATACATTAGGCAAAAGCGGCAAAGCCGAAAACCTGTTGCTTGATGAAGCCGGACTGGAAGAAAAACACGCCAGCTTTTACCCAATAAACAGGGGAGGGGATATTACCTACCATGGCCCGGGGCAATTGGTATGCTACCCCATATTAGATCTTGATAATTTTTTTACCGATATACATTTATATCTGCGTACACTGGAAGATGCCATTATACTAACCCTGGCAGATTACGGCTTAACTGCCGCTCGTTATCCCGGTTATACGGGTGTGTGGTTTGATGCCGATAATAACCAGGCGCGTAAAATATGCGCTATGGGCGTACGTTGCAGCCGCTGGGTAACTATGCATGGTTTAGCCCTTAATGTTAACAGCCATTTGGATTATTTTAATAATATAGTTCCTTGCGGAATAGACGACAAGGCGGTAACATCTATGCAAAAGGAGTTAGGCAGAACCGTGGACCTGAAAGAGGTGCAGAAAGTATTACAGCAACACATCGCTACGCTGTTTAATATGGAACTGGTGTAATTATCTTAACTATAAGCAAAACTTTATTGATGAATATTTGCTTATATTAGACAGGTGTCGTAAATTTGATGACAGATGTCAAAAAGATATGAGCAAAGAAAAAAAATATCCAATTGCCGAAGAGGATAGCTTCGAGCTGGCCAATATGGTTAGAGAAGGCGTGCCTTTCCCTTACTTTACCAGGCTTTCTACTCAAATTAATTTTGGTTTTGATGAGTGGTCGTCATACCTGCATCTTTCTGAACGTACCATTCAGCGTTATAAGAAAGAGAAAAAGCCCTTTGACCCTATCTACTCTGAAAGAATACTACAAATTGAATTGCTGTACAAAAAGGGTGTTTAAGTTTTTGGCGTAGCCGATAACTTTTATACCTGGATGGATACTAAAATTATAGCCTTAGGTGGTGTAAGGCCTAAAGATATGCTGGATACCTCTTTCGGTATAAATGCTATTTATGATGAACTGGGCCGCATTGAACATGGCATATTTGCATGATTGTTTACCGGCTTAGCAGACAGGGCTTTATTAATGATCTATCGGGCTACGGGGCAGAAAAAACCGGCGGCCGCTGGAACAGCAAAGGAATCCCGGTTTTATATACAGCCGCATCGCGGGCATTGGCTGTGGTTGAAGTAGCGGTTCATGTACCAATGGGTATTATCCCTATTGATTATTGCCTGGCCACATTAGAAATACCCGATTTGGCAAGCATACCCAGAGTAGAAATTACCGACCTTCCCGGCAATTGGAACAGAAATCCGTTTACAAAAACTACCCAGCTAATTGGTGATAGCTTTATTAAAAGCAACAAGCATTTAATGGTGCAGGTGCCATCGGCAAGTGTACACGGTGATTTTAATTATCTAATTAACCCCCGCCATCCCGATTATAAAAATGTGCGCGTAAAAAGTGTTGATGCTTTTGAGTTCGATTCGCGCTTGTTCAAGAGATAGGCTTAGTAGTATAACATCTGGCGTGGCATACTTTTCGTATAATAAAGAAAAGGCTACCGCTATGAAAACATTCATCTCTTTATTATTATCAGTTGCAACGTTTAGCGGATGCGCTAAAAAAAGTGACGACACATCTAACATAAACGGAGTAAGCATAAACCCTTCTGCTAAATACCTTGCTTTAGGCGACTCATATACGGTGGGTCAATCCGTGCCATTTGATCAGTCTTTTCCTTACCAGCTTGGCCGTCTGCTTAGTAAAGAGCTGATGGGCGATCCAACCATAGTTGCAGCCACGGGTTGGACAACAACTAACCTGATAAACGCGATAGACCAAAGCGGCTTAAAAGGTAAAACCTACGAAGCGGTGACCTTGCTAATAGGGGTTAATGACCAGTACCAAGGCATGAGTTCTACCACTTACACCAGTAACTTTACTAAGCTCCTTAATACCGCCATAGCGTTTGCAAACAATAAACCTAAGCGGGTTTTTGTACTTTCTATACCTGACTATAGCGTAACCCCTTATGCTGCTTCAAGTAACAAAGCCGAGATAGCTGCTCAAATAGATCAGTTTAACGCTATTAACAAACAAATAGCTTTATCGGCCGGAGTAAATTATTTAGATATTACCGATATATCAAGACGAGCAAAAGACCAGCCTGATCTAATTGCCGGCGATGGTTTGCACCCATCAGCTAAAATGTATGGGCTTTGGGTAGAAAGACTGCAACTATTGGTAAAAGCGCAGCTTTCACAATAAATGGCAGATTCTTATTTACTGCAAAAATTGCCTGTGCTGCGGTAGCCTGCTGCTGTATCAGTATACTATTGCTGATTGAAGATACCCAAGAAGATACTCAATCATACCGGTGCGCATTAGCACTCCGGTAAACTCAACGGAATATTGACAGCGAGGCCGCCGTCTGCGGTTTCTTTATATTTAACATTCATGTCCTGTGCGGTTTGCCACATGGTTTTAACAACTGCATCTAAACTTACCTTGGCCTTATCAGGATTGCTTTGCAGGGCCAGTTGCGATGCCGTAATGGCTTTTATGGCGCCCATAGTATTGCGTTCGATACACGGCACCTGTACAAGGCCGCCAATAGGGTCGCAGGTCATGCCCAGGTGATGTTCCATGGCAATCTCAGCAGCCATTAACACCTGCCGCTGCGAGCCGCCTAGGCGCTCTGTAAGCGCCGCCGCTGCCATGGCTGAAGATACACCTATCTCTGCCTGGCAACCGCCCATAGCGGCAGATATGGTAGCTCCTTTTTTAAAGATGCTACCTATCTCTGAAGCAGTGAGTAAAAACCTGACTATGTTATCGGTATCAAAACCATCACAAAAAGCAATGTAATACTGAAGCACTGCCGGTATAACGCCTGCAGCCCCGTTGGTAGGCGCGGTTACCACCCGACCGAAAGATGCATTCTCCTCGTTAACGGCCAATGCAAAGCAACTTACCCAATCCAATATATTTTGGAAGCTTTGGCCGGTTTGTCTGATTGCAAATACCCATTCATCATAATTGGTATAAGTGTGTTTGCCTATCAGTCGTTTATTTAGTTCGGAGGCCCGGCGTGCAACATTGAGCCCGCCAGGTAAATAGCCACCCGAGTGGCACCCGCGGTACGTACATTCGGCCATCACTTTAAAAATTGCCCGTAGCCCATCGCGGGTTTCTTTTTCGCTGCGCCAGGCCAATTCGTTCTCCATTACCACGTCTGATACTTTCAGTCCGGTTTTTATGCACCAGTGCAGCAGGTTGCCGGCGGTATCTATGGGGAATGGCAGATCAACTTCAGGCTTAGCATTACCGTGTTCACCCTCAGTAACAACAAAGCCGCCGCCTATTGAATAATAAGTCTGCGACACGGCTTTACCATCTGACAATAAAGCCTGAAAAGTTACCGCGTTGGGGTGATATGGAAGGCTTTCGTTGTAAAGAAACAAAAGGTCATTCTCGCTATTAAATTGCACTTGCTTTTTACCGCCAAGCATCAGCATGTTACCATTTCTGATGTTATTTATCTCTTCTTCTATCTTATCAACCGGGAATGTAACCGGATCAAAACCACTCAGTCCTAAAAGAACAGCTATGTCTGTGCCGTGGCCATGCCCTGTTTTTGCCAGCGAGCCATAGAGTAAAATTTTAACACCATCGGCTGCCGAAAACGAGCCTTTATCCTCAAGAAAACTTACAAATTGCTGCGCCGCGCGCCATGGCCCCAGGGTATGCGAGCTCGATGGCCCTATACCAACCTTAAACATATCAAATACAGAAATCTGCTCGCGCTGCATTGGCAAGGGTATTAAAACGGTAAGTTTTTATAACGTGTAAGGTACAGTTAAGTTCCCAGTAACTTTACACCGGCGGCTTTTAACCCTTTAATGATGTTTTCCTGGAGTTCCATTTTGGTGGTCAGAAAATCTGCAGGTTTTACCCAAACATTCACCGCGAAGCGTATACAGTCAACTTCTAGCGATATAACTCCTATTCTGATAGGCGGGGCGGTTAAAACCGTTTTGTTAGCGGTAACAGTATCTGATATTACCTTCTTTACTTCATCAACATCAACCACGTATCCTACCTTAACTTCAAAATCCAACCTTCGTTTGCCTTCGCGGGTAACGTTTACTATTACTTCGTTGAACAGTTTACCGTTGGGGATTATGACTGTCTTGTTATCCGCTGTAAGCAATACCGTATAAAATATTTGTATGGATGTTACTTTACCATCTTGCCCCTGCGCAATAATACTATCGTCTAACTCAAATGGTTTTAACAATAAAATAAGCACCCCGCCGGCGAAGTTTTGGAACGTACCGGATAAGGCTAAACCTATAGCTACGGTAGCACCGCCCAGTATGGTACTTACGTTAATAATATCAATTTTATTAATGGCCAGTACAGATACAAAAAGCAATATGTAAAGCGCTGTTAACGAAACGCTAAGAAAAAACGGTTGCAAAGATGAATGCACCATTTGCCGGCTCATTCTGTTGCGTAAACGGTTGCCTACAAACTTTATCAGCCGGAGCCCTATAACCAGAAGTAGTAAGGATAAAACGAACATTGTACCATGCACAAGCAGCCAGTGGTACGTTTCGAGATAAAACGCGTGGAGATCTAATTCTTCTAACTTCATAACTGAAGCGCGAAGTTACGAAACTTTACCGTCCGTAAATAGTTACAAACAACTCAGGCACTTTAAAAAGTACCAGATCAACCAGGGTTGAGTGTACGTGCTTTGTTGTTGCTGCTAATCGTTTCATGTTTAGTTGCAGGCAATTGTTGTGCCTGTTTAGGGTGTTTTTAAATCCTAAACAAAAATAAGCTGTGCAACTATGTTTTTTGTTGAAAATTAATCATTTGATTAATAGATGACCGTCTGTTTACTGCACAATGACAATACGTTAGTGTTCATTAAAATACAGTGCTGTAGACAATTAAATACAAAGGAAATTATCTAACTTTAAATATGTCTAAACCTTATTTGCTGAGCTTGTTAGCCTTGTTGATGTTACTGTCATCAATAGCTACAGGACAAACAAACTCGCCTATATTTAATACCTATATATATTACAGTGCCAGTTTCAGCCCCGTTAATTTATTAACCGAGGAGCGCTATCATGTTGTTAACCCTTTGCCCGACTCGCTAAACCTTACGGTTGATACCATAACAAACCTGCAAACCATCATCAACAAACAAATGCAAAACAAGGTTTATGCGGTTAATATTGAACGAACCAACAAACAAGACCTTAAGGCGATATTTGATCTATTGACCCAATTTAAAAACCTGACATTTTTAAAATTAAGCGATCCGTTTTTTCCAAATGCTAAAGACAGGCCTTATCAAATACCGGCGAACATAAAGCAATTACAGCAACTTAAAGCCTTTGAGGTATCGTTTACAGATAAGCTGGATGTAGACGATGCGCTGGACAAATTGAAGGACCTTAAACAGCTTAGTGTGCTGGCAATAGCCGCTTATAATCATCCTGTAGTATTGGGCTTAAACAAATTACCGGGGGTTAAACATGTAAGCCTATCATCCACCAACCTTTTAGGGGTTGATGTTAGTAAGCTTGGCTGGCAAACTTTAAAATTAAGTGGTAGTTTACCCCAAGCCGGTCCGGATGTAGATGTTTTAACAAAGCTATCCGGTATCAAAACGCTTACCAACCTTATTTTGGATTATTACTCGTTAGGCAATGCTACGGCACTACCGCAATTTAATCAATTGTCTGCACTTAGTTTTGCCAATTGCGCTGTAGCGCCTTCTGTAAGTTTGTTCTCTAAAATTGCGCCGTTAAAAAACCTCACTAATTTATCTTTTACTACCTGGCAAGACAGCCTGCAAACCATCAACGGCATTGAGCAGCTATCCAATTTAAAATATTTGAGTTTGATACTCCCTTCTATGGCGAAAAACACTGAGCAGCTCAGAGCTGTTGGTAAACTTAAAAATCTGCAATCACTCCATCTCGCATCAAGTAAAATAACCCTGATACCGGATATTTTTAGTGACTTGCCCCAATTAAAGAAACTTCGCATAGAAGGTAATCTGCTAGAGCAATTACCTTCGGGTATTTTTAATTTGCCACAGCTTGAATATTTAAACGCAGGTTCTAATAAACTACAACAACTGCCTGCGCTTAAAAACTATAGCTGTAAAAACCTTAAAACGCTTAATTTAAGCTATAACGCTTTAACAGCACTGCCCCAGGCAATAACAAGTTTAACCAACCTTGAATTGCTTGATGCCCGCAGTAACAAGTTAACTGCAGTTAACGGCAATTGGGGAGCTATGACGAAGCTAAAAGATGTAAACCTGCAAAGCAATATGTTAACCACTTTTCCGGCGCAATTACAGCTAATTGGCACTTTGGAAAATTTAAATGTAAGCGAAAATAACATAGCTATTATTCCGGATGTAACAGATGTTAAGGCTTATAATTTAAAGTCGTTAAATGTAGCAAGTAACCAGCTTACAGCCCTGCCATATCATATTGGCAGATATGCTAAACTGGAATATCTACAAGCCCAGGGAAACAGACTAACTTCTATACCCGAATCTTTAGGCGATTGTCAAAACATAAAAACTATAGATCTGCATTCAGAATCGCGACGGGCAATGTTTGATGCCAACAAAAGCGGCAATGCCCAAATTACAATAACTGCTGCAGACGGCAGTAAGCAAAATAACATTCAATTATTACCTGCGCGCCTTAAAGATGCGGCTAACTTAACCCAGATCAACCTGTCGGATAATTCTAACGTTAATAGCGATGCACTATTCGACATACTTTTATCCCGGCCACGCAAAAACTTAAGGATTAACCTACGAAACACCAACATTAGCCAACTTCCAAACAATGCTGCCTGGGCCAACCAAAGCTTTTTTGAGTTTGACCTTAGCAACAACAAACTGCAAACGCTGCCACCTGAATTTGCAAAAGCTAACACCAATTATCAGATCATCCTGACTAAAAATCCTTTAAAAATTGACCCGGCGGGCTTTAACGGCATAATAACCAACAAAGCCGATATGAAGGTATTGTACGATGAACTGCATATTGATCTGCCGGCAACTACGGTTTCAGATAGAGAATATGCAATTGCTTTGGCGGCGCGCATACCGGATTTTTATAATGCCGGAAAATGGGAGAAAGGCATTGAGTACGCTAAAAAAGCGATGATTGCTGACCCCGCTGCTTACGCAGAAAACGTAAGGTTGGACTACATTGGTCTTTGCCGGTTTAAAGTGAATGATTACACGGGAGCAATTAAAGATTTTGAACAATACCTGATACAAACAGAGCGCAACATGATCAGATTTATTAATTCTATTGATCCGGTTATAAGTGCTAAGGCGCAAGCACATATGGCTTTGGGGCAAAAAATGGAGGCGGCTAAAACCTATGAGTATTATTATACAACATATGGAAGAGGCTTGGCGCAAGCCGCTGTATATTATAAGGCCGCGGGTAACGAATCACTCTTTAGCTCAATGCTGGATATGGCTTTACGCAATACACTTGATAAGCTGGATGCCAATAAGCGAGCCCGGCCCAACCAGATAGACGATGCCGCATTAGATTACGCGGAATTGCTTTTAATAGCAGGTAAGCCAACTGATGCTATGGAGGCTCTTGCCAATTATGCGCCCACCACCAAACCACGCCAAACTATTAAAAGTTATTTGCTGGCTACCGCCGGTTATTTAAAAGATGATACTCAGTTTGAAATACTTAAAGCGTCGTTGGCGCAGACGGTGTCGGCCAGCGGCAAAATAAGTAATTGGGATTTTGACCTGTTTAACACCTGGCTTCAAAATTCGGGCTTGTCAAAATTAAAGCAGGAGCAGTTAATGGCGCTGCAAAACATGGCTAAATAAAAAAGCCCGGTAAATTTTACCGGGCCTTTTTTATTTTCAAGCGTTAGTTGGCTTACATCATGCCACCCATACCGCCGCCGCCATTCATTGGCGCGCCGTTAAATTGTTCTTCAGCATCATCAGCTAACACACACTCGGTGGTTAACAACATTGATGCAATAGAAGCTGCGTTTTCTAAAGCTATACGGCTTACTTTAGTTGGGTCAATTACACCCGCACCAATTAAGTTTTCAAACTTATCAGTACGTGCATTGTAACCAAAGTCGCCAGTGCCTTCTTTAACTTTTTGTACAATGATAGAACCCTCAATACCCGCGTTCTCGCAGATTTGACGTAGTGGCTCTTCAATAGCACGACGAATGATCTGGATACCAGTATTTTCGTCTTCGTTATCTCCTTTAAGATCAGCTAAAGCTGCAACCGAACGGATGAAAGCAACACCACCACCAGCAACAATGCCTTCTTCAACAGCGGCACGGGTTGCGTGTAAAGCGTCGTCAACACGATCTTTTTTCTCTTTCATTTCAACTTCTGATGCTGCACCAATATATAATACAGCAACACCGCCTGATAACTTAGCTAAACGCTCTTGCAGTTTCTCTTTGTCGTAATCAGAAGTAGTAGCTTCCATTGATACAGAGATCTCGTTGATACGGCCTTTTATAGCGGCTGCATCACCTTTACCATTAATAATGGTTGTGTTATCTTTATCGATGCTGATTTTTTCTGCCTGACCTAAGTCGCTCAATTCGGCTGATTCTAATTTGATACCTTTTTCTTCAGATATAACGGTACCGCCGGTTAAAACAGCAATGTCTTCTAAGATAGCTTTACGACGATCGCCAAAGCCCGGTGCTTTAACAGCAGCTACTTTCAGTGAGCCACGGATCTTGTTAACTACTAAAGTTGAAAGTGCTTCGCCTTCCAGATCTTCAGCAATAATTAACAACGGTTTGCCGGTTTGTACTTGTTTTTCAAGGATAGGAAGTATCTCTTTCATTGAAGAAATCTTTTTATCGCAGATAAGGATGTAAGGGCTTTCCAGTTCAGCTTCCATTTTGTCGGTATTAGTAACAAAATAAGCTGATAGGTAACCACGGTCAAACTGCATACCTTCTACAGTTTTAACTTCAGTTTCAGTACCTTTTGCTTCTTCAACAGTAATAACGCCTGCAGTACCAACTTTTTTCATAGCATCAGCAATCATCTCGCCAATAACTTCGTCGTTGTTAGCAGAGATAGATGCAACTTGTTTTATCTTGCTAAAGTCATCACCAACATCTTGTTTTTGCTTTTTCAAATCGGCAACAACAACTTTAACAGCTTTGTCAATTCCACGTTTCAAATCCATTGGATTTGCACCGGCAGCTACGTTTTTAATACCTGCAGTTACAATAGCCTGCGCCAAAACTGTTGCGGTAGTAGTACCATCACCAGCCTGATCAGCAGTTTTTGAAGCTACTTCTTTCAGCATTTGAGCACCCATGTTCTCAATAGCGTCTTTTAGCTCAATTTCTTTTGCTACTGTTACACCGTCTTTAGTTACAGCAGGCGAACCGAATTTTTTATCAATAATTACGTGGCGGCCTTTAGGACCTAAAGTAACTTTTACTGCGTTAGCCAGAATGTCTACGCCTCTTTTTAGCGCGTCTCTTGCTTCAACGTTATATTTAACTTGTTTTGTCATTTGTGTTTTGTTTAAATGTTAAATGTTGTAAGGTTAGAATGTTGTAATGTTTTGCGGGAAATAACTTTTTAACCTTGTAACATTACAACTTTGCAACAATTATAATACTACGTAAATATCAGATTCTCTCATTATCAGGTAGTCTGTACCATCAATGGTAATTTCCTGACCTGCAAATTTGCCATAAAGCACTTTATCGCCTTCTTTAACTGCTAACGGAATAAGGTTACCGGTTTGTTCAGCATATTTACCTGGGCCAGTAGCTACTATAGTACCGTGCTGTGGTTTCTCCTGGGCAGTTTCAGGAATGTAAATGCCTGATGCTGTTTTGGTTTCGGCCGGAGCAGCTTGCACTACCACCCTGTCTCCGAGAGGTTTGATGTTTAATGACATAATGTATACTATTTTTTAGTTTATATAATTTTTGTTTGTGCTTGCATTTACACATCAATTATGCCAAGCATAAAAAATTGACATTATTGACTATTTTACTGTCAGTTTATACACATAGTTTTTTTTAATTTAACACAGGGTGCCATCCTGACAGTACAAAAACAAAAAAGGCTTCGGGATGCCCAAAGCCTTTTACGTATGTGTTTTAAATACTATTTTTTTGCTGTAGTATCTTTAGCCGGAGCGGTAGCCGACGGGAATGTTGGTGCAGCTGTGCTAGGCGCAGCTGTTGCCGGTTTAGCATCAAACGATTTGTTGATCTGCTCCTGATATTTGTTAGCAGAACCAGCCGCAGGGCCATTTTTTGCAACTACATTAATTCCTAAAGCCAGTACCATTAAGGTAATAGCTAACACCCAGGTGCCTTTTTCTAAAAAATCGCCGGTTTTTTGTACACCCATCAATTGTGATGAGCTTGAGAAATTTGACGAAAGACCACCACCCTTAGGGTTTTGGATCAACACGATAAGTCCCAGCAACGCGCATACTATCACCACCAGGATCACTAATAATATTAACATATCTTTATTAATTTATCTTTTTTTCTAATTGTTCAATTTGGCCTGCAAAGTAAATGCTTTTTTCCGGGAATTTCAACATCAATTTTTTATACGTTAAAATAGCCTTATGATATAGCATTTGCTCGGTGTAGATCTTGGCGAGTGTCTCGGTAACCAGTTCGTCGCGGTCTTCAGAGCTTTTCTTAGCCTTATTCTCGCTATCCAGTTTAACCTTGCTTGGGTGTTTTATCTGCGGCTCTTCGTGAATAAATTTCTCAATTATCTTATCCGCTTTTGTTTCGGCAACCGCGGTTTGCTCTTGTGGCGCTGTAGCGTTACCGTCTTCAACACCGCTAACGGCAAAAATATTTTCAACATATTGTTGCTGCAAATGGTCTGCGGCAGGTTGCGGTTTTTGTATAGCAGTAACAGGTTCAGAATGAGGCTTGCTTTCGGTTGCGAAAGGCTGATAGATAGCTGCATGCTCTTTACGGGTTTTATCCAGCCACCACATAAAGCTGTAAGGCATCTTCTCGTCGTTGTATCTTGACACATGCTGAGCCGCAATGACTTGCGGTGCATTTTGCCCCTCTGTACCTGTTGCAGGCGCATGTTGCTCCGCATCTTCAGGCAGGGTAGGCTCAAATACAAAATAGCTATCCGCCTCAGTGTTTTCTTTTATTTCTTCCTGATCTGCCGGTTCAGTCTGCTCCGTCTCGTCTTCAATTGCAGCTTTATCCATTATGGCTAACTGTTCAAGCCCAATGTCTTCAATGCTTACAATTTCTTCAAATACCTCATCGTCTATTTCCTGATCTGCTTGCGATGGCTGACCACTTATTTCATTCTCTTCAGCTTTAACTTCCTGATTGGCTGTTTGCTCTATAGGCGCTGTATCTTCTTCATTAGTGCTTGCATCGGCACTTGTATAAGCATCATCTGCCTGCGCTGCAGGTATTTCATCCCCATCATGCTCTGGTGATGGCGTAGTCGATTGTTCTACTGGGGCGTTATCGCTTACTTCAGTTTCTGCGGATGGAACATTTTCCTCTTCTGTTTCACTTGCTTCAACATCAGTTTCTGATGGCGAAATCGCATCCTCATCTGCTGCTTCTTCCTCGCTTACTTCAGTTTCTACAGCCGGAACATTTTCTTGTTCCGTGTCATTTACTTCAAAATCGGTTTCTGATGCCGAAGCGGTATTCTCATCTTCCTGTTTTTCTTCAGTCGGTTCTGCTATGGTGTCTGTCTGATTTTCGCCAGTTCCAGTTTCTGATGAAACAATTACATCTTCGGTTTGGGTTTGATCAGCTACTTCCGTATCGCTGTTTGCTAATGGTGCAACTTCTGCGCGGGTTTGTTCTTGTGCTTCTTCTTCCGTTTCTAACGGCGCTGCAATGTATTCAAGCAGTTCTGTATGTTCTGCTTTTTCATCATCGAAATAAGCTACGTCATTATCAATCGGAACATGAAAGTAATTGCTTTCATCTATTTCCAGATTATTAAACTCAACACTAAGGGGGAGCTTTAGCAGCGGTTTTGCTTCGCCGGGCTTTTGAGAAATTGCTATCTGATCATTAGCTACAGCACGAAGCGTACTTACAGCATTTGAAACGATATAAAGTAGTTTGGGATTAACGTAAGCGCCGGCGCTCTGCATGTTTTCCTCATCGCGTTTAACGGCCAGTACTGATCGTAGTAAACCGCTTTGCGGAAACTCATTAATAAGCTGTTGCAGCTTAAAAGTATCTAAATGAGACAGATCAGCCGGGTTGTCCAACAGATCATTAAAAAACTCACTACTATTTCCTGTGTTTTCGTTCACGCCGTTGAAGCTAAAAAATTGTTACCAATTATTAAAGGCTTTATTAAAAATATCGTCTATAATCTGTGCAGTGAGCTTTTGAAGCAGCGCCTGCTCTTGTGCGGCGAGGTTGCCTGAGTAGTTAATTGACTTAACAAAATTCTGGTCAAACGATAGCGTTTTATCATTTGGGTAATCAAACTTAACCTTTATAGTTAAGGTAAGCGCCTGCGCGCCTGCTACAGGTGGGGCATTGGTATTGGGGGCCTGTATTGAAACAGGTGTGCTACGGTAATCAACTATAGCGCCGCTGATATTGGCATCACCCTCGCCATTTACAATACTTAGGCGTGTAGTAGTACGTATGCGTGCCTTAAGTGCCTCTGTAAACAGTAAGCTTAAATTACTTACAACCAGGGGGGCATTGTTTTCAAAAAAAGCAACGTTAACCGTCTTCATTTGTTCGGGGATAGCGTTACTGCTCAATTTATAAGCGCAACCCGGCATTACTAAAAATGCGGGCAATACAACCAATAACAATAATATTTTCCGGCTCATTGGCTTATAAATTCAGTTCTTTTATTTTACGATATAAAGTACGCTCAGATATACCCAACTCATTTGCAGCAAGCTTGCGTTTGCCTTTGTGTTTTTTAAGCGCCTTACGTATCAGGTCTGATTCTTTTTCTATCAGCGATAAAGATTCTTCTACCTCTTCGGTATGGTGCGTTATATTAAACCCGTCATCGTCGTTAGTAATTTTGCTGATATTATTAACGGGCTGCTGAATAGTAAATTGTGGCTCGGCAGTAACAGGCAGTTCAATATCGCGGTATAGCTGGGTAAGCGTTTGCGAGTGATTAGCATAGTTGGGCGAAGCGCCGCCATGCTCTATCATATCAACCACCAATTTTTTCAGCTCAACCATATCGCGTTTCATATCAAACAGCACTTTGTATAATATATCGCGTTCAGAAAAATCTTCTTTAGGCTGATGTTCCAAACGCATAGGTAAATTGCGGTTGTTACCGTCTGACGGGATATAAGTAAGCAAAGTTTGCCCGGTTATCAAATGATCCCTTTCCAGCACGGCAAGTTGCTCGGCCATGTTTTTTAGCTGCCTTACGTTTCCGGGCCAGTTGTAATTGATCAGTACCTGCTGTGCCGCTTCGTCCAGTTGGATTGGCGGGGTGCGGTATTTATCGGTAAAATCGGATGTGAATTTGCGAAACAACAGGTAAATATCTTCTTTTCTTTCGCGAAGCGATGGTATCCGTAGTGGAACTGTGTTTAGACGATAATAAAGATCCTCTCTAAATTTTCCGTTTTTAACGGCATCATAAACATCAACATTAGTAGCCGCTATTACACGTACATTGGTTTTTTCTACTTTTGATGAGCCTACACGTATGTATTGCCCTGACTCTAAAACCCGCAACAGACGAGCTTGCGTACCCAACGGCATTTCTGCAATCTCATCCAGGAAAATAGTACCGCCGTTAACCGTTTCAAAATAACCTTTACGCTCGCCAACTGCGCCGGTGTAAGCCCCTTTTTCGTGACCGAATAGTTCTGAATCAATAGTACCCTCTGGAATAGCGCCGCAGTTAACCGCTATGAACGGCCCATGCTTACGCTGACTCATGTGGTGTATTATATGAGAGAACACCTCTTTACCGCTACCGCTCTCGCCGGTAATTAATACCGATATATCTGTAGGCGCAACCTGGTTAGCAATATTTATAGCCCGGTTCAATAACGGCGAACTGCCGATAATACCAAAGCGTTGTTTTATTTCTTGTATTTCCATAGTATAGATTCAAGAGTCAAGAGCCAAGAATCAAGACGTTGTTTTGTTATTTATTACAGTATCTCTAAACGAGAAAATCATTCTTTGTATTTCGTTGACAAGCGATAAACAATCATCGCGCTTATTTTTCTCGCCGTAATTTCTTCGTTCGCATATCAACAATTGAGTTTCTAATTCAAACGAAGAAGTTAGTGCCGTTGAAAGAAACTCTGCAAAATGAACATTTGTTCTTTTACCGGAACCCTCAGCTATATTTGAAGGAATTGAACATGAGCATCTGTTAATTTGATCTTTCAAACCGTATCGCTCTGAATCCGGTATATCTTTTATGTAATCAAAAACCAGGTCCGTTAAATCCATTGACATCTGCCATATCTTCAAATTTTTAAAATTGTGTTTCATTTAAAATCTTGATTCTTGGCTCTTTGTTCTTGATTCTATTATCAATCAACAATCTTTCCCATCAGCGTCGCGGTTGTACACCTTTCAGCCAGCACATTAACATACTGCCCAGGTTTATAGCGTTCATCAACCGGGAACACCATCATAGCGTT
>Ga0247817_10000950_pt1 | contig 15359 bp, 17 predicted proteins | sample UWRJL212509R1_FD_178010 | JGI IMG/M metagenome (GOLD analysis project Ga0247817, IMG submission 178010) | Plant litter microbial communities from Arlington Agricultural Research Station in Wisconsin, United States - UWRJ-L212-509R-1 | ecosystem: Environmental > Terrestrial > Plant litter >... | reverse complement strand
CCGCTGAGCGTCTGACCCGAGACGATTGCGACTGTGAAGAGCGCGACTCCGAGAATCGCTGCCGTGAGCCCCTGCGAGAGAACGAGAAAAGCACCCGCTGCTCCCCCGGCGACGTAGTACCAGGGCATCTCGCGCCGCCTCAGAAGACCGACGATTGTGCCGAATCCGCGACGGCCCGTCGGCATAAAGATCATCGCGATGGCGAGAATCAGCAACCCGCTACCAAACGAGATAACGGCCGCGAGGTAGCCATCGCCGAGGGCACGGCCGAGCTCGCCATTGATGCGCGACTGCGTTGCGACGCCCGCACCAAAAACGACCGCCAACGCCAGTGTTACGGCAACGAGCGCGCGCGACGGTTCTGAGGAGGATGATGTCATTGCATCAACGTTAAACGAGTACCGGAGCCAGCATGACCATCACGAGCGCACTGCTCTCATTCGCCGTCGTCGCGGCCCTGCTGACGATCACGCCCGGGCTCGACTCTGCCCTCGTTCTGCGCTCGGCACTCGTGCAGGGTCGACGGCTCGCTATCGCCACCTCGCTCGGCATCATCACCGGCGCATTTGTCTGGGGAGTCGCTGCCGCAGTCGGCCTCGCGGCGCTGCTCAAGGCATCCGAGTTCGCGTTTATGGTTCTTCGCTGGGTCGGTGCCGCGTACATGATCTTTCTTGGCGCTCGGATGCTGTGGACTCGGGTCATTCGCCCGCGCGACGATGGCGCCCTCGACACACCCTCGCGGCTCTCGCGCGGGTGGTGGGGGTCGTGGAGCAAGGGGCTCTTCACCAACCTGCTCAACCCCAAGGTCGGCGCGTTCTACATCGCGGTGCTGCCGCAGTTCATTCCGCAGGGGTCGAACGAGCTCGGAATGGGCATCGCTCTCGCCGGGGTGCACGGCGTCGAGTCGGCCCTCTGGTTCGGTCTCATCATCTTCGGAGCTCACGGTGTGCGCCGCTGGCTCGACCGCCCCGTTGTGCAGCGCACCATCGACGGCGTGACCGGTACGGCACTCGTCGGATTCGGCGCGGCACTCGCACTGTCACACGACTAGCCCCACATACCCTTATTATTGACACGCAGTAATTTGCCCCCTTAGCTCAGTGGCCAGAGCACCGCTCTTGTAAAGCGGGGGTCGTCGGTTCGACTCCGACAGGGGGCCCACTTCTTTTAGCTGGTCAAGGCCGGTTTTCTTCTCACCGTTTCGGTGGTTGAGCGAAGCAGAAACCGGTTTTGCCCACATTTTGCCCACATTCAGGGCTGCTCCTGTGGCGTTCAGAGCCACGGCAACACTGTCCAGATCTTCGTCGAACAGATCGCTGTACGTGTCGAGCGTCTCTTTTGCGGAGCTGTGACCGAGCATGCGCTGCAGCGCTTTGACGTTCGCGCCAGCCGACACGGCCAGGCTCGCACAGGTGTGGCGCAGCTCGTGGGGCGTCAGGCCCGGGACGCCAATCTCCTCGGCAGCAGCGTTGAACCAGCCGCGGCGGAACGTTCGATTGCGCAGCACGGAACCGGACTTGGAGCTGACGAACACGTGGTCAGCCGGGGACTTTCCCTCTGCGTGGATCGACAGCTGCTCGAGGATGAACTCGGGAACCGGGATCGACCGCTCTTCGTAGTCCGTCGGGCTCGACTCCTCCATGTAGCCGTCGACCTCGACCATCGTGGTGTGCACCTCGAGGCGGCCTCGAACGAAGTCGAGGTCGCGCACCCGGAGCCCCGCCAACTCGCCCCACCGAAGCCCGGTGTACGCAAGTACCAACACGAGCAGTCCGTAGCCCTCCCCCGCCGGCTTCGCATCGACGGCCACTGCGAGCTCAGCGACTTGCTGGTGGGTGAGAAACTTCTTGCGCCGCTTCGACTGCCTCGGCATCTTAAGCCGCGACGCCGGGTTCGCAGGGATCCGTCCATCGTCCACGGCGACCTGGAGCCCCGCGGAGAGAACGTTGACGATCTTGCGCACTGAGCCTGGACTCTGGGTTGCGGACAGCTTGGACGCCCAAGTCTGCGCATCGAACCTTGTCAGATCGCCGAGTGCGATAGGACCGAGTGTTGGATCGATGTGCAATCGCACGACTCCTTCGAGCCGGTCGAAGGTCGAGCGGCGCAGATCGGTGCGAGTGGCCACCCACTGGTTCAGCCAATCTCCGATCGTCACCCGAGCGCGAGTCGGATCGATGTAGCGGCCAGTGCTCTTGGCGACTTCGACGGATGCCAGAAACAGCTCGGCTTCGCGCTTGGTGCGGAACCCGCGCTTGTCAGTCTGGCTGTGATCGGGCTTGCGATAGCGCACACGGTATCGGCGCCCGCCGCCTGTCTCGTATGGAGTGACGCTACCCATGGAACGGAGTGCTCTCGTTCATGGATCCAGTTCAGCATGTACCGGTGACATTCCGACAGTGATAAATCCTGAGGTTTCTACGGATCTCCGACATACTTGCCGCGTGCCCCCTGAAGATCCGCTCATCCTGCGACTATGGGACGAAGCTGGCGCGGCGGCACTGAACGAGTGGCGTCAGGTTCTAGAAATAGCCAAGAAGCAAAAGGCCACTCTCGGATTCCTGCCGGACTCCGCATTCGGTGATCGCGCACGCGCGGGACGTCTGCTGATCGCGACGAGAGGCGACCGCGTCCTCGGCTACTCGATTTTCGACCTCCCCAGGTCGGGACAGATCAAATTGAGGCACGTGTGTGCGGATCCCGCGGCACGCGGCCTGGATCTCGGGCACCGGATGCTGGACAAGATCGCGGAACTACATCCGAGTGCCACGGGAATGATCGCCGACTGCCGCCAGGACTACGGGCTAGAAGGCTTTTGGACAAATGCCGGCTTCTTCCCAAGGTCCGAGAGAAAAGGGCGAGCATCTAGCGGATCGATTCTCGTTGTCTGGTGGCGTCAACTATCACAAATGGATCTTTTTGACGTCGCAATGGCAGCTGAGCCTGGCGGCATCGTTGTCTTGGATACGAATGTGGTTAGCGATTTGTATGCTCCGACCCGAGTGTCCCGAATAGACCGCGAGGCGGCGGAAGCTGTGCCCTCGGCTGCATTGGACGCTTCCGTGATGCTGGCAGTGTCACCACAAGTCGATTTAGAACTATCTCGAATAGAAGACGACGAGTCTCGTAAGTCTCAGCAAGAACGCTCACAGGAGCTACTTCGCGTACGGCGGCTTCCAGAAGCGACCCAGATCCGAAATCGACTTTCAGAATTGCTGGGTGCCAAAGTCCTGGCGCAGGACTCGAGCCTGCGAGATGACGTCATTCACATCGCTGATGCAGTGGCTAACAACGCAAAGTATTTCGTTACCAACGATGACCCTTTGTTGAAGCGGGCCGCGGCTGTAGTAGCTGCGGAGTGGGGTTTGGAACTTCTTCGTCCTCATCAATTTGTCGAGCGAGTATTTGAAGAATCTGACGCGCCAATCTACGAATCTCGTCTCATCGAGACGTTGAACCTCACATGGCGGCCCACAAAGAATTACTCGGACGAACGTCTGGAAAGCGTGTTTCTGATCCACGGGAACGAAAGGGCCAGCGACTTCCGTCGCACCCTCCGAGCCTCGATCGCTCGGAGCCCAGCCACGGCGAACGTGCTCGAGGACGAAAGTGGCAAGATCTGGGCCTTGCTGGCCACGTCAAGTTCTACGAGTGCGCTTACTGTCTCCCTCTTCCGGACAAAGGTTGGTCGACGCAGCTCGACTTTGGCGCTGCAGCTCGCTCGCCTAGTGCGGTCTCGTGCGCTTGCACACAATGTCCGCGAGATAGTTATCCCCAGAGATGCGCTAACGGATCATCTCGCTCGTGTGCTGACTGAAGACGGCTTCGTCGCCCACGGTGCTGAACTGAAAGCGTCCGTCGTCGGCGGTATTGTCGATGTTTCCGAGGCTGTGGACCGATGGGGAAACGCGGAGCCATTCACTGCTTTTGAAGTCGCTAGTTTGGAGCGTCGCAACTGGCCCCTTACGATCACGGGGGCCGAATTGCCCGCCTACGTTGTGCCCATCCAACCGCGGTTTGCCGCACATCTTTTCGGTTTGTCTGATGGCCCAGGGCTATTTGACATTGGGAGTGCAGATCTAGGACTGACTCGGGAAAACGTCTACTACAGCGGGGCCACGACGAGGCTGGCGACGGGTCCGGGCCGGATCATTTGGTACGTGTCGAAGGACGACACACGAACTACACGTCAGGTGGCCGCGTACTCCCGGCTAATCGAATCAGCACGGCTGGATCCAGACGAAGCTTTCAGCCGCTTCCGCCACCTAGGAATACTGACCCGCGATGACGTCCGTGGCGTGGCGGCAAACGACGGCAAGGTGCATGTCGTACGGTTCGAGGACACTGTGATTCTTCGCAGGCCGATCGATCGAACGGAAATGGAACCGATGTTCGAACGACACGACACCACCACTCACATCCTTTCTCTGCGAACGGCCGGGCTTGGGCTCTTTGACGAAATAGTTCAGCGCGAAACGGTTGAGCAGTGAAAACGGTTTTCCTTTCGGTTAAGCCTCGCTATGCGCGGGCGATACTGTCCGGCGATAAGACGGTCGAAGTTCGTCGCAGATTCCCTGACTTGGACGAAGGCACAATCATCGTGATCTATGCGAGCTCGCCGGAACGACAGGTCTTAGGTTCAGTGACGCTCACGGGAGTCGAACGAACAACCTCCGCAGCGGTCTGGGACGGGTACTCCGCACACATCGGGATCGACCGAGAGTCGCTCGAGGAGTATCTCGACGATGCGACATCTGCTGCCCTTCTGCGTGTTTCGGCGCCGATTCGTTGGTCTCGGCCCGTGCCCCTGCATGAAGTCAGGTCTGCTGCGGAGGTCGAGCCTCCGCAGAGCTTCAGATACCTCAGCGCCGCACAGCTCGCAACGCTGTCTGAACTCGGCGCTAGAGCGTCCTGACGGCGCTAAGCCGAGGACGCTCGCCGTCTGTGACGCTCGTCGATTATATCTATTTCGATATACTTATGTAGGAGGTTCAAATGGCTGCTTCGACTTTCCTTCGGTCCTCTCGCCTTGCGAACGGGATTACACAAGGTGACTTAGCCGCGCGCGCTAAAACGAGCCAGCCCGACATCTCCTCCATCGAGAGCGGCAAGCGCGTACCCACCGTCGAGACTCTCGAGCGCTTGCTTCGTCAGACCGGCCACCGAATCATCGCAATTCCTGGAGCTGGCGTTGACGCAGCGGAAACTTCGGAGCGAATTTCGTCCGCAACATCACGAGACTCAGCGCTGCGCGCGTTCCTCGACTACTCCGACAGCCTCTCCGCCGCAATTGGAGTAAATCGCGTAGTGCTCGGAATCGCGGAACCGCACCCGACGGGTTCGACCAGCTGGGACGCCGCGCTAGCTGCACTCGTCGACTATTGGTTCAGCCAGTCAGCACTTCCAAAGCCCGACTGGATCAACTCGAGTTCGAGGTTCCTCCCCAAGCCCCAAACTCCACACCTGGGCGATTACGACCTGGCGCCCATACTGGCCAACGTGCCATCCGAATTCCGCCTTCGGAACGTCTTGATCGAGAGCTCAACACTTGAGAGTGTGTAGGTCATGCAGCTCGACCGACAGGACCTGATCGACGGACTTCGGGACGTCGTTCGCGCCGCACACGATAGCGGGATCACCGGTGTCTCAATACAGATCGTCGGCGGAGCTGCCCTTCGGCTGGCGCACTTCGATCGGGACACCACCGCCGACATCGACGCACAGATCCAACCGATTGACGAGTTGTTGCCAATCATCACGAAAATCGCCCACGATCGCGGGTGGCGAAACGACTGGCTGAACAACAAAGCTGTCATCTTCATCCCCTCGTGGGGGCAGCAGGTCAAATGGGATTTGATCTTGGATGAACCAGACATCTCCATCGCGGTCGCACCTCTCGATGCTCTACTCGCCATGAAGCTCAACGCAGCGCGGCCCGGACGAGACACAGACGACATGGCCAAGCTCCTGGCGCTCAACGACATCCCATCGGTCGCAGCTGCCGAGCATCTGTTCGAATCGTTCTACCCAGGAGACGTCCTCCCCGACCGGACCATCAATCTGCTTCACCGCATTTACGCAATCGGCCTGCCCACCAAGCCCCCAGCTCCCTCGGCCCCGAACTTCAGCTAACTACTTTCACTTCTTTTTCTGCCCTGCAATTCCGCCTCTGCTTCACATCCCAACCTCCCGCACGCAACCTGTGGAGTGGGGGAGGTTGGGATGCGAGCTCGCTCGGCAGAGGCGGAATTGCAGGGCAGAACGACCCATAGGTACTCGTTTGGGTACTCGCGACAGGTGAGTACCCAAACGAGTACGCAAACAACCCGCGCCGGCGAAGCGGAAATCTGAGGGACGCGTCACATCATTTAGCGGTGCGGCCAACTTCGGTTGCATTAGTCGGCTCGACAGCCGCCTCGCAGCTTGCCGTCATCTCGTTGCCTTTTTGTCAGCACGGAATCCTGTGCTTGTGAGCGTGCCCACGAACAGATCCTCATTCAGGAATTGGAGCGCCATCATCGCCTCGTCGTCGGTTTCGAAGACGAGCTCGCCATCTGAATTGATCAGCGCTTCGACATCTAGACCAACTTCAACAAGCTTCTCCGCGATTACGGCAGCGGAGACTGTCGCGAGGTGCCCCCTCCTCACAATCGCTTCGAGCCGAGCCTTCGCGCGACTGTTGCGGATTGCCAGGGCGTTCAGTCGGACGATTCCTTCTCCGCTAATCGGAACGTGTGCTGAAAGATCCGAAGTCCATCGAGGGACTTGAGCCATCAGCGTCTCCTGCGAGCGGAACAGTGCGACGAAGGCGGTCTGGCTAAGCACGAGAGCCTCGTCTTCAAAAAACACAAGATCAACGAGATCGTCAAATGCGAATACCGGCTCATCAATCCGAGTGAGGACGTCGTGGTAGCTGGTCCAGATCTTTCCTCCCCGAAGCCCGCGGCGTGGATTCGCTCGACGGAGGAATGCTGCTCGGTGCCCGGGTTCGTCACCGAGGGTTATGACGTAGAAACCCATATCCGCAGCAGGCAGCTCGTTCGGATCTAGGACGTCTAGAGCTTCTGCCGAAAGCGCGATCTCAAACAGGGAAGCACCGGAATGCTCGGGCGCGAGAATTGGAGCGTCACCGAGTGCTTCGCTCGCCATCACCAGGTACGTTTCCATGCTCAGGTCGGCGTCTGGAGCTCAGGGCTCAGGTGTGCGATCCATGAGATTATCAAGAGCGTTGCGGACTACAACCCGAAGCGCCTCCTCAACGTCGTAGCCCACGGTTAACTGTCTGATCTTCAACTTGGTGCCGGTTCGCCAGCCCACAGAAAGCGTGAGCGACGCTTCCGAGTCGATATCCGAAAGGTCGGTCATTGGTGCTCCCTCAACTCAGCGATCTGCTTCAAACCCCCGCTTGGTAGCCGCACAGCTAAAACCGTCTCACCGACCCTTGGGGCGCGCGATGACAAAAGTATTCCGCGGTATCCGCTCGACGATGTAAAGGCGGTAGCCCATGACCAAAAGCACAGGATTCACAAGCACTAGGTCCGTTCGGAGGATCAGCACTACCAGCAGGAGGGCGAACAACCCGTACGCTAGGGCATCCTGCCAATCCCCGATCGTCACGAAGACAAAAGGGAAAACGTAAGCGAGTAGGAACGCCGGAATTTGAGCGCTGTCGTCGCGGATGCTAACCAGCGTGTAGGGCTGCTGGTTCGTCATTGAGCGAGCGAGTACGAGCTCGAGCAGGCTCAGAACTGCCAGCAAACCTAGAACGGCCACCAAGACCGCAATAAGCGGGTAGTCGGCGGAGAGCCGCACGGCGGTGATTATCGCCATCGGAGCAAATGCCGAAGCCACGAGTCGTAGCTTCAGCATGGTCACAAGTTAGTGGTTAGCGTTATACCTAAGCAACCATCGATTTGCGCGTGCCCGTGCGTGTCTCGGTGATATGCCGTGCAGAGTCAGCCGAACCACGCTCCCATCGCGAATATGGGCGTGACCGAAGAACCTGAGAGTGCGCCCCAACCTAACGGAGGGCAAGGCCACCCGACGGAACCCAATTTCGGAATACTTTTCCATCCCCGAACTGTGTCATTCTCGTCAGACATTGCAAAGGCTCGAACACCGTAGATGGCAAAGCCCAAAATTCTTTGCCCACATTTTGCCCACAACTGTGGGCAAACGTGTTCAGACTCACCTGATCAAGATGTGTCAAAATCCCCGTAAATACGCGGATGTTGGCCCCTCCCGCTAGACATCAGAAGGCGCCGTTTCGTGCTTGTAAAGCGGGGGTCGTCGGTTCGACTCCGACAGGAGGCCCGCAGAATGAGAGCCAACGATATGGCTCTTTTTTCGTGGGCCTGCCCCAATAGCAACACTCCCGCTAATACAACTCCCCCGAGATACCTCCCAGCCCCGCTAAGCTCTCGCTCAGACCGATCTGTCTACGGAACGATCATCGCTCCGATCCTGTTGCACGCGAGCACTGACCCGAGCATCTTCCTGCAAACCACGTACCCAACAGACAACCCGCTGGGTGCCTTCGGCAGTCTGGGAAACATCGTTGTGGTTCTCGCGGGAGTAGTACTGCTGATCGTCTTCATCATCACCCAGCGACGCTCCGATCGCGCGATCGCACGCCTCAGCTGACCGGGGCGGTTGTAATGAGAGGTGTTGTCGCACGAAGCAGTTGGTGAGCTAGTGTTATCGCAACGGAAGTAAAAACGCAGGCCACCACCCGCACTCACACCTCGCTCATCGAGCGGGCACTTCTCCCCTACGTGGAGAGTGCAATGAGTAATCAACTTCCAACCGCGACCAAAGCGTCCGGCCAACAGAATCTGAGAGCAGCAGCGGTCGCCCTTGCTGGCCTTTCGGCGGTCTTCCTCTTCGAGATGCTCGACAACTCGATCCTCAATGTGGCGCTGCCGACGATCGGTCGCGAACTGAACGCGTCGACCACCTCACTGCAGTGGGTCACGGGTACTTACGCGGTTGTCTTCGGCGGACTCATGCTGATGTTCAGCGCCATCGCAGACAAATTCGGGCGACGACGAGTGATGCTTGTTGGGCTCGTGCTGCTGGGATTCGCCAGCCTGGCCACCGCGTTCGTCACGACCCCAGAGCAGCTCATCGCCGTGCGTGTTGCCATGGGCGTCGCCGCAGCAATGACGACCCCTGGGTCAATGGCGCTCGCGTTTCGACTCTTCGACGACGACATCCTTCGCGTGAAAGCCATCACGATCATCTCCACAGTCGGCCTTGTCGGCCTGGCGGTCGGCCCGACGGTCGGCGGCTTCATCCTCGCGTTCGCCCCGTGGCAGGTGCTGCTGCTGATCAACGTGCCCATCGCGGTGCTCGCATTCATGGGCATCAGGATCGGTATCGCGAAAGATCTCCCCGAAGAACTGCATCGAGACCCGTTGGATGTCGCGGGCGCGCTGCTCGGCACAACAACCATCGTGCTGGCGCTCGTGGCTCCCACGCTCTTCGTCGACGAGGGCGCCGGGTCATGGCAACCGTGGGCGGCAACTGCCGGCGCACTGATCGCGGCGACACTCTTCGTCGTGCGCGAACGTTCCGCCAAGCATCCACTCATTGATCTGAAACTCATCGCGCTGCCACTCGTGTCGAGCGGACTCGCCTATAAGGCCGCCTCGGGCCTCGCGACCGCGGGCCTCGGCTACATGGCGACGCTCCAGTTGCAGTTCGCGTGGGGATGGTCACCGGCCCTCGCCGCGACCGGCATGCTCCCCCAGGTCATCGTGCTGCTCGCGAGCGGTCGCCTCGTCGGCCCATTTGTGCAGAAGGTCGGCATGGAGCGAGCCGCGTGGATCAGTGCCGCCGCGGTCGTGCTCGGCCTCGCCGTCTTCGCCGCCGGTGGGCGCTTCGGTTACGCCTGGATCGCCGCCTCGCTCGTGCTCGTCGCAGCAGGAATGCGCGTGGTCGGCGTCGTCGCGGGTACGAATGTGCTGCGAGGCCTGCCCAAGAACCGCACGACAATCGGCGCTGCTCTCGTCGACACGTCGAGCGAGGTCGCCACCGCGATCGGCATCGCCGCAACCGGCACGATTCTCGCTGCACTGTTCACCGGCAATATTTCGTCGCCGACGTGGTCAATGCAGCAGGCCGCGCAGTTTCAGGAGGCGGTTACAGTTGCTGGTTTCACGCTCACGGGCGTGGCTGCAGCGCTCGTGGTGTTCGGAATCGTTCGTCGCCGACCGGGTCGCGACGCAGCCGAGGAGGCGTAGCGACCCGTCAGCTAGCTACGCGCCAGGGTTCAGCGCAGCGACCGCCGCGTCATAACGCCCCTCGGCCTCGGCGAAGCGCAAGAACTTCACGCGCTCCACGAGAATCTCCTTTGCAGAAGGCTGCGCCGTGAGCAGCGCGATAACTTCATCCGCGAACTCATCGAGCGGCAGGTAGTGCTCGTTCGCCGAGTTGCCGGCGACGAGCTCGGTCTGCACCGCGGGCGGCACAAGCTCGATGACCTTGACCGAGGTGTTCGCGAGCTGCAGACGCAGGGTCTCGCTGAACTGGTGAATGAAGGCCTTGGTGCCGTTGTAGGTCGGGAAGTAGGCCAGCGGCGTGAAGGCGAGACCTGACGAGACCGTCATGATCGTCGCATCCATCCGTGTTTGAAGGTGCTCGGTGAAGGCCGAGATGAGGCGCAGCGGTCCGTTGATGTTGGTGTCGACGATGCGCTCGGCGGTCGACAGGAAGTCGGAGGTGTGCACGTCTTCTGCGGCCATGATTCCGGCCATCGCGACAAGCACGTTGAGGTCGGGGTGCGCCGCGAGTACGGCATCGCGAGCAGACAGAACGGATGCGGCGTCGGTCGTGTCAATGGTCACCGTCGAGAGCCCGTGCTCGGCAGCGAGCTGCTCAAGCAGGTCGGCCCGGCGGCCGCCAATCACGACGGTGTTGCCGGCGGCCTGAAAACGCAGGGCGAGGGCAAGGCCGATTCCGGATGTCGCGCCGGGAATGAAGATGGTGTTTGAGGTGATGTTCATGCTTCGAGCATGTGGCGCGAGCGAGCGAGTAAAAAGAGGAGCCCTTGTCGTAGGACTCGCGCTCCCTGTATCGCACAGCGCCAAGGGCGCATGATTGAGACATGGACCGCCCAGCACTCGCAGAGTTTCTTCACTCCCGACGCGACGCCCTGCAACCGTCTGATGTTGGGCTCACCGATGGAGCGCGCCGTCGCGTGCCCGGGCTGCGTCGCGACGAGGTCGCCGCCCTGACCGGCATGTCGACCGACTACTACGTGCGACTCGAGCAGGCTCGCGGCCCACAGCCCTCGGAGCAGATGCTCTCGGCACTCGCCCGCGCCCTTCGCCTCAGCTACGACGAGCGCGACTACCTCTACCGCCTCGCCGGTCACAACGCTCCCCCGCGCGCGTCGCTCGACACCCACGTCGCGCCGGCTCTCGCCCGTGTGCTCGATCGCCTCGACGACACTCCCGCGCTCGTTCTGTCGAGCCTCGGTGAGACTCTCGTGCAGAACGACCTGTCGAAGGCCCTGCTCGGCGACCACTCACGCTTCACCGGACTCGCCCGCAGCAGCGTCTACCGCTGGTTCACCGACCAGAGCGATCGCGACCACTATCCCGTCGCCGACCAGGCACGCCAGGGCAAAGCGCAAGCCGCAAACCTTCGTGTCGCCTACGGGGTCTCCGGCCCACACTCGCGTGCCGGAGCCCTTGTAAAAGAACTGTTGAAGGTCAGCCCAGAATTCACAGAAGTGTGGATGTCGCAGGCCGTCGCCGCGCGCTTCGAAGACCACAAGACGCTCATCCACCCAGAGCTCGGCGCGATCGAGCTCGACTGCCAGACCCTCTACAGCGAAGACCGGAGCCAGGCCTTGCTCGTGCTGACCGCCGCACCCCGCAGCGAGGCCGCCGAAAAACTGGCGCTGCTCGCGGTGCTGGGGCAGCAGCAGTTCGCAACCAGAGACTAGCTACTCAGCGCAGGTGTAGGTCCACTGCGCGTCGGCCGTGACGTCACCGTATTCGAAGACAGCAGCGATGGGACCCTCGACGCCGTTAGTGTGCATCGTCGGGAAGATCGACCGGGTGCAGGCACCGTCGAGTCTCGGGATCTGCTCGTCGAGCTCGGCGCCAGCCACAGACCAGTCCCTCTCAGTGCCGTAGGTGTAGGTGTAGGTGATCACCGAGTAGGTTCCCTCGGGCAGGTCGCCGTCGCCGGTCGACTCTTCGACAGCGCCATCAATAGTCACGTCGTTGTAGAGAGCGGGGTATTGGGCGAGAATCTTTGCGATCTGCGCACGCTCCGACTCGACGTAGTCAGCAAGCGCTTTTTTGCTCGCGGTTCCCGTGCCATCGGCGGTCGCGGTAGGCGACGGAGCCGGAGCGCTGGGCAGCAACGAACACGCCGTGGCACTTGCCAGAAGTGCTGCGGCGAGTGCGAGTGAAACGACGACTTTCGATGCTTTGCCCAATGTGGTTCCTTAGCTCGCGGTTTCGTCGAGGCTAGCGCAGGTCTTGAGCACTACTCCACAACGCGAGTGAAATGTTGTCGGCGAAAGTTACTCCCCAGAGAGGATGTCGCGGGGCCGCTGTGCTGGCATCGTGAGATGTAGCCCGGGCTAGCGACACAATCGCTCACTGCTCTGGGTGACGAGAGGAAGAAAAATGTCACAGGTGTGGTGCGTAATCGGCGGAGAAGAAGGCCGCGCAGAACTCGTTGCGAGTTCGCTCATCGACGGAGGCAACGACGTTGCAATCCCGAGCCACGACGTGTCGAACCTGGCGATGCTCGTCGCCCGATACCACGACTCCGTGCTGCCCATCGAGCTCGGCGACGCCGAACTCTCGACACTCGAGGGCGCGGTCGACGCGATCGAGGAATCGTATGGCGCCATCGACTCGTTCGCGATCATTGTCGATGCGCAGATGCCTGCCGGAGTCATCGCAGCGGGTAAAGCGCTTGCGCAACTTCGGCCCGCGGCATCCATCGTTCTCGTAACGGGCAGCGTCACCGATAATGACGAGCAGCGCGAAACCCAGCGGATGCTGAACACGGTGTTCGAGGCGCGCCTGCACAAGGCTGCGCCCGCCGAGGTAATGCAGCAGCGCCGCATCTCGGTCGTCGAGCTGTCAGACGGTATTCGCAACTTCGAACTGACCGCCTGACGCCAGCCGACCCGGTTACCCTCGACGTATGGCTCTGCCCGCAACTGACACCATCGTGACCTACCCCGACGGGGCAACTACCTCAAGCGGTGTCGTGCTTCACGTCGAAGAGCTTTCGGGCGGCAGGTCGGCCGTGTTGCTCGACACTACGACTTTTCACCCGGTCGACACCGCGTGGCCCGATCAGCCCGCCGACCGCGGCGTACTCGTGACCGCGTCGACCGAGCACCCAATCGTCGACGGTCTCACGGGCGGAATCCACGAGGGTGTTCTCTACCTCGGCGCCGACCTGCCCGTGCGAAATGGCACCGAGGGCTGGATTTTCGTCGTCGCCCACATCATCGAGGGCGCGGCACCTGCGGAGGGCTCGACCGTCGACGTGCGCGTCGACGCTGACTATCGAACCTCGTTGTCGGCCGGCCACACGGCCTGCCACCTTGCATCGCTCGCGCTAGACGCGGCACTTGCCGATGCGTGGACGAAGCAGGTACCCACCGACACCCTCGGAAACCCTGCCTTCGACGCGCTCGCGATCGCGACGTCGCGCATCCACCCGAACAGCTCCGTTGACGTCTACCGACTCGGCAAGTCGCTTCGGCGCAAGGGCTTCACGGTGACAGCGCTCGACGACCTCGCGGCCATCGAACTTCGCGCGAACTCGCTGCTCGAAGAGTGGCGCAGTGGTGGCGGCGCGATCCGTATCGAGCGCGACGCGCACGAGCTTTCGGCACGGCGAACCTGGCTGTGCGAACTCGGCGGGGGTCGCACCGACATCCCCTGCGGCGGCACGCACCTGCACAATCTCGACGAGCTGGCCGGAGTGACGATCTCCCTCGAAGCCGAAGACCTCGAGGGTGCCCGCCAGCTCACCATGACGACGAGCGCGCGCCTGGCCTAGTAGCGGCTACGACTCGGGGTCGTACTGAAACTGCCGCAGCTCCTGCGCGCAGCGACATGCCTTAGCGATCTTCGCCGCCCACTTCTCTGCCTCGTCGCGCGACGGAAGCTCGAGAACGGTGAACCCGCCGTCGAGCACCTTGGTCTGCGGGTAAGTGTCGTTAGTCACAGTGCCGTCGGCGGCAACGCGAACGGGGTCGACGTCTTCGTCGATTCCTCCGCCAAACACGTAGACGCCGGCGTCTTTGGCTTCCTGAATCACCTCGTGCGATTCACGCACGACGTCGTCGAAATCTTCCTCCGCAAATTGCATAACGCCGCTGGGAAAAGAGATCAGGTACTTGGTCATCACAGCTCCATATCGAAGAAGGGCCCTACCGGCACGCTAGTGCGGTAGGGCCCTGAACTCAACGATCGAACGCGCGGGTGTTAGCCCTCGTCAGAGCAGGCGTAGCTCCACATGGTGTCCGAAGCGTTCGCTGCATCGGTGTACTCGAAGACTGCAGCGAGCGGTCCTTCAACGCCGTAGGTGCGCATTGCCGGGAAGATCGTTCCCGAGCAGGCGTCCTCAAGGGCGCTGCCCTGTGCGTCGAGTGCGGGGCCGGTTGCTTCCCAGTCCATCTCTGCGGTGTACGTGTAGGTGAAGCGGATCGTGGAGTGCGGCCCCGCGGGGATGTTTTCTTCATCACCGGTCGACTCCTCAACAGCGCCGGCAATCGACACATCGCTGTAGAGGTCGGGGTACTGCTCGATGATCGTGGGGATCTGCGCGCGCTCTGCCTCGACGTAGCTGTTCAGCGCTTCATCGGTTGCGGCCGGCGCCTCTTCAGTCTCCGTGGGCGTCGAGTCATCCTGCTGCGCCACGATGGGCAGCAGCGAACAGCCTGCGGTGCCGGTCATCAATGCAACGGCGAGGGTGATGGTGACGGCGATCTTCGATGCGTTTCTCATGCGATCTTCCTTAGCTCTTGGGTAAACGAAGGCTATCGCAGGCAGTGAGCCTAACTCCAAATATTGGATGTCGCGGAGCGCCTCTATCCGGCGATTGCCTTCGCTCTGGCTACTGCTTTGAAGAATTCGTCCCGGCGTCCGGGTGGGTTGATGCCGCGTCCCGATGGATGCCACGTACCAATGACTGTGGGGCCGGTGTAGAAGGGTGCGACATGACGATCCCAGCCCTTCTTCGCGTAGTCACCGCACAGTACGACAGCCTGAAGCTGCTCGAATAGCGGCAGCAGCCGGCGGAGATCCATTGCGCCAGCGGCGAGCTCTGCGGCATCTGGCTTGATTTTGGTCGGGCCAAGGTAGGCCGGC
>Ga0247817_10000949_pt1 | contig 15362 bp, 25 predicted proteins | sample UWRJL212509R1_FD_178010 | JGI IMG/M metagenome (GOLD analysis project Ga0247817, IMG submission 178010) | Plant litter microbial communities from Arlington Agricultural Research Station in Wisconsin, United States - UWRJ-L212-509R-1 | ecosystem: Environmental > Terrestrial > Plant litter >... | reverse complement strand
TTGTAATGCTACAACTTGAGAACCGCGACTACCAAGACCTACATTCGCTGACATTGTGACCTGAGAACCTTGAATACCGAGACCTGTATTCGTTGAAGTTATTTGAGCGTTCACGGTGGTGGTAAACAAGGAAACAGTGAAGGCGATAACAGTAAGTGCCAGTAGTGAAGTTTTAATCATTGTTTTAAAATAAGTTATAAAATAAGAAACATAATAATTAAAACATTAAATTATATAAACAACAACACAATAAAGCCTAAAAACCCAGAGGTCGAACCTCTGGGTTTTTACTATCACATTTTTATAGTTCTAATTTCTTAAGCGGAATGTTGAACTTCGTAAGGATCGCTTCGTACTCTGTTTGTTCGAGAGTATCGTTTTCGATCAATGCATCCGTAATCGCTTCAAGAATTTCCTTATGGTCATTCAACACTTTCTCGGCACGCGCCAATCCTTCTCGCATCACCTTCGAAACTTCTGCGTCAATAAGCGCGCTCGTTTTTTCTGAGTATTCCTTTCCTTTCACTCCTTCGCCAAACAATGGTCGCCCTCCGTCATTTTCAAGAGCGAGCGGTCCGATTTCATCACTCATCCCCCATCGCGTCACCATGGCGCGCGCAAGGTTTGTGGCAACCTGAAGATCATTTGAAGGCCCTGTGGTGACATCCCCGTACATCATCATCTCTGCAGCGTACCCACCGAGCGACATTGCGATATCATCAAGATACTCTTTCTTGGTAGTAAGCTTGCGTTCTTCAAGTGCGATCTTCATCGTGTAACCGCCAGCACGTCCACGCGCAACGATAGAAACTTTGTGTACCGGATCTGCGTCCGGAAGGATCGAAGAAACCAGCGCATGCCCTGCTTCATGATAGGCGGTGAGCTTCTTTTCCTTTTTAGTGAAAAGATGACTCTTGCGTTCCGGTCCCATCATTACTTTTTCAATAGAGCGTACAAGATCGTTTTGTGAAATCGTGGTTCTGTTTTCACGAGCCGCAAGGATTGCACCTTCATTCATCAGTGAAAACAAATCCGCACCAGAGAATCCTGATGTGCGCTCTGCGATAACTTTCAGATTCACATCTTCTGCAAACGGCTTCTTGGTACTGTGCACAGTGAGAATCTCTTCACGATCGCGTCGATCTGGAAGGTCGAGCATTACCCGGCGATCAAATCGGCCCGGGCGAAGCAGTGCCGGGTCAAGGACATCGCTTCGGTTTGTTGCAGCCATCACGATAACCTTGTCATTTGGTTCGAAGCCATCCATTTCCACAAGGATTTGGTTGAGTGTCTGTTCACGCTCATCATTTCCGCCGCCATACCCGCCTCCGCGAACACGCCCAACCGCGTCTATCTCATCGATAAAGATAATAGCCGGTGACGCGCGCTTTGCCATTTTAAAAAGATCGCGTACACGTGATGCTCCGACCCCGACGAACATTTCCACGAATTCCGATCCTGAGAGATGAAAGAACGGCACACTCGCTTCTCCTGCAACGGCACGTGCCAACAGTGTCTTACCAGTACCGGGACTTCCGGCAAGCAGGACTCCTTTTGGAATACGTGCTCCGATTTCAAGAAATTTTTTAGGATTCTTCAAGAAGTCTACAATTTCTTTGAGCTCTTCTTTTGCTTCACGGGCGCCAGCCACGTCCTTAAAGGTCACCTTATTGTTCAGATCATTGGGGTCGGTGATACGCGCCTTTGATTGTCCGAAATTAAATGCCTGCATTCCGGAGCCTTTTGCCTGACGGGTCAGCATCCAAAAGAAAAATCCGATAAGAAGCACCGGGAGCAAAATCGGCAAAATGGAAAGAAGGAAAAATGCGACACCGCTTTCATTGGCAACAGTCATCGCAATCGCGCTGATGCGAGATTGCTCCACGCCGTATGCCGCGAGTGTTTCAACCAAAGATGCGCTCGGCTCTTTTTTTGACTCGACTACCGTGTCGTCCGTTTTTACTATCTCAAGATTCTGGTCATCAATGACGATGCTTTTGATTTCACCTGACTGAGCGAGGCGCGCAACCTCAGAGAGTGCGACCACGGGAGTCTTTTTGCCACCCATGTCGGAAACAAATGAATACGCAACAACCAATACTACGAAAATAAGCAGGGTTGAGAATATATAAGAAGTAAGGGTTCGTTTCGGCGGGGTCTTTTTCGGCTGTACGGGAGTTTCAATTTCTTTGTTTGACATAGGTTTATTATACATAAAAATGACAAAAACGCCTGAACAGGCGTTTTTGTATGGTGGAAGTGGGGGTTTTGAAACCCCGTGTAAATAATCACGAACAAGTACTTCTCCATGCGTAGTGCGATTTGAATGTTAGGACAAAATCTTAAAACCGTACAAAACGATTTGTGCCCGAGCTTTTACTGTTTCGGCGCACTACTAAAGCAAGTAGTACTGCCTACGTTCGATACATGTTGCCGCGACTACCCTATCGAACATCGGGTAGAGCGACACCGGATTGACCTAAATTAGGCGAATGCCGGAGCGAAGCCAAATGCGTTAGCAAATGGTGACTTCACCTTAGCGATACTGTTTGCAGTTATCGTTGGACGAAAATTTACGAGATACGTCCATTCTCGGCATGCATACAAGTCCGATACATTAAATATCGAAACCAATCACTCCCGAATTTTGCGGTACTGATGACAAAATTCGCGCCAGGATATTTCTTTAGCATAGCTAAAGAAATTCGTGGTGCAGATTGTTGCGTTCCTACCCTTTCTCTCTATTCCCCCCTTCTCATCTCCCGATCAAGATCGCGAGCTTTGAGGGTTTCTCTCTTATCAACGTTCTTTTTACCTTTCGCAATCGCGATTTGAGCCTTGATAAGGCTTCCTTTATTATACAACGATATAGGTACTACCGTCAAACCCTTGCTCGAGAGCGCCTTCAAGATATCATAGAGCTCTTTTTTATGAACAAGCAATTTGCGGGTACGGTACGGATCATACGTGGCCGGAACATTTTTTTCTTGCCAAGCCGGAATATGCGCCCCGAGCAGATAGAGCTCGCCTGCCACTACCTGCACATAGGCACCACTGAGACTACCGTGATTGGCTTTGACTGATTTGACCTCGGTACCAAGAAGCTCAATTCCCACTTCAAGGGTTTCTTGAAACTCAAAATCAAAAGAGGCTTTTTTATTACGGACGTATTCCATATATGTAGTATATGGTAACACAAACTTATTCTATTGACATATTATTATAAGCTGCGATAATGCGGTTAAACAAAACTTTTATAACTATGCAAAGTAAAGAAAAAACCAGGTATTCTGATGATGAGTTAGCGGAATTCAAAGAGCTCATACTAAAAAAAAGAAAAAGTACCCATGAAGAGCTCTCGGACATAAAAGGTCAACTGAGGAATGCTACCAGCAACGAAAAAGTTTCGCTGACTGACGGAGCTAATACAACAACTGAAAGGGAAAGCTTAAACCAACTAGCATCCCGCCTGGAAAAATTCATTCAAAACCTCGACAATGCACTCGTACGAATCGGAAACAGGACGTATGGTATCTGCCGGGAAACAGGTAAACTGATAGCAAAGGAACGCTTGCTCGCAGTACCTCACACCACATTATCTATGGAGGCAAAATTAAAACAATCAGCCTAAAGGACTCAATCGAAAAAGCCAAACCTATCTACGGTTTGGCTTTTTATTTATACTCTCCCACCCTCGTTCTGGTAATTCGGTATGCCAGTGCCGGTACACCAAGAGACTCTCCCAGTTTCTCAGCGAGAGAACGCATATAGGTTCCAGAAGAAACAGCGGCAGAAAAAGTGACTAATACGACAGAGGTATCCATACTCTGCTGTTGCCACTTTGCAATAATTTCACTTTGACGAAAGTCTCCCGCTACTTTTTCGATAACAGGAATAGTGTTCATGAGACAAACTCCCAGTGTTGTTTGCTCAATACTTTTCATCTCTATATTTTTAATACTCACTTTCTTTACTGGCACATCCACAGTATTGCCGGCGCGAGCATGCATAAACAGTGGCTTCCCTTCTACCGGGCGCGATGAATACATCGGGTAAGTAAGTTCTGTAATATCAAGAAGGCTGTCCAGCACTTTCATGATAGATTCTTCGTCAAAAACCGCGTTCTTAATTTCTTTCACGATACCCAACATATCAGCAGAATCAGTGCTCGCACCCAAGAGCACGGTGAGTTCGTAGGTTTTCGAAAGTCCGAGCAATTGATCTTTCTGGAATCGTGCATCTCCTATCAAAACAGGTACGACTCCTTCGGCCATAGGGTCCAGTCGTCCGGCATAGGTTATTTTTTCTTCGGGGGAAATACCCTTTTCCATTCTAAACCGCTCGAGCATCACCGCCAGCGTCTCACCCGGAAGCTTGTAAAACGGCAAAATATATTGACTATACAAGTCTTTTTGTGTATGATGTGAAGACATTATTGTACTACTATAGCTTTGAAGGAACGAATAAACAAACAAATACGCGCCGACGAACTTCGTGTCGTTGATGAAGCCGGAGAGAACAAAGGGGTGATGTCACTCGTTGACGCACTTTCGCTTGCCGAATCTCTTGGTGTTGATTTGATTGAAACCGGCCCAAATGCGAGACCGCCTATCGCAAAGCTGATGGAATACGGTAAATATCAGTACGAACAAAAGAAAAAGTTACAAAAAGCCAAGGCCGGCGCCAAAACTACCGAAACAAAGTCTATTCAGATCAAAATCGGTACAGGAGACAATGACCTGGAAATGAAAGCTCGTACAGCAAGCAAATGGCTCAAAGAAGGTCACCGCATCAAAGTAGAACTCTTCCTTCGCGGACGATCAAAAGGCATGGAAGAAGCGTTTCTCAAGGAACGCCTTGACCGGGTCTTGCATTTTGTGACAGAACACTATAAGATAGCAGAACCTCACAAGCGCTCTCCAAAAGGACTAGCGATTGTTATCGAACGAGACAAATTGGCAAAATAACACATATATGGCAACAAAAACCAACAAATCATATACAAAGCGACTTAAGGTTACTAAGACTGGTAAAATCATCGGCCGCAAGCCTGGTTTTAACCACAATAACGCCAAACAGTCACGTGTTCACCAGCTTGCTGGTAAGAAGGGACAAGAATTCCCTATGACTCCAAAAGAGCTTGGCCTATTTATGCCACACCACTAATCATTTAATTATACCTACATGACACGAGTAAAACGAGGAACAATTGCAAACAAGCGCCGAAAAAACATTCTTTCACAAGTAAAAGGATATCGTTTTGGACGCTCTACTAAAGAGAGAATGGCTAAAGATGCTATTGCTCACGCCGGTACATACGCGTTCGCACACCGTCGCGACAAGAAGAGCGACAAGCGTCGCCTCTGGCAAGTGCAGATCAATGCAGCAGTACGCGAACTTGGACTCACCTACTCTGTATTCATCGACAAGCTCAAGAAGGCAAATGTTTCAGTTGACCGAAAAATCCTTTCTACTCTTGCTCAAGAAAACCCTGCATCATTCAAGAAAATCTTTGATACAGTAAACAAATAATCCTCATATAAAAAACCTCTCATTGCGAGAGGTTTTTTATTATTTCAAATCACCGTGAACACATTTTTTATGAGTTCCGTGAGTCGAATCAGCGACTCCTGGCATAGGATTTTCGTTCTTAAAAATAATTACATATTCCCATAGTGGCCATGCCTTTCCATCACATATAAGACTAGTAGGATAATCAGAATAATAGTGATATCCGGATCCTTCAGGATCGGCAGGAACCGAAGCCAAATGGCCTGGTGTTACGAGCCAAGTAGTTATAGAGTTATTCCATGCAGTAATAGTCCCTGTAGTACCTATCGGGTAATCATTGTTATCATTTCGATATAGCTCTAGGGCGGTTTGTACCTGCTTCATATCAGCAAGCCGACGAGTATCTCGGGCTTTACTTCGAGCATTATTCAAACTTGCCAATACGACTGCCGCCAAAATACCGATAACAGCTATAACAACAAGCAGCTCAATAAGAGTGAAGCCTTTATTGAAAATTTTTTTCTTATAGAACTGCGTAAGGGTATACTGCATGATAAATTCTATTATCGCTCTTCACAGGTAGTAGAAGCAGATCCATCTTGGGTACCAGTCTTAGTAAACCCAATACTTGTAAGACAATACCATCCTGTAGGACCCAATGCTGAAGGTCGCTCCGTTCGAAATCGTATCGCGTAGGTCATATTATCTGCATTAGTGTCCCCCGCACAATACGAACTTACTGATACTGAATTACAGTAATAATAAAAATAAGTACTCGAAGTATGGTATGTCTCTATTGGCACCTCTTTTAGATAACCATTATTAACAAGTAAGGTGATCATATTAGTACGACGTGCGGAGCCTTCAGAAATTGCTCCATTGGTGGTAGGAAGTGCACGCCAATCAGACTTTGCTGCCGAAAGTGCAACTTTCATGGCTCTCATATCAGTAATACGATTAGTATCTCTGGCTTTTGACCGAACGTTACTTAGGCTTGCAATAATAACTGCAGCTAAGATAGCAATAACTCCAATAACAACTAACAATTCAATAAGAGTGAAGCCTCTTTTAAGGGAGTATTTCATAAAAGAAAGTATACCATGACAAGGCTATTTAACTTATTTCAGTGCACCGTGCACGCATTTATTAAAGGATGAACCTGCGGGTGCGTAGCCTGGTATTGAAGGAAAGGATGAGGGATTTTCTAATTTAAAAGGAATAGCATATTCATACGCGTCATAATTCAACCCCCCGCAAGTACCTGTTGAAGTATAATCTGCATAATATCTATAACTCCCATCTCCAGGATCTACAGGAACTGCTGCAAGATACCCCGGTGTAACAAGCCAAGTATTCATTCTGCTCAACCATAATCCATCACTAGCAGCTGTTCCCGGAGGATAATCTCCATTATCGTTTCGATACAACTCCAATGCTACCTGGAGTTGCTTAAGCTCAGCGATACGTTTCGTATCTCGGGCTTTACTTCGAGCATTATTCAAACTTGCCAATACGACTGCGGCGAGAATTCCTATTACCGCAATCACCACCAATAACTCAATAAGAGTGAACCCTCTATTGTTTATTTTAATCATTTAAACAGTATACCAGACTATTGAGTGAGGATTTCAGGATATCCATCCTCTTTGATAAGAACCGTATGTTCAAAGTGAGCACTGCGTGATCCGTCGGGAGTTTTGAGGGTATACCCGTCTTTCAAAAGAATCACTTCTTCGCTGCCGCGAGAAAGCATCGGTTCAATGGCTATAGTCATGCCGGGTATGAGTTTATCCCCTTTCCCTTTCTTTCCATAGTTTGGTACATATGGATCTTCGTGAATTTCTCGTCCTACTCCGTGTCCGGCAAGACCTCGAACGATACCGAATTTATACGGCTTCACAAACTGTTCTACTGCATGTCCGATGTCTCCAACACTAGCCCCGGGTACGATTGCGGCAATAGCTTCATCAAGCGCACTTTTGGTTATTGAAATGAGTTGCTTGTCTTTTGGCTTGAGTTCTCCCACCCCTACCGTGATAGCATGGTCAAGAAACATACCGTCATACCTGAGTCCCAAATCAAGCGCGATAACATCTCCTTCTTTCAAGACATACTCTCCGGGAATACCATGAACGACTTCCGAGTTTACAGAAGTGATGAGGCTTGCCGGATACGGTCGATCAGCTCCGTCTGGGGTGTAATTTAAAAATGCTGGCGTACAACCGGCTGCAATAATCAGTTCATGTGCAATGATATTAAGCGACTGTGTCGTAACACCCGCAGCAACATGAGTCGAGACCTCACGCAAAATAGACGCAAGCAGTTTTCCTCCTGCTCTCATCTTTTCTATTTCTTGCGGTGTCTTGATTTGAATCATAAAAATAAAAATGTATTACATGCCGAGCTCATGACAGATGTCCGCATGAACCTTTTCGATGGTTTGCTCACCGTGAATGTCGTGAACCGTAACAAGCGAGCTGTCGCGGAGCATCGCTATCGCGGGCTCCACGCTTTCATGGTACCAGTTGATACGCTCCCATACTTCCCGGTCGTTGAGATCGTCCGGTCGTCCGCGCTCCTTGATATGGGTATATGCCCATTCGTCACTCACGCAAAGGTTTATTACATGAGTAGTAAATCCGTAAAATTCTATCGCTGTAAGGAGTAAGGGAACCTCTGCGGGAATTCGTGGCGTACCGTCAATAAAAACGCTTCCGTGCCCCGTATAGCCCTCAATAAGGCTATGCGACCACATATGCACACCAATAAATGGCGGGGGTAATTTCCCTTTTCCTGCTATGGCTTGTACAAGCTTTGCCGTATGACTCCCTGTCGCTACGAGTTCACGGAATTTCTTTCCTGTCTCGACGATAAAAGTCGGCTGCTGCGGGGTGTTTACTTGAATCTTTTTTTCAAGCAATGCTACTTGTGTCCCTTTTCCGGCACCCGAGCGTCCGATGAAGATATACAGATTGTTCATACAAAGAGTATACCAGACGTAGATGAAGAAATACCTAAGACTGTCCTAGTACTCTTGCATCGAAACCTGTGCGTCAACACGACGAATGAGGTCGATTATTACAGAAACAGTAATCAAGAGTGAAGTACCACCGATTGCAAGTGCTGTGATTCCTGTCACGTTTTGCATAACGATAGGAAGTACTGCAACGATACCGAGGAAGAGTGAACCCACAAGCGTGATACGTGTTACCACACCTCCGAGATAACTGTCAGTAGCATCCCCCGGACGAGTCCCTGGAATAAATGCCCCGTTCTTTTGAAGATTGGTTGCGATCTGCTTTGGGTCGAATGTTACAGCGGTGTAGAAGTAGGTAAAGAATACAACAAGTACGAAGTACACTGCGGCATAGAGCCATGAAGTCTGGAGGAATGTCGTCAAAGCCTGACCTATCGAATAGAGAACCGGAGTAGTAGAGTTTTGTAACACTGTCGCAATGAGCTGCGGGAACAAAAGGAAAGATGAAGCAAAGATGATCGGCATCACACCTGCCTGAGTAAGGCGAAGGGGGATATAACTATCACTACCACCGAACTGACGAACTCCACGCACTGCTCGAGCGTAGGTAACGTGCACCGGGCGTTCTGCCTCATAAATATACACAACACCTGCAACCACGATAAGACCTACCGCAAGATATGCAAGGGTTACCGGGAGCTGGTCTATGGTAAAGGTAAAGAGGAACTGAGCGACGTGTGTCGGAAGTACCGCAAGGATACCTGCAAGAATGATCATTGAAGTACCGTTACCGATACCATATTCATTGATGAGTTCGCCGAGCCACAACAGCAATACTGACCCTGCAGTAATGATGATGATGTTGGTAATCATGGCCTGCGCTGAAAGTCCGCCGATAGCGCCCTGTGTTTGCAAGTATTTCAAAAATGCGAAGCCTTGTACTGCGGCAAGAGGAACGGTAAGGAGGCGGATGTACTGGTTAAAGGTACGACGTCCCGCTTCCCCACTTTCTTGCATGAGTTCTTTCATTGAAGGAATCATCATTCCAAGCACCTGCATGATAATAGAAGCAGTGATGTACGGACTCACTCCGAGCATCACAATAGAGAATGATGAGAGTCCTCCACCAGAAAGCGTACTAAACAAACTCAAGAGCTGGTTGTTGGCCAAGAATTCATTCAAGCGACTAGTATCTACTCCAGGTACCGGAATAGTACCGAGAAGACGGAATACTACGAGGACGAAAGCCACAAAAAGGATACGGTTCCGTAGGGACCGATCCGTAATGAGGGTAGTAAGTTTTTTGAAAAAAATATTCATGATGGGTGTAAAGACCTAGCCGAGGACAGTACCTCCAGCTGATTGAATCTTAGCTTTAGCTGCGTCAGTAATCTGACATTCGCGAATTGTTACCGCCTTGGTGATTTCTCCACTTGCAAGAATTTTTACGGCAGGGATTTTTCCTCCTACGCGACTGATAAGTCCTGAAGCAAAGAGTGTGCTTGGAGTAACAGATGCTCCGACAGTGAATACGCGTTCGATTTGTGCCACATTAACAGGAGTAGGCTTGATAGCAAATGCCTTGTTAGTGTTCTTTCCGCGACCGCGAAGCTTAGGGAGCTTTTTGATCATATCACGAATCATAGGACGAATTTTGTGACCCGCTCGTGCGCGCTGCCCTTTCGTACCACGTCCACTGGTCTTACCACGCTTGCTTCCGCGTCCAACGAGCTTAGGTTTCTTGTTTTCTGTTGTTCGTTTGATAGTGTTTAACATGATAGTTTATTTATTAGCTACTTCCGCAACTGGCGCTGCTTCACTAGGTTTTGGTGCAGTAAAAATATGTTTTGTTCCAACTGTCGCAAGTGCGCGCATCACTGCACGTGCAGTATTGAGCTTGTTCTTGCTTCCTGAAAATACCTTACCAGAAACATCCTTAAGTCCTGAAATAACTGCGATGTCACGAAGTGCGGCACCAACTACAAGCCCTTTACCTTTGTTCGGGAAAAGCATCACGCGACTCGCGTTGTATTTTGCATTAATATCATGAGGGAGAGAATGCTTTTCTGTACGATTGATCTTAATTGCATTTTTCTTTGCATCCTTAAGCGCCTTTGCGATTGCAAGAGCAGTATCGTTCCCCTTACCAGTTCCCACTCCAACTACACCGAGTAGCTTATCTCCGATGATCATAGAAACCGCAAAACTCATTCGGCGTCCACCCGCAACAACACGAGTAACTCGACGAATATCAAGAATTTTTTGGTCAACATCTTTTACGCGCTCCTGAAAAGGCTTTCCGTCACGACGTGGTCCGCGTGGTCCGTTTGCACCGCCTGGACGTGGTCCGCGAGATGCTCCACCTTGATACGGTGTGCGAGCTGGTGCTTGAGTAGTTGTTGGGGTTGTTGGTGTAGTCATAAAATTAAAATGGATTAAAATAGGAGGCCTCCATCGCGAGCAGCGTCAGCCAAAGCCTTGATACGTCCAGCGTATTTGAAGCCGTTACGGTCAAATACTACAGAAGTGATACCTTTTGCCTTTGCACTGGTTGCGATTTCTGAACCAGTTGCCTTTGCACTGTCCATCTTAGTCCCTTTCTTACCCTTGATATCACTTGCTGAAACGAGTGTTGCAGCATTTACATCATCGATAAGTTGAACATAGATGTGAGTACTTGAACGAAACACACTCATGCGAGGACGAGCAGCTGTTCCTGAGATACTAGCACGGATCTTGCGCTTAATACGGAGTTTCTTTTCTTGTGTTGATTGTCGTGACATATAATTTATTTCTCTATACCTGCCTTATTAAGCGGTCTTCTTACCAGCCTTGCGACGGATAACTTCGTTATCATAGCGGAATCCTTTCCCTTTGTATGGTTCAGGCTTCTTCTTTGCGCGCACTGATGCTGCAAATTCTCCAACTATTTCTTTGTTGATACCAGTAATAGTGATGTTATTCTTCTCAGCAGTAACAGTCAATCCTTCAGGGATGGTAACTACTACAGGGTGTGAGAAACCAAGCGCCAAGTGAAGTTCTGTTCCACGCACTTCACTTTTGAAACCAACTCCTTCGAGGATAAGCTTCTTTACGTATGCAGTGTTTACTCCCGCAATCATGTTCTTCACGTGTGAAGCATGAGTACCCCAGATAGCGCGTGCGAATGAGTCTGTCCCCTTTTGTTCAAAGGTTACCAAGGCGTTTGCAGCATCAATGTTGATTGTTACTACATCTTTGAGGTGCTTTTGAAGTGTTCCGAGAGGACCTTTTACTGTAAGGATTTCATTCTCGTATGATACTTCTGTATTTGCTGGAATTACCAGTTGTTGTTTTCCTACTCTAGACATATAATTACCAAATTTTAAATAACGCTTCTCCGCCGACCAATTCTTTCTTTGCCTGCTTGTCACTCAAGATTCCTTTTGGAGTTGAGAGGATCGTAAGACCGAATCCGTTTTTAACCGGTCGAAGGTCAGAAACACCCATGTATACACGGCGTGATGACTTTGAAATACGAACAACATCCTGAATCTTAGGAGCACCGTCTTTGTAGAGGAGTCCGATTTCGATTACTGGAATGTTATTCTTTTCAGTCTTTTTAGAAACAGTTCCGACGAAACCGTGTTCCTTAAGACACTGTGCGATTGCATATTTCAAACTTGAAAAAGGTACCACTACATGGTCTTTAGAGACCATAGAGGCATTTTTCATAGTGATGATCATGTTTGCGATTTTATCCATATAAATTAAAAGATTACCAAGAAGACTTACGGATACCTGGGATCATACCTTCGTTTGCGTATTCACGGAAACAAATACGACACAATCCAAAGTCACGCATGTAGCCATGACGACGTCCGCATTTGAAACAGCGGTTTACAATACGAGTACTGAATTTTGGCGTTTTTTTAGAACGCGCGATTACTGATGTTTTAGCCATAAATTAATGTGGTCCTTGGAATATCTCACGTTGCTTTCTTCTGCACTCAATTAAATGGGTAAAGTAGAGAGAAATGTGGATTACCAAAGAACTCGAGTATCTTAACAAATGAAAGCACCTGAGTCAACCCATTCCCTATTTCAGTGGCCCCGGAAGACATTTTTGTAGTGTTCCACTGGTAGTGAAATTAGTATTCGGAATACTCGCGGAAGGTTTTTCCATTCCAAATGTTAGGACGTACTCATATGACTCCCATGGAAGACCATTACAGGTATATCCTACGACACTAGAATAATATCGATAAATATAATCCCCTGAAGGATCCACAGGAACGCTAGATATATATCCAGGAGTGACCAGATTGTTGAACATATTTGGATTCCATAAACTTACCGTATTAAGATTCCCTGAAGGATAATTCCCTGTGTCGTTTCTGCGTAACTCAAGTGCTGTTTGAATTTGTTTCAAATCAGCCAGTCGACGAGTATCACGCGCCTTTGCGCGCGCATCATTCAATGATGCGAGTACTACCGCAGCAAGAATACCGATAATGGCTATAACTACAAGGAGCTCAATAAGGGTAAACCCGCGTTCACGAGATAGTTTCATTGTAAAAAGTATAACACACCAAAGATAAACTCCTTGCGTACAAACGTAGGAGCTCAACTCCTACGTTTCCCAAGGTCTTCTCTCTGAATGAAAAAGCACCGGATTTCTCCGATGTCTTTCGTGTAAAAAATTATTTAGCTACTTCTTTTTTGAACGGGATTCCGAGGTGTTCGAAGTATGCAAGTGCTTCTGCTTTGGTTTTTGCGGTAGTAACGAGTGTTACCGCAAGACCGAATACATCGCGGAGGTCTTCGTCAGAAGTTTCCGGAAAGATTGAGTGTTCCTTGATACCGAGAGTCATGTTCCCGATAGAGTCCACTACTTTGCGATCAATTCCACGGAAGTCCTTTGTACGAGGAAGGGCGATGTGGATCAACTTATCGATGAAGTGATTCATGCGTGCACCACGAAGAGTGACAGTAAGTCCGATCGGATCTCCTTCACGAATCTTAAAACTAGCCACTGACTGCTTTGCTACGCGGAGTGTCGGCTTTTGTCCGGTAATACGGGTCAAACGATCCATAACAAGGTTGTTTTTTTCGCGATCCTTTTTCATTCCTGAACCAGTACCACTAGAAACTACCACCTTCAACATGCGAGGAGCAGCGAGTTTATTTTTGTATCCGAATTGCGCGAGCGCTCCTGATACTGTTTCTTGTTGTGCTTTAGTGAGTTGCATATAATTAAAAGTTATTTAATGGTCTTACCACTTTTCTTCTCAAAACGGACCATTTTTCCGCCTTCTTCCTTGCGACCAAGACGAGTACCTGTACCAGTCTTACTATCGATAAACATTACGTTTGAAGCGTTGAATGATGCTTCAACTTCAACAATAGAACCTTTTTCAGATTTTGAACGGGCCTTGATGTGACGCTTTGTCTTGTTTACGCCATCAACAATGATACGGTTAGTATCTTTGAATACTCGTTGAACGGTACCTTTTTGGCCTTTGTTCTTACCAGCTGTCACTATTACATTGTCTCCTTTTTTGAGTTTCATATAAAAATTCTTATGTATTAGAGCACCTCTGGAGCGAGGGACACGATTTTCTGATAACCAAGCTCACCGATTTCACGAGGAATAGGTCCGAAGATACGACCAGCTTTTGGTTCCTTCTTTCCCTTATCAATGATAACAACAGCGTTGTCGTCAAAACGGATATATGAACCGTCCTTGCGGCGGAATGCTGTCTTTTGACGTACTACTACACCGTATACAACATCTTTCTTTTTGATAGCCTTGCGAGGTGCCGCCTTCTTTACAGAAAGCACTACAAGATCTCCGATCATAGCGTAACGACGACGTGAACCGCCGAGTACCTTGAAGATCTTTCCGATTTCTCCACCTCCGTTATCTGTGATTTTTACTACTGTTCCTGCTTGTAACATATAATTATTTTACGATTGAAAAACGCTTGTCTTTTGAGAGTGGGCGACCTTCCACAATAGAGACTGAGTCTCCTACCTTGGCAGCATTGTCTTCACTGTGAGCCTTGTACTTCTTTGTGATCTTAAAATACTTTTTGTATTTTGAGTGTTTAACGAAGCGAGTCACAGCAACAACAACGGTTTTATCCATCTTGTCAGAAACGACTGTTCCTTTGAGTATTTTGTTGTTTACTGTTTGAGTTGTCATAAGCGTTTGTATAGTACTGATTTTTTTCTATTTAGCAAGTAGAGCTGTTATGCTCGAGTTATTACTTTGGTTTTTAGAGGCAATTTTGTTCCAGCCTTTCGAAGCGCTTCGCGAGCGATAGCTTCATCCACTCCGTCTACTTCAAAGAGTACACGGCCTGGAAGTACTTCTACATGGTATCCTTCAAGATCTCCCTTACCCTTACCCATCGGCTGCTGTGCAGCTTTTTGTGTAAATGGTCGGTCCGGGAACACGCGAATCCACATACGACCGATCTTTGTAAGGTGGCGACTTGCTGCCTTACGAGCGGCTTCGATCTGGTTTGAGGTAACGCGCCCCATTGATTCTGTCTTAAGTCCAAATGATCCGAAATTGATTTCAGTACCGCGTGTTTCTACACGAGTACTCATATCAGTTCGTTTCTTTTGCCATTTTCGGTATTTTACTTTTTTAGGGAATAACATATCTATAACTCTTATTTCTTAGCGCCGTTAAAGACCATACCTTTGTAAATCCATACCTTGATACCGATACCACCGTATGCGAGACGAGCTGTCTCATGTGCGTAATCAATGTCTGCTCGAAGTGTCTGAAGTGGTACAGAGCCACGCTTGATCACTTCACTGCGAGAAATTTCAGCTCCACCGAGACGTCCGCCGACGTAGACCTTTACTCCTTGAATACCAC
>Ga0247817_10000946_pt1 | contig 15376 bp, 12 predicted proteins | sample UWRJL212509R1_FD_178010 | JGI IMG/M metagenome (GOLD analysis project Ga0247817, IMG submission 178010) | Plant litter microbial communities from Arlington Agricultural Research Station in Wisconsin, United States - UWRJ-L212-509R-1 | ecosystem: Environmental > Terrestrial > Plant litter >... | reverse complement strand
CGTGCCTGGGCCTGGGGTGCCAGCCGTGCAATGGATTATTTTGAGACTGACAAGGCTGTTAATGCAAAAGCTGTTGGGGTTGAGGGGCATTCCCGCTGGGGCAAGGCTACTATTGTAAGTGTAGCTTATGATCCTCGGTTTGCTATTGCTTATAGCAGCTCGTCAGGTCAGGGAGGTGCGCATATCAACCGCCGCAACGCAGGCGAAACCATGGAAGATATTGCTGATTTTGATGCTTACCATTGGTATGCCGGCAATGTTATAAAATACAGTGGCCCTAACCTAAACCCCGGCGACCTACCAGTTGACGGCCATGAAATTATAGCTATGTGCGCGCCGCGGCCTGTATTTATTGGTGGCGGTAAGGATGGTAGCTACCGTACCAGCAACCAAAGCAATGATGATGCCTGGGCCGATCCCGTAGGGATGTTTAAGGCCGCGGTTGCCGCCGGCCCTGTTTATAAATTATTAGGCAAAAAAGATATGGGTACTACAACCATGCCGCCTATTGAAACGATGCTTAACGGCGACATCGCTTTCAGGCAGCATAACGGCGGCCATACTGATGGGCCCAACTGGCCTGCGTTTTTAACTTATGCAGATCAATATATTAAATAGATAAGTGTATAAAAACGGTATTGCGAGGAACGAAAAAATCTCTACACATGTTAAGCGCTATTGCTTGTCACTTCAAAGATTACTTCGTACCTCGCAATTATGCGTAGTGAAACTATTTCTTAATCTACCTTTTTTATATCTGGTGATGAAGTAGTAATCACATTCTTAACATTGGTGAATTGAAACTGTAGTTGCTTGTTATCGCGTTTGTTTTTAACTCCGCTAATTGAAATATTGTCGACATCAACCCCAATTACTGCCGGCCGCACATCCGCCGTAACCGAATCAAATACAATGTTTGACAAACTGATATTTTTAACGTGTCTGACAAATAAACCCGACGCCGGCAGGTTTTTCCAAACGGTAGGCTCGGGGTAACCCTTCTCATCTTCTGATACACTTTTGGCATCCTTTATATAATCATCCTTAACATCACCTTTATTGGTAAAAAATATATTATCCAGCGTTACATTTTCAATAGATGAGCCCGGCACCCCTGTTATAGATGAGGTGTAATTACCCGCGCTGGTGGCTATAATATTGCTGATGTGCACATTTTTCATGGTGCCAAAGCCCGGTTGAGGAGCACCAACAGTATGCAGGCGGGCGCGGTTACCTAAACGGATATAAATAGGTGCCTCGGTGCCTTCTATCATAATATTATTCACGGTTACGCCATCCATAACGCCACCGTCAACAATTTCTAAAGAGATACCTGTTATACCAATATTGGTACGCCCGAATATGGGCGCCACCTTACTTTTTGAAATTTTGACCACGCAGTTGGTAATTGCTATATTTTTAAACCCACCGGTTGATTCGGTGCCGCATTTTATGGCATTGGTAAAGCTGCTCAATATGCAGTTGTTAATCACCACATCGGCACAACCAGCCACACCGGTACTTTTTAAAACTATCGCATCATCGTCTGAATCAATTATACTGTTTGATAATACAAACCTGCGGCAACCGTCAATATCAATACCGTCATTGTTTCGGTTAGCATGGTTATAAACCTTTATGCGGTCTACAATTACATCTTCACAATTAAGGTAATGCTGGTTCCAGATGCCCGCATTCAGCATGGTGATATCTTTAACGCTTACATCTTTACAAGAAATAAAAAGAATATTGCGCGGCCTGCCATCCAGATCGCCGCCCGGTATGGCCTCGGGCCTTGGCGTTTGCCATCCGCCCCTGCCATCAATCACGCCATCGCCGCTTATACCAATGTTATGCGCACCTTCGGCGTAGATAAAGGCATACCATCCGCCCGGGTCTTTCTGCGAGCGGTACGCTGGTTGCTTTTGCCTTGGTATATCCTGATGCCGGGTGCTCAAGTACAACGTAGCACCGCGGTACAGATACAGCTCCACATTATTTTTTAGTACGATAGTGCCTGTTTTGTAATTACCGGCAGGCACAACCACGCGGCCGCCGCCACTGCGCGAACAGACATCAATAGCTTTATTGATGGCGATAGTACTAAGCTTGGTGGTGTCGCTTACAGCACCATATTGTTTAATATTAAAATCCTGCGCGTTTGCGGTAATTGCCAGTAATACAGCCGGTATCAGGCCTTTAAATATTTTCATACTATATGTTTATGGTATTTTTTTTAACCCCTCCCACTTAACCACCCATTGCCCATTATTAGGGAAACCGGGATTAGTTGCGCTGCCATCATATCCTGCACACATTAAAGCAACGGCTGATAGCAAACTGCCATTGCCCGGCAGATAAATAGTAAGGCGTTTGTCCTGATAGTTATGGCCATTAACCAGGTAGGTGTTAGTAGTAACGTTTTTAAATAGTGCCTCCAGCGCCTCATCAGGCTGGCCAAGGCGCGTAGCCGCCATGGCTACCATCGGGAAGTCCCAGCCCCAGGTTTTGTCCCAGTGCCATACCTGTTTAATTTTATTATACGTACGATGCATAACAACAGTATCCACATAATTATTGGTGGGCAATGTGCTTAAAGCTGCTAATACCGCCGGATGATCATTAATATACCTGCTATTGGGCGCATATGAGTCAACAGCACTTTCAGCAGCTTTGTAAACGCCATCTTCCTGCGCCATGGGGGCAAGTTTATCAATTACATTCTTCCATTTTTTATCAGCAGGCATGCCCAGGCGTTTGCGCCAGTTTTGTGCAGTTTGTAAAGCCCATTTCCAGTAGGCCAGTTCATAGGGCGAGTTAAACGTCTGCTCCGGCTCAAATGATTCCTGTGCGGGTATAATGCCTTTTCCCAAATTGTAACGTTGCGTGGCAGGATCGAAAAAGGCAAACGACGCCATAAAATCTGCAGTCGCAAAAATCAGTTTCTTGTATTTCTGAAGCGTAGCTACTGATGGTTTTTGCCTGTAAATTAACTCAGACAGATAAATAGGATGCGGCTGTTGCCATATTAAAAATGAGCCGATAGATGACGCCGTTTCTCCGCCCTTGTTATCGGTCATTTTTTGCCAGCGTACACCTTCAAAGCCTTGGCGTTTAGCCATTACTTCGGCACGTTTATACGCGCCGAAGTACCATTGCATGCTCCTTTCAAGTATTGATACTCTTCCCCATTGGGCAAAATGCGCGGCGTGCCACCAGTACATTTCTATATGCGGCCTGCCAAACCAGCTGTTAAAGGTTAAACCTGTTTCTTGCGGTGGGGCACTGCCTGCGCACTGTACGCGCGTTAAGTATTGCGATAGGATAACTCTTCTTTCCAGCTCTTTAGCACGCGGATCTTTACTGTACGAAAAATCAACTGCAGCACCCGAGTTCCAGAATTTTTGCCAGCCGCCTGTACTGCTCATTTTCATGGCAGTAAAAGTGGCGGGTTTTATTGATGGCTTTATAGGCAAAAACTCCGCAGAAAATTCAAAAATATCGGTTGCTTCAGCGGGATTTATAACAAAATCATGCGCGGTGTTTGATTTAATTGTAGCGTTGCCGGTCCATTGCGTGTTAAGATAATATTGATCCTGATCAAGCACACGCGAAAATAAGGCTGTAGATTTAGCCGGCCTGCTAAGTTTAGTTTGATGTGCAGCAGTATTTTTATAATTAACACCCGCATCCTTAAACTCATCTGTAGGATAAGGAAACCTAATATGCACTTTAATGCGTTTTTCTTTAAACAAAGCCGATGTGATCTTTACAGCAATAGCATCTTTAACAGCATCAGCGTAAGTAATAACATTTACCGGCGTACCCTCAACAGTAAAAGTGCTGTTGACCTCGCCCGTCCATAAATTGAGTTGCTGTTTTATTTGCTGAATATCTTTTGGCGTGGCTATAGTTCCATTTTTTTTAATCAGTGTCAGGCCGATGTTACCCAGCTGCAAACGGTGCGGGTTCTGCCTGAAATAATCAACCGCCTTGCGGGTCCGTTCAGGTGATCGTACTTGTGTGGCGTATAAACTTTTCTTTCCGTTAAAATCAAAAGCAGTAAGCGTGCTATCAAAATTATAGCCGGCGGTATTTGGTAGCGTATGCCATCCCCATTCAGACTCGGTGCCAAGCGGCACGCCATTAGCATAATACTCCGGGAACGACTGCAGGCCGGTGGCATCAACAGTAAAAGCAAATTTACCGTTGCCAACCGTTAGCGAACCTAATGTATCAATACTTGTTATGTTTACATTGTGCCTTGCTACCAGGGCCCGGCGGTTGATTTTTTGTGCAGAAACTTTAAAATCTGACAGATAAATCAGTAGCAGACACACGTAAATTGTTTTCATGCAGTATAAATTATGCCAGTAAACTATTGCAGTATGGGTTACGCGATTTTGCCTTTAAAGGAACAGGCGCTGCAATAATATGCTTTTTTAGGGATATAAAAATAGCCGGTTTAATTTGCCTGGATATTTTGAAACAAATTAGTCGCCTCACATTTGCCGTAAGGAATTTCACACACAGGTACCTGATTGTATATTCCGGCTTTGCTGAGATCGCGTTAGGCGATGCAAATCCTAATACATCTCTTTTTTGCCGGTGTTTCTTCAAGCGCAGCGTACCCTCTCCTCTTTTTTTTACAAGACTTTTAAAATATATAAATCGATTTGTGATTGCTAATATTTTTAGCATAAATTTGCAAACACAACAGGAATGACATGAGATACCAGGTATTGACAGCAGGAAAAAGAACCGAAATTACAGATTTGGAAAACAAGGCACGCATTGCGGTTTTTGAGAAGAATAGTAAGGACTCGGCCGGAGGAACGGCTTATTGTATGGCAACACAATACCGCGTGCAGGGTGGTTTTGTACCTGAAAAACTGTTCATCTTTCAAACGGCAACGGTTGTAGAAGTGGCGGTGGTCAAACAGGCGATCGATTTCTTTTTTACCACTTTGTTAGAAACCGAATTGTACGTAAAGGAAGTACCCAGAGATTCCAGTTTGTTTCCACAGGAGTCGGCCAAGTTGTTCGGAACAGCTATTTTAGCGGCATGAACGAGCCTTTTATTTTAGCCGTTGCCTGCGAGGACGAGGAACACGAGCTAAAAGCGCGTTTCGAACGCTGGGGCTCTACGCATGGCTTTATGGTGTTGATTGATGAGCAAACTATTACGTTTGAGCCCGATGAGGAAGGCAGTTACAGGGCGATAGGCGCTGTTGCAGGCAATAGAGGCCTAGTACAGGCGGTCGCTGAAAAATTGACCGGCCTAAGCCACTAAACATGAGCGAAATGAACCCGGTTATGCAGCTGGCTGCTGATTATTTGGAAAGTACAAATACCGTAGTGTTTCTTACTGGTAAAGCCGGGACGGGCAAAACGACGTTTTTGCAAAACCTTCGGCAGAACTCGAAAAAGAGGTTGGCGGTGGCAGCACCGACCGGAGTAGCGGCTATTAATGCGGGCGGGATGACGGTGCATTCTTTGTTTCAGTTGCCTTTCGGACCGATCATTCCGGGCAGTAGCGCACAACCTGAAATGACTTACAGTGAGGAGAAGAAAGCGTTGCTGGGCAGTTTGGAGTTGTTGATCATTGATGAAATCAGTATGGTCAGGCCGGATGTGCTGGATCAGATTGATCTGATCTTAAGGAATATCAAGGATAATAGTTTCCCGTTTGGAGGTGTGCAGTTGCTGCTGATCGGTGACCTGTCGCAGTTGAGTCCCATCATTCGGGAGGAAGAATGGGCGATGTTAAGACGTTATTATGCTACACCGTATTTTTTTAGCAGTTTGGTTTTGCAAAAGACGGCTTATGTAAGGATCGAGCTGGATAAGGTTTTCCGGCAAAAAGAACAGGCCTTTGTTGATATCCTGAACGAGGTGCGGAACCAAACGATCAGTGAACGCAGCCTGGCTCTGCTGAATGAGCGTTATGTGCCTGGGTTCAGGCCAACGGCTCAGGATCCTTATATTACGCTGACTACCCATAATGCGATCACGCAGCAGATCAATAGCGAATTTATTGCAGCTTTAGCTGGCGAGTCAATAGAATATAAAGCAACGATCAAGGGGGACTTTCCCAAAGATGCCTATCCTACTGACGTTGAACTAGTGTTAAAGATAGGCGCGCAGGTAATGTTCGTTAAGAATGATAGTTCTGCTGAAAAGCGGTATTATAATGGCAAGCTTGGCATAGTGACAGCCTTTACAGTGGATACAGTGACGGTGCAAAGCGGTAGCCAGGAAATAGAAGTGCAGGCGTTGGAATGGACAAATGTCAAGTATCAAATGAGCGGCGATGAAGTCAGCGAAAGTAATGCCGGGAGCTTTGCCCAGATTCCGCTCAAGCTAGCCTGGTCTATCACCATCCATAAAAGTCAGGGATTAACATTCGACAAAGCTATTATTGATGTAAGCGAAGCTTTTACACATGGTCAGGCTTATGTAGCACTGAGCCGTTGCCGTAGCCTGTCTGGCATGGTGTTGCGCAATCCGATTTCTGCGCATAATATCATTAGCGATCCGGCGGTTACCCGTTTCAATGCACAGGCCAAACTTTTGCAGCCCGACCGGGAGCAGTTGGCCCGTGACCAAAAAGCGTATCGCCTGTTCTTGCTGAGCGAGTTGTTCAATTTTAATGGCATGGCCAAAAGAAGCGAGCAATTCAGTTATATGTTACCCGATCTCCAGCAGACAGTATTGGACATCGCCCGCCGCTCGGCTGCGCAACTGGCGAACTATGATACCGAACGCATTCAAAAAGCCGCCGGCTATTTCCGAAATAAACTGAGCGCTTTTACGGAGCACTTGCACCGTCAGTTACCTGATTTTATAGGACAATCCAAAGAAATCGCTGCTAAAGCCGATGAGCTCATTAACTGGCTACTGGTTAAGCTGCAATTATTAGAATATTTTGTTCAGACGGAATTTAGCGCTGACGCTTACCTCGACTTGCAAAACAGAAAAAGCAATTCAAGTGATTACCTGCGGGCTTTGACCGCTCCTATCAATGAGCCGCTCTATCAACAAATACTCCACTGGCGGGAGATAACAGCTGCAAAAGAGAAAGTAATGCCCAGCATGATCTTATCAGAAAAGACCGCAGCCGCTATTGCTGAAAAGCTACCTGCTACTTTAAAGGCCTTAAGTGCCGTCAAAGGTGTCGGGCAGCAAAAAGCCGGGCAATATGGCTCCACGCTGATTCAAATGATCCGAAGCTACCAGGAACCGGAAAGAGAGCAAGGCAGTTTATTTTAAAATCTACAAAAAAAACAAGCTTAAACTTTCAAGGCCCTGCCGGATTGCAATAATTCCTGGGTAATCAACCGGGTGTAGGCTTTGATCTCTTCCTGGAACTCATTTACGGACGCACCGCTGCGAATTTCCTCCAGCCTTTTTTCCCAGTTGCCCGTCAGTTCGGCTTGAGCAATGCGCTGATGCTTAACAATGTTGTAGACTGACAGGCCCGTTTCGGTGGGCACAAGGTTTTTCTTTTCGCGCAGGATATATTTGCGGGTAATCAGCGTTTCGATGATGGCAGCGCGCGTAGCAGGTGTACCCAGTCCGCTATCCTTCATCGCTTCGCGCAGTTCTTCGTCCTCGATCTCCTTACCGGCGGTTTCCAGTGCTTTTAATAAACTGGCTTCGTTGTAGAGCGGCTTTGGCTTCGTTTGTTTTTCCAGCACGGCTTTATTACGTATGGGTAGGTCTTCTCCCTTTGATACCTTGGGTAGGGTGGCATTCTCTTCGTCCTGTTTTTCTTCGTCCTTATCATTAAAGACGCTGCGCCAGCCCGCGGTTTGGATGACAGTACCGCTGGCCATAAACTTAGAACCCGATACAATAGTGATCTTAGTGATCTCCTTAATGCAATCCTGATGGAAAGCCTCCAACATACGGCCCGCTACCATATCATAAACCGCCTGTTGATCAGGTGTCAGCTGATAAGGCGCTACGCCGGTAGTGAGCACTGCGTGGTGATCAGTTACTTTCTTGGCGTTTACACTGCGTTTGCTCAATTTAGCGCCGCTCAACAGCTTAGCTTGTTTACCAAATGCAGGGTGATCGCTGAGCTTACTGATCAGATCAGGTACTTGCGCGAATACGTCATCGCCGATATAGCGGCTGCCTGTACGCGGGTAAGTAACTAATTTGCCCTCGTATAAATTCTGTAACAAGCCCAGGGTCTGGTCAGCAGTAAACCCTTTGCGTTTATTGGCTTCCTGCTGCAAGCTGCTCAGGTCGTGCAACAATGGCGGTGGTTCTTTGCGCGGTTTGGCTTCAACTGCTGTGATATTTCCCCTATCTTCCACCAAATCGTGGATCGCCTGCGCCTCTTCTTTGTTTGTATAGCTTTTTTCCGAGATCGCCCGAAAAGTCTGCCCGTCCTTATCCGGCTGAATGGCTACCTGGTAATACAACTGCGGTACGAAGTTCCTGTTCTCCAGATAGCGCGCGCAGATCATCGCCAGCGTTGGAGTTTGTACCCTACCAAGCGACAAAACACCTTTATTTCCAGAAGCTAAACTCAATGCCTGGGTTGCGTTCATACCTACCATCCAGTCTGACTGTGAACGGCAGTGCGCGGAATTAAACAGCGTATCGTATTCTGATCCAGGCTTTAAATTCCGGAAACCTTCTTTAATGGCTTCGTCCGTTTGCGAGGATATCCACAACCGCTTAAAAGGCTTTTTACACTTTAGGAAATAATAAATATAACGGAAGATAAGTTCACCTTCCCGCCCCGCATCCGTGGCGACAATGATCTCGGTAGCCTCGTCAAATAATTTCTTAATAATGTCTAGTTGCTTTTTGGCACCAAGGTCATCTTTGCCATCCTTTTTACGGAGGCACAATTTAAATTTGGCCGGCAGCATGGGTAGGTGCTGCACATTCCAGCCATGATAGCCGTATTCTTGCGGCGAGGCCAGTTGTAACAAGTGCCCAAAAGCCCAGGTAAAGGTGTAACCTTTGCCTTCTAAGTAGCCATCATGTTTCTTAGTGGCACCGAATACTTTGGCGATCTCGCGCCCAACGGATGGTTTCTCAGCTATAATAACTTTCATAGTGGTTGTGGCGAAAGTAGTGAACGTTAACAGGTGGTGCAATGGTTGTGGATAAATCACCTTTGGTGCGCTTTTTAAAAGACTTGGTGCGCACCACACCAATAGCGCACTTTTTTATGAGTTTCGGCGTTTTTTTTGACTTCCAGTTAAAGCAAAAAAACCTGTAAATCAACGATTTACAGGTTTTTGATAGTTTTTGAATCACTAATTTGCGGTGAGGGAGGGATTCGAACCCTCGGTACAGTTTCCCGTACGTCAGTTTAGCAAACTGATCCTTTCGGCCTCTCAGGCACCTCACCTTAGAAAACGAATACCCCTTTTTCAGGGACTGCAAATATAGTAATTAGCGCAAGCAGGCAAAAAAAAATTTCAGGTATTAATTTATTGCCCTGTTTATAAGGCAATAAAAAAATTTTAAGGCTGTAAAATAAGCTGTTAATAGTTAATTCGCACGTGGTAAATGCTCATTAGCATGCGCTTAAAAATGGTTTTTATGGTCTCCAGGTCCTTTAGCGTAATATTGCTGTCGTTAAGCTGATCCTGATCCAGCTTATATTTAACTATGCGGTCAACCAGGTTACTTATAGAAACTTCATCCGGTTGCTTTAAAGATCGCGATGCTGCTTCTATTGAATCAGCCAGCATCAATACGCCTGTTTCTTTTGAAAAAGGGATCGGACCGGGGTATCTGAAAGTATTTTCGTCTACTATCTTTTCAGGGAAATTTTTCAGGAACGACTGGTAAAAATAATCAACCCTGGTATTACCGTGGTGCGTGCGTATAAAATCTATAACAATATCGGGTATATTGGCCTTTTGCGCTATTTCAATACCGCGACTTACGTGCCGTATAATAACCTGGGCGCTTTCCTCATAAGGTAATTTATCGTGCGGGTTAAATACCGAGTTTTGGTTCTCAATAAAAAAAAGTGGGTTATCCATTTTACCAATATCATGGTAAAGTGCCCCTGCCCTAACCAGCAAGGCGTTACCGCCAATGGCATAAATGGCGTTTTCTGCGAGGTTAGCTACCTGTAACGAATGCTGAAAGGTACCAGGCGCGGTAAAAGCCATTTCGCGCAGCAGAGGCGCGTTGGTATTGGTCAGTTCAATAAGTGTAATGTCTGATGTGATAGAGAATACCCGCTCAAACAAATAAATAAGCGGATACGCCAGCAAGGTTAATAACACGCTTACAATAAATGGCACAAAACCTACCCAATCCAGCTCAACCAGCGTGCCTTCTTTTATTAGCGAGATGCCCAGAAAGGCCATAAAGTAAGTGATCATGATGATAACCGCCGAAATAAGGAATTGCTCGCGCCGCGCAAGGTATTTTATGCTGTAGATAGATACCATACCTGCGGTTATTTCAAAATAGGCAAACTCAAAACTGTTAGGCACAAAAAAGCCGGCCATCAGCACCACCAACATATGTATATTCAGCGCAAGGCGGGTATCAAACAAAATGCGGATAATAATAGGCACTATACAATAAGGTATATAGTACATATTAGGCAACTCAAATTTTATAGCCATTGATAGCGTGAAAAGCATGGCCGTTATAACCAGCAATATCAACCCCACCAAACGGTTATCATCATAAATATCCCGTCTAAACAAATAAAGGAATACCATCAGCAACACAATCGCTATAGCCACCAAAACAAACTGACCTGCCAATACCAGTTTCGGGCTACCTTTTATTCTTGCATTATCTTCAAAAGCTTTTTTATACGATTGCAGTTTTTGATAAATGTCGTCGTTAACTACCGATCCCTTGGTTACAATCACCTCTCCTTTTTGCACCATACCGTTGCTTAACGATAGGTCTGACAAGGCATCATTTTCAATATTTAAGGTAAGCCTGTTATCGTAAATAATGTTGTTTTGTATACGCGTTTGCAGCAGATCTAATAAAAATGTTTTATCTAAAGCAGATTGCTGGCTCAACTCATCATCACAAAACTTCAGGGCGCTTTCGCGCGTAAAAAGTTCGGCAGTGTTTCTTTCAGAGCCTATGTTCTTATCAAGCATGGTAATGGTGTACCCCTGCCCATTTTGCGCATACTTGGCATTTATGCTCAAAACGCCCTTGTTATAAACGGTGTTAAGCAAATTTGCTCCTGTGGTGATGTACTTACTTTTCTGATTTTCGTTAAGGTTGGCGCTATGCCATTTTATCTCCAGATCTGCCTTAAAGCCGGCTAATTGCTGTTGCGCAACGCTTGTATTTAGCTGGTATACAGGCTTAACATTAGCCAGTGCAACTATTCTGTCGTTCTCAAGCTCTTGCGAGGTTTTTAGTACTGCGAAGTTATAGGGAGATACCAGGTCTTTCTGATTCCAGATGCGGCCCTTCTCAATTTCAAAACCAAACTTAACCTGTTTTGGTAAGGTAAATACTATAATAGCAGTGCTTACTGTAACCAGTAAATACTTAATGTTGCGGGCGTATTTACGCAAAGCGGCTTTTTGGCGCGAAGTAGAAAATTTAGCCATTTACTTATATGAGCACTCAAAAGTAACTATTTTTTAACTAGCTATATTTTTTTCTTGTTTTTGTGATTTTAATTTTGATATCTTTATGATATCATTTTAAATCAAAAACAACTAAGATCATGAATACTGAAAAAATCCTAAATTCTCCATCAGGCTATTTAACACTTATCGTTTTTCTGCTATTACTGGGGGTTACCGGTTACTGTATAGTTAATCAAAACTTTGTAACAGCAGTTATTATAGGTTTGATAGATTTTACGCTTGTGCTGCCGGGCCTGGTGATAATAAACCCCAACGAATCAAAAGTTTTGGTACTTTTTGGCAAATACGTAGGTACTGTAAAAAAAGATGGCTTTTTTTGGGTGAACCCTTTCACTACCAAAAAGAAAGTATCACTAAAAGCATTCAACCTTAACGGCCAGCAATTAAAGGTAAACGACAAGCATGGTAATCCAATTGAAATTGCTGCCGTTATTGTTTGGCGCGTTAAAGATACCGCGAAGGCCCTGTTTGCTGTTGAAAACTACCTGCAATACGTAAATATACAAAGCGAGGCTGCTGTGCGCCACCTGGCTAACTCTTTTGCGTATGATAATATGGATGATGAGCATGAGCAAATTACGCTTAGCAACGGTGCGGAGCAGGTGAGTTTGCTATTAGAAAAAGAATTGAATGAACGCCTTGATCCGGCGGGTATTGAGGTTTTAGAAGCCCGTATATCTCACCTTGCCTACGCGCCTGAGATTGCCCATACCATGCTGCAACGCCAGCAGGCATCAGCCATTATATCTGCCCGCAGACTGATAGTTGAAGGAGCCGTAGGGATGGTTGAAATGGCATTGCAAAAATTGTCAGAAAAAAACATTGTTGAGCTGGACGAAGAACGCAAAGCCGCCATGGTGAGCAACCTGTTAGTGGTTTTGTGTGGCGATAAAGCGGTAAACCCGATAGTAAATACAGGTACTTTATATCACTAAGATGAGCAGCTACAGCAATTTTAACCAGTTGCGTACTACTGAGCTAACAGCATTACGCAGCGGTTTTTGGCAGCCCGATTATATATTAACCGACGGACAGTTTGAATATGGCAAATTGACCCGGCCAAGCTTTGGGTATAAAGAAGGCGAGATAGAAACGGCAGCGGGAACATTTATGTTAAAAAAGGCGTCGTTCTGGGGTTTTAGTCTGAATATTTTGCTTAACGACGAAATAATTGGAACACTCAAAAGGAATATCTGGGATAATCGGACAGACCTGAATTTAAATAGCGGCCTGTCGGCTTGGTTTGTGCGTACACCGGGTGAAGGTATTTTTACCAGAAAAACAAGTTGGATGAGTGCCGAGGGCGAACTGGTAACAATAAAAAGCACGTTTAAATATTCAAAACCATTTGCGGTAACCCTGGCTAACCCTGACAAACAAACCGAAAACTTGTTGTTGCTGGCCCTTATTGGAATACATTTAAGGTTAATGAAAAATGCCAGGGCCGCAGCTTCTTAACGCGCATATGACATGGAATACTTAACATTAACACCATTAGCCAAACTTAAAACCAACCAACTTTGGATAGTACAACCTAAATGGTACAAGTTTAATTATGAGCTTACCGATTATGTGTTTGTATATGCAAAAATTTACACCATAGGTTTTTGGCAGACTACAACTTGTTTTGAAACCGCTGATGACGTGTTAAGCATTAAAAGCCTATGGAAAGGCGGCCTTGAAATTAAAACAGCTGATGGAAGTATTGTAGGGATAATTACCAGAAAAGCGCTGAGTAGATCTGTAACTTTTACGTTGACTACTGGCCATGTGTATACTTATCGCGCCCCATCTGTTTGGAAGTCGGAATGCATTTGGACGGATGAGCACAATAATGAGTTGATAAGGATCAATTTTGGATCATTTTCCGGCAAAACTTCTGTGAGTTTTGATAGGCCGACTACAGAGATTACGAATTTTGCCGCTTTAGTATTTTTGGCATTTAAAATAAACAAGGATAACGCTGGGCATGGCTGAAAAAAAAGCATTTGTATTACGTGTAAACCCTGATATGCTTAAAGAAATTGAAGCATGGGCGGAGTGCGAGTTTAGAAGCACTAATGGGCAGATAGAATTTCTGCTGCAGCAGGCACTGCTTGCGCGAAAGAAAACGGCGAAGGGTAAAAAACCGCCGTCGGCAATCAAATAAGTGTTGCAAAGCCTTTAAAAAAAATGGTATTTTTCTTATTTCACAATAAATTGATAATTAAATAGTTAAATTAATTTTACAGCTAACTATACTGACGAATAAGTCTGTTGCAAAGTGTTGCATGTTTAAACTTATAATAGTTATAAAACATTAATAGTTAAACACTTGCAAAAAACACTGTTGCAAGTGTTGCAAAGTGTTGTACATATTCTTGCAACACCATATCGTTGTTTTTTCGCCTTCGTTTCAATTTTTTTGCTTTAGCTTTACAATAATGTTGTTACCAAAGCAAGTTGTTATTGTAGCCGCCACCCGTACGCCAATTGGCAGTTTTGGTGGCAGCCTGGCATCGTTCACTGCGCCGCAGTTGGGAGGCTTTGCTATAGCTTCGGCTATTGAAAAGGCGGGTATATCTGCCGCACAGGTTCAGGAAGTTTTCATGGGGAATGTTTTGTCGGCTGGTTTAGGGCAAGCACCGGCAACGCAGGCGGCTATGTACGCGGGTTTGCCCTACTTGCCTGCCACAACCGTAAACAAGGTTTGCGCGTCTGGTATGAAAGCTGTTATGTTAGCCGCCCAAAGTATAGCCCTGGGCCAAAACGACATTGTAGTAGCCGGCGGAATGGAAAGCATGAGCAATGTACCTTACTACCTTGACAAAGCCCGAACCGGTTACCGCCTGGGTAACGGACAATTAACCGATGGCCTGCTTAAAGACGGCTTATGGGATGTTTATAACGACTATCACATGGCATCAGCCGCTGAACTTTGCGCTACCGAGTGCAATATAAGCCGCGAAGAGCAGGATACTTACGCCATAACATCATACCAACGCGCGTTAAAAGCGCAAGCCGAAGGCAAGTTCAGCAATGAGATAACACCTGTTGAGTTTAAGGACAAAAACGGCAGTAGTGTTTGGATATCGGAGGATGAAGAACCTAAAAAGGTTAAGTTTGAGAAGATAACATCACTAAAACCAACGTTTAAAAAAGACGGTACCATTACGGCTGCCAACGCCTCTACCCTAAATGATGGCGCCGCCGCGCTGGTGTTAATGAGCGAAGATAAAGCGATAGAATTAGGGATTAAACCTTTAGCCCGCATCCTCTCCTACGCAGATGCACAGCAAGCACCCGAGTGGTTTACAACAGCGCCGGCCAAAGCCTTACCATTGGCACTGCACCGCGCCAACCTGAGCGTAACCGATGTTGATTTTTTTGAGATAAATGAAGCGTTCTCTGTAGTGGCCATAGCTAATAACCAGCAAATGGAGTTGGATGCTAAGAAAGTGAATGTTAATGGCGGGGCTGTTTCGCTTGGGCATCCGCTTGGGGCCTCGGGAGCCCGTATTGTAGTTACCTTACTTAATGTGCTGCAACAAAACAAAGGCAGATATGGCGCTGCAGGCATTTGTAACGGTGGCGGCGGCGCCAGCGCAATTGTTATTGAAAATTTACGTTAAACACATATTATAACCCAAATAGTTAGTGATAAAACACCTCTGCATTACGCTGTTAGCGATATTTACTTTTTACAACGCCTCTGCACAGTTTCCGCAAAAGGACCTGGTAACGCTAAACATGTATCAGGACAGCCTGCAAAG
>Ga0247817_10000944_pt1 | contig 15383 bp, 11 predicted proteins | sample UWRJL212509R1_FD_178010 | JGI IMG/M metagenome (GOLD analysis project Ga0247817, IMG submission 178010) | Plant litter microbial communities from Arlington Agricultural Research Station in Wisconsin, United States - UWRJ-L212-509R-1 | ecosystem: Environmental > Terrestrial > Plant litter >... | reverse complement strand
GCCCTGAAATACATTGGCTACAGCGATACAACCATCGTGCCGTACTTAACGGTTGATGAAAATCCAGATTACATTCGGATTAGCAGTACCTTGCGCGGTCCAAACCCACTCGGTGCCTATGCCGGAATTGTACTAGCTCTCGTCTTTGCCTTTTGGCTAAAAGGTAGCAAGTCGAAAGTCCGTCGTCCGTTACTGCCAATTAGCGTTGTCGTGATCGGGAGCTTTGTGGCACTGTGGGCAAGCTATTCACGCAGTGCCTTGGTTGCCGCCTTTGTGGCGATTGGTCTAGTTGCCCTTGCAACGGTCGCACGACAATTGCCTCGTAAGGCCTGGATTGCGTTAATTGTTATTATTATGGCCCTTGGTGGGGGATTGATCGCCTCGCGCGATTCGGACTTCGTGTCGAACGTTCTATTGCATGAAAACGCCACGACTGGTGCCGAAACAAGCTCAAACGACGGGCATGTGGACTCATTAAATGATGGCGTAAATCGGATGGTCCACCAGCCATTTGGCGGGGGAGTTGGGAGTACTGGATCGGCTTCACTGTATGGACCTGACCCACTGATTATCGAAAACCAATACTTATTCATCGCCCATGAAGTGGGTTGGATTGGCCTTGTTCTGTTCCTAATTATATTCGTCAAAATCCTGCAGCAACTTTGGAAGCGACGAGCTGATTGGCTGGCACTCGGCGTCTTTGCAAGTGGTATCGGGATGGCGCTGATCGGACTTTTGCTTCCGGTTTGGGTTGATGATACAGTAGCAATTATATGGTGGGGATTGGCCGCGGTTGCGGTCGCCGCACCTCTGAAAATAACCGGAACAACGAAAGGTGCGCATGTCCGAACGATCCACAAAACGTCAAAAAGAACTGCTTGATTACGTCGACGCCTTTATTCAGGAGCATGGCTATGGCCCTAGCTACCGTGAAATTATGAACGCCATTGGCTACAAATCCGTTTCGACTGTTGCGATCCATATTGATGGACTGATTTCGAAGGGCTTCCTTCGCAAAAGCGATAACTCGGCCCGCTCACTAGAAGTTGTCACGACGAATGTCTCGACAGCGGCGCAGACAAAAACCGTCAGTCCTGCGAAGGAAAAGTGGTTAGTTGAGGCAATTAATGATCGCTTTAATACCTACGAAAACTCACCAAACCAGATGACACTTGATGAAATCTACGTGCTGACAGGTGCATTAAAGATTCTTGGCCTTGATGGGGCACACGAAGCCGCCAAAGCCCGCCTAGGCAAACTAAAGTAGAGTACGAGTATTGTAGTATATTACGCAACAATAACGATTGACGAAGCTTAAAATTCTCTGTATTGTTAAAACATAAGCCTAAAGCTATAAAAGCTCAAAATAAAAACAAAAGGTAAAAAAATGATCAAAACACGTTCTCGTATCAAGTACGCCGCCCTTATCCCTGTATTCGTTCTCGCAACTTTTGTTGCGCAGTTTGCTAATGTTCAACTCGCAAGTGCTGCGACATTGGTTTGGGATGGAAGCGCTGGCGACAACAAGTTCAGCACCGCTGCTAACTGGAACACCAACGCTGTCCCAGTGGACGGTGATGTTTTGAGCTTTAATATCGCAACGGCAACCGATTATACTGCACTAAATAATGACTTAACGGGTCTCTCGGTTGCAGGTATCAACTACACCGGCAACGGAACAGCTGGAAGCTATTACATTACCGGTAACGTACTAACCGTGACGGGCAACCTTACGAGTACTGCAACGAGTGGTCAATACACTGCACCGCTAAGTATTCAAACCGGCGTCGTACTCGGTACGAACATTACCGCCCAAAATGTTAGCCTTGGTGGAACTGGCAAAACACTTGATACACAAGGTCACTCGATCAGTATCTCTGGTGAATGTGCTTCACTTCCAAAGCTTGTTGGTAGCGGTACAGTCACAACAACCGGCACTACGAGCTCGATCTCTCTCGTAGAAGGCGCAAATGCATACACAGGAAATATCGTCATCACCGCTGGTAGTGTCTATGCGCCACTTGGTTCACTCGGAACGGCTGCGGGAACAACAACTGTCCAAGGTAGCGGCAAACTAAGCCTCTATGCTAACGCTGATAGCACCTGGGCAGAATCGTTTATCCTCGGCGGCACAGGGTCAATTGGACTGCAACACTCATCAACAAATGGCTGTAGTGGTGGCGGTGTAAGCGGCATTTACACCGGTACATTTACTGCTCCTGTCACACTCAACACGGATTTCAAGTACAACGGTTCTGACAATATGACCATTACCGGGACGTACAACGCTAACGGCCACAGCTTCACGACTGAATCTGGTGCATCAGGAACACTGACCACTCCAGAGGGTACTTCGGCCGCTCCTGCTGAAGAAAACACGTACAGCGACGCACAACCAAATCAGTACTTGAACGTTGGTGCAAACCAAACAGCCATCCTTGATGGATCACGCAGCTACGTCAACGTTGGCCTTAAAGGACTCCTCCTTGGTACAGGTACTGCTCAATCATTAAGTATTGATGGCGGAACAGTTAACCCTGGTCACTCACCTGGAACACTAACTGTCCTTGAAGCATTCCAACTATACGATGGTGTCTACCAAGCAGAACTGAAAACTTCAGCTGCTGGTGAATACGACCAACTAAAGGTCAGTAACGCAACTCGAACAACTGGTAGCGACGTTTACCTCGACACAAACGCAAACCTTCAAGTGAGCTTGTACGATGGCTATAGCATCAAGCAAGGTGACACATTCACTATCATCGATAACCAACAGCCTGCCAGCCAACTTGTTCAAGGAACATTTGTCGGCCTCGCTGAAGGTGCCCAGTTCTCTGTTGAAGGTATCATCTTTAGCATCAGCTACGTTGGTGGCGATGGAAACGATGTTATCCTGACCGCCCTGAATGCTGGGACTGACCCAAATGCACCTAACACTGGTGCTATGCAACTTGTCAAAGGTAACCCGATCCTCGTCGCCGGACTCGGTATTGCTACCGCTGCAATTATGATTGCCGTTGCAACTCGCCGCCGTGCGAATCGCTAAGTCACAAAACCTAGAACGTAATAGAAATAACACAAAAAGGTAACACATGATCAAAACCCGTACCCGTCTCAAATACGCTGCACTTGTTCCGATGTTCGTTGTCGCAACATTCGTCGCACAACTTGGTAACGTTCAATTCGCCAGCGCAGCAACGCGTACTTGGGACGGAAGCGCCGGTGACTACTTGTTTAGCACCGCCGCCAACTGGACTACTGACACAGTGCCAGTTAATGGGGACACGCTTAATTTTGACGTATCTGTGACGGGCGACCAGGGCAGTGGGATGATCACAAACGACCTGACTAATCTTTCGATCGCTGGCATTACGCAGACTGGCCACAGCCAATATGGCGGTCATTCGCTTCTCGGTAACCCATTCACGCTTACTGGTGACATTATTAGCAATACGACGGCTGATTTTGGCCGATCTGGCTACTTCGGTATTAATACAGGCGTGACACTGGGTTCGAATATTGTTTTGCAAAATGCTGGCTTCTACGGTAACGGCCACACCGTCAATACAAACGGCTACTCAATCAATACCTCAGGGGTCTGTCAGAACCTCAGTAACCTCGTTGGCAGTGGCCCGGTTACGGTTACCGGTGGTGATGTCGACTTCGCTAACTCACCAACATACACCGGCAATATTGTTGTTACTGGCGGCACACTGTACTCCAGTGGTGCTGGACTCGGGACGAGTGCCGGAACAACAACTGCTCAGGGAACGGGAAGCATTAGTCTTAACGTGCCAGTAAATAGCACCTGGACCGAGCCGTTTATTCTGAGTGGCTCTGGATCATTCGCTGTGCAGCACGCGCGCAGTAGTTCGTGTAGCGGTGCAAACCCAACAAACACACTGACGCAGACATTTACCGGACCGGTGACACTATTAAGCGACTTTAAGTTCAGTGGCTCTGATAACATGACGATCACCGGAACGTACAACGCCAACGGTCACACTTTTGCGGCAATTGCTGGCGCGAATGGTATCCTGACAACTCCTCAAGGCACTTCAATTACTCCGGAAGAAGAGATCACCTACACAGATTCAAAACCGTACGAAAGCCTCGACGTTGGTTCAAAGCAGACAGTCACCCTTAACGGTACTCGTGGCGACGTCAATGTCGGTATCGGTGGCACATTGCAGGGTACAGGAACGGCTCAAAATCTGAGTGTTGCTGGCGGAACAATAGCCCCTGGAAATCCACTAGGAATATTCACCGTACTACAATCATTAACTCTCAATAATTCAATCTACAAAGCCCAGCTGAAATCTGCAACGCTTGGCGACTACGACCAACTAAAAGTAGGTAGCCCAAGCCAGGTCGGCCAAGGTGCTGTCACTATCAGCGGCAACTCAACGCTCGAAGTTTCACTGTACGATGGTTATAACATCAAACAGGGTGACGCGTTTACGATCATTGATAACCTGACACCAGCTAACCTAAAAGTTGTCGGAACATTCGCTGGACTTGCCGAAGGTGCGCAGTTCACTGTTAATGGTATCGTCTTTAGCATCACGTATGTTGGTGGCGATGGCAACGATGTCGTATTGACCGCCCTTAACGCTGGTACTGATCCAAACGCACCAAACACCGGTGCGATGCAACTAGTAAAAGGTAATCCAGTTCTCGTTGCGGGACTTGGTATTGCAACTGCAGCAATTATGATCGCAATCGCAACTCGCCGCCGCGCAAACCGTTAAACCATTAACAAAATGTATTACACTAATGAGTGGAGTCGTACGGGCTTCACTCGTTATACGTAAAGAATTTATGCAAGATATTATACCCCCACACAGAACACCCCGCGGAAGCCTTCGAACAACGAGGGTTCCTGCGCGTGTGGGCGAAACAATTAGTATGACCAGTCGTTCGACGCGACCAACTGGCTATACAACTCAGACCAAGACGGTCACTGACATTATCATGCCTAACAAAGAGGTGATTGTCACCAAGACAGTCACAACGTCTGTCATGTCAAAGCCAGAAGCGGCTACCAAGCCAATCGAATCATTAACACCTCGGGCAAAATCCGAAGTATTACAAAAAGCACTGCTCAGTGCGCAGCGCGAACTACGCAGTGAACGCCGAAAACGCCGCGACATGAAGCGAGTGAGTCTGATCTTTGTGGCAGTTATCTTTGTATTAGTGACTGGCTATGTCAGTATCGATACCTTGATGACGAATAATCGCGTCAAAGCCGAAGGTGCACAAAGTGCTGCGACCGCACCTGGGGCCTCAACTAAAGAACAAGAGGGTCAAGACGAAGCCAAACCAGCTGCTAGCGCGTTAACCAACTACGCGGTCGCTGCTGACCTTCCACGGGCATTATCGATTGATAAGATTGATGTAACGGCACGAGTATTGCCAATGTCGGTGAATACCGATGGCAGCGTTCAGGCACCTCGTAATATTTATGACGCCGGTTGGTACACAGGGAGTGTCAAACCGGGTGAGATCGGGGCGATGTTTATTGATGGGCACGCCTCTGGTCCAACCCGCGAAGGGTTGTTTGCCTACCTCGATAAACTCGAAGAAGGCGATACGTTGCAAATGGAGAAGGGTGACGGCACAAAATTAACCTATAAAGTCGTTCACAAAGAGATCGCCCCACTCGAGGGATTAGACATGAAAAAGATGCTATTGCCCTACGGTAACACCCTGCGCGGTATGAACCTGATGACCTGCACGGGGACATGGGTTGATTCCAAACAGACCTATGACCAACGAGTCATGATCTGGACCGAACAAGTCTAGTTGACTAAGGTACAGGGGTGCAGGTATAATACCTTTTGTATTCCGACGTAGCTCAATGGTGGAGCAAGAAGCTGTTAACTTCGAGGTTGCTGGTTCGAGTCCAGCCGTCGGAGCCAAGATGATTTTAGAACCTTTTCGGAGGTTCTTTTCTTATCTTTAATCTGTAAATTTGAAGAATTGAGCGGTTCTAACGCGAGAAATTGTCGTTCTAGCGTAGAATAGTTTTCCTTTATAGGAATAAGCCAGTTTACAGGGGTGAAAGTGAGCTTTTTATATAGTAAATCTAGTTTCTGACCAAACATTGTTATAAGCTCTCTACGCTCGGTTGGGTTTCCATTGCTAAACTTGTCTTGCGCTAGACGGATAAAATTCAGCATAGTGACGGTTTCTTTTGCACCTTTGCTAGGGTCTAGTTTGAGATTGTTTAGCTTTGATTTTTGCGTTTCTAATTCTGTAAGTAACTCAGTCTTTTGCTCAAGATACTCTACATCATCGATTAGACCCCTTGTTCGCATTCCAAGTAGCTCTTTGAGCTCGTTATTGATGCCTTCAAGGCTCGATGATTGCGAATCTATGTCTTTGTTCGTCTGAACGGTTTCAGTTTGCTCAAGCTCGTTCAGTGCATCCTCTGCCCACTTCAAAAACTGTGGGTGGATATTATATATACCCAATTCTTCGATTACCTGATTTTCAAGCTCAGTTTCTGTTAATGCAGGCTGCCTGCATACTTGGTTTTTCTTTCGATGGGTGCAGTGATAGTAGGTATAGGCTTTGCCTTTTTTGTATTTAATTTCTCCAGTTACCATACATTCGCATTCACCGCATTTCATAAGCCCACGATAGGCCAATGGTATTTTTTCATCCTTAGCTCTCGGACTAGGCTCGCCCTGTAATCGATTTATAATTATCTGCTGTTCTTTAAAAGTAACTATTGGAGGGTGTGAACCTTGCCTTAACTCACCGTGCCACATAAAATGCCCGGTATAGAACGGATTTCGTAGAATGTTATATAGCGTTGTACGTATCATTTGATTGCCACCAGAATGTTTATGTTGGATAGAACGATATCCACGTACATCATTTAGATAGTTCATAGTTTCGTTAATTGTTGCACCCGCAAGCATCTTATCGAAAACTTCACGAATTAAGGGGGCACGATCTTCATCGATCACGATAGTTTGGGTAAGTAGGTCATTCTTGTAGCCAGCAGGAGGAGTTCCTGGGTAGTGGCCTTTATCAACTTTGCTGTTTAGTCCACGTTTGGTGTTAACGCTAAGATCACGCACGTACTGATTTGCAGATCCAGTGTCGACACTTAATACGAGCGCATTGTCAGTAGGCAAATATAGACGACTGTAAGTTCTTATCTCTTTAATAACTTCATTTTGCAGAAGGTGACTAATCAGCCCTGAATCAACCGCGTTTCTCGATAACCGGTCAACGCTCCAGCAAAGTATTGCATCCGCTTCGCCCGCTTGAATCATTTTCATTACTCGTTCAAAAACAGGCCGCACATAGGGTGCTTTGGCAGATTTAGATTCTGACTCGATAGCAATGACATTAAGGCCATATGTAACTGCTAGGCGTTCCATCTCATGAGTTTGATCATCAATAGATTGAACTTGTCGTTCGTTACCTTCGCTAGATTTTCGTGCGTACAATACGTATCTTAATTCTTTCATAATTACTCCTACAACTTAAAAGAGGCGACCTGTTGCACACAACTCGAAAAGAATTGTACAGGCCGCCTCGTTTAAGAAGACGAAATACATTTAAATCTTTTCGTAAGTTGTGTGCCCTCTTATTTTACTATTAATGATTGGATTCTGATACTGCTGTGGTATAACTACAGGCTAAAGCTACAGTAGTAACTACTATAGGTAGCTATACCCATAGGCCTTTTTCAAAAGGACAATATGTCAATTTGTTATTACTACAGTAGTTACTTCCAGATTCGCTCAAGTAAGTCTGTAGGAGGAGGTGTATTTTTTCTTTTATATACCTCAACTGCTTTAATACTTTCGTCTTGAATCTGGATCCATAACTCCTTGCTAGTCTCAAAGGTTACATCCTTGTAAAACTTCTGACCAACCCTATGCGCTGGGGTCGTGACGTAGTAATCCTCGCCCTCTATGATCGAGTCTTGAACAATGATACCCATTACGTGTAGCCCGATATCGTGAACAGATACTTTTAATCTATATCTGTCATGTTTGTCCGATTTGTTACGTCCAAGAACGTCTATGTTGATCGTATGTTTCATATAGTTCTCCTTTTAAGGATGCGAAGAACACGAACTAAATGATTAGCCTCAACTTTTGCCTGTTCAAAACTCATTTCAATACCTAGATAGGACTTACTTAGATTCTGATATTCTATAATTGTTTTATCTTTTAAGGTCATACATTCTCCTGTAAGACCAAGCGCTTGGCACTTTTTTATATTGGTGCGCAAGTCCACAATATATCCCTATAGGCTATAGTGATTTTAATAGCGTTTTGTTTAAGAATTGTATCTGGGGAACTCTATAATCTTCCGTTTTGAATTATTAAGCGTCGCTCTCAATCTAGACGATTCATCAAATGTATCAATAATGGCTTCGTGAAAGAATTTCCCGAACGCAGGGGAGGGATTTTTAAAAGCAATTCGTGTGGCGGAGGATTCTTCGAAGAAACTTTTCTTTAGCATTTTGTTAAAACCAATACCGCGCAGAACTTCTTGCAAAGACTTAACTTTTGTACCACTATACTTACCGGACTTTATACGCCCATCGACAAGTTCAACTACTCCGTATTCGCAGAGTGCGCTCATTACTTTGTAGGACACTAACCCGTGATTAAGTTGTCGTAATGGGTAACTACCAAGTTCAGTATTCATCCATAAAGTACTATCTTCATCCACCTCGAACCGGCAGTGCCATTTATCAAGCTTGTTTGCGCGTTTGATATCTGCTCTATACGCTATATTTCTTAAAAGTTTTGTAACCAAATATTTGTTTGTAATTCGGACTTCCCATTCTTCAACCATCCTATGACTAGGCTTGGAAGGTATTGGTATTTCATATTCCTTCATGCCCTTTGTATCGCCTGTAATAATTTCTACTGCTTTTTGGCGTTTGAGGTAAAACAATATTTCTGACGTATAGTAGTCATTTTCTATACTTGGCTCAAACTGCGTGTTAAAAGATTTGAGAATAAAGTATTCGCGATCATCAAGGTTCCATTGCCTGGGCGTATCCAGTAATTGCCTTAAGACCCATATTGTATGGGGAGAAATGGGGAATGGGTAAGGCAAGGATGCTTTTAGGATCATTGACCTCTACTATAGGCTATGTAAATTTTTTTTGCGCGCGCACTAAGTACAGGAATAGGAAGATCAAAAGGGAAGGTAGGGTGCAGTTGGTTCTGACTTCAAACAGTAGGGGGGGTATTATCTCACGCAGGCACGGAGGGTGAGCAAGTTCTGGGGATATTAACAGAGGTAACTGTTTAATTACCTAGTGTCTAATCAATTTATGTACCGCAAGTGACATATTGGCGCACAAAAGTTATACTGATTTTAGAAGAAAAAAGCATAAATTGATGCCTTTAATATGGTCGGGTAATATATGAACGAAACACAATGGGGAAGATTAACAAAAGATGAGCTCTCGTCCTTGACTAAGGAGGAGTTATTAGGGTATATCGATTCACAGGTTGAGCCTGGCGTAAGAATATCGTTCGCCGGCAAAGATCTTGCAAGGTCGATTGCTCGCAGGGTGCAGCCTAGGGTGTGTAAAATAATGCCTGAGTACTCTGTAGGATCTGAAGAAGCCCAGTCTCACAATCTATTAATTGAAGGCGAGAACCTACAAGCAATGGCTACACTCTACAGAGAGAGGGGTCAGGTTGACTTTATATTGACGGATCCTCCATATAATACCGGTAATGATTTCCGATATAACGATAAATGGGACGATGACCCGAATGACCCAGACCTTGGAGAGTTTGTTTCAGAAGAGGACGCATCGAGGCATACAAAATGGATGCGTTTTATGTATCCAAGGCTTCAGCTTATGAAGGACATGCTCAAGAATCAGGGTGTACTGGCGATTTGTATAGATCACCGAGAGCTCTTTCACCTCGGTCAGATGTTAGACGAATTGTTTGGTGAAAAAAACCGACTCGCAATCATCAATTGGCAAAAAAGCTACTCACCGCGCAGTAATAATAAGCACGTTTCAACTGCTACGGAATATCTTTTGGTTTATGCTAAAGACGAAGAAAAGGCTAAAACTGGCCTCCTGCCTCGTACTAATGCGATGGATGCTAGGTACGGCTCGCCAGATGGTGACCCCCTGCCCTGGAAGTCAGGTGACGCTAGTGGTCCGAAGGCAAAATTGCACAAAAAGATGGTGTACGCTATACAGTCACCATTTACCGGTGAGCTAATATATCCTCCGCAGGGAAGTTGTTGGCGACCTGAGCAAAAACAAGTACTTGCATCTCTTGCTGGATGGGGTTCGGAATACGTAATGAAGGACCTGCATGATGAAGCTGAAAGGGCTGCAATCATTGGCATGGATCCAAAAGATGTTCCAAAGGTTAAAGGGCTTGTACTAGTTGATTCGCTAAAGAAAGCAAAAATAGAAGCTACTAAAATACTCGAAACAGGGCCATGGCCAAGAATATATTTTGGTAAAAAAGGACTCGGAAGACCTCAGCTAAAAAATCACCTAGAAAATGTCAAGAAAGGCATCGTTCCAACCACCTACTGGGCTGATGATAGCTATGATAGTCCAGAATTCTTAGGCTCGACTAGCTGGGAGTATCAACAGTCAGGACATAGTCAGACTGGAATCAATGAGTTGGACTCAATCGTTGGAAAAGACCATGGTTTTGAGACTGTTAAGCCTATGCAGCTGTTCGAAAAATTAATTCAAATATGGTGTCCACCAAACGGGCTGGTGCTTGACCCATTCGCGGGGTCGGGTACTACGGGTCACGCAGTCCTGTCCTTGAACAACAAGGCTGATGCGTCTCGAAGATTTATCATGATTGAACAGGGGCGTCCGGAGAACGGTGATGTCTATGCTCGTGGTTTAACTGCGGATAGAATGAAACGAGTAATTGAAGGTAATTGGGCCAATGGAAAAGGGTCACCTTTAGATGGTGGGTATAGGTTTGTGCAGTTGCAGAAAAGAGTAGATGCTAAAGCTCTGCTTGGGATGGAAAGAGATGAGATGACTGACGCTGTTATATCATCGCATTATGACAATTCGCGAAAAGGCGGATCTAGTTTAATAAGGATACTCGCTGAACCTGGCAAATACTTAGTAGCTAGAAACACAGAGAATGAGGGATTCTTCCTAATTTGGGAAGGTGATGACAAGAGTCCTGTATTTGATTCCGAAGTTTATAACCAGATAGTAGAAGAGGCGTTAGAGGCAAATCTTGATCCAACGTACCATGTGTATGCTAGGTTTAATCTTCATCAATCAGATGACGTGAAATTCTATCAGATACCTAACCAGATTCTACTGGATTTTGGACTCAGTGCCACAACCGATTCTTATAACATCGATGAGTCGAAGGACTTAGATGATTAACTTATTCGACTACCAACAATCAGCATCTGCCCAAATTGCCGAGAGATTTGTCGAATTCATGGGAAACCGCCCGATGAGGGGAACTATGGCAGACCCTCATCCACTTCCTTTTTACCAAGCCCTTGCTTCAATTACCGCAAGTGGCAAAACTGTTATATTAGCCGATACTGTCGCTAGGATTGACTCAACAATGGCCGTAAAACCGGTAATATTATGGTTGTCAAAGGGTAGAGTTGTCGTTCAGCAGACTTATACAAATTTGCAAGATGGTGGAAAGTACAGAGACTTTCTAAGGGATTTAGATATAAGATTATTATCAGAATATGACTCACAGCATATTGCAAACACCGAACGGGGTACGATACATTTTGCCACTGTAGGGACGTTTAATCAAAAGGACAGAGAGAACGGTGAGAGGTTAATTTTTCAGAGTGACTTGGATAATACAGAGCAGTCTACTTGGGAGGCCCTGAAATCGAGAGAGACCAAAGAAAGAGTAAGAAGACCACTGATAATTGTTTATGACGAAGCGCATAATTTGTCCGACCAGCAAATGGACTTACTTCTCGAGCTTGAGCCTGACGCGCTATTGCTCGCCTCTGCGACCATGCGTCTACCGGTTAATTTAGCCAAACTCGTGAAGCAACTGGATGAATCTGGTTGGGACGAAAAGTTGATTACGACACAAGTGTCAGCTAAGTCGGTTGCCGAATCTGGTCTTATAAAATCTGAGCTGTTATTGGCTGGCTATGCTGCACCTATGGAAAAAGCCATAGACGATATGTTTGAATCCATGTTGCATGCAGAGAAAGCTGCCAGGAATAGCAATGTAAACATAAAACCTAAGGCAATATACGTAAGCAAGACAAACGTAGTTGAAGGAAATGCGCTAAAGCGAGACGATCCAAAGAGGCCATTTTCACAACGGGAAGCACCTCCAATACTTATTTGGCGCTACTTGGTTGAAGAAAAAAATGTAGACCCCTCGACTATAGCGGTTTACTGTTCGTTGGATTTTGATAGATTATACCCACACCCTACTGATTTCATGTTATTTAAAGGTGGCGATAAGGATTATGAGCGATTCAGCCAAGGGTCTTTTAAGCACATAATATTCAATCAAAGTTTGCAAGAGGGATGGGACGATCCGGAATGCTATTTTGCCTACATTGATAAAAGTATGGGCTCTAGTGTGCAAGTGGAACAAGTAATCGGGAGATTGCTCAGGCAGCCAGGTGCAAAACATTACGCCGACGAGACTTTAAATAGTGCACATATTTACGTAAGAGTAGACGCAAAAAATATATTCCAAGAGATAGTCGACCAGGTAAGAACAAGAATAAGTCGCGACCTACCAGAAGTGACCTTAACTGCGTATGATTCAAATTCAAAAACTGCACCGATTGAGCTTGAGCCAAAAAAATATGTGAACATTCCTCAGGTGTACATTGATGCTTCTAACGCGCTTCCTGCAATTCAGGAAATTGTGGATAATATGATTGATTACCGCTTTGATAGCGGTGCAAATACGCGCGGTGAAGGCGCAAGGGCGCTTGTTCAACAGAGAGTTGGTGGTTCCGGAGAGGCAAAGTGGAAATGGGTGCCATATGAAAACAGTAATAATGTTTCAGCTCGCTGGTTATTTCAGCTCGCCGTACTTAAGCGGTATCCAAAGGCATTGCAGGTCACTCCTTCGGATGATGAAAAATTTGATGCAAAGTTGCAAATCGGCAGCAAAGCCCATCGCTACTTAGAGACCTTAGCCGAAAATGTGGTTAGTACATATTTGGATAGAGTTGTATTGAGGCAAAATCTTCACAATCCATTTATTGTGGGATCAATTTATTCTGATGAATCGAGAATGATACCGTTTGACAATAGTCTTCATTCTGCCTATAGCGGACTCAACAAGCTTGAGCTTCCATTTGCAGAAGCTATTGATGCAACTGGTGTTGAGTGGATTCGGAACGCTAGTAAAAGTGGATTCGGAATCCCCCTACTTACTATTGGAAGTAGTAAAACCTTCTACCCTGATTTTGTCATATGGAAGGGTGATGACGTTTTTGCGCTCGACACCACGGGCGAGCATCTATTGATAGAAAAAACAGGAGTTAAATTACTAAACATAATGCCTTCCGATAAATCCAAACAAAAACTTCATATACGACTTATTGCGGTTGGAAAATGGAACGAGGATGTTAAGCAGGTTTCGAAGGACGGCTTTAGTGTATGGTCTTTGAAGAATGATGGATCTTTGAGATCAATTCACTGTAGAGATATGGATGAAGCAATTCAAGAATCATTAAAAAAAGTTGATTAAAAATAACGGCTAAAGTATGAAACTATTCAGTAAAGCAGGCCTTCTAGAGGAGAAACCTGGTGAAGCCGATTCGCTGGGCTATGTAAATGAAATCTCGCATGTAAAGATGCGTATTGATCGTTTAGTCGCAAAGAAAAAGCATTCAATTATTGCTTATCTCGGACCTTTTGGTGTTGGAAAATCAACGGTTCTCGGAGAAGTTCACAAACTGAGCAAAGATTATCAATGGGTAACATTTGAAATGTGGAGATATGCTAACAGGAACGAGTTATGGGATGCATTCGTCATTAAGCTCGCAGCAGCACTCTCGGCTAGAAAGGATGAGTCCGACATTGCTGACGAGGTCGAAGGAACAACTCTAAACTTTTTCGAACGTCCCTTAGTTCTGATGTGGGTTTTCTTTATATTGGTAGGCTTAACGGCCCTAAGTTTTGTCGCATGGAGTTCTCTTAAGGGTGATGGTACGTTTTGGGAAGCGTATTTCAAATACGCTGTACCTACTATTCTGCCGGTGCTTATACTTGTTGGCTTGGGATCATTTTTGCAACTCAAATTCATAACCAATAAACGCCCTCTTCGGAGAGTTTTTGAACTTGAAAACATTCTTTTCAGAAGTGTAAGTGGAATGAAAAATCCACTCATCGTGGTTGTAGAAGATGTAGACCGATCGTCTCAAGATGGAATAATATTTTTAGAAACATTAAATCATTTTTTAGGACAGCTTACACATAAGTCAAAGCCTATTGTTGTTATTGCACCCCAATCAGCGCGTGCTTTCAACAAGTCTGACGACTTTACATACGAGGGTCTAGAGACTGCATTAAAGATATACGACGAAAAAATATACTTCAATTCTTCATTAAGTGATGAATCAATAACGAAATTTTATAACGACCTAGGTGTCGATCCTTTATGGAAGAGTCGATTAACTCAAGCAACTCAAGCAATTGTAGGGGCGCACAGGAAAGCATTCACAATTCGACTTTTGAAGCACGCTTTGAGGGAGGTCGTTCAATTCTCAGAGATGAATTCGGACATTAACCCTGTAGTCTCATTGGCGATAATATTATCAAGATACGTTGAAGTGCCTGATATATCAGGTAATTCGCAATTGGCTCTCAGGACGCTAGACAGTCACAACGAGCACGGCTCTGAGGGTGCAAGAGCTTTCTTTATTGCTATTGCATTGGGCATAGGAAGTTATGAAGAAGCAAATCAAGCAAAGACGTTTGCTTTAAACTTTACTTCTTCTGGAGAAACAGAAACGGACCTATATACACATCCAGTCGGCACGAAGCGCTTTACTATGAATATTGCCGGCATCTATAGTTTACTGATTATCTGATTCTTCTAAAATATTTTTGATACCGCTATATTTCATACTTTTCCTAAAGTCAGCGTTTTCCATGTATAAAGTTCTAACTTCATCTAGGATGCGGAGCCAATATTATTAAAAGATCCTTACGAGGATCTTTTTGTTTGGTAAGATAAATACATGATTAAGCACTCTCAAAGACAAACAGGTAGCGCGCTCGTCGTTCTCATTATTGTTATAGTCGTAGCTATTATCGGAGCACTTGGCTGGGTGGCTTGGAATAAGTTTTTCGTTTCATCGAATGACTCCCAGTTGGCTACAGAAACTCAACAGGTAGATGCAAAGCCTTGCGGAGA
>Ga0247817_10000943_pt1 | contig 15395 bp, 7 predicted proteins | sample UWRJL212509R1_FD_178010 | JGI IMG/M metagenome (GOLD analysis project Ga0247817, IMG submission 178010) | Plant litter microbial communities from Arlington Agricultural Research Station in Wisconsin, United States - UWRJ-L212-509R-1 | ecosystem: Environmental > Terrestrial > Plant litter >... | reverse complement strand
AACCGTGGCAGCTGTTGGCACCTAAGGACCCCTCGAGTGCACAGGCCACCCTGCGCGTCATACTTTATCGCGCAGCCTACGCTATTTAATTCCTCCCTTCTTCTTTTCTGTAGCTTTGGATTCCTGTAGATGACTTTTATTCTCCAGAGAACCCTTGTTTCCTGTTGTGACTAGTCGATTCCCCTCACACAAATTGCTTTATATAAGGTTATTCTTACTTTAATAGGAGCTTCTGTTAGTATTTTATGCTAGCGTTTCGGCTTCGGCTTTAATATAGCTATAGTAATAGTATCCTTATTCTTAGGAAGGCGGCCCTGCTTCCTCTATTACGCTGGCGCCTCGATAGCGGCGGTTTTTTTATTCTTTAAGGGTCGGCCTTATCTCCTCGGCGTTAGCGCCGGTACCTCGACAGCTGCCTTAGGGGTTCCTTATACCTCGGGGGCTTCTTGTACCTTAGGGGCGGCGGCGGCGGCTGGCGAGCAGCCGAGTGGCTTTTAGGTTATAGCTATAGTTTTAAACTTATAACCGTACTTACGAGTGCCTGTCGAATGGAGGCCTATAGATCTCGACGGTCGCGGTAAGCCGTAACGATTGTAACGAAGGTCGTATCGGCTGTACTCTCTATCTTACTTGTTATAATAGTTAGCGCGGATTACGGCGAAGCCTTTATCCTTAGCCTACTCGTTAAATCCGGCCTGGAGCTCTTAGATAGTCTTACCTAGGCCGAAGCGGAGATATCTCGCTATTAGGATAGGGGGGTTAATATCGTTATTAGAGACGTTGCTTAAGTCCTCTAAGTCGCTGCCAGGTTGGCTAGGGCTGCCGGGCGCGCGCGCCGGCTCGTTGTAATAATCCTCCTTATAATAGGGATCCTTCTTATCGTTAGTATTACGGTAAAGATGCACTAGTTAGAGTAGGTAGACCAATAAGAGGAGAGCCATCCCCCTACGCATACGTACTACCTTAACTACCGTTAAAGTGGGCTATCGTAGAGGGAACTCTCCTCTAGTAGCAATTAAGAGTTACCTATTACCTAGTACCTAGAGTATAGTACCACTTACGTACTTTATACTCTAAGCAGTTTACCTTTACTTTATAATTGTTTATCTATACCAAGTTATTAGGATAAATCCCAACAATTAGTACCTACTATCAGAATCGAACTAACAACCTTAATCTCTCCTTAAAGGGGGAGATTAAAAGCCGAGTTAACAACAAACTTCCTAAATACTTAACGACTACGCGCTAAACGTCGACCCTAAGCTACCTAAAGCGCCTTTATATAAACGAAGACGAGGTCTATAAAGCCTAACAAATCCTTAACTATATAGATAAGAAGAAGCCGTTATTCTGGACTCGAGGGATAAAGGAGAAGAGGAGAGTAATTAATCTTATCGCGAGACTATACCTTCTTAAGACTAACAGCTCCGTTTACTAAGGACCTAGATCCCTATACCTAGCTAGTTAGAACGTAAACCCTTACCTCGCGAAGGTAGAAAGTGAGAAGTTCTTTAAAACTATTTGTAAACTATTAAACTCTCTAAATCTTAATAAATTCCCTTAGGAGGTATAGGAGTTCCTTCTTAACGTCTATCCTTCTAATATACCATAATAAGCTGGAAAGTCGAGTAGGATTACAGCTTTTATTTAGTAACCCTAAGGGTCGAACGGACCCTTAATAACGCTAAGAAGGCCTTAAGTAACTTAGTAGCCGACGTTACTAACCGCTTTATAATAAGCGTTAACGGTAAAGTAACCCTAGTAAAAAGCTTTACTACTATTACTAATAGAAATATAAGCCTAGCGAGAGGCTTTACCTCTAGCGATACTATTATACTTGCTTTTAAGCTTAACCTAGTATCTACTAGCCTTAAATATCCCTATAGCTTAGACTAATCTACTATTATTAAACGACGAAGCCTTTACCCCGCGCGTTACCGAACTAATAGTAATAGTAGGAGGACTAGTAGGTAATTATTCAAGGTTAGAAAGGAGTACGTTAAAAAGGGGTATATTAATAAGCTAAATAAATACTTTAGTAGCTATATTAGAAGCGATATAAAGTAAGATAGAGACTAGGATAACTAGGATGGAGAGATCCCTCGTAACGGTTATAGAGGAGATAAAAACCGCTAGTAAAGCCTTATAGCTATTAACCTTTATACTATAGCTAATAACTTCCACGCCGTAGCTAGCCCTAGTTCCGTAACTAATTATATTAGCCTTAGCCCTATTACTGTAATAGGCCCTTGTTCCTCCGTCTAGTCCTGGATTTTAGCCAGCTATAGAACTACTACTAGTTAGTACGACGGGTATAGTATATAATAATTAAAAAATTACTTATATAGTAAGGTTCTAGCTAGACGTCCCGAAGGAGAAAGGAGTAGTATTTTACGAAGGAAAAAAGCTTATATACTTAAACTATAAGCTATAAAAGGAGTACGTCTACTTCTAGGCCGATTCAGCCCTTACGCCGCGGTTAGTAAAGCTCGCCGTAAAGTTATAAATATTATTCCGCGGTTTAACGCTTACTTAATATATTTAGTAGTATAGAGAGGACGAGAAGGCCGATATAAAGCGTACTTAGTATACTTACTTTAAGTATATAGATACGCCCTTTAGTTTAAGGATAGCCGAAGTAAAATACTAGCTACGTATTAATAAATATACCTATAAGGATAATATAAAGGATAAAAGCGTAAAAACCTACGCTTAAAAGTTATTCCGATATACTAAAGCGATAAGTTATAAAACTAATTAATAACTCTTTATTATACTATTTAATAATCTATACGATAACCTTAAAACCTAGGCTATTAACCTATTAACTATTAAAAGTTAGTACGGTCTTTAGAAGGAGACTCTCTCTTCCTACCTTAAGAAGCTAAACGGTAAAGCTAGACCCCTAAAAACCGTTATACGTAAAAAAAGCGGATATTACGGTTACTCCCTTAACGTTAAAGAAGATCTCTTTAGCGATAGCGAGAACGAAGCTAATTAGTTCGACTACCGCCGAGAAGGAAATCGTATACCGAGACTCCGCGAGAACTTCTAATATAAAGGTCCTTCCTGTAATAATTTCTAACGCGAAGGTTTATAACGCCCTTAAACGCGCGACTAAAGGAAAGGACGACGCTAGTTCTCTAAACGCTATTACGGTAACGTTTACGAGGAAAGGTAAAATAGCTTTTAAAAGCCCTAACGTAGTAGACGAAAGGGAATACGAGGTAATTTCCAAGATAGCTTTCGAGGCGGTTTTAGAGGAGGATTTCGCGGATTAAGCTTTAATCGATTCCCTAGTAACTTCTAAGGCCGTAAACTAATATAACGTTACTATAACTTTAGAAGACCTTAGTAGCGCTTAAATAGATAAATATTTTATTAGGTTAAGGAAACGTTATAGAAAAAAGGTAAAGAGGTCGATAGGGAGGTAGAGAAGATATTTAATAAAGGATAAATCTATTTAAATAATAGCTTAAGCGAATACGAACTAGATAACGAGTAATTTTATTTCCTTTAACTATCTTCGAAAGTTAACGAAAGACTGGATAATAATAAGGAAAAGGTATATAAAGTATAGTTCGTACCCTCTTAACTATCTAACAACGAGGAAAGTAAATATAAGACTATAACCAAAGCTATTAACGATATTAAAATAGTTAGCTAATTAAGTAACTTAACGTCCGAATCGTTAGAAAACGAAGTAAACGTTAAAGATATTAGCTTTACCGCCTTTTAGGAAGGGTAGGTAATCGAAGCTAACAAAGACCCTTTTACTTTATTAATCAGTACTAATCGTAAAAGAACGTTATATATAAAGATAGATATTAAAGCGGACCTTAAGGTAGATCCCGCTATTATATACTTCGATATAGATAGCTTTACGAACGTTACTAACTTAAAGTAAATTAAGCGATAGGTAGTAAACCCTCGCTTTAAGGCTATTTCTAACTATATATTTAAAAGTATCAAAGGTAACAAAATATACGAATAGGAGGTCGAATTCGATTTTTATATAGCTAGTAAAGTTAGTTATACTAATATTAATAGTTACTTTTACGTTCGAGTAGATATTTTACCCTAACTCGGCCTAAAGATACTTATTAGTACGGACTTTATAGATAAATATAGCGTAAAGGTAAGTATTCGAAGGCGTAAAGTTACCTTTACGTTAGTCTTTAATATAAAGGTTCCTATTAAACTAGAACGTAGCTTAAAAAGAAGCTTTACCCGAAAAGTTACCGTAAGTTACTATATAGTAGTAAAACTTTACTAAAGTATCGTAGTTCTAGTTAACTATATCTCGCTACTAAAGCCTTTAGAGATATAAACTAAACTATAACTATACTACTTTAAGTTATAACACGCGTTGGTTTTAAGCTTTACTATCGATAAAAATACGCCTTATATCGTAATAGTTAGGAATAATATAAAGGAGGTACTTACTATTAGAAAGGGCGAGCGCCTAGGCCGTATCGAAGGATATATAGGTAGCGAATATAGTTTTAACGTTAATACCGCGGATATAAATAAAGAGTTCCTTTACAAGCTTAACAGCTCGCGATTACCTAAGGAATTCGCTTAATAGATAGTACGTTATAATAAAGAGACGTTTTATATTATAAGGGCGAGGATAAGGGAGTTAAAAGAGGATATTAGCTAAGAATACGAGGTAGCCTAAAACGTGGAAAAGGATATTATAGCCGAGTATCCTACTAACTTCGACCCTACTAACTTTCGAACTAACTTTCGTACGCCTTTTTATAACGTTAAAAAGCCTGTAAATATACTATTTATTACCTCTAAAAAAGGAGTATATATCTATAGTAAAGATCCTAAATTCGCCCGACGAGTTAAATCTACTATCGACAAATATAACGTATTCTGTAATAAGGGTATCGTCCTTATACCCGTTAAATAAATAATATAGATTAACTTGGTCGATAATTAGTAAAGCTAAATTAAGTCTGTAAAACCCTACCCGCTAGGGTATAAAGATCGCGAGTTCCTCGACGAATATAACGATAAACTTTATATAGAAGGTAAATAGGTTTTTATAGATAAGCTAATACTACTTACCTACCTTACGTTCGTAGTATAAAGGAAGGCTATACCTAAACTAAAAGGTAGGGTTATAATTAATCTTAGACTACTTAATAAAGTAGTTATCCCTAACGTATACCCTCTCCCCGATTAAGATAATATTATTAACGTAATATAAAAGAAGAAGTACTATACCGTTCTGGATACTTTAGGCTTTTTTTACTAACTACTAGTCTACCTAAACCACTATAATTATATAGTAGTTATTAGTAAGAGAGGCCTGGAAAGGTTTAACGTAATACTTATAAGTTTTAAAAACTTACTAACCTTCGCTTAACGATTTATAGACTATTAGTTTAAAAACTAACGCTACCTCGTTAAAGCCTATATTAATAATATTATTATCTTCTCCAATACCAAAAAGGAGTACCTTTAATATCTTAAGAAAGTACTTAAGATCCTTTCTAAAGCCCGAGTATATATTAATATATAAAAGTTATTTTCCGCCTACCTGGTAGTTTAGCTCCTTAGCTACGTCGTTAACGGTAAAAAAGTCCAGAAAACTAACGATCGTATTTTAGGCTTCTAGAAGATTAAGTTCCCCGATATACTAGAGAACCTCGAGATCTACCTAGGTATAGTAGGATAGCTAAGGAAAAGTATCGCTTAGTATAATATAAAGGTTAGCTTGTTATAGAAAAGGAAAACTAAGATACTTACTAAAAGACGGAAGAACGGAAAAATCGTAAATAGTACGTTAAAAAACATCTGTAAATCGTATACCTTAAAGGCTAAGTTTACCCTAACTTTAGTAAAATTAAAGTCGTTCTACTTACTCCAGAAGCATCTTACCTAACAATTTACTCTATATTACTATTAACGAAATAAGTACCTATTCTTTAAAATCGATGTATATAAAAAGGCGTACGGCTTATTCGTATTCTAACTTTAAAAGGAATAGGATAAAACCTTAATTCCAGGGAGAGATATCCTTATAAGAGATATCCTCCCCGTATATTTCCTCTCTAAAGCTATAATAAATATAAAAAAGGGCTATAGATTAACGGAAGCCGAGATTACCGCTATAGTCTAGGCTATTAGAAAGCTAAGGAAAATAATACAATCTAACGTATACTTTTTTAATATCCTAACCGATTATATATTAACTAGCGGTATTATTACTTATACGTTACTTAAGACTATAAACCTTATAAAGGTAAACGTTAAACTCGCTAATATAGCTAACTAACTTTTATAATTCGAAATTAAAATCTTCTATATCCTTAATATACTTAATATAGTCCCTAACGTACTCTTAAGGCTACCTACGTTCGAATAGGATAATCTAAAAGTTTAAAGTAAAAAGTCCAACAAGCTAGATAACATTTAGTCGAATATCTTTAACGAAGCTACGTATTACTGGAATATAACGGACGAGACGCCTTTAGTAAGAGAGATAAAGAGCGTAGAACTAGTAATAAGCCCTAAATTTAAAGAGAAGGTTATCGAGGGGTACTTATACGACTCCTATTATAACTATATTATTAAAGCTTTCCGCGAGAGAGAGGAATTAATAGCGAAGCTAGACGCCTAGACGGAATAGCGTCGTAAAATACGAGGGAAGTAAAAAAAAAAGCTAAGTAACTCCGAGGAAACGCCTCCTTAATATTACCTAAGACTTACGGTTAGCCCGTTTAAGTAAAAAGAGGAACTTCTTTACTATATTAATAATAGTAGTATCCGCCGCCTATATATCCCTAAGATATATATCTACGAGATCCTCCGCTTTACCTACGACAATATATACTATTTCGGAGTTTATAAGATACTCGCCGCCCTAGATAATATATACTTCTACTAAAAAACCTAAAACGTTCGTAAATACGTATAATATTATCTAGCGTATAAAGCGAACTAAATAGATAGAAACCCTCCTTTAGGAAAGCTTAACCCTATCCGCGTATATTTATAACCGTTCTATACTATTACTATAAACTTTATCGGCGGCCTCCCTAAAGTCCTATTACGCGCTATAATATAGTAGATAAAGGGATATGATACTTTTAATATAATATATATAGTAACCTGTAAGTTTAGTAAGAAGACCTTACTCTTAGTAGGATACTTTACCTATATAGCCGCGGAATAGGCGAAGGTACTAATTTATATACTTTATATATATAACTAGGGAATCCTAGTTTATATAATTAGCGATAAGGACCCGAAATTCGTATTAATAATCTAGAGAGAGATCTTTACTATCTTAGCGGTATACCTTCTCTTTTTAATAACGTACTATACCTAAACGAATAGCTAGTTAGAGAGAACGAATTAGATAGTAGAAATCTACCTCCGCTACTATACGTTTAGTAACCCTGATATAGCTTAGGTATACATTTTTAGCGTAATCTAGCATAATATTAATAACAGCCTAATAGTAACTATCGGACGGTTACTAAACGAGCTAGTCCTCGGATTTAAGCTATAGTCTATTATCGACCTCCTCGCTAAAAGCTAAGGTAAATAGGTTACCAACGAAACCTTTAAAGCCCTACGCTTCTACTATTAACAGGAGGTAGTATAGCTAATAAATATCGCTAGCGCCTTATCTAAGATAAGGTATGACGATAAGTATATACTAATAAAATTTAACGTTAGTAAAGAGGTATACCTTCGCTTTAGAAAAGGCTACTACTTTTTAGGTAAGCCAAACTATAAGCTTTCGCCTTAACGGCTTAGCCTATTTAAGGTCGTCGGAAAGATAGGTAACCTTACGTATAAACTCGATTTCCTAAGCTTTTAAAAAGTTTACCTGGTAATATTAATAGCTTACCTTTAAAGGCTAATTTAAAAGGCGAACCCTTTTAGTAGGGAAGTATCTTAACTAGGTCTAGTTAAGGTAGACGGCTAAGAGGAATTTAAGATCGAACGACTCGTAAACTATCGCGTAAAATAGCGTGGAAAATCGCCGACGATTAAGTTCCTTATCTATTGGAAAAGATAGGAGTAGAAGTATAATACTTGGAAGTCGAGATAAAAGTTAATAGCTAACGTAAGAGAGATAGTTAAAGGGTATAAAGCCAGGAACCTTATTAACCTAGAAACTTTAATTAAAGAAAGGTAACGTAAAAAGAAGGAGAAGGAAGGCCGAGTACTATAGAAAGTAACTAAATAGAGGAAGTAGGAGTATTTAAGCTTAAGAAGGCCTTTATAATAAAGCTATAGCTTTCTTTTATATCTTTATAACGTTTCCTTTTACTACTAAGTAGTTTTAAACGGCCTTAACGTTATAGCTTGAGTTTCTTACGTAAAAAGTACTCTTATTTATATTTTTCCTTTTATTTCTAATAAAAACGTAGCTAAAACTAAGGCTATATATATACCTTTTAGTTTATTATTACCTTTTAGCCTAAACTTCCGTACCTACTTTAAAAAATTTTAACCTATATAAAATACTAACCTTTTTATCTTTATAACTATACTATACCTTTACTAAACCTTTACTATTTCTATACTACGAAAACGCTCTTCCTCCCCTTACGTTAAGCGTTAATCTAAATACGCGTATACTATTAATTACTATATAGCTGCCGTTAGACGATATAAATACCTACTTTTAACTCGAATAACCTTCGCTTTATCGCTATAGCCGTAATTAACGATAAGGAGCCGGCTACGACTAATAGCGAGAAGTAAGAAAAGCTTTAAGTAGAGACTAATAAATATATAAGTAAGTAGAAGCTTAACGTCTTCGGAAACCTTATTAATAACGACGACCCGGTTAATAATAATAACCTAGTTAATAACGACGACCCTATTAACAATAATAACGGTATTAGCTTAGATAATATTACTACTAATAATAACACCGTTAGTCGAGCCGATAAGGAAGAGAATTATAAAGAAATTAAGGATATAAGCGTAATAATCGTTATTAGCTACTACTAGCTTAAGATAGCGCTCCCTTTTATAATAGGCCTAGCAGAACGTATTCCGTCCGCGATTAAGAAGATAAATAAGAAGATATAAAAGGTTATTAAGGATTATATATTTCTAAAGGGTATTATTACCTATAAAAGGCTTAACTTTACAATATCGAAGGACGCCGTTAGTAAGCTAAAAAGGACTATAGTCGCGGAACGTAAGCGTTTCGTTAATATAGCGTACCTTCTTATCAAGTATAACGGCGATAAGATGATCGGAAACGACGAGTATCTTAACTATATTAGCGATAATAACCTTCTTTATATTATAGAATCGCTTTATAAAGAGCTATAGTAAATCGTTATCCCTAATATTAAGCTCGTAATTACTTAGGTAAAGAATAATAACAACGAACTATTAAATCCGGTCCTATTCTTAATTCTACCCGGAATAATAATCGACGTAAACCTATATAAGGCTTTATATAAGCCTAGCTATATTACGTTTAGCCTATTTAAGACTACGCTTATAAAGAGGAATCCCTTAGGCGACCTAGACCTTTACTTAATAAAGGAAAGGGTAATCTAATAGCCCTAAGGTTATCGTAAAAAGGTAACGGAGTTTTACGCCAGTATTACGTATAAGACTAAAGACGCGGATAAGGACGGCGTCTCTATTATATATAAAGCTAATCTCGACCTAGCTACTAATAAGGATATAACGGAATAGGACTATTACGAGATTTACTTAGCGAACTAATATATAATACTAGTAGGATTATTAATAACGAAATACCTATAGTTCGCGTAGTTTACTTAGGGCGCGGCGTATCGTCTCGAGCTAGACGAGGACTTTATTTACTAAGATATTATCGAAAAGGGCCGAATATCGTTACTCGAGATCCGCGCGCGGTACTACTTATAAGATATCTAAGATAAGAAAAGGTACGTAATTATTAGTAATAAGGATACGAAAAAGGAGAAGGACGAGAAGATAAAAAGCTTTAATAAAACCTATTTAATTACGGAGAGAAGATAGGTAGAGAAAATAGTATTTACTACTTTTAAGGATAGCTAGCCCTTACTACTTAAAACAGGAAGTATCTACGTCGGCTTTAATAATATACCCCCGATAAAGGATAAATCGTACTTTAAGGATACTAAAGGTATAGCTTTAGGCAAAGATAAGATTAAGCCTAACGAATATAAGTAGCCTCCTGAGAAGGATAACCGTAACGCTATTATTAATCTTAACGATAGCGACGATAACATTTACCCGATCCTTTTAATAAATAAGAGGAAGCCCTAGCCTATAGTAACGCTTAATAAACCAACGCCTATACTAATAAAGCCTAAGTCTATTAATACGCTAAGTAAACCTAATACTACGTAGAAGATATCTATATCTACGCTAAGTAAGCCCGCTGTTATAAAAGCCAAAGCTACCCTATCGGCTTAAGAAGTAAAGAAGGCTATTAAATTTACGGAGGATCGTATAAATATAGATATCGATAGCGACTACGATAAGTTTAACGATATTAAATCTAATAGGGATAACTTTACGGTAGTAGCGGGTAAAAAAGCCTACTCCCTAGGAGAATAGTAAAGGATAGTAGTATATACGATTAAGAAGAAAAAAGAGTTTATTACGGTAGACTAAGCTATATAACTAACGAAGGAGAAGCTCCTTAAAAGGAAGCTACTTAAAGATACTCTAATAAATATTAAAAGTATTTTTTAGAACGTAGTAACGATAAAGGGCTATAACAAATCGTACATAAATAATAACTTCGTCCGAAGTATTATAAAGTCTACGTACGCGGCGTAGGTAAAGTAGACGAATAGCGAAAAGGACGTATAACTACCCCTTAAAGCTATATTTCTAGCTATCAGATTCTATAATCCCGTAAACGCGTCCTTTATAAACGAAACTCTAGACGGATACATTTTAGATATAAATAAAGCGGACCTTCTCTAAATTAAGGAGCTTTACTATAACGCCCCTTTATCTTAAAACCCTAAAAGCTACGACGGAGAGTATATTATTACAGCTATTAATAACCATCTTAACAAGACTATTAAGAAGGCTAAGTACGTAATCGATAATAAGTATAAGAAGCGAATCGATAAGCTTAAAAAGCTCGTCGTTATATAAAGTAAGGATATTACGAGGATTAACAACCTTAAAGCGTAGTTCTTCGCTTTCGGAAAGATAGTAATAGATAGATTTAATAAATTCGCCGAAAAGGATAACCTAAATAAGGCTAAGGATAAGATTAATAAGTAGGATAAAAGGGTACTTAGGTTAATAAAGGGTATAAAGGAGCTAAAGAAAGTAAACGAGGACTTACTTATAAGGATTAAAGCTACGTAAACTACGCCGTAGGCCTAGCCAGCTTCCGCTATCGCTACCGTTTTACCTTAGATCGCGAGAACGACTACGCCTACATCGGCCAGAACTATAAGAAGTACTCCGAAACCCGTTACGACTACCGCGTTAGCCAAACGAAAGAATAACGACAGCGTAGACGAGAAATCGGTAAAGGAGGACCGGATATAGGCGAAGAAGCGTAAGATGGAAGAGTGGATAGGTAAGAATAAAGGTAAGGGTAATTAAAGAAAGGAAGGATAATAAGGATAGGAACGTTACTCTTATACTACGCGTAGCTTTTCCTATTTTCCATTTCAAATAACACAACCTCCGGGCTAATCCTTAAGGACGAGGAGATCTCTCTCCTCGGCCGCGGGGAGATATCACGGTAAAGATATACCAGTTAGAGTAGGTAGACCAATAAGAGGAGAGCCATCCCCCTACGCATACGTACCACCTCAACCACCGTTAAGGTGGGCCATCGCAGAGGGAACTCTCCTCCGGCAGCAATCAAGAGTCACCTATCACCCAGTACCTAGAGTACAGTACCACTTGCGTACCCTGTACTCTAGGCAGTTCACCTTTACCTTGTGATCGTTCATCTGCACCAAGTCATCGGGATAAATCCCAACAGTTAGAGAACCCGGCGAAATCGTCGTCTTCGGCGGCTTGGAGGTAGGTAGCCGTAGCTGCGACGGGGCTTTGTAGCACTATGGCTGATTCTGTGCCCTGAATTAGTGGGGGGGGCTGTAGATGATAGTGCTGGAACATACTGTTCGTAGGGAGGGGTAGCGCGTAGGGGCGTGCGGTAGCTTAATTGATCCGACTGGGTCGCTTGCTCTGGTGCGATACGGCTGTCTTGGCTGTTTTAGCGATTGTGGTGGTTTTGGTGGAAATCGCTGTTTTGGCTGTTTTGGCTGGCTTAGGGGGTGGCTGTCCCGTCTGTTTAGAATTGTACCAAGGTTGGATTTTTTGGATTTCCGGCTCCCCATATATAACCCTAACCCCTGCGCCAGAAAAAGAGTAACACTGCACCCCTAGTTTAAAGTGACACTGCACCCCCATCAACTGCCTTTACAAAGTCGCTGGAATCGCGCCCCGGCTGTAGGGCTGTCTCGTCGTAGGCGTGTAGCTCGTCGGCGGTCTCGCGGTAGATTCTTTCTAGAACAAGACGCATCTATGGACACGAGGCTTTTAAGTCCAGTGTGTGCTTTACGAGCGAATGGGAACGTTGGGATGACATGTGCTGGCATGAGCCAATTATTTAACCCTGTGTGAACTCGTGTCCTGTGTTGTAAGACCCTTTGAAAGTGCTGTTTTTAGCGCTTAAAATCGCTGTCTAACTTGATCAAGATCTGCCAAGTCGCCAAAGTCGGGGGGGCGGCTTGGCGCCTCCCCCTTCCGCTTTAACTTTTCGGCCGTATGGGACGATGACTTGTTGGCCTAAGGCTTCCCAGAGGCTGCTTGTTCAGCTGATGCCAGCGGCCCCCATATCTGCGGCATTTGCTGTGTTTTCCCCATCCGCTCTACGAAGCAGCGAGCAGCAACTGATCCGGAGCGGCCATACTCCCCAAGGAAGCGATTTGCGACGGCCGCTTGCGTTGTAGCAATGGCCCCTGTTATGTGCTGTTGCATTTGGCGGCGATGGCGCCCGGGCGATTCGAAGACCAACGAGGAAGGCGCAACGGGGCAGGAAGTCGAGACCCCGCTCCCACCGCCACTCCCGCCCAGCGCTCCGAAAGTCGAGACCCCTCTCGCACGCCAGGTCCTGGCCCTACCCAAGGCTGCTCCAGCGGCAGCCAGCCCTCCAGGCGCCAAACCCGATGGCCAGGTTCTGCCCAAGCAGCCCGAGACCAATCTTGCGCTTTGGGCGGAGGCCTTGAGCGTGCTGAGCGAAGCGGATCGAGTCATTGTGCTATCGCTCACGACCGACCCTGACAGTTCCTCCATCGACAGGAAGCGCCTTGCAGATGACATCGGCGAGAAGATCCAAGCGGCATTCAAGGAACTGGAGCACGACAACCGATTCCGGCGAATAATTGACAAAACTCTCTCTGTGTTGCAAAAGTTCGCCTCTGCGGTCGATGTCGCCGTCAGCTTTGATCCAGCTCATGCCGCGCTGCCATGGGCCGCCGTTCGTGCTGTTCTCGGGGTAAGTCCCTTGGCCGAGTAACCCTTCCAATTCCCTTGTGCTAACAGCCGAAGCTTTTGATGGCGAACAGTCAGATGAGAAGTGACATCCTTGCCGGACTTGCCAAGGTCACCTCACTCCTCGTACAGTGCGACACGTATCAGGAGCTGTACATGACTCCTGATCCCAGCCTTCGGCCATCTGCAGAAATCCTGGCGAGGCTGAAGAGCTCCGTCGTCCAAACATACACCAAGTCGCAGGCTTTTCTTGCCTTCGTCACAAAAAGCCGTCAGAGCGGTCTCAGACCTATCCATGCGCTGTGGAAGCTTGAAGACGTTCAAGGCCATATAGGGGCCCTCTCGGAGAGTGAGCGGTTGCTCCAGAAATTCGCGGAAGACTGCGAGAGGCAATGCAACCTTACCAGCCGGTCCAACATTGGAGAGCTCCTGAAGTTGGCTTCAGATTTTCAGGACCAGTTGTGGGCTTCCACGGTCCTTCGAGATTGAATAAATAAGGCTAACTCGCTTGCAGGAAACTGGCACTCGAAAATATCGACGTCGACAAGGAGGTTGAGATCTTGGAGTGGATCTCTGTTGTTGAGTACCCAAAGCACCATGAAGAGGTCAGGAGAAGCAGGGTAGAAGACACATGCGAATGGCTTTTGCGAGACCAGAGGTTCCGCGATTGGGAAAACAGCGCTTCATCGGCCGTTCTGTGGCTCCGCGGTGACCGTGAGTCGTCCGAACCCACGCTTGTCAGTTCAATGTTTGTGGGCTTTGCTGCTAATTACACCTACCAGCTGGCACGGGCAAAACATTTCTCACTTCCAAGATTATTGATCACATCCAGGACCGGTCCCAATCCTCAATGACCCGAGACGGTTTTGCATACTTCTACTGCAAGAGGAACGAAAAGGACCGTGAAGACCCTCTCTCAATTCTACGCAGTTACGTTCGGCAACTTTCAACTTCTTTGGGAAAGCCCGGGTACATACGAAAACAACTTGGACATGTGCGCCGGGAAGCGAGGCGTAAAGGATGGTCTGGACTCAGCTTGCAAAGTTGCCGAGATCAGCTAGTCGAGTCGGTGGATATATACACAACAACCACACTCGTTCTTGACGCCCTGGATGAATGCGATATGACGGTCCTGGATCAATTTATTGTCGCTATCGAAGACGTATTGTCCCAGACGAGCAATGTTCTCAGGGTCTTTATCTCAAGTCGGCCAGATAGAGAGATCCGGAGGCAGTTCAGCTCCAGGCCCAACATCGAGATTCAGGCAAAGGACAACAAGGCCGACATTGGAAAGTTCCTCGACATCAACGTGGTCAAAAGAGAAAGCTGGTCACCACTGTTGCCGAAGGTGATTAAGGATGCACTGCTTCAACGCAGTGATGGAATGTAGGTTGCTAATTCTGTGAAAACCTATCCACCCAAATAACTCTAACCTCGCGACAGGTTTCTTTGGGCAAAACTGCAGGTCGACCAGATCAAGGAGTGTGAAACAGACGAAGCCGTCCGAGACCAGCTGAAAGTCCTTCCTCGTGGCCTCGAGGAAACATATAGCGTCATCTTCGATAAAATCAACAAGCGGAACAGATACGACAAATCCTTGGTCGAGCGGGCCATTCTGTGGGTTATGTGTGCATACACGCCGCTCACCAGCGACCTTCTTCTTTCCGCAATCCGTGTCAGCTCCGAGGGCGAGTCACTCGATTTAGCCAGTGAAATCACAACGGCGACTCTGCAGGATCTCTGCAATAACCTCTTGGTGCTCGACTCACAGCGGGGTGTCTGGAGGTTTTCCCACATCTCGGTTCTTGAATACTTCGAGAAGAAGTATTTCGATATCGATGCGGCCCACAATCACGTTACTAAGGTCTGCCTTAAGCTGCTTCTCGGGAGGCACAAGGAGCCGGGCAGTA
>Ga0247817_10000942_pt1 | contig 15419 bp, 15 predicted proteins | sample UWRJL212509R1_FD_178010 | JGI IMG/M metagenome (GOLD analysis project Ga0247817, IMG submission 178010) | Plant litter microbial communities from Arlington Agricultural Research Station in Wisconsin, United States - UWRJ-L212-509R-1 | ecosystem: Environmental > Terrestrial > Plant litter >... | reverse complement strand
GGATGGGCGAGGAGACCCGCAAGCGCGCCATCGAGAAGCTCGAGAAGTTCACCCCGAAGATCGGCTACCCGGTGAAGTGGCGCGACTATTCGAGCCTCGAGATCGACGCGGCCGACCTGCTCGGCAACGTGCGCGCGACGAACGAGTACGAGTTCCAGCGCGAGCTCGGCAAGATCGGCAAGCCGCTCGACCGCGACGAGTGGTTCATGACGCCGCAGACCATCAACGCGTACTACAACCCCGGCTTCAACGAGATCGTCTTCCCGGCCGCGATCCTGCAGTACCCGTTCTTCGACGAGAAGCGCGACGCCGCGGCCAACTACGGCGCGATCGGCGCGGTCATCGGCCACGAGATCGGTCACGGCTTCGACGACCAGGGATCGAAGTACGACGGCGACGGAAAGCTCACCGACTGGTGGACCGAGGCCGACAAGGCCGCGTTCGAGAAGCTCACCGCCTCGCTCATCGCGCAGTACGACGCTCTCGCCCCGGCGCAGACGCCCGAGCACCACGTCAACGGCGCCCTCACGATCGGCGAGAACATCGGCGACCTGGGCGGGCTGAGCATCGCGTGGAAGGCGTACCTGCTGTCGCTGAAAGGCGAGCAGCCGCCGGTAGTCGACGGTCTCACCGGTGCCGAGCGTTTCTTCCTGTCGTGGGCTCAGGCGTGGCAGATCAAGGCGCGCGACGCGGAGGTTATCAGGCTCATCTCGATCGATCCTCATTCCCCGAACGAGTTCCGCTGCAATCAGATCGTGCGTAACATTGACGACTTCTACAGCACTTTCGGAGTCACGCCCACTGATGCGCTCTGGCTTGACCCGACCGAAAGAGTCACCATCTGGTGACCTCTCACCTGAGCGCACTGCAGGGGCGAATCGGTGGCTCAAGTAATACGCAGCAGAGAGCGGTCTGACCGGCTGCGCACGGCCTCGGCCGGGCGGCACGTGAGCGAGCAGCGCACAGCGCGGTTCGCGGGTTCGTTCCGTGCGCTCGGGCGGCTCGCCTACGACGGCGCCCAGGTGTCGGCCAACGTGGTCGACCTCGGCACCGGGGAGACCCTGCTCGCGATCGACGACCGCATCGTGCTGCCCACGGCGAGCATCGGCAAGGTGCTGCTTCTCATCGAGGTGTCGGCGCGGCTGTCGGCGCGCGACGACTCGGGCTACGGCATCGTCGACAAACCGCCCGCCGGGCTGGTGGGCAGCGCGGGCGTCTGGCAGCACCTGCAGGCGCCGTCGCTGCCGATCGCCGACCTCGCGACCCTCGTCGGATCGTCGAGCGACAACGTGGCGACGAACCTGCTGATCAACCGGGTCGGGCTCGAGGCGGTGCGCGCCCGCACCGAGTCGCTCGGGCTCAGCCGCACGGCCCTGCTCGACTTCGCCCGCGACGCGCGCGGACCCGACGACGCACCGCAGCTCTCGGTCGGTTCGACCGAAGAACTGGCCAGGCTCTTCGGCATGCTCGCCCGCGAAGAAGTGGTCGACGGCCCCACCAGCCAGCGCGTCATGGGCTGGCTGTCGCTCAACAGCGACCTCTCGCTCGTGGCGAGCGCCTTCGGCCTCGACCCGCTCGCGCACCGCAGCTCAGACCACTCGACCCTGCTCATCAACAAGACGGGGTCGGATGCCGGGGTGCGGGCGGAGGCCGGAGCCTTGCGTGGCCGACGCACCGCCGTGGCATACGCGGTCTCCGTGCACTTCGCCGACGACTCGCTCGCCCGCCGGTTGAGCGTCGTCGAGGGCATGCGCGCCGTCGGCGAGGAGCTTCTGGAGTACGTGCACTGACCCCGTGTTACCGTGGCTTCGACAGGTACGACACGGTCTCAATGGGGAGAAACATGCCACACACGTCAGCGTCCGCGCGCGAGAAAAACCTTCCACCGGTAGCGGTCGATCCGGCCGTACTGGCCGCCGAAGACCGGCGCTGGCCGCCGCTGAAGATCGCGCTCTGGGTCGCGATCGCCCTGCTCGGCGGGTTCAGCTGGGTAATGCTGGCGGTGATCAGGGGCGAGACCGTCAACGCCATCTGGTTCGTGTTCGCCGCGGTGTGCACCTACTTCATCGGCTACCGCTTCTACTCGAAGTACATCGAGAAGCACCTCGTCAAACCCGACGACAGCCGGGCGACCCCGGCCGAGTACAAGGCCGACGGCAAAGACTTCGCGGCCACCGACCGCCGGGTGCTCTACGGGCACCACTTCGCCGCCATCGCCGGCGCCGGTCCGCTCGTCGGACCCGTGCTCGCCGCGCAGATGGGCTACCTGCCGGGAACCATCTGGATCATCGTGGGCGTCGTGCTCGCCGGCGCCGTGCAGGACTACCTCGTGATGTTCTTCTCGATGCGCCGCGGCGGCCGGTCGCTCGGCCAGATGGCGCGCGACGAGCTCGGTCGCGTCGGCGGAACGGCCGCGATCATCGCCACGCTCACCATCATGGTGATCATCGTCGCGATCCTCGCACTCGTCGTGGTGAACGCGCTCGCCGAGAGCCCGTGGGGTGTCTTCTCGGTCGCCATGACCATCCCGATCGCCCTGTTCATGGGGTGCTACCTGCGCTTCTTCCGCCCCGGCAAGGTGACCGAGGTCTCGATCATCGGATTCGTGCTGCTGCTCGCCGCGATCGTCGGCGGCGGCGCGGTCGCCGAGACCGACTGGGGTGTGGCGCTGTTCACCATCGAGAAGGTTCCGCTGGCGATCGGCATCATCGTCTACGGCTTCATCGCGGCGATCCTGCCCGTCTGGCTGCTGCTCGCCCCGCGCGACTACCTCTCCACCTTTATGAAGATCGGCACGATCGCGATGCTCGCCGTCGCGATCATCATCGTGCGGCCCGAGATCTTCGCTCCGGCGGTGAGCGAGTTCGCGACCACCGGAACCGGTCCGGTCGTCAGCGGCACCCTCTTCCCGTTCTTGTTCGTGACCATCGCCTGCGGCGCTTTGTCCGGTTTTCACGCACTCATCGCATCCGGAACCACTCCCAAGCTCGTCGAGAAAGAGCGGCAGACCCGGTTCATCGGCTACGGCGGCATGCTGATGGAATCGTTCGTGGCGATCATGGCCCTCGTCGCCGCGCTGTCGATCGACCGCGGCATCTACTTCGCGATGAACGCCTCGGCGGCCGCGACCGGCGGAACCATCGAGGGCGCGGTCGCGTTCGTCAACGGGCTCGGCCTGTCGGGCGTGAACCTCACGCCCGAGATGCTGCAGCAGACCGCGAACGACGTGGGGGAGGAGTCGATCGTCTCGCGCACCGGCGGCGCCCCGACCCTCGCGGTCGGACTCGCGCACATCATGCAGCAACTGATCGGCGGCAGCGGCATGATGGCGTTCTGGTACCACTTCGCGATCATGTTCGAGGCGCTGTTCATCCTCACCGCCGTCGATGCCGGCACCCGGGTCGCGCGGTTTATGCTGCAGGACTCGATCGGCAACTTCATCCCGAAGTTCAAGAACACGTCGTGGCGCATCGGGGCCTGGATCGCGACCGCGATCATGGTGGCGGCGTGGGGGGCGATCCTGGTGATGGGCGTGACCGATCCGCTCGGCGGCATCAACACGCTGTTCCCGCTGTTCGGCATCGCGAACCAGCTGCTGGCGGCGATCGCGCTCGCCGTGTGCATGGCGATCATCGCCAAGCGCGGCTACTTCCGGTTCCTCTGGATCGTGGCGCTGCCGCTGGGATTCGCGGCCGTCGTGACGATCTCGGCGTCGTTCCTGAAGATCTTCTCGCCCGTGCCGGCGATCGGCTACTTCGCGCAGAACGCGGCGTTCCGCCAGGCGCTCGCCGACGGCGAGACGAGCTTCGGCACAGCGCCGACCGTCGAGGCGATGGAGGCCGTGGTGCGCAACACGATGGTGCAGGGTGTGCTGTCGATCCTGTTCGTGACTCTCGCGATCATCGTGATCGTCACCGCGATCATGGCCACGATCAGGGCGGCCCGCCGCGGGTCGAGCGAGAGCAGCGAAGACGCCGCGGTGCCGTCGAAGGTCTTCGCCCCGGCGAGCCTCATCGCGAGCCCCGCCGAGAAGGAGATCCAGAAGCAGTGGGACGCCCTGCCGGCCCGCCCGAAGCGCGGCGGCCACTGATGGGTGTCGGAGAGATCGCGCGCGGAGTGCGCTGGTACGTGCGCGGGGTGATGGGCGAAGACGCCTACGAGAAGTACCTGGCGCACGTCGAGAGCGAGCACGGTGGCGGAGACGGCGGCGCCGCCGCCGCGCCGCCGGTTATGACCGAGCGGGAGTTCTGGCGCGACCGCACCGACCGGCAAGACGCGAACCCGTCGGGGCGGTGCTGCTAGCCGCAGGTGCCGCTGCCGGTGCCGGTGCCGGTGCCGGTGCCGGTTGAGTAGGCCGCCCGCGGCCGTATCGAAACCAGCGCCGCCGAAAGAACCTGTGTCGACAGCGCGCGGTTGGCCGAGCACGGATGGCGCCGAGTGGCCAGTTGGGCACGTCTGGCGGGCGCTGTGACGTGCCGAAGTGGCCAGTCGGGTCTCGATACGGTCGCTGCGCGACCTACTCGACCGGCAGCACGCCGAACGAGCGCTCGGATGGCGCCGAGTGGCCAGTTGGGCGCGTCTCGCGGGCTCTGTGACGTGCCGAAGTGGCCGGTCGGGTCTCGATACGGTCGCTGCGCGACCTGCGCGACCTGCGTGACCTGCTCTACCGGCAGCCCGCCGAAAGAGCGCTCGGATGGCGCCGAGTGGCCAGTTGGGCACGTCTCGCGGGCGCGCAAACGACCCGAAGTGGCCGGTCGGGTCTCGATACGGTCGCTGCGCGACCTACTCGACCGGCAGTGCCTGCTCGACCGGCAGGGGGCTCCGCCTGCTCGACCGGGAGCCCGTCGCGACCGGTGCGACCGGCAGCCCGCCACCGGTCGACAGGACGAGCGCGGGCGGGACGGCCCGACCGTCCTGTCGAACGGGTGCGGCGACCGGATCGTCCTGTTGGCCGGGCGGCCGGGCGGGCGCGGGCAGGCGGGCGCGGGCGGGCGCAGGCGGGCGCGGGCGAACGGCCGGGCCGCGCTAGACGGCGAGCTCGTCGTCGGCGTCGGTCGCCGCGACGAGCGGGTGCACGACGGCGGCGGGCGCGATTCCGTAGAGGGCGTCGAGCGCGGCGACGAACTCGTCGGCGCGGCCCTCGCGGGCGAGGGTGCGGGCGCGCACCGACGGGCCGTGCAGCAGCACTCCCGCTAGGTGGCGCAGCGCCGCCACGGTGTCGGTGGAGTCGCCGGCGCGTCGCTCGGCCCGCTCGATCTCGGTGTCGAGCAGGTCGAACACGTGCGAGCGGAACGCGACGATCGCCGGCTCCACGGTCGCAGCAGAGAGGAAGGATGCCGCGGCGTCGCCGATGAGCGCGCGGGCGTCGGTGGCGGCGGTGAGCGCCTCGACCGGGGCGTGACGGCTGATCAGGTCGAGGTCGAGAAGTTCGACGCCCGCGAGCGTGGCGACAGCGGGGTCGACGTTGCGGGGCAGCCCGAGGTCGATGACGAGACGGCGGTTGTCGTTGGGAACGTCGGCCGGCGTGATCGCGAGCGTCGACGTGCAGGTGAGCACGACATCCGAATCGGCGATCGCGGCAGCGAGCGAGGTCTCGAATTCGATGCCGTACTTGCCCGCGAACTTGGCGGCCCGCCCGCTGGGCGAGAACACCCGCACGTCGGTCGCGCCGCGGTCGCGCAGCGCGCCGAGGGTGGTCGCGGCGTACTGGCCGGTTCCGACGAGCAGGACGCGCGTCTTCGACCAGTCGGTGACGCGGCTCGAGGCGAGCTCGAGGGCGAGGCGCACGAGCGAGCGGCCGGCTCCGCCGAGCGCGGTGTGGTTCTTCACCTCGCGCGAGGTGCGGGTGGCGGTCTGGAAGAGCGTGTCGAGGGTGGATGTCGCGGTGCCCGACACCCGGGCGGCCTCGAGTGCACGACCGACCTGGCCCGAGATCTCGTCTTCGCCGACGACGACCGATTCGAGCCCCGCGGTGACCGAGAACAGGTGGCCGGCCACGGCGTCGCCGGTGATGACCGTGACGGAGTTGCGCAGGTCGTCGGGCAGCACGCCGCTCGCGCTGCTCATGGCGTCGATCGTCGACTGCACGGCCACGGCGGTCGACCCGGTGAGCGGTTCGTCGATGTCGAGGTAGGCCTCGAAGCGGTTGCAGGTCGCGAGCACGACGGCCCCTGATACGAACGCGCTGCCGGCGACGAGGCTGGAGGCTGCTGCCGGTGCGCCAATGGACAGCTTCTCGAGAAGGTCGAAGCTGGCATTTTGATGGTTCGCGGTCAGGCAGAGAAGCACAATCTAATGTTAACTCCGTGACCCTGCCTGCGAACCACCCTCTGAACGACGGTCGGACGACCGATGCACCCCTGATCCGCGCCTACCGCGGCGAACGACAGGCGACGCCGCCCGTGTGGTTCATGCGCCAGGCGGGCCGTTCGCTGCCGGAATACCGGGAACTCCGGGTCGGCAACGCCATGCTCGACGCCTGCCTCACCCCCGAACTCTCGAGCGAGATCACCCTGCAGCCGGTTCGCCGCCACGGCGTCGACGCCGCGATTTTCTTCAGCGACATCGTGATTCCCATCAAACTCGCAGGTGTCGAGGTCGAAATAGTGCCCGGTCGCGGTCCGGTTCTCGCCGATCCGATCAGAAGCGTGTCGGATGTCGCGAAGCTGCGACCCCTCGATCCCGCCGCCCTCGCCCCGATCATCGAGGGTGTCGCACGCACCGTCGAGCAGCTCGGTTCGACCCCGCTCATCGGTTTCGCCGGAGCCCCGTTCACCCTCGCGTCGTACCTCGTCGAGGGTGGTCCGTCGAAAGACCAGCTGCGCGCGCGCACCATGATGTACACCGAACCGCACGCCTGGGCGACGTTGCTCAACTGGTGCGCCGACGTGAGCGGCGCCTTCCTCCAGGCGCAGGTGCTCGCCGGCGCCTCGGCCGCCCAGCTCTTCGACTCGTGGGTCGGTTCGCTCAGCGAGCAGCAGTACGTGCGCCGCGTCGCCCCGCACTCGAAGCGTGCGCTGTCGCACCTGCGCGGCCTCGAGATCCCCAAGGTGCACTTCGGCGTCGGCAGCAACGAGGTGCTCGTCGCGATGCGCGACATCGGTGCCGACGTGATGGGCGTCGACTGGCGCATCCCGCTCGACGAGGCCAACCGCCGACTCGGCGGCTCGGTGCCCCTGCAGGGCAACCTCGACCCCGCGCTGCTCGCGGCGCCCGCGAAGGTGCTCGCCGCCCACGTCGACGACGTCATCGACCGCGGCCGCGAGGCTCCCGCCCACGTGCTCAACCTCGGCCACGGCGTGCCGCCCACCACCGACCCCGACGTGCTGACGCGCATCGTCGAGCAGGTGCACGCGGGATGAGCGACGTCGTCGTCGTCGGCGGGGGTATCGCGGGGCTGGTGATCGCCCGGCAGCTGCTGGTCAAGGGCAGGAGCGTGACCCTGCTCGAGGCGGGCGGCCGACTGGGCGGCAGCGTCTCGCGCCACGTCGTCGGCGGCATCTCGCTCGACGCCGGCGCGGAGAGCTTCGCGACCCGCGGCGGCACCGTCGAAGCGCTCGTGCGCACCCTCGGTCTCGGCGACGAGATCGTCGCGCCGAACCCCGAGGGTGCCTGGCTGCAGCCCGCGGCCGGCCCCGCCGTGCCTCTTCCGGCCACGAGCCTGCTCGGTATCCCCGGCGTGCCCGTGGCGGCCGACGTCATCGCCGTGCTCGGCCGCGGACCGGCGTTCCGCGCCTACCTGCGCGACACCTTCCGGCCCGCATCCGTCGGCGCCGACTCGACGACGCTCGGCGAGCTGGTGCGCCGCCGTATGGGCGACGACGTACTCGAGAAGCTCGTCGCCCCGATCGTGAACGGCGTGCACTCCGCCGCACCCGACGACCTCGCGCTCGACCGGGTCGCGCCCCAGCTGCGCGAAGCGCTCGCCAAGTACGGCTCGCTCGCCCTCGCGGTGCGCACCCTCCGCTCCCAGGCGCCCGCCGGAACCGCGGTCGCGGGAATCCGCGGCGGCATCACCCGCATCGTCGACGAACTGGTCGCCGACCTCGAACGCTTCGGCGCCGACATCCGGCTGAACACCCCCGTGCGCTCGGTCACCGTCGGCAGCGCCACCACAGACGACGACGTGCTCGGCGGACACATCGTGGTGGCGACCTCCGGCGTGCTCGCACCCGTCGCCACGCCCGACCGTGTCGTGACGCTCGCCACCCTCGTGGTCGACCAGCCGCTTCTCGACAGCGCCCCGCGCGGAACCGGGCTTCTCGTCGCCGACGGAGCCCCCGGCATCCGGGCGAAAGCCCTCACCCACGCGACGGCCAAATGGCCGTGGCTCGCCGAGCGCGCCGACGGCAAGCACGTTCTGCGCCTGTCGTACGGGCACGACCACGCCGATCTCGCCGAGGTCGCGCGCACCGACGCGTCGGCTCTGCTCGGTGTACCGCTCGCCGCCGCCGACGTCGTCGACTTCGCACGGGTGCAGTGGGCGCGCACCACCGCGGTCGAGCACGCGCCCGACGGAGTAACGCTCGTCGGCGAGGGTATCGCCGGAACCGGTCTCGCAAATATCATTGGGCACTCGCAGACACAAGCTGAATCGCTTCTCAGCGGCGAATTGAAGTAGCCGGGATACGCTGGAACAACATTCACGAACGAAAACGGAGAGAACCATGAAAGGCAAGATCCTTTTGGTCGTCGGCTTTGGAGTCGGCTACGTACTTGGTGCTCGAGCGGGGCGTGAACGTTACGAAGACATCAAGCGCGCCGCGGGCAACTTCTGGAACAACCCGCGTGTGCAGCGTCAGCTCGACGACGCCGAGGGCTTCATCAAAGACAAGACCCCCGACGCCGTCGGCGCACTCGCGACCGGTGTCAAGAAGGTCGTGAACACGGTCTCCGGCCGCAAGCCCGCGCCCAAGACCGTCGCGCGCAAGTCGCCGACGAAGTCGGGCTCGGCCACGTCGAAGTCCAGCTCGAGCAAGTAGGCCGCTATGAGCGAGAGAGAACTCCCCAAGCGGTCGCTGTTCAAACTCATCGGCGACCTCCCCGGCTACCTCGTCGCCTTGCTGCGCAGCGAGCTCGAGCGCCTGAAGCAAGAGCTGGTCGACAAGGCGAAGCACCTCGGTGTCGGCGTCGGTCTCATCGCCGCCGGTGCGTTCTTCGCGTTCTTCGCGTTCGGTGTGCTGCTCGCGGCCGCCGTTCTCGGTATCGCGACCGCGCTGCCCGCCTGGCTCGCCGCCCTCATCGTGGCCGGCGCGCTGCTCCTCATCACCGCGATCCTCGTTCTGATCGGCGTCAACCAGCTCAAGCGCGGCGTGCCGCCGGTGCCGGAAGAGACGATCGCCAGTGTTAAAGAAGACGTGAATGCCATCAAGGGCATCGGAAAGCGGGACTGACATGAGCGACGACATCGACGCGAAGATCGCGGCCCAGCGCGCGAACCTCGAGAGCACCCTCGACGCGATCGAGAACAAGCTCAACGTTCCGATGCAGGTGAGCCGTTACGCCGACAAGGCGAAGGTCGCCTACAACGAGAACCCCACCCCGTGGATCGTCGGCGCGACCGCCGTCGGAATCGCGGTCGTGGGCATTGTTGCATGGGCGCTGTTCAGCGGCGACGAGTAACTCTCGATTCGCAACTCCCCCCTGACAGGGGGAGGATAGAGACATGAGCCATAGCTCGCCCACTGAGCCCACCCTTCCGCCCGCAGAAACCCTCGGTTACACCCTGTGGTCTGTGCTTAAGCGCGACCCCGCGACGCCCGCAGGCGCCGGGGGTCTCGAGGCCGCCGTCGCCGCCGTCGAAGCCGCCGGAGTCACCGTCCGCGGTTTCTACGACGTGTCGTCGCTGCGCGCCGACGCCGACATCATGATCTGGATCCACGGCGAGAGCCCGGAGACCCTGCAATGGGCGTTGCGCGAGCTGCGCCGTTCGGAGTCGCTGACGTCGCTTCTCCCGGTGTGGAACGCCATGGGCGTGCACCGCGACGCCGAATTCACGAACAACCACCTCCCCGCGTTCATGCGCGGCAAGGAGCCGGCCGACTGGCTCACGGTCTACCCGTTCGTGCGCAGCTACGACTGGTACCTCCTCCCCGAAGACGAGCGCAAGAAGATGCTCGGCGACCACGGTCGCAAGGGCAGCCAGTACCCGCAGGTGCTCGCCAACACCGTCGCGAGCTTCGCGCTCGGCGACTACGAGTGGATCCTCGCCCTCGAGGCCCCAGAACTCGTCGACCTGGTCGACCTGATGCGCCACCTGCGCAACACCGAGGCACGTCGCCACGTGCGCGAAGAGGTGCCGTTCTACACCGGACGCCGCATCGAGATTTCAGAGATTGCCGAGGTTCTGGCGTGACGATCAGCAATGGTGAGTATGTCGTTCTGAACGCGGCATCCGAAGAGGCGGCATCCGGCGCCGAGCACGTGACGACCCCGGTCGCCTACGACGCCATCCTCCTCGCGAGCTTCGGCGGGCCGGAGGGACAGGACGACGTCATCCCGTTCCTGCGCAACGTGACCCGCGGACGCGGCATCCCCGAAGAGCGCCTCGAAGAGGTCGCCCACCACTACCGCGCCTTCGGCGGCATCAGCCCGATCAACGACCAGAACCGCGAGCTCAAGGCCGCGCTCGAGGCCGAGCTCGAGCGCCGCGGCATCGACCTTCCGGTGCTCTGGGGCAACCGCAACTGGACCCCGTACGTGCGCGACGCGCTGACCGAGGCGAACGAGCGCGGCTTCACCAAGCTCATCGCCATCGGCACCAGCGCCTACAGCTCGTTCTCGAGCTGCCGCCAGTACCGCGAGGACTACGCGATCGCCCTCGACGAGACCGGCCTCGGCGACACGCTCTCGATCGACAAGGTGCGCCAGTTCTTCGACCACCCCGGTTTTGTGCAGCCCTTCATCGACGGTGTCAGACAGGGTCTTGCGGATGTCGCGGCCAAGGGTTTCACCCCCGATGAGACGCACGTCCTGTTCTCGACCCACAGCATCCCGTCGAGCGACGCGGAACGCAGCGGCCCCAAGTCGCGCGGCTTCGGACCCGACGGAGCGTACGCCGCACAGCACCTCGCGGTCGCCGAAGTCGTAATGCACGAGAGCACCAAGTCCGAAACCGACCTCGCAGGCTCAGCGACCGAGATCGGATGGAGCCTCGTCTACCAGTCGCGCTCCGGCCCGCCGAGCATGCCGTGGCTCGAACCCGACATCAACGACTCGATCGCCGGGCTCGCCGGCAATGGCATCAAGGCCGTCGTCATCGTGCCGCTCGGATTCGTCAGCGACCACATGGAAGTCAAGTGGGACCTCGACACCGAGGCCATGGAGACGAGCGCCGAGCACGACGTGTTCGCGGTGCGTGTGCCGACTCCCGGCGTGCACGCGGCCTACGTGACCGGCCTCATCGACCTCGTGCTCGAGCGTCGCGACGGCGTGCCCGTCGCCGACCGGCCCGCGATGACCGATCTCGGACCCTGGTACGACGTCTGCCGCCCCGGCTGCTGCGAGAACGTGCGGGCCGGCTTCAAGCCCGCCCTCGCCGGAGTGCTGCCGTGACGCCTTCCCGCCCGGAGATCGGTTCGGCGCAGACGGGAACCGGCGCCGTCGTGCGCATCGGCACCCGCGGCAGCGCGCTCGCCGTCGCCCAGACCACGACGATCGCGAACGCCCTCGCCGCCAAGACCGGCGTCGTGATCGAGATCGTCACCGTGCGCACCGAGGGCGACACCTCGACCGAGTCGCTCGCGAGCCTCGGCGGAACCGGCGTCTTCGCCGGCGCCCTGCGCGAGGCGCTCGTCGCCGGCCGTGTCGACGTCGTCGTGCACTCGCTGAAAGACCTGCCCACCGCCGCGTACCCCGGCCTCTCGATCGGCGCGGTGCCGAAGCGCGTCGACGCCCGCGACGCGCTCTGCGCCCGCGACGGCCTCACCATGGACGACCTTCCCGCCGGCGCCCGCGTCGGCACGGGTTCGCCCCGCCGGGCCGCCCAGCTGCACGCGCGCCGCCCCGACATCGAGGTCGTCGACATCCGCGGCAACGTCGACACCCGCCTCGCCCACGTGGCCGAGGGGCGTCTCGACGCCGTCGTGCTCGCCGCTGCCGGTCTCGACCGCCTCGGCCGTCTCGGCGCGGTCACCGAGTTCCTCTCCCTCGACGGCTGGCCCACCGCGCCCGGCCAGGGCGCACTCGCGCTCGAGGTGCGCACCGGCGACGAGAAGCTCGTCTCAGCCCTCAACCACAACCCGACGCGCACGATCGTCGAGGCCGAGCGCCACGTGCTCGCGCTGCTCGAGGCCGGGTGTGCCGCCCCGATCGGAGCCCACGGCCAGATCGACGACGGACTGCTGTTCCTCGACGCACGGGTCTACAGCCCCGACGGCACAGAGAAGCTCACGAGTTCGCACGCGTTGTATGTCTCAGACACGCTGCATCCGTCGCTCGAAGTCGCCGAACGTGTCGCGACCGAGCTGCTCGAGAACGGTGCCGCCCGGTTCGCGCCCGTCGGAGGCGCCGAGTGACCGTCAAGCCGAAACCCCTCGCCGGCTGGCGGGTGCTCGTTCCCCGTGGTGGCCGCTGGGGCGACACCGTCGCGGCGACGCTGCGCGGCTACGGAGCCGTGCCCGTCATCGCGCCGCTGATCAACTTCGCCTCGACCGACGACGCGCAGACCCTCGCGAACGCGTTCTACGAGCTGCAGGACGGCCAGTTCGACTGGCTCGTCGTGACGAGCGCCACCACGGTCGACGTGCTCGCGGGCCAGAGCGTCATCGTTCCGCCCACCACCAAGATCGCCGCCGTCGGCGAGACCACCGCCGCCGCGCTCGCTGTGGCCGGCTACCAGGTCTCGTTCATCCCGGAGGGCGACAACTCCGCGCGCGGCCTGCTCAAAGAGCTGCCGATCGCCGACATCACCGGTCGGGTGCTCATCCCGCAGAGCGACATCGCCGAGCCGACGCTGGTCTCCGGCCTCGCCGAGCTCGGGCTCGACGTGCAGTTCGTCTCGGCCTACCGCACGGTCGGTGTGCCGATCGCCGAGCACGTCGCCGCCGACGTCGCCTCGGGCCGCATCGGCGCCGTGCTCGTCACCTCGGGCAGCGTCGCGCGCCAGGTCGCCGAACAGCTCGCCCCGCTGCCCGACGCCACGATCGTCGCCTGCATCGGCCCGCGCACCGCGTTCGACGCGCGCGCGGCCAACCTCAACGTGCACGTCATCGCCGAGTCGCGCTCGGCCGACGCCCTGGTCGACGCCCTCGTCGAGTTCGTCACGGCAGGGGCGCCGGAGAACACGGAAGAAGAACGATGAGCCAGCGCAGCATCCGCCCCCGCCGACTGCGCAGCTCGCCCGCCATGCGGCGACTCGTCGCCGAGACACGCCTGCACCCCGCCGACCTCGTGCTGCCCATGTTCGTGCGCGAGGGCGCGACGGGCCCCGAGCCGATCGGCTCGATGCCGGGCGTGGTGCAGCATTCGCTCGACAGCCTCAAGGGCGCGATCGCGCAGGCCGCGGAGGCCGGCATCGGCGGCGTCATGCTGTTCGGCGTGCCGCTCGAGAAAGACGCGATCGGCTCGGGGGCGACCGACCCCGACGGCATCCTCAATCTCGCGACCCGGGTCGCGGTCGAGGAGGCCGGCGGCGCGCTCGTCGTGCAGACCGACCTGTGCCTCGACGAGTTCACCGACCACGGGCACTGCGGTGTGCTTCGCGCTTCGACGAGCTCGGCGACCGGGTACGAGGTCGACAACGAGGCCACCCTCGAGCGTTACCGCGAGATGGCGCTCGTGCAGGCCGAGTCGGGCTCGCACCTGCTCGGGCTCAGCGGCATGATGGACGGCCAGACCGCCGTCGTGCGCGAGGCCCTCGAGGGCGCCGGCTTCGTCGACACCGCGATCCTCGCCTACGCCGCCAAGTACGCCTCGGCCTACTACGGGCCGTTCCGCGAGGCGGTCAACTCGTCGCTCGTCGGCGACCGCCGCAGCTACCAGATGGACGCCGCGAACCGCCGCGAGGGGTCGCTCGAGGTCGAACTCGACATCATCGAGGGCGCCGACGTCGTGATGGTCAAGCCCGCGGGCAGCTACCTCGACGTGCTCGCCGACGTGGCCGCGACCTCGACCGTTCCGGTCTGGGCCTACCAGGTGTCGGGCGAGTACGCGATGATCGAGGCCGCCGCCGCCAACGGCTGGATCGACCGCGAACGCGCCATCGACGAATCCGTCCTCGCGATCAAGCGCGCCGGCGCCGACGTCGTGCTCACCTACTGGGCTCTCGAGCTCGCCGAAAGACTGCGCCGCTCATGACCACCAACCAGCAAGCCTTCGACCGCGCCCGCGCCGCCATCCCCGGCGGGGTCAACTCCCCGGTGCGTGCCTTCGGTTCCGTCGGCGGAACGCCCCGCTTCTTCGTCGAGGCCGCGGGCGCCTACATCACCGACGTCGAGGGCCGCTCCTACGTCGACCTCGTCAACTCGTGGGGTCCGGCGATCCTCGGACACGCGCATCCGTCGGTCATCAAAGCGGTTCGGGATGCCGCGGGCCGCGGTCTCTCGTTCGGCGCGAGCACCCCGGGCGAGACCGAGCTGGCCGAGCTGATCCTCTCGCGGGTTCCCGCCGTGCAGAAGGTGCGTCTCGTCTCGACGGGCACCGAGGCGACGATGACCGCGATCCGGCTCGCCCGCGGGTTCACCGGACGCGACCTGCTGGTGAAGTTCGCCGGCCACTACCACGGACACTCCGACGGCCTGCTGGCCGAGGCCGGCTCGGGCCTCGCGACGATGGCGATGCCCGGATCGGCCGGCGTCACCGCCGCCACCGCGGCGCAGACCCTCGTCATCCCCTACAACGACCGCGAGGCCGTCACCGCCGTGTTCGCCGAGTTCGGCGACCGCATCGCGGCCGTGATCACCGAGGCCGCCGCCGCCAACATGGGCGTCGTAACCCCCCTGCCCGGTTTCAACGCGTTCCTCACCGAGACCGCGCACGCGCACGGCGCTCTGCTCATCGTCGACGAGGTGCTCACCGGCTTCCGCGTGGGTGCGGGCGGCTGGCTCGGACTCGAGGCGCGCACGCCCGAGACGCCCGGATACGCGCCCGACCTCGTCACGTTCGGCAAGGTCGTCGGCGGCGGTATGCCGCTCGCCGCCCTCGGCGGGCGCGCCGACATCATGGACTACCTCGCACCCCTCGGCCCGGTCTACCAGGCCGGCACGCTGAGCGGAAACCCCGTCGCCGTCGCGGCCGGTGTCGCGACCCTGCGCGCGGCCGACGACGCGGTCTACGCGGCGCTCGACGCCGCCGCCGAGACGGTCTCCGACGCGACATCCGCCGCTCTCACGGCCGAGGGCGTCGCGCACTCCGTGCAGCGGGCGGGCAACCTGTTCTCGTTCGCGTTCCGCCCCACGAGCCCCGAGAACTACGCCGAGGTC
>Ga0247817_10000941_pt1 | contig 15422 bp, 12 predicted proteins | sample UWRJL212509R1_FD_178010 | JGI IMG/M metagenome (GOLD analysis project Ga0247817, IMG submission 178010) | Plant litter microbial communities from Arlington Agricultural Research Station in Wisconsin, United States - UWRJ-L212-509R-1 | ecosystem: Environmental > Terrestrial > Plant litter >... | reverse complement strand
TAGTTTCGTCTCTTTTTCCCAACCTAAGAGCTTGCTGCTATCTATTGCAGAAGCTGATTTTACAGCTTCTTGCAAAGTTGGATAGATCGTATCTCTTGCGCGAACAATAGTGTCTGTGATTGGTTTTATTATTTCTTTTGTTGATGTTTTAATACTTCGCAATTTAGGTTTGCTCGTTGATTTTCCTTTTAAATAAATCGTTTCTTTTACTGCAGGTTCTTCACCTTCATCTAATTGATTCATTTTTAAGAGTGAAGATAAACGCACGCCTTTTTTTTGTGAGATATTCCAGATGTTATCTTCCTGTTTTACTTTGTAAGTAGCTTCAGCATTTGATTTCTTTTTTTGTTGAAGGAAAAGAAATTGTCCTTCCTTTATCTGAAATTCATCTTTAATATCATTGAAAGCTAAAAGATCTTCTTTGCTGATTTCCATTACATTGGCAATTAAGTCCAAGGTTTCGCCATTGTATACTTTAATCGCTTTTACATTATTTATTTTAATGATCGTTTTATCTACAGCTTTGTTAAAGTTTTCCTGTGTTATAGTTGTTCCAATTTCTGCATCTTTTTCTTCCACGATTGGTTTCGGCACATTGATAGGAACTACTTCAACAGGCTTTTGCTGAACCGGCGTTTCTGTTACAATTATAGTTTCAATAGTATTGATGTAGCCTGGATTTTCACCTTTGTCAAAAGTATACAGCTTAAAGTCTTCAATTGTCTTTATTAAGATAGGTGCATATTGCGGATTGGTAGCATAACCTGCGCTTTTTAAGCCTCTTGCCCAACCTTTATAGTCACTTTTATCTAACAAAAACAAACTTGCATAACGTGGTCTGTATTTTAAAAAATCAGAATGATCTCTATATGATTGCGCTACGCTATCATAGACTCTAAAGCATTCGTTTGGCGCATCATCTGTATATTTAAAGGTTTTGCCAGTCCAGTTTTCTTTGCATTTTATACCAAAATGATTATTGGTGTTTTTTGATAAATAGCTGGTGCCATAACTGCTTTCGTGAATACCTTGTGCCAATGTAATACTTGCAGGAATTCCTGATCTGTTCATTTCTTCGATTGCAATATCTTTGTATTGTTTGATGTACGAAATAATGTTTGCGGTATCTAATCTTTGTGCGTTTGCAGAGACAGCAGCAAGAAGAAAGTAGCAAGTAGTAAGAAGTATAAATTTTATTTTCATTTTGTTTTTTATTGAGTTGGTGGTGAAAACACACAACAATGGCTTTGGTTATTTTTTACGCATCATCATAATGCCATCACGTATAGAAATGATAACGTTTTCCACTCGATTATCTTGTTGAACCTTATCGTTAAATTCTGCTAATTTTTGCGTGTCTTTATCTTTTTTCTCGTCAATTATTTTTCCGCTCCACAACACATTATCAGCCAAAATAAAACCACCACTTCTAACTTTATCAATTACCAAGTCGAAATACAAACTATAGTTTTGCTTGTCAGCATCAATAAATACTAAGTCGAACGTTTCATTTAGTTTTTCTATTTCTGTGGTTGCATTGCCAATAATTTGAAAAATTTTATGTTGTAAACCTGCTTTTTCTACGTGTGTTTTAACAATAGTTTCTAATTCTTCATTAATATCTATTGTAAATAATTTTCCTGTTTCTGTTAATCCTTCAGCTAAGCAAATAGCAGCATAACCTGTATAAGTGCCGATTTCCAACACTCGATCTGGCTGTAACATTTGTGAAATAAATTTTAAAAATTGTCCTTGCACTTTTCCGCTCAGCATTTGCGGCATCAATACATCTGTCTGTGTTTTGCGATTGAGCTGTTTTAAGGCATCACTTTCATCAGAAGTATGTGTATCAATATATTTTTCTATTTCGTGAGAAACTAAATTCATAGTTTAATTTGAGAATGTGATAATTTGAAGATTTGAAAATGCGATATATCATTTGTTACAACTAAAGAGTTTAAAAATAATTTTCAAATTATATCATTTTCAAATCTTCAGATTGGTTTTATTCCATTTCAATCAGCAGTTGGTTTTTTTCTACGGCATCTTTTTTATTTACTTTGATATTCTTTACAATTCCTGTGCCGTTTGCCTTGATGATATTTTCCATCTTCATTGCCTCTAAAATAACTAAGTTGTCGCCTTTATTTATTGCCTGACCAATTTCTACCAAAATATCTAATACCAAACCAGGCATTGGCGCTTTTACATTGTCCATTTTTTCATCAGAAACAGAAGACATACCCATTTTTTCTAATAAAGCATCTAATTCCGTTTGCAGATTCAGATCGTAAATATTATCGTTCACTTTAATAGAGAAGCGTTTCAATTTGTAATCAGCATGAATAACTTCTAAATTATAAGACTTGTGATTCTGTAAGATGTGAAATTTGTTGTCTAATAATTTCACTAAATCAATTTCCGTTTCTTTGCCGTCAATTTTTATTTGATGATTGTCTAATTCAATTTCGTGAGATTGGTCTTCTTTGTAAAAAACTTTATATTTCATTTTGGAGCAATTAGAATTTGGTTTAAATCAAAACAACGTGTAACATTTTTCAAAAAAGAACAACTTATTTGTAATGTTGCCTTACTTTTAAAGTTATTGTAGCACGATATTAGTGAATAACTAAATATTCCTTACTTTTACTTTTTCAAATGATGTTAATAAGTTTCCATGCATAGAATCTGTTTTTTATTATCTATTTTATTGATTTTCAGCTCATTAAATGCCAATATACCTAAGAAAAAAAGAGGTGCGAAGAAAAACCCTAAGCAGTTAGAAGAATTGGTGATAACACCACAAAACTACATTACATCTTATAAAGCATCTACTCAGAAATATTTTGATCTGTTGAGTACAAAACTGAATCTAAAACCGGATTTTAAGGAAAAGAAGGTTTATGGAACAGCAGAATTAATGTTAAAACCGCATTTTTACGAACAAAATGAATTGGTTTTGGATGCTAAATACATGAAGATAAATTCAGTTGAGCTAAAAACATTGAGTGGAAATAAGAAGCTGAATTTTACTTATGATACTTTAAAACTGAAAATTGACCTGCAAAAATATTATACATTAACCGATCAGGTGAATGTTATAATTGATTATATAGCACAGCCTTATTCTATAGATAGTATGCAAATAGAAGCCGGTCGGGGTATGTATTTTATAGATATTGAAGATAAAAATCCTTACAAGCCAATGCATATGTGGTCGCAAGGCGAAGAAGAAGCATCATCGTGCTGGTTTCCTACATTAGATGCAACCAACCAGAAAACAACCGAAGAGATTTTTGTAACCTTAGACAAAAACCTGGTCTCACTATCCAACGGCTTATTATTAGATACCAAAGATAATGGCGATGGTACTAAAACAGATCATTGGAAACAAGACAAACCACATTCGCCGTATTTGTTCTTCTTGGCAATTGGCGATTATTATAAAAGTGTCGACAAATGGCGAGACAAAGAAGTTTCTGCTTACACTTTTCCAAAATATAAAGATGCTGTAGCACAAATTTTTAAAGATATGCCTGATATGATGGAATTTTTTTCACAGAAATTAGGTGTTGATTTTCCTTGGGACAAAATGGCAAATATCATGTCGTATGATTACACAGCAGGTGCTATGGAAAATTCGTCTGCGATTATTTACTATGAAAAGATGTTGTGCGATCGCCAGCAATTAATTGATGGCGATTTTGATTGGATAATTGCTCACGAACTTTTTCATCAGTGGTTTGGTGATTTGGTAACGGCTGAATCTTGGGCAAACCTTACCTTGAATGAATCTATGGCAGATTATGCTGAATATTTATGGTATGAACATAAAAATGGAAAAGATAATGCAGATGGTAACAATGAAAAAGCATTAAGCAAATATTTACGTTCTTCTGAATATAAAAATGAGCCGATACTGAATTTCTATTACGATAATGCACATGATATTTTTGATGATATAAGATATGAGAAAGGTGGTCGCGTGCTGCATATGCTTCGTAACTATGTTGGTGATGTCGCATTTTTTAAAGCACTAAATAAATATTTGGAAGACAATAAATTTAATAATGCCGAACTGTCTGATTTACGTAAAGCTTTCGAAGAAATTACCGGCGAAGACCTGAACTGGTTTTTCAATCAATGGTGGACAGAAAAAGGACATCCTGTTTTAGACATCACTCATAAATATGATGCAAAAACCAAAACGATAGAGCTGACTGTTCGTCAAACGCAGGCTTCTCAAGACGCACCAACTTTCCGTATCGTAACAAAAGTAGATATTTACGCTAATGGCAAGAAAGAAACAAAGGTGATTGACATTACAGACAGAAATATGTCTTTTTATTTTCCTTCATCAACAGCACCACAGTTAGTAAATTTTGATGCCGATAAAGTTTTATTATGTGTAAAGACGGAAGACTTATCAGAAGCAGAAAATATCTTTAAGTTTTATAACGCACCTTTATTTAAAGATAAATTGGAAGCAATGACAGCTTTGCGCTTTAAGCAAAAAGACAATCAGGCTGTAAAAGCATTATTTTTAAAAGCACTTCAGGAAAAAAATTGGTATTTACGAAGAGAAGCAGTTGGATTTATAGATGCCGATAAAACAGGTGAAAAACAAATATTATTAGCATTGCAAAATATTATCAATACAGATACGCAGGCACAGGTTAGAGAAAGAGCAGTGAACAGAGTAGCAAGAATTCAAAAAGATAAAAGCGTTGAATTGCTGGAAAATGTATTGAACAACGACTCATCTTACACAACATTAACAGCAGCTTTGAACAACCTAAATGTATATGGAAAATCGAAGGCATATACTTATGCGTTGAAATTTGAAAAGAAAGAAAATTCTCAATTAATGCTTGCCGTAGCAAATGTTTTTAAAGATACAACAGCTGATAATTTAGAATTCTTTAAGAAAATGATTTGGTTAAACACACCTGGTACAGCTTATCAGGCATTCCAGTCTTTTGTAGAATACTTACAAAAAGCAGATAATTTTATGCTTGAAAAAGGCATTCTGTTCTTAAAAGATATTGCAAAGTACGAAGAATCCGGCTATAACAAAGATGGTGCAAAATTAGCTGCACGAAACTTAAGATATTATTTTGATGCAAGAGCAAAGAAAGATTCGCAAGCAAATATCAAATTACAAATTGTTACTAAAGTAGGCAGAGATTTGCTATAGTTTAGATCCTGTGTTCTTCGGCAAATTGTTCCTTTTTTAAGTAAACAGATTTTGCCAGTTGCAACAGAATAAATTCAGCTTCTTCTTTGGCAATACCGCGCGCAAACGTTACGTGCTTGTTTAATGTATCAAACTTTATAACCGTTCGGTGTTCGTCTGTCCAATTACCATTCCTGTTTGCTTTATAAATTTCTATGTCTGTTCGAAGGTTAGAGATTTCCACAGCATCATAAAAATTTCTTCTGTAAAAGAAAACCAAAGGTTTGTCTGTAATAAAAAACTCTTTATTGAGCAAGATGCGCTCTCTTCCAAAAAATAACCATACAAAAAAACTGGCACCTACCATTCCTAATGCAAACCAGCCAAGTATTGCCAATATCAAACCTGCTTTAAACCAAAAATAATGCAAGTGTAAAGTGATGCGCACCAACACATACAATGCAAAAACCCAAGCCAAAGTAGCGAGTATCATTGCTATCAAGGCTTTAGTATTTTTCTTTAAAGGAATACGGATTTCAAGCAAGTTTTTCTTGTTAAAAACTTTCACACGATTCTTATAAGTTGAATTTTCTATCATTATTACCTTGCGAAGATAAAATAAAATTAGGTGTAAGTAGTAAAGTAATAAGTGGTAAGTAAGCCGGTTTTTATTTTATATAGATTTAGCAAGATATTTCTATCTTTACTTATTACTTAAACCTTATCACTTATTACTCTTATATGAAACTACAATTTCCGGAAGGATTTATTTGGGGCACTTCTACAGCTGCTTATCAAATTGAAACAGCATCAGAAAACAACTGGAAAGGCTTGAAATGTAAAGATGGAACAATTTTCGATCAATGTTCGCAGCATGATCTGCATCGTGATGAAGATTTAGAATATATTTCTCAACTGAGTAATGGTTACAGAATGAGCCACGATTGGGCAAAATTACAAAAAGCGCCTTTTGCAGAATTTGACCAAAAAGAAGTAGATGCTTATTTGCGTTTTATGGAAGAATTGAAACGACGTGGAAAGCATATCATGTTGGTGCTGCACCATTTCACAAATCCATTATGGTTTGAGAAAGAAGGCAGTTGGGAAAAAGAAGGTAACAGAAAAATGTGGCTTGATTTTGTGCAAAAATCCGTTGATACTTTTGGTCATTTGGTAGATACCTGGAATACTTTTAATGAACCAAATGTGTATGTTTCTAATGGCTGGATCACAGGCGAATTTCCGCCTTTTAAAAAAGGAAGATTGTTTTTAGCGAGAAAAGTTTTGAAAGAAATTGGTCGCGCGCACGAAGAAGCTTACGATATTATTAAGCAAAAATCCAAATCGCCGATTGGTATTTCTTTTAACACCGTTCAGTTTAAAGGCGAGATCTTTCCTGGTCATATTTTTGCGAAAATATTCGATTGGTGGTTTATGGAATATTGCCATAATCACTTTTTAAAACAGGATTTTCAAGGCTTGAGTTATTACGCAAAAATGTCATTTCGTCCTTTGCCTTTGGATAACATGAATCATACGGAACAATTAAAAAAATTAGGTCGCAGAACCGACTTAATGTGGGAATATGATCCGAAAGGTTTCTATGATATTTTTCATCGCTACTGGAAGAAAACAAAAAAACCGATCATCATTACGGAAAGTGGTGTGTGTACGCACGATCCGAAATTCAGGATAGAAAGTATTAAAGAATACTTAGGCTGGATTCATAAAGCGCAGCAAGACGGCATTCCGATTCAAGGTTATTTTCACTGGAGTTCTATGGATAACCACGAATGGAATATCGGACAATATTATCGCTTTGGTTTGGTTGCTGTTGATTTTAAAACCGGTAAGCGTACCATGACAGAAGCAGGAACTTTCTTAGGCGAAGTATCGAAGAATAATAGCGTGGAAGTTTGAAATGCAAATCAATTGAGTTTAATTTCTACTATTATAAATTGTGTACATGGAAAAATTTGATTGGAAACAAGCAATAGAACTCGAAAAGGAATACAGGAAAAATTGGAATATTAGAAAATTGGCTGATATTAATATTGAGTTTTGTGAAAAATTCAGTGCTGCTTATACTTTTCAAACAAGATTACCTAAGGTGTTTTTTTATTTAGGCAGGCTTAATGCAATTAATGAATTAAATGATTTTATATACAGGAATAAATCCAATTTTCTTTTTGTTGATGCTTCTACAGCAGAATTATCTCAAAAATGTGTAGACTATGGATTTCACTATGATAATTTATTGCCATCAATAAAAAAAGAAATATGTGCTTATTTTGCAAATCCTGAATATGCCGAACTTTTCTTAGAAATGATGTTTGATTATGAACATTATATTGAAGATGTACAACCATTTGATTTTTCAATAAGAAATGTAAGAAATACAGTATTTTCAGTAGAACTTGTTGAAAATATTGCAAAAGGTATTTTAGATTTTAGTGATATTCAATTTTCTGATAGATCAAAAAACCAAATTATTGTAATTGAAGAATATGAACATGCAATTAGTGGAGTGCATTTTATTTTAGATATAACAGCAATTACAAATAAACGGTTAAGTGAAATAGTTGAATTCATTTTGGAAAAGTTAAATATTAATGTGACAAAACATAAAGAACGAATACTTCAAATTTTATTAGGAGAAGACGATTCAAAATATTCTGACATGTTTGGATTCAACGGTGATTTTATTATTGTTATGTCACAGTATATTTATGAATTAGATTTGATTACTGTAGAATCTGAAATCAAACTTCAATATCTTATTTCAAATGTTTTGGCATTGGATTTTTTAAATTTTATAAATCAAGAGTAAATATGTTGCATATTTTTAATATACAATATATTAAAAAAAATAGCAATGAAGAATTTCGGAGTTGAAAAAGATATAAATACAATGTATTTAAAAGGTAATGTGAAAGCAGTTATTACTGAAGAATTCATATTCAAAAATGATGAAAAGATTTCTATAGAATATTCTACTTATGATTTCAATATGAAAGGAGAAGTTGTGTGTCAAAAAAAGATAGGTAAGAATGGCACAATAATTTATGAAGCAATCTTGGATCATAGTTTAAGAGTAACAGGCTGGAATGTCTATAATAATAGCCATGATAAAATAAGTAACATCATTTATAAATTAAATAAATTTAAGCAAAAGACAAATAAATTTGTAAATGGAGTATTGGAAGAAATTTACAAAAGAGACAAATGGGGAAATTTAATAGAAGTTTACTATTGTAGCACAGGTGCAAAAGACATTTATAAGTATAACTATAAATTTGCAATTATTCAGTTAAGTATACCTGGCAAAACTATTTTTAATTTTGGTAAATCAAAAAAAATAATTCATTATTTCGAGAATGATAAATTTGGTAATATTACTAGCATAAAAACTTACGAATTTGAAACTAATAAATTATTAAACACTGAAAAGTTTAAGATAAATAAATTTGGTGATGTTACTGAACATTCAACATTTGATTTTTTAAATGAAAATATAAGTAAAAGGCACTTTAAGTACACATATGAATTTAATAATTGGATTTTAAAACAGCAATATGATGAACAATATACATTAACATGTGAAATTATACGACAAATTGAATATCAATCTAATGATTTAAAATACCAAGCATAAAATTGAAACCAATAAATGTATAGATTTCCAATGAATGTATGTTTTGTGTCTGACAAATAATAGAAGTAATAAAAAAGAAATTATTCTTTGATCTTTACCTCTTTGCGCCTTTGCGTGAAAAAAACAATAAAAAATATAGCTTAAGGAAAACCCTGAATTTTATTTATCGTGTGTTACCTTGAAGTGTAAGGTTTAGTTACAACATAACTTTACAACATCAAATAACACTAAAAATAAAAGTCATGAAAAACATCATCAAAACAAGCATCGCAATTGTTACTATCATTATAGCAACTTGCAACATTGCTAATGCAGGAAATACACCGACAAAAAAAGCACCACAAAAATCTAACGTTACCAATCCTTATTACAATCCTAATAAGAAAATTGTGAATGCAAATAACCAACCGATATTTAAAAGAAACAGGAAAGCTGGTGAGTCAATTTTCAACAGAAGAGATCAGCCGATTTTAAATATTAAGCATGCACCAAAAAGATTCCAGAAATAAAAACAGGAAATTATTTTTTAAGAATTCGTTTTCTGATTCTGCTTAAGGAAACCGGTGTTACACCAATATAAGATGCAATGTATTGCAAAGGCACACGATTTAAAATGTCAGGTGTTTCGTTGATCAAACGCATATAGCGTTCTTCTGGTGTATCTAACAAGTAAGATGTTATTCTTTGCTGTAAGAAAGCTAAATAATATTCTAAGATCAATCTGCCAACGCGTTCAAATTTCGGACTTTTATCATACAAAGCTTCCAGGTCTCTGTAATCAATAATAAACAGCTCACTATCTTCTATAGCTTGTATGGTTTGTGTGCAAGGTTGTTTTAGTATGTTTGATTCAAAGCTGCCGATCAATCCATTTTCAAATGCCAATAAGCATGAGATTTCATTATCGTTCTTATTATAAAAAAAACGAAAGCCACCTTTTAATATAAAAGCAATTTTTGTATTTACTTGATTTGCAGTAATAAAATTCTCACCTTTTTTGTATGATTTCAAAGAACCATATTGGATGAGTGTTGCCCATTCTTTTGGTGTAAGGAAAGTAATATCGTAATGTTTTAAAACGCGTTGTGCTGTCGGAATAATCTGCATCAAGTCCATACATGAAAGATACAAAATTTAAATTTGAAAACTAGAATTTAAAAACCTAACGATTCATATTTGGATTTTGAAATCTTGTATTTGGTATTGGTGGTGGTTGCATGTGTTGCCTGAACAAGTCTTGTAAAAAGATATAACCTGCGTATAATTCGTATTCGTTACGAACAGTAATTTGTGGATGAAGATATAACAATACACGTGACCATTGTGTGTTGTCATAAACATCTGAGAAATCAATCATTTCCTCAAACTGATATTTGTGAATAGTAATACCTGACAACATCAGTTCCATTTTTTCAGGATTAAATTCAACGATATAAAATAATCCTTCTATATCAAAATCCTGTATCAGCAAATGATGTACGCTTTTTACACAATCAGATTTTGGATACATGGAACCCATATAAAAATATGGATAAAACAAGTCAATATATGGTAAACGAAATGTTTCCAGCCAGTTTTTTGCAATATTCATTTTTTGGTTAAAGAAATCACTGATCTTTGTTTTCTTATTTCGTTTTTCGAAAGAAATCCAACGTTTACTGTACCAGTCGTAAAACTCAAAAGTATCTGAAAGTCGCAGTTTATAATTAAACTGCGATGGTTCGTAGGCAACATAACCAGGATAGTAATATTTCAACTGCATGGATTTTGCATATTCCATTTCCAGCAGCATTGTATAAATACCAATGCTTTGTTTTGAATAGCTTTGGTCGAAAATACCAATGATACTTGCCATACTTGTAACGCCAACATCAAAAAAACTATAACCAATCAGCTTGTTGTTATCGTAAATATTTATTTCGTAGGTGTTAAAAATATTACGATTGTAATTATCATACATAAAACCCGAAAGACTTAGAGAAGCATTTCCTTTAAAACGTGTACGATGTTCTTTATATAAATTTTCCTTTTCAATAGAAATATTATAAGGTTGAATCGTGTAAGTAAATTGAGCATTGTTCCTGCGCAAAATCTTTTGTAGGCTCTTGGAATATTGGTGTTCCTGCAAAAGTATTCTTATATGAAGTGTGTTTAGTATCTCATCATTAAAATATAAAACACGGGTTCGCATTAAATAATTTCCAGTTCGAAAGTATCCTGTAGCCAATAGTTTATCAAGCCGTTTAGCAGAAACGGTATTGTCAGGAAAATGATATTCCAAAGGCAAGAGCATGTAGTAAAAATACGATTTTCTACAAGGACTTAGAATATTTTATGATCTAAGATGTATTATAAAATGGTGTTTAGATGTGTACTGACAAAAGCTAAAGCCTTTTGAAATAATCCGCCTGAGATATTAATCTCAGAGTCATCTGTGATAAGACTGTAATTTGCCCAAAAGAATGGTTGTGCTCCAATGGCATCCGTGTTTTCAATATAATCAATCTTTGCGTGGCGAAGTGCATCTTCTTTTGGTTTTCCATCTTGTAAATTTTTGTAAAAGCTACTAATAATATTTGCAGTAGATTTGTCAGAAGCATTCCACTGTGTTGACAAAATATTATGTGCACCTGCATATTGAAAAGCCCATGCAAAATTCTGCATGCCTTCACCATTTTGAGATTTTCCATAATTACTTTGGCAAGCAGCTAAGGTCACAAGTTGAGCATTAGTGTTGAGTTTCCAGATATCATTAATTGTCAGAAACCAATCATCGTTTGGCTGAAAAAGCAAAGATGATTCTAAAGGTAAAATAGTATCAGCAATTAAATGCGATGCAATATGAACGAGTTTTGCCGTTTTGAAAAAATGTAAAAATGATTTTTTTGTAGCATTTGAATCATTATATGATTTGCAATTTGGAAAAGCATTTAAGCTGGTTTGTTCTTTTTTACTATTTAGCACAGCATATTTTGTGTTTGAAAAATCCGGAAAGAAAGCGACAATATTCTTGTTTTCAGCAGTTGTTTGATGCTTAAAATAAGAGCCTGAAGAAAATGTATATTGAATACTGTGATTGTAGATTAAATATTTTGAGGTTTGATTCTGAAATAATGCGTCGAAAGAAATATTTTGAATAGATGCATCAGGTGAAATGATTAAGTTTTCTTTTAAGTTCCTTGGTAATAAAATCTGAGAAAGCTGAATATTTAATTTCTTATCAAATCTTTTATCAATGATTTTTGATTGATATAATTGAGTGATAGAATCTATCTTATATTTATTTCCACAAATTCTAAAGTGAATAGAATTTTTTGAGATAGATAAACAATAGTAGTTTTCAGCGTCGTTGCAATACATTAAAAATGAAAAATTCTTCTTTAATTCTTGCTGGATCTGCTGAGTGGTGAAAGATTTTTGACCATATTTTACAGCATAAACTTTTGGATAATTCTTTTCTATTATTTTTGTAAATTCTTCATGCAGATTTTGATAAAATAAAATCGAATCATTTAAATCATAAGTTGTTTCTTCCTGGTCTTCGTTTAATGTAATGAAATGATTGAGTTTGTTAGTAATTGCTGATAGTTTGCTTCTTTCTTTTTTAGGTAAAATTTCATTGGAAGCACTGCTTGATATCTTATGTCGCAAAAGATTAGCTTTGTTATTTTCAGCAAATGAGAGCAGATTATCTAAGAAATAAGTATCCGTCTTTTTATAAAAGTGAGTTAGATAATAGATGCCTATTTCATTTAGTTCAGTAATTTTTTCTGCATAATATAATTGGCTGCCGCTTGAGTAGTATGTTTGTTTGATAGCGTTTGCTTCTTTAATTGTTTTCTTAATAAGTTCTATATCGTTTTTAGAATTTTGTAATGAAATCAGACCATGATTATACATTTCTTTTTTACATTTTAAAATCTGTAAGACAGATTGCCAGTGATCATAAGGATAAATAATTTTATTATTTTCAAGAGTTTGATCCAAAGCTAAATTTGCATATTCTAAAGCTTTTAGCCAATCGTTTTTTTGAAGATAAGTATTAGAAATTTCTGTAAGCGGATCGATAGAGTAAATATTTTTATCACCATAAAATTGAATATACATCTTGTTTGCTTGGTGAAAAAAAGTTATAGCTTTATCAAATTTCTGTTGAGCAAAATAGTTACAACCTAATTGAAGATATGCATCAGGAATGTAATCGTTTAGATTTTTCTTGTTTATTTCTATGACTTCTTTTAATAATTTTTCCGATTCATTATATTTCTCTTGCAGAGTTAATATTCTCGAGAGTTCTATAACTGCTTGACTAAATAGATTATGATATTTTGAATAAAATTTTATAGAACTGGATACCGCAGATCTTAATTGTACTTCAGCATTCGATAGGTTATTCAAATAATAGTAAGAAGTTCCAATATTTAGATAATTATAAATATTATCAGGATGGTTTTTACCATAAAGTTTTTCTATTATAGATTTGTCTTTTTTAAAATATAGGATTGCTTTTTCAAAGTTATCTTGATTCATATATACACCACCTAATACAGAATAAGCTTCAGCTGTTTTTGGGTGATATTCACCGAATTTTTTGTGATATATTTTAAGCGATTCTATAAAGTTTATTTCGGAAGTCCGATAGTCACCGGTTTTTCCAGCAATTAAACCTAAATTGTATTTTATTTGTATTGTTTTAGTATGACATATATTAAAAATTATTTTATAAATTTTCAATGCTCTATTGTAATATTCTTCAGCATTTTCGAAATCAGATACCATGTAGTAATAACTTCCTATACCATTATAAGCTTGTGCGATTTGTATAGAATCTTTTGTGTTTCTTATAATAAAATCATATAGCGATTTACTTTTTTCAAGATCGCTTATCTTATAATATGCATCTGCTTGCAGTAATTTTATTTTGATTATGAAGGATGGACTATTGTTCTCTTTTTCCAACTTTGATAATAACCTGTTTGCATCTTTAATTTTACCAATGTCAATTAAGTACTTAGCTTTAATCAGCATTAGATTACAATAAGAGCTGTTTTGCCTGTTTCGCAACATAAAACTTTCTCCATCTTCTAAAACCTCTGCAAGTTCTTTTAATTGTCTTACTTGAAATAAACATTCCGCAATCCAATACATGTTTTCTGCAACTGCGTCATTTTGCTTATTCTTAGTTGCCGTTTTTATTGCTTCAGTGAAGAATCGTAATGCTTCAATAAATTTTTCATCTTTTAATAATAATCGTTTGCCTTCTTCTAAATCAACTGTTAGTGTATCAGAAGTGGCGTTAATATTAATCGCGTGAAGAAATAAAAATAGAAATGTAATATACTTTAACATCTGATTTTTGTCGGTACAAATTTAATAACATAACGAATATAATTTAGTCTTTATTCTTTTTTATTTTTGAGGTATGAACAAGATAATTGCAGTTTTACCAGGCGATGGTATTGGTCCGGAAATAATTGAACAAGCTGTTAAAGTGCTAAAATCCATCGAACAAAAATTCAATCATCAATTTGAATATAACTATGCTTTGATTGGTGCGGCAGCAATTGAAAAAACAGGAAATCCATATCCTGATGAAACACATGAATTATGCTTAAATAGCGATGCGATTTTATTTGGTGCTATCGGTGATCCAAAATATGATAATGATCCAACAGCAAAAATTCGTCCGGAACAAGGTTTGTTAAAAATGCGAAGCAACTTAGGTTTGTATGCAAATATTCGTCCTGTAAAAAGTTATGATGCCTTATTAGATGCATCGCCATTAAAAAATGAAAGAATTAAAGATGTTGATTTTATTGTGGTGCGCGAATTAATTTCCGGAATATATTTTGGTAAGCCACGTGGAAGAAGCGAAGATCAAAACATTGCTTACGATACTTGCGTTTATACAAAAGATGAAATTTTACGTGTTACCGAAAAAGCATTTCAGTTTGCAAAAAACAGAAAGAAGAAAGTAACCTTATTAGACAAAGCAAATGTATTGGCAACTTCAAGATTGTGGCGCGAAACCGTAACAGAATATGCAAAGCAATTTCCTGATATAGAATTAGAATGTAATTACATAGACAGCGCAGCAATGGAAGTAATTACCAAGCCAATTAAGTTTGATGTAATACTTACAGAAAATTTATTTGGTGATATCATCAGCGACGAAGCATCTGTAATTGCTGGCAGTTTGGGTGTTTTGCCTTCAGCATCCATTGGCGATAAAATCGCTTTGTACGAACCAATCCACGGTTCGTATCCGCAAGCAGCAGGAAAAAATATTGCAAATCCAATGGCAACTATTTTATCTGCAGCCATGTTATTAGAATATAGTTTTGGTTTGTTAGAAGAAAGTAAAACAATTGTTAATGCAGTTGAGAAAGCAATGAATGAAGGCTTTGTTACGGAAGACATCAATAAAGGAAAATATTCAACATCACAAGTCGGCGATAAAATCGTAGAATTTATTTTAGCATGAAAGTAACAATTCTTGGTTCGGCGCATCCGTTGCGTGGCGGTTTGGCAGCGTACAACGAACGTTTGTCTAAAGAATTTTTACACGAAAAAGATGAGGTTACAATAGAA
>Ga0247817_10000940_pt1 | contig 15427 bp, 9 predicted proteins | sample UWRJL212509R1_FD_178010 | JGI IMG/M metagenome (GOLD analysis project Ga0247817, IMG submission 178010) | Plant litter microbial communities from Arlington Agricultural Research Station in Wisconsin, United States - UWRJ-L212-509R-1 | ecosystem: Environmental > Terrestrial > Plant litter >... | reverse complement strand
GGTCATCATGCGCGTTGTGCACATGGCGCCCGGACCGACGCCGACCTTGATGATGTTGGCTCCGGCTTCGACGAGGTCGCGAACGGCACCGCTCGTGACGACGTTGCCGGCGACGATCGGAATGTCGAGGCCGAGCTCGGCAACCGCGCGGATGGCCCGGATCATGCCCTCCTGGTAGCCGTGGGCCGTGTCGATGACGAGAACGTCGACTCCGGCCGACGCGAGTGCCTTCGCCTTTGCCGCGACATCTCCGTTGATTCCGATGGCCGCGGCAACGCGCAAGCGACCGCTCGCATCGACGGCCGGCTTGTAGAGAGTTGACCGGAGAGCGCTCGTACGGCTCAGGGTTCCGACAACCGCACCGTGGTGCAGAACGGGGGCGAACTCGAGTCCGGCCTCGACCATGAGGTCGAACGCCCGGCGACCACCGCCCTCTTCGTAGACTCCGACGTCGTCGGCATCGAGCGACGCGATGGCGACGTGGGGAAGATCTCCGAGGCGCGAGTCCGGAAGTGCCGTCGCGAGCGTGATGGACGGCACGGCCCCGACAAACGCGCCGGAGTCATCGCGCACGATGACACCGTGGCCCGGTACGGCGGGAACCTGCGCGAGGGCACTGGCCACCGTGTCATTCGGCGAGAGAAAAATCGGGGTGTCGACCGAGACCGGCTGGCTCTTGACCCAGCGGATGGCGGCGTCGAGGTCCTGCAGGTGCATGTCCTGCGGAAGCACCCCCAGCGCTCCGCGGCGAGCGAGGGTCGCGGCGAGGCGCGGGCCGGTCACCGAGTTCATGTTGGCCGACACCAGCGGGATCGTCGCGCCGGTTCCGTCACCCGGTTCGAGAGAGACATCCATGCGACTCGTGACGCCGGAACGGCTCGGCACGAGGAACACATCGGAATAGGTGAGGTCGTGCCGCGGAACTGTCTCGTAAAACTCCATGAAATTAACGCTACTCCACGGCTCTGTGCGACTGCAGCGTCCAGCCAATGCGATTACTCTTGATCGTGGCGCGACCAACGCGGGTCGCATCGCACTGACGTGAAAATATACGAACTGAGAGTGGGCGGTCGGCTGTGTCGAGCCAAGTCACTGGACTGGTACCCGAAGACGGATCTTCTGGGGAATTCGGAGCCAACGAATGGCTAGTGGACGAGATGTACGAGAGGTACATCGTCGACAAGAATTCAGTAGATCAGTCGTGGTGGCCGATTCTCGAGGGCTACAAGCAGGGCGCTACTGACGCCGCCCCGGCGACCGATCCGACACCCACCACGTCGATCACCGTGATTCCGGATGCCGCGGCTCCCGCCGAAGTACCAGCAGCAGCACCAGCTCCAGCAGCAGCAGCGACTCCGGCAGCAGCTCCGGCAGCAGCCCCCGCGCCGTCCGACCAGGCCGCCGGCGGCGAAGCGCAGATCCCCGATGAGATCCCGGCTTCCGATGCCGCGGCTCCCGCCGCGCCAACTCCGGCCACGGGCAGCCAGCCCGTCGCGCGCACCACCTCGGTCGAGGCAAAGCCGCAGCCGATCCCGGCACAGGCGCCCTCGGCTCCCCCGACCTCGCCGAAGTCCGAGGCAGCACCGTCTCCCGACGCGAATGTCTCCGCGGTGCTCAAGGGCGCGTCGAAGGCCCTCGCCGCGAACATGGACGCCAGCCTCACCGTGCCGACCGCCACGAGCGTGCGCACTATCCCGGCCAAGCTCATGATCGACAACCGCATCGTGATCAACAACCACCTCAAGCGTGCCCGCGGCGGAAAGGTGTCGTTCACGCACCTCATCGCCTGGGCAATGGTCGAGACTCTCAAGGAGTTCCCGAGCCAGAACGTCTTCTACGAAGAGATCGACGGCAAGCCAAACGTCGTCACTCCCGCGCACATCAACCTCGGAATCGCGATCGACATCCCGAAGCCCGATGGCACTCGCTCGCTCGTCGTTCCGGGAATCAAGCGCTGCGACACCATGAACTTCGGCGAGTTCCTCGCCGCCTACGAAGATGTCGTCTTCCGTGGCCGCAACAACAAGCTGACCGGTGCGGACTACGCCGGCAACACCATCTCGCTGACCAACCCGGGCGGAATCGGCACGGAGCACTCTGTGCCCCGCCTCATGCGCGGTGCGGGCACGATCGTCGGTGCGGGTGCCCTCGAGTACCCGGCCGAGTTCCAGGGCGCGAGCCCGAAGACGCTCGTCGAGCTCGGAATCGGCAAGACCATCACGCTCACCAGCACCTATGACCACCGTGTCATCCAGGGCGCCGGCTCTGGCGAGTTCCTGAAGAAGATCCACGAGCGCCTCATCGGCCAGCACAACTTCTACCAGGACATCTTCGCGGCCCTCCGCGTACCGTACGCACCCATCCGCTGGATGCCCGACGTCAACGTCGACCTGTCCGAGCGCGTCTCGAAGACCAGCCGCGTACAGGAACTCATCAACTCTTACCGCGTGCGCGGTCACCTGATGGCCGACATCGACCCGCTCGAGTACCGCCAGCGCACCCACCCCGACCTCGAGATCGAAAGTCACGGCCTCACCTTCTGGGACCTCGACCGCGAATTCGTCACGGGCGGCTTCGGCGGAAAGCGCGCCGCACTGCTGCGTGAGATCCTCGGCACACTTCGCGAGTCCTACTGCCGCACCATCGGCATCGAGTACATGCACATCCAGGATCCCGCCCAGCGCAAGTGGATCCAGGACCACATCGAGAAGCCCTACATGAAGCCGGCCCACGATGAGCAGATGCGCATCCTCGGCAAGCTCAACGAGGGCGAAGCGTTCGAAACCTTCCTGCAGACCAAGTACGTCGGCCAGAAGCGCTTCAGCCTCGAGGGTGGAGAGTCGACGATCGTTGTTCTGGATGCCGTGCTCCAGGGCGCAGCAGAGAACGGGCTCGACGAGGTGGCCATCGGTATGGCCCACCGCGGTCGCCTCAACGTGCTGACGAACATCGCCGGCAAGACCTACGGCCAGATCTTCCGTGAGTTCGAGGGAACCCAGGACCCGCGCACGGTTCAGGGCTCCGGCGACGTCAAGTACCACCTCGGCACCGAGGGAACGTTCCGCGCCGCCGACGGCAGCGAGATCCCCGTCTACCTTGCGGCAAACCCCTCGCACCTCGAAGCGGTCGACGGAGTTCTCGAGGGAATCGTCCGCGCAAAGCAGGACCGCGGTCCGATTGGCGCCTTCAAGGTGCTTCCGGTCATGGTCCACGGCGACGCCGCGATGGCCGGCCAGGGCATCGTGGTCGAAATCCTCCAGATGTCTCAGCTGCGCGCCTACCGCACGGGTGGAACCATCCACCTCGTCGTCAACAACCAGGTCGGCTTCACGACGCCTCCCGGCGAGGGTCGCTCGTCGGTCTACTCGACCGATGTCGCGAAGACCATCCAGGCTCCCGTCTTCCACGTCAACGGTGATGACCCGGAGGCCGTCGTCCGCGTTGCACAGCTCGCGTTCGACTACCGCCAGGAATTCCACCGCGATGTCGTCATCGACCTCGTCTGCTACCGCCGTCGCGGTCACAACGAGGGCGACGACCCGTCGATGACGCAGCCGCTCATGTACAACCTCATCGAGGCGAAGCGTTCGGTTCGCACGTTGTACACCGAGGCCCTCGTCGGCCGCGGTGACATCACCGCCGAAGAGTACGAGGCAGCGCACAAGGACTTCCAGGACCGCCTCGAGCGGGCCTTCATGGAGACCCACGCCGCGCAGACCAACTCGACCCCGATCATCGTCGGTGACGACAACGCCGTCGCCGACCTCGAACGCCCGGAGTCGCAGCAGGACGATCGTGTCGGCGAACCGGAGTCGACGGCCGTCAACGAGGGCGTCATCCAGCTCATCGGTGATGCGCACGACAACCCGCCGGCCGGATTCAGCGTCCACCCGAAGCTGCAGGCGATGCTGAAGAAGCGCGTCGACATGAGCCGTGGCGGTTCGGTCGACTGGGGCTTCGGCGAGCTTCTCGCTCTCGGTTCGCTCCTGCTCGAGGGAACCCCGGTTCGCATGGCCGGCCAGGACACCCGTCGCGGCACGTTCGTGCAGCGTCACGCGGTGCTCCACGACCGCATGAACGGACAGGAATGGCTGCCTCTCGCAAATCTCAGCGAGAGCCAGGCCCGGTTCTGGATCTACGATTCGCTGCTCAGCGAGTACGCGACCCTCGGCTTTGAGTACGGCTACTCGGTCGAGCGTGCCGACGCCCTCGTTCTCTGGGAAGCGCAGTTCGGTGACTTTGCTAACGGCGCCCAGACCGTGATCGACGAGTTCATCTCGTCGGCCGAGCAGAAGTGGGGACAGCGTTCAAGCGTCGTCATGCTGCTCCCGCACGGCTACGAGGGCCAGGGACCAGACCACTCGTCGGCGCGCATCGAGCGCTACCTGCAGTTGTGCGCTGAGAACAACATGACCGTCGCTCGCCCGTCGACGCCGGCCTCGTACTTCCACCTGCTCCGCCGCCAGGCCTACGCGCGTCCGCGTCGTCCGCTCGTGGTCTTCACCCCGAAGGCCATGCTGCGACTTCGTGGCGCGACGAGCGAGATCGCCGACTTCACCTCCGGCAAGTTCGAACCAGTCATCGATGACGTGCGCACCGACAAGGCGAGCGTCAAGCGCGTTGTCATCACCTCGGGCAAGATCTACTACGACCTCGTGAACGAGCTGGCGAAGCGCGATGAGAAGTCGATCGCGATCGTGCGCATGGAGCAGCTCTACCCGCTGCCCGTCACCGAGATCAACACCGTGCTCGACCAGTACCCGGATGCCGATCTGGTCTGGACGCAGGATGAGCCGGAGAACCAGGGTGCCTGGCCGATCATGTGCCTCGAGCTCGCTCGCTACCTCAAGGGTCGTACCCTCAAGGTTGCATCGCGCGCGGCGTCCGCGTCGCCAGCCACCGGTTCGACCAAACGAAGCGCGACCGAGCAGGCCGACCTGATCAACCGGGCGCTGAGCTTGTAGAAAACTCAGCCTGTAAGCCCAGGTTCTCTAGAACCACTCCCGAGCAGCCCCGAAACGGTCTCCGCCCCGCGCGGAGAACCGGTTCGGGGCTGCTCGTTTTTGTGAACTTTATTTAAAACAAATATCTGAAAAAGATCCAATCGGATGTCCGGTTGTGTCCGAATACTTATTTGTGACGTGACAGGTCACCGAGCGGAGCCCACACCCGCTTTGACCACCGGCGCATACCCACATGCGCGCCACCCAGGAATACCCATTGCCACGACTTACCCGAGTCGTGTTCGCGTCTATTGCCATGTCCCTAGCGGCTGCACTTTCTGTGCCGTCGATGGCTTCCGCGAGCACGCTGCCCGTTGAAACGTTTTCATCCACCTCGATCTCGCCCACAAGCGACAGCACGACCGACGAGAGCACCCTCGATGTCAGCAATGACATTGTTGCTGCCACGCCGGCACCGTCGTCGCGGTCGAAGAAGTCGACGTCTTCGTCGACCGACTCCACCCGAGAGTCGACGGCTGAATCCACGGCAGCAGGCGATGAACCCGCTGCGGCGGCGAAGTCGACCGAGAAGGTCTACGTCGCCGTCGTGCGGGCAACCTCGACTACCGCAGACGACGACAACGCCGGCCTGACCGACACCGCCAAGGTGCGCGCGTTCATCGCGAAGCTCAATGCCTACTGGTCTGAAGAGTCCGACGGTGCCGTCACGGTCGTCTTCGCCGGCCTCGAGGTCACTAACGCCGACGCCGCGAGCTGCGTTCCTCGCATGTTGTTCACCAGCGCCCAGACCGATGCGTTCGACGGCCGGTTTGCCAAGAGCGCCTGGCGCGGCACCCACGAGCACCTCGCCATCCTGACCACCGAGACCTGCGACCGCGCCGGCCTCGGCACGATCGGCGGCGACGGCGGGATCATATTCAGCGGCAACGGCATCTCCAACGGTCTCGCCCTTCCGACCGTCGCCCACGAGTTCGGCCACAACCTCGGATTCGGCCACGCCGGTTCGTCGGTCTGCCGCTCCACCACCGACTTCGACGGCCACGTCGCCGACTTCGGCGGCGCCGACTCCGCGTGCCCCACCAATGAGTACGGCGACTTCCTCGACATCATGGGCTACTCGATCTCCGGCTCACTCCCCCACGCCTCGAGCGCACAGCGCATTCTGCGCGGCTACCTTCGCGACTACACAACACTCTCCGGCAGCGCCGGCACCTCAACGATCACCGTCGGAAGCCTCGACGGTGACGCCGACGTTCGCGCGATCAAGATCGTCGATCCGCTGACGAACGACGACTACTACGTCGAGTACCGCACCGCGACCGGAACGGATGCCACGAGCACCGAGTTCACGCGGGCGACCAATTGCCAGACGACCGCGGGGTACTCCGCCTGCGGGCGCAGCTCCGACGCCGCGACCGGCTCGGTTCGCATCCTGCGCGAGCTGCCCTACGGAGCACTCGTCGACTACCGCGAGACGACCGTTCTCGCGGTCGGTAGCACCGGGAGCAACCTCACCGCTCGTAACACGCACCTCGCCGCCGGCGAATCGTTCACGAGTACCGACGGCGGTTTCTCGCTCGTAGTGAACAGCATGAGCCCCACCCGCGGCGCATCCATCTCGGTGCGACTCGGCGATGCCACCGGCACGAGCACCGCACTCACGCTCTCCGGAACAAAGCAGACCTACGGCTCGTCAGCGCGCGTCACGGCGACGGCTACCGTCAATCGCGAAGACTCCGGTACCGCCAAGGGATCCGTGCAGTTCTTCTCCGGTTCGTCCAGGCTCGCCACCGTTGCCGTCGCGGCCAACGGAACCGCGGCATATCGCCTTCCCTCCAGCCTCGCGGCGGGAAACCGGCCCATCTCGGCGCGGTTCGTTCCGGCATCCATCGCCCACGCTCCGTCGAGCTCCGCAGCGACCACCGTCTCGGTCGGTCGTGCCCTCGCGTCGACGAGAATCACGCTGCTGAAGTCGTCGGTCTCGAAGAGCTCGCGCGCGAAAGTGAAGGTCGCCGTCAAAGTTTCCGGCGCTGTCGCCAGCGGAAAGCTCTACGCCTACGCGAACGGCAAGAAGATCGCCTCGTACACCCTGAGCAGCGCACGCAAGGGCGTGCTGACGATCACCCTTCCGAGGGTGTCGTCATCGAAGAAGATCAGTGTGAAGTACTCCGGCAATGCGAACGTCTACAGCGCTGTATCGGCCATCCGCAAGCTGTCGGTCAAGAAGTAGCAGCGCCGCCGAAAGCAGCGCCGGGCTTCCCTAGTGGGTGGCCTGGATCTCGCGCAGCTTGAGCAGCACTTCTGCGCGCAGCTCTTCCGGAGCCCTTTCCTTGCACGCGCGCTGCACTGCGGCGGTAAGGACAACACCGACTTCGTGCTCTCCGGTGCAGTCGTCGCAGTTAGCCATGTGCTCGGCTATGTCGGCGGCATCAGCCTTCGCCAGTTCGTTGTGCAGGTACTCTTCGAGTTCTGCCTTCGCTTTGTCGCAACCGCAGTCGGTCATTTTGTGCTCCCAGTAGCAGGCGCGGACGAGATTCCCCGGTCACGCGCGTAATCAGCCAGCAGATCCCGCAACATCCGGCGGCCGCGGTGGAGGCGGCTCATGACGGTGCCAACGGGAGTCTTCATGATGTCGGCAATCTCCTGGTAGGAGAAGCCCTCGACGTCTGCGAAATAGACCGCGAGACGGAAGTCTTCTGGAATCGACTGCAGGGCTTCCTTGACCGTGCTGTCGGGAAGGTGGTCGATCGCCTCGGCCTCGGCCGAACGCGTTGAGGTCGACTGCGTCACCGATTCGGCGTTACCGAGCTGCCAGTCTTCGAGTTCATCGATCGTGCCCTGGTACGGGTTCCGCTGGTTCTTGCGGTAGTTGTTGATGAACGTGTTGGTCTGGATGCGGTACAGCCAGGCCTTGAGGTTTGTCCCCTGCTGGAACTGCCCGAAAGCCTGGTACGCCTTGACGAAGGTCTCCTGCACAAGATCCGCGGCATCCGAGGGGTTGCGGGTCATGCGCATGGCGGCCGCGTACAGCTGGTCCATGTACTGCAGGGCCTGGTCTTCGAAGAGCGCCCGGGTGTCGGCGGAAATGACACGCTTGGCCGGCGGAACGCTCGGTGCCTCGGGGGACGTGTCCCCGGAGGCGGCGGCGGCCGAAATCTGCTCGTCTGGTGCATCTGTAGTCATCAGCAACGAGTGTAGTTCTTGCAGGGCCGCGTCGGCCGTCAGAAGAGAGAGCGCAGAGTCGTGATCACGCGGTGCGACCGGTGCGGTCATCGTCATCTCAGGCATCTCCATTCGGTACGGCTCAACTGCCGATACTCTGGTAACCGATGCAGGTATTCAACTATTCCGGACCCGAATTCTCGCCCTACGGCGACGAACAGTTCTCCGACGACTCAGCGCCCGGTCCCTGGCCGGCACCGCAGGCCCATACTGCCCTCAACAAGGTCATCCAGCTTCCCGGTTCGAAGAGCCTGACCAACCGCGAGCTCGTGCTCTCGGCTCTCGCGTCGTCGCCGTCGCTGCTTCGGTCGCCGCTGCACTCCCGCGACACCGCGCTCATGATCGAGGCGCTGCGCGCACTCGGCGTCGGAATCGAGGAAGTAGAGGGAGCCGGCGCGTACGGTCCCGACCTCGTGATCACACCGGCGGAACTCGAGGGCGGATCGTCGATCGACTGCGGCCTCGCCGGCACGGTCATGCGCTTTCTTCCCCCCGTCGCAGCCCTCGCGCTCGGCCCGGTCTCGTTCGACGGCGACGAGGGTGCTCGCAAGCGCCCGATGCGCACCACGATCGACTCGCTGCGCGCACTCGGCGTCGACGTGAGCGACGACGGTCGCGGTCGACTGCCGTTCAGCCTCTACGGAACCGGCGCGATCGAGGGCGGAGAGCTGTCGATCGACGCTTCGGCCTCCAGCCAGTTCGTCTCGGGGCTACTGCTTGCCGCACCGCGCTTCACCAACGGGCTCACCCTTCGCCACACCGGCGAAACGCTTCCAAGCCTCCCCCACATCGAGATGACGATCGCGACCCTCGCCGCCCGCGGAGTGAGCGTCGAAAGCCCGGAGCCCGGAGTCTGGGTTGTTCCGGCAGCGGCGATCCTTGGCATCGAAGTCGACATCGAACCCGACCTCTCCAACGCCGGTCCGTTCCTCGCCGCGGCTCTCGTCGCCGGCGGCTCGGTCACGGTCAGCAACTGGCCGATCACCACGACCCAGGTCGGTGCGCAGATGGCCAGCATCCTCGCGAGCATGGGCGGCGACGTCGAGTTCACCGAAACCGGCGATGGGATCGGTGACCTCACGGTGACCGGAACCGGCGAGATCCGTGGCATCCGTCTGGATGAAGCGAGCGAGCTCGCCCCGACCGTCGCGGCGATCGCGGCCCTCGCCGACGGCGAGACCGTACTCACCGGAATCGCGCACCTCCGCGGGCACGAAACCGACCGCCTCGCTGCCCTCGCGGCGGAGATCAACGGTCTCGGCGGTGACGTGACCGAAACCGATGACGGCCTCATCATCCGCCCGAAGCCGCTGCACGGCGGTCTCTGGCACAGCTACGAAGATCACCGCATGGCGACCGCTGGCGCGATCATCGGCCTCTCGGTTGCGCACGTCGACGTTGATGACATCGCGACGACTGCCAAGACGCTCCCCCAGTTTCCCGACCTGTGGCTCGACCTGGTCGGCGATGGCATCCGGGTCGACAAGCGCATCGACGGTTCGTCCATCGGTGGCGCGTCCGTCGATGGTTTCGGCTCAACCACTTCGACCACCGGGTTGCTGTAGCTCGTGAGTTGGCTCACCGACGTCGACGACGACGACCAGTACTCGGAGTACGACGAGTCGGCCGTGAGGGTTCGACCGAATCCCAAGGCGAACAAACCGCGCACCAAGATCCGCCCGGAGCACGCTAACGCGCAAAGCGGTCGCGTGTTCAGCGTCGATCGCGGTCGCTACGGCGTCTGGATCGATGAGAACACCGCCGACGAACGCCAGCTCATTGCTACTCGCGCCCGCGAACTCGGCAAGAACTCCGTGGTCACCGGAGACTGGGTCGACCTCGTCGGCGACACCACGGGTGACGAGGGCAGCCTTGCCCGCATCGTCCGCATCCAGCCGCGCTCGAGCCTGCTGCGCAGAAGCGCGGACGACACGGATGCCGTGGAGCGGATCATCGTCGCCAACGCCGACCAGATGCTCATCGTGGTCGCCGCCGCCAACCCCGAACCGCGCACCCGACTGGTCGACCGCTATCTCGTCGCGGCCTTCGACGCTGGCATCACTCCGATCCTGTGCATCACCAAGACCGACCTCCAGGACCCGGCCGAGTTTCTCGCGAACTTCGCCGGCCTCGACATCCGCGTCTTTGAGAGCCGGAGCGACGACTTCCCGATCGACGAGATCACCGAGGCGATGCTCGGGCATACGACGGTCGCCGTCGGGCACTCCGGCGTCGGAAAATCCACGCTCGTCAACGCTCTCGTTCCCGACGCCAATCGCGCGATCGGGCGGGTCAACGATGTCACCGGCCGTGGCCGCCACACGTCGTCGTCAACCGTCTCGCTGCGCATCGGCACCGGCTGGATCGTCGATACTCCCGGTGTGCGGTCGTTCGGTCTCGGTCACGTCGACCCGTCGAACATCCTGAAGTCGTTCACCGACCTCGCCGAACTCGCCGAGAAATGCCCGCGCGGGTGCACCCACCTTCCGGACGCACCGGACTGCGCGATCATCGAGCGGGTCGAAGCGGGCGATCTCGGCGAGATCGGAAAGCTGCGCCTCGACTCGTTCCAGCGCCTCATCACCACCCTCGGCTCAAAAGAGAAATAGGGAGAAAAATCGTGTCTGACCAGCCTGCATATTCCGAGAGCGACGATCTCGCCCTCGCCCTCGCCCTCGCCGGCAATGCCGACCTGATTTCGCTCGATCGATTCACGTCGGTTGATCTCACCGTCACGACCAAGCCTGACCGCACCCCCGTGACGGATGCCGACACGGCTGTCGAACGCAGCATCCGGTCGGGCATCGAGGCGGCTCGCCCGCACGACTCGATCCTCGGTGAGGAATACGGCACCGAAGGCTCCGGAAGCCGCCAGTGGATCATCGACCCGATCGACGGAACGGCCAACTTCCTGCGTGGGGTGCCGATCTGGGGCACCCTGATCTCGCTCGCGATCGACGGCGTTCCCGTCGTCGGTGTCGTGAGTTCGCCAGCACTCGGCAAGCGCTGGTGGGCAGCGAAGGGCCACGGAGCCTGGCTGCAGGCCGACGGTGAAGAGCCGCGCCGCCTTCAGGTCAGCGGTGTCGCGGGCCTTGAGGATGCGTCGATCAGCTACAACAGCATTCAGGGCTGGGACCAGTACGGCCACCTTGACTCGCTCGTCGACCTGACCCGCAAGGTCTGGCGCGCTCGCGCCATCGGCGACATGTGGGCCTACATGCTGCTCGCGGAGGGCTCGCTCGACGTCGTCGGCGAATTCGATCTCAAGCCGTACGACATGGCCGCGCTGATCCCCATCATCGAGGAAGCCGGCGGAACCTTCACGTCAATGACCGGCGAACCCGGTCCGTGGGGCGGAAGCGCCCTCGCCACCAACGGCCACCTGCACGCCACGGTGCTCGACCACTTCTCTGCCTGACGGCAGCGGCTAGTCGACCTGCTGCCCGTCGCGCAGGCGCAGAACGCGATCGGCGCGCTCGACGAAGGTCGGGTCGTGGGTCGCCACGACCGCCGCGATGCCCTGCGAGTGCACAAGCTCCTGAATGAGGTCCATGACGATGCCAGCGTTGCCGCTGTCGAGCTGGCCGGTCGGCTCGTCGGCGATGAGGATGTCCGGCCTCGCCACGAGCGCTCGCGCGATGCCGACGCGCTGCTGCTGGCCGCCCGAGAGCTCGTCGGGCCGCTGGTTGGCGTGATCGGAGAGTCCGACGAGTTCGAGTACTTCCGCGACGCGCGCGGCCCGCACGGCGGGGTCTTCGCGCCGCAGCCGGAGCGGCACTTCGACGTTCTCGGCCGCGGTCAGGATCGGGATGAGCCCGAACGACTGAAATACAAATCCGAGCCGGTCGCGACGCAGAGCGATGAGCGCGTCGGCGTCGAGGGTCGCGACATCCGTATCGCCGATGTGGACGGCGCCACTCGTCGGCGAATCGAGTGTTCCGAGAATGCTCAGCAGGGTGGTTTTACCCGCACCGGATGCCCCGCTCACGACGAGCAGTTCGCCCGCGCGCACGTCGAAGCTGATGTCGCGACAGGCGTGCACCTCGCCCGCCGCCGTGCGGTACACCCGGGAAACGGATGACGCGCCGAGAATGATCTCGCCGCCGCCGTGTCGACCGCTCATGAGGTTGCCTCCCCGTCTACGCTCTCGTCTCTTCGCACGCTGACGTGATCGTCTTCGAGCCCGAGGCGAACCCGGTCGCGCAGTCCGAGCGTTGTCGTGAACGCGGCCGGCAACTGCAGGCGGCCGACGCGGTCGAGTACCGCGAATTCCTCGGCGACGAGGTGCTCCTCGCCCTCCTCGTTGATCTGCGTGCTGCGCAGCACCTCGGTCGAGGTTCGTCCGTCACGGATCTGCACCGTGCGTCGCACGTGCGACGAGACCGAGGGGTCGTGCGTCACGATGAGCGTCGTCACGCCGCGCTCCTCGTTGACCGCGCGCATCGCCGCGAGCACCTCGATGCTCGCTGCCTCGTCGAGTTCTCCGGTCGGCTCGTCGGCGAGCAGAACTCTCGGGTCGTTGGCGATGGCCACCGCGATGGCGACCCGCTGCTGCTGGCCGCCGGATAACTCGCTCGGCTTCGAGTCGCGGGCGTCACCGATCGCGAGCAGTTCGAGAAGCTCCGCCGTTCGCTTCGCCCGCTCTTTCGGGCCGTGCGTGCGCGCGATCGTCATGACCGCTGCGATGTTCTCGGCCGCCGTGAGGTATGGCAGCAGGTTGCGCGCCGTCTGCTGCCAGACGAAGCCGACACTGTGACGCTGGAAGGCCACGCGCTCGCGGGTTCCCATCGCGACGAGGTCGTGGCCGGCGACCCGCGCCGACCCGGCCGTCGGTTTGTCGAGACCGGAGAGGATCGTGAGCAGTGTCGACTTGCCGGAGCCTGATGCGCCGATGACCGCGACGATTTCGCCAGCGTCGACCCGCAGGTTGAGCCCCTGCAGTGCTTGCACCTCGACGCCGGAGGAGCTGAAGATCCGCACAACATCGAGGCACAGGATGTCGGGTTCGGTGGCAGAGATCACGGTCATGGGGTCATCCTTCTTCCGTCGACCGTATCGCGCGAGCGGTTCCGGTCGTTCGGGACGCGAGGGCACTCGCGGCAACGGCAAGCACGACGACGAGACAGAAAGCCCCGACGACGATCACGGTGAGTAGTGGGTCGATCATGATGGACGGCTGTACGAGCCCCGCAGTGAACGGTCGGAGGTCGGTTCCGGCGATGACGAGGAACGGCAGAACAACACCGATCAGGGTGCCGGCGATGACCGCCGTGATGGCGATCGGTGCGATCTCCCACGCGGTGAGGGCGCGGGCCTCGCGTCGACCGATGCCGAGCGCCGAGAGCAGGCCGATCAGCCGTGCCCGTGCCGCGGCCCCGAGACCGAGCGTCATGATGATGGCGATCGCGCAGGCGATTCCCGACGCGATGATCGCGATGACCACGACGGTATCGAGCGCGGCGATGGCGGGACTTCCGCGCTGCACGGCCGAGACTTCGGCTGGTGTGCTCACGCTCCCGTACTCGCCGACGATGGCGCGCACACTCTCGGCGAGTGCCACCGGATCGGCTGCCGGGTCGACCTTCGCGAGCAGATGGTCGTTGGCCGTGTAGGCGTCGAGCAGCACGTTCTCGTTCTTCTGGTCGATGAGGATCCAGTTGGTGCGCGGGGTGAGCGCGGTCTCTCCCGGCACGATTCCGACGACGTCGAGCGCCGACCCGTAGATCTCGAGTTCGTCGGTTCCGATCTCCTCCGCCGCGACATCCGACAGCACCACCGGAACGGCATCGCCCTCCTGCACCTGCTCCGCCACCGCGTCGGGCAGCTCGATCGCGCCAGCGGTGCCCGCCTGGATCTCGCGCAGCGTCGCGGTATCAACGACGATGATGTGGGTCGTGTCACGGTCAGCCCCGACCATGAGCTGTTCGTCTTTGCTCGTGTAGAGCGTGACCATCGACTCGATGCCGGGCAGCTCGCCGATCGCCGTCGACTGCTCCTCGGTCAGCACTCGCGAGGTGACGGTCAGGTCAGAACCGACCGAGGTTTCCGAGCTGTCGAGAATTCCCGTGCGCAGAGTGGTCAGCAGCGAACCGGAGAACACCGCAATCGAGACTCCGATGACAACCGCGAGAGCGGTCACCGGTCCGCCGGCCGAACGACCGGCGGACTGCGCCGACGATTCAGCAGCGCCGAGGAAGCCGACGATTCCACGCTGGCGGCGGGTAATCGTGACGAGCCGGCGCACGATGAGCGGGTACAGCCGAAGCACCCCGATGCCGCCGACGAGCACAAGAAGCAGGGGTTCGGCGGCGAGCAGCGGATCGAACGGTCGGGTCTCGCCATCACCGACCGACGGTGCCCGCTGCGCGAGCACGATGACGGATGTCACGGCGAGAGCGATCACGACGATCTCCACCACGAGGCGCCCGACGCGCGAACGCGAATCCGCCGCGTGTTCGGAGCGCAGCGAGAGGCTGGCGACAAGAGCGGCCGCAGCCACGCTGAGAACCAGAGGAAGAATGACATCCGTCGCGCTCATGGAAATCGCGGAACCACTGACGAAAGCCCCACCGAGCATTCCGACGACGCTTCCAACGATGGCCGCGGGCACGACAACGACAAGCGTGCTCGCGCCAGCAATGGCGGCGAGCTGTGCCCGGGTAGCCCCGCGAGCGGTGAGCAGGTGCAGTGTCGGCGCCTGCCTGCGCACAAAGAGCAGCGCGGCAAGAACGAGGATCGCGATGACCGCGCCGAGCGGCCCGGCCGAAAGCATCGCGATCGACTGCAGCGTCACGATGGTGCGGTCGAGGGATGCCACGAGAAAGTCGGGAACCTTCGAGCTCTGCGTGAGCACACCCTGGCTCGGATCGAACGGGTCGCCGCTTCCGGCGACCGGAAGTGGGTGCGCGACGCTGAGGAACTCGCGGGCCTCGACCGCGATCGTTCCGGCATTCGAGGCGGTGACCGCCGAGGAATCGAGCTCGAACCACACGGTCGTGCGCGCCGGCACTTCCGTTGCGGCATCGATCGCAGAGAAGGATGCCGGGTCGAGGAGACCCTGGATGACGACAAACTGTTCGCCGCCGATGGTCATCGTGGTGTGGGTGGCGAGTCCCGTCGTGTGCGACCAGTAGGCGTCGTCGGGGTCAGCGAGCGTGAAGGTTCCGCTCAGGCGAACCTGAAGGCCACCGAGGCCGCGTACCTCGCCGACGCCCCAGTCGGCGGCGGTCGCGGAGTCGACC